>SDBT01000087.1_pt1 | contig 111029 bp, 154 predicted proteins | sample 2277101 | NCBI WGS metagenome assembly SDBT01 (sample SAMN10404973, study PRJNA504765) | marine sediment metagenome | isolation source: marine sediment core GS10_PC15, 103 cmbsf | place: Arctic Ocean: Southern Knipovich Ridge | collected 2010
GGCGATAGGCAAGCCACCCTGGCCAGTACACCCAGCTCAGGAAGTACCAACCCAAGCAGAACTAAACACAGAGGAGTGACCCTATGAAGTTCACGTTCAACACAGAAGAGATTTTGAGCAAGCTACGCCTCAACCGCGAGGAGCACATCAAGATTGTGAAGGAAGCCCAAAAGGGTATGCGGATCCAGTGGCGTGCGATGCTGACAAAGGCGTTGACGGCGCTGGACGATGGCGGGCCCGTGGAGACCTTTCTCAACCTGCAGATCCCACCCAACCACACCAAGGACTTCGACCGAGCCATCCAGATGTTCGAGATGACCACGGACAAAGAAGTTCGTCTGGATGAGGCCTCGTTCCAGATGTTCGTGCGTAACCAGTGGCACTGGCAGCGTCAGTTCCTAGCAACCAACTCAGCGTACAGCGAGAGCGCGTTGTCGCTCCACAATCAGGAGGAGGACTGACATGGGGTTGACCGATAAGCACGCGCCGACAACCTACAGTGCCTACAGCGCACCAATAGGAACGCCCGACATGCTGATGAAGAAGAAAACCAACCGCAGTCGGATGGCGGTGAGCATGGGGCTACTGGCCGGCCTGCTCCATTTGCCTGATGACGTCGTCGTCCAGGGTGTCACCGTTGAGCAAAACGACTTTGGTCAGCCAGTCCTGTATTTCATCATAGAAGGCGGGAGCGTTCCGGCGGATGCTCATGAGGTCAATGCCATCTTCGAGACAGTCCATAGCTATGATGCGAAGTTCAAACGCTTTGAAGTGCTGGGATGATTAGAGCCAGCCTGCTACTGCTTGTGCTCGGGCTCTCTAGTTGTGGGGAGCCCGATCATCCCGTCACCCGGTGCATAGCCTATGGCCATGAGATCGAGGAGTGCATCGAACTTGCGTGGGCGCTGGGTTGTGGGAAGCCCCTAGGGGCCAGCCTGGAGCCTGTGCGACTCAAGGAGTGACCGATGACCAAGGCCGAGTTCATAGCCGGTTACGCCGAGCGCTCCGGCACACCGAAAGAAAAGATCTTGAAGTTCATGGAGGCGCAACCCTGCGATTGCGGCGATGCGCTATGTAAGGGATGGAAGATGGTCTCACAAAAGGAGCCGACCGATGTGCCAGTGTAATCCGAAGATCGAGGAGCACGTCCTGTACCAGATCACGCCGGTGGTCGATGGCGTTCTGTTCGGTGTGAAGCTGCACTGCGACGGCGGGCTGGAGATGGTGGGTGACTTCGACCCTAACAACGCTGACCAGATGATGCTGCTCTGGAAGGAGCTGGCTGAGGACCTGCCCAAGCGCTCCTGCTGGCCGCTGATGAAGGTCCAGGAGGGCGTCCACCTGGAGGGGCTGACCCATTATGTTATCGAGCCCGTGTACCGCGGCCAGCCCGACGTCAACGTGATGATGAAGGGCAAAGACAACCTGCCGGAGAACACTCCGCACAATCCGATTCCAGAGGAAGTGCGTTGTCAGAAGTGCGACGGCAATGGCTCGCTCGGCGAGTCGGGTGCGTTGACTCAGTGCCCGTCTTGCGAGGGTACTGGGGTAGACTCGCGCTTGGCTACCAAGAAGGGGACGCCGGTTGATGAGGTGAACTATGGATGAAGTAGCGCATAAAGCCGCCTATAGGACTGAGGCCATCGAGGAGATCGACAATCAGGCTCGCTTGGCCCTCCGTCATGTCGAGGAAGCTCTGGTCTTCTCGGCTGAGCACAAGCTGTGGACGCTGATGAGGTATCTAGCGGAAACGCGGGAAAGCCTTGAGCGGTGTGTGCGGCCCGACCCTACTCCACTCCCAGGGGGAGATGGGGAGGTTGGCCCGGTGCCCTCATTCGATACTTCATGTCGTCGGTGCAAGGGTAAGGGCTTTATCCAGGAGGGCGGCCTCAGCTGCGGGCGGTGCCGTGGCACTGGTCTAGAGTCGCAGGCCGGCAGCGGGGGCTGACAGGAATTTGCTGGGGGGCATGAGATGACGTACCTTGAATCCACCGGCAGCCGTGAGCCGGGTCAACCGCACGGTCCACATCAAACCTATTGGAGAGCATCATGAGTGGACGAATCCGTGCAAAGTTCCGTTGTTTGGGTATCGAGCATCGTTGGGATGGGTTGCAGCTGGTAGAGATGCAGCCGGTCACCAAGAGCAGCGGTGACCTCAACTGTGAGGAGAACAAGCTATTCTGGGACGCGAGCCCCAGTGGCAAGCTGAGCCTCACCTATGTCGGCGAGTCCCCTTACACGCCTGGTGACTTTTACTACATCGACATGCAGCAGGTGGCCCCGGATGCCGATGAGCCTGTCTGGGGGCTGTCTTCGGTTCGGCGTAGCGCCCACGGTGGCGGTGAGGTCAATCTGAACTACTTTCGGGAGCGTAAGGACTGGAACGTGCCAGCTGAGCCTGGGCTCCAAGGTGGCTCGCTCCTGATTGGCATCAACTACTCCGAGGTGGTTGAGATGTACGGCCTGCCTGGGACCAACTGGCGTGTAGACATCAAGCCGGCACCGGCGGACCAAGATCTGGACGCCGTCGCCTGAATAACAGACTCTGGAGCGCATGAGACGGCCTAAGCGTTACACACTGCAGCAGCTGTTCCAGATGTACGCCGTGTTTGGTGTGGATCTGGACAGCCGTTGGTGTGACGTGACGACTACAGAGGAAGCCACCACCGTCTACGACCTGGCCAAGTCTGAGGCAAAGAAGCGCTATCGGGAGATGTGCCGAGAGCTGCACCCCGACCGCGGCGGTGATGAGGAGCGCATGAAGAGCGTCACAGCGCTCTGGAGTGTCCTCGATGGGCTCAAGCCTACCTTCCGACCCAGGCCGCAGCCAAAGGCCATGCCCGCTACCCCTGACTGGATAAAGGACTTTCTCAGGGGCGGGGTGATGCCGCAGCAGGATAGCACCACAGAGTACGCAGCTCAGCGGTCGCAGAAGTTTGTACCCGATGAGCAAGCTCGGCAGTCCTACCGTTCGAAGGTCAGGCGCGTCCAGGAGATATTCAACGAGGACATACGAATGCGCACGCGCAGCCCAGTGGCGACGGTGGTCACCATCACGGTCGATGAGATGAAGGACCCTGGAACGCCCACGGGCAATACCTGATGATCTGGACACTATGGAGGACCTTATGGGAAGCAACATGACGGCATCGGATAGGAGAGGTGGCAACAGACCCATGACCAGACAAGAAGCCATCGACCGGTTTATCGAGGAGATGACCAAGACTGAGTGCGTGCGCATCATCACCGGCCAGATACAATTGCTCGGTGGGTGTGACCCGGAGCAGCTCATGACCAACGGTAAGCCCAACACTTGCCTGTCCTGCTGGGCCAGGTATCTCAGGGGGCCCAAGATATGAGTTTTACCATTGAGCGATATACCCAGTTTGTAAACGACTGCGAGGAGCGCGGCATCGGTCTGCCGTCAATCAAGAAAGAGGAGCGCGAGATACAGAACGCCATCGCGCATTGCCGGCTCCTGCGTAACAAGGGGGAGCCCGATACCTCGAAGCGCTTCTGGGCCGGCTCCATGACCGAGCGCGAGCTGAGCGAGTTCGGCGCAGTCCCCTGGTTCACGTATGCCTCAGGCCCCAAGTACCACGATACCGGGGCCCTTCGCAGCCTGGGCGGTGAGCAGTTCTGGAAAGAGCGTGCCGAGCTGGCTGAGGACCTGTCGTGGTGTCAGGATAGCCATATCTCCATCCCCAAGGTAGCTCTGGATCGGTTCGTCAAAGTGACCAGGAGCATCACGGACAAGATCATCACGCGGGCTGGTCTCAAGGAGATTCAGGATGCCCTGTTCGTGATGGACATGTGGTTCAAGGCGGAGAAGATACGTCGGAAGACGGGCGGCTGATGGCGTTGAAGGCCGGACAGAAGCCCAAGACACTCCACACCCCCAAGCCGGGTGAGGGCGAGGGCGAGTTGATCGACTATGAGGTCTCGGTGATATGGCGAGGGCATCGGGTCACGATGCACGGCCACATGTCTTGGGTAAAGGACCACGAGGCCCAGCCCCATATCTTTGTGAAGCAGATGAAGCTGGCGCTCGGCGAAGCGCTCGTTGCTCATCTCGTCAAGGGTGAGATGGGCGAGATTGAGGCGCGACGGTTGGTGTTCGGCCGATAAGTTATCAAGTGAACAAAAGGAGATAGTCCATGTCAGAATCCACAATCAGCGAGGAAGAGCGTCAGGTTCTTTTGGACCTGGTCAACGGTATTTTACCCTCCGGCTCCAGCGCCGGCTTCGAGGCGTGCGGCCGTGTCATAGGCCTCACTGGGGTGGCCAGTTTCATTAGCGGGGGCGTAGTAGTGCGTACTGCGACTGGCATCTACAACATCACGCTGACTACGCCTATAAACTTCACCAACCTGGTTGTTTCGGGCAAGACTGAATCGTCTGGGACGAGCATGTCTGTGTCTAACACCAATGACACCGTCAAGCAGGTTAGGATCGTCAACGCTGCTGGCGCGGACACAGATTCCAACTTCAATTTCGGTTTCTCTCGTTGCGTGTGACGTGAACAAGGACCGCACCAAAGGCCACGGACCGACCTGTCCACGTTGCGGCCGTGTTGCTGCCGTGGCTTCCGATAATTACTGCGAAGAGTGTGGTCAGGCACTGAGATTTGTCATGAGGTTAGAAGATGGCCCTTCTGACGGATGAGCAGCTGCATCAGATACGGGAACTGATCCGTTCGCACCATAGCGCGTTCATCGTTAACACCATCGGTCCCGAGGCCGTAGCCCCAGCGGTCCTGGAGCAGCTCAACGAGCGCGGCATGGTGGACGTCGAGATCGAGACCATCGAGGATGCCTACCTGTACGGTCACGCTCTCGCCGCGGCCAACAACCCCACCGTCGCCAACATGTCGCTCAATGAGTTCCGGCAGTGGGTCAAGCGCAATCCGATCCCGCTCACCGACCAGGAGCGGCGAGCTATCGACTTTGCCAAGCACCAGGCAGCTCAGTACGCGGTGGGGCTCGGCAATAAGATCGACACCCAGACCGGCCAGATACTCATCGAGGCCGACCGCCAGCTGGAGCAGCAGCGGCGCTCCGAGATCCAGACAGCCACCGCGTCAGCCATCGCCGAGCGTAAGTCGGTCAAGGAGCTGGTGAGTGACCTGAAGTGGAAGACCAAGGACTGGGCCCGCGACTGGGACCGCATCGCAATCACGGAAAAGCACAATGCAATGCAGCACGGGATGGCCGATCACTATATCAAGCGTTACGGTGACGACGTCCGGGTTGCTAAACGCCCGACGCCCTCGGCCTGTCAGCACTGTAAGCGCCTCCACCTAGGGCCAGACGGTCAACCTCGCATCTTCAAGCTACGAGACCTTGAACAGAACGGTACCAATTACGGGAGAAAGGCGAGGGATTGGTTACCCGTCGTCGGCGCCACACATCCAAACTGCATGTGCCAAATGGTACGCATTCCAGAGGGCTGGGGATTCGATGAGAATGGCGACCTGTTCCCCGGTGGAGAGTACGGTGTCTCCTATGAGGGTCCCGAAGATCTCGCGCTGGCGATGCAGCAGGAGGACGAGCTGCTCAAAGCGCACAAGCTGCAGGGGCACACGGAATTTCAGGGCATCCCTATCGCGATAGAGAACCGCAAAGGTTCAGTGAGGAGATGGACCAATGCCGAAGGTGAAAAGGGGGAAACCCGGATGCTCTACAGATATGGGTTCATTGAGAGAACGGAAGGAGCCGATGGAGACGAATTGGATGTTTATGTCGGAGACAACGGAGTTGCTTCAAATGCTTTCATCGTCAATCAGATTAGCCCCTCTACTGGACTCTATGATGAATCAAAAATATTTCTCGGATTCAATTCGCCCGCAAAAGCGAAACAGGCTTACCTAGATCATGTAGACAATTCATCGATGTTCGGGTGGATGGTTTCCCTGCCAGTCGATCACTTAAAGCGTTGGTTACTTGATTCTAACACGTTTCAAAGCGTTGTTGACCGAAGTCCAGTCAACGCTAAAATGGCGAGCAATTTGGGCGACCGTTGTGCCTTTTTGGTAAAGGGAAAACATTTCGTTTCTGTCGAAGAGGCGTCTAGTCTTGTTGTTACGTCTATAACGTCGGGTGGGGAGACCTCGCCGGCGAAAAGCATTGTAGATAGCGTGTGGACTCGTGCTCAGCCTACGTTCTATCTCGGAGATGGCATGTCCTTGCTTCCAGAGGGCGAGGGCTTCATTAAGTCCCCATGTCCTAGGTATCCCGTGGACGCGAGCATGATCGGCCTTGGACATCACCTCAAGATTGGAGGGATGGTTGTTAAGTCCGTCCCCGTCGCGGTGATGGATAATTTCCTCGGAGCTGAGTGGGCGACCGAGAACGCCCTCCATAATCACTCGGTGCTCAAGTCGTTGGCGGCCATTCACGTAGATAAAGCGATATTGTGTGTTCCCACCGAAATTGCGGATGTAGCCTTTGGGCATCAAAAGCATCCTACCTCCCCAGTCCGACATGAGCTGAAGTTCACACTCCCCATCAAATCGGTACAGCCCGACATGTTCGTGATGAGGAAGGCTGGCCAGGTAGATACAGCGGCCATGCTGCGGGGCACGTTGGGTATTGCTCGGGCAGCGATGCCTCAGATTGTATCGGATGCCATGCCCCAATTCATCAAAGAGCTACAGCGTGACGGGGTGTCGGTCCATATGGGCAAGAGTGTTGTCTCCAAGCTGAAGGCTACCCAGAGCGAGCTGAAGCCGGACAAGATTGTGGCGATGGCTAGTGGGGCGCTCAAGAAAGATCTCCGCAAACCTATCTTGGTGTCCAGCGATAGCCACATCCTGGACGGTCACCACCGGTGGGCCACGCTGTTTCACCAGGACCCCAACAACACGATTGACGTAGTGCATGTGGGCTTGCCCATGCGTGAGCTGCTGAAGGTGGCGCGGCAGTTCGACCTGGTGGAGTTCCGCAAGGCGGTGCTGACGTCCCGTGGTCCATCGCTGGGTAGCTCTGGAACCCTGGCCACCGAGGTCGGCGCCGCATCGAGCCGCGCGGCCTTCCGCTCTCCAGGCCACGGCACCGCTCTCAACATCATCGACGGCCATGAGCGTACAGCCCCGCCCATCAACCAGGACGTCATCGGCTACGACCCCGGCAGCTCCAAGGACGTCGAGGGCAACCGCGTCTACCTAGACCCGGACCAGTACATTATCCCCACCGGCCCGCGTCAGAAGCCGCGGCGCTATGAGGTCTATGACCAGAGCTACTTCCGAGAGCCCGAGGTTGAGATCGTGGGCGTGCGACGCACCCCCATGGTCGATAAGGAGCCGTCTGACGACCGCGGGCCACTCATCAACGCGGGGCACACCTCCGACATCCAGACCATGCTGGAGGCCCAGGACTGGGACCCGCGTGAGAGTCTTGGGATCGACGCCAAGACCCTGCTTGAAAAGGACCCCGACGCTGAGGACACCTACTCCAGCCTGACTCAGGTGCGTGACCGTCCCGTGTACACCATCCCAGAGGGGCTCGCGCCGTACACCGACGAAGGGCATCGGGCTACAGAGCGTGCTGAGCGCAAGCGGCTGGAGGAGCAGGAGCTTAGGAATCGACAGAGGCCCCGGAACACCGTAGATGTAGAGGACCGCTGATGCGCTATACGCTGCCACTCGATGAGCTTCGCAAGGCGCCCTTCGTCGGTCCCCGTGGGGGACTATGGGCGGACGTCAAGCACACCGTCCACTGGAACCCGGAAAAGCACGCGGCCACCAAGCCCATATTCGTAGCGGCCGACCTGATCCCCAGGGACGATATGGAGAGCATCATCGACAAGCTGGTGAAGCTCCCGCTCGACAAGCTCAAGTCCCTGCTGGCTCAAATTGCTGGCCGCAAAAAGGAGATCAGCACCGCCGGCGAGGGTGTGCCCGTCAGCCTGGTGCGGTGGGGGCGCGCCGTTCAGGGGGCCATCGACATCGTCGGCGCCAAAAAGGAGGCGACGAGCGACAAGCCCGAGCAGCTCCCCCTGGTCATAGTCGAGACCGCGCACGAGGCCGCCAAGGATGAGCCCGTGGTCCGAGACCCAGACCCGGTACTGCCGGCGATGATGACCACCGCCGGCGTCGCAAAGCTGTTCGAGGAAGGTGATGAGCGGGCAGCGCAAGCGGCTGCTGATTTCGTTGGCAACGCCGACACACCCCGCGCCAAAAAGACCCGCACTAACGCGCTGCGCAAGCTGGGCATCGTCTACTCAAAGGGGGAATGGCGCAACAAGCCCGTGCCGACGCCCCGCCCCAAGGCCGCCAAGAAGCCTGCGGCGCGCAAGAAGGCTGAGCTGCCAACCACGAAGCCCACCACCAATCACCAAACCGTCGGCGAGCACATCGGAGGCAGCCGCAAGGAGAAGGCGGTACCGCTCGGGCCGAAGGGCTCCAGGTATGTGGAGTTCGCTGGTATGGATGACACGGACGTTGCCCGGATGGCTCGCAAGTCCAACCTCATGGATGAGATCAACCCAGCCCAGATGATGGCTGAGGGGCGTGACCCCGCCTACGTGATGGTGCGTGCCGTGGTGGAGAAGATGATCCCGCAGCAGCCCAAGATCAAGAGTCGCGAGATGGGCGAGTATTACATCAAGGGGATAGCCTTCCTGCAGAAGGGTCTCGACCGGTGTGAGACCGAGGTGGACATCCGCGAGTTCATCTTGGAGTGGAAAAACCTGGCCTATGGGATGCGCAAGGTAGCCGAAGTGGATCGGACCGACGGCATCTATAAGAAGCGTGACGAGAAGCTCAAGGCCGACGGCTACAAGCTGCTGATGACGCACGAGGAGTACCTCGTGCTCGACAAACAAACGCGGGAGGCAGAGGAAGCCCGCAATGCCGCCAGCGTCGCGAGCATCAAGAATCCCTCCGAGGAAACCAAAGAGGAGCACATCAGGACGGCCAAGCTGGCGCAGGACCTGTACCGGCAGAGGACGCGATACATGTACGGCAACGTCGATGGCATCGACGCGATGTACATCAACGACACTGTGGCCTACATCGCTGGCGTCATGCCGGTGAAGAAGGGCCCCCACGTCGTCAAAACCATGGACTTCAACGACGCCCCCGTCGAAGTGGAGCAGGTCGGCGACAAGTATATTGTCTTCCAGCGCGATCCCGAGCTGAAGAAGCCCGGTGCGCGCAACCCGTTCGAGGCCAAGGCCGGCCCCAAGACCATGGAGGAAGCCAAGCAGCGGTATAACGAATACTTCCTGATGGCTGGTGTGATGGGCGACCAGGTGACCCGCACCATCCAGTACGGCGGCAATCTCTACGGTAAGGCGGCCAAGAAGTGGCGCGACGCGCACAGGGTCACCCGAGACTGGCAGGTGAAAGAGCGAACAGGCAGCCCCGTGTCCGATGCAGATAAGCTGGCGGCTATCGAGAAGGTTACAGCTCGCAAGTCACGCGCGTCAGAAGCGTTTAGGTGGCGGCACACATTCACCGGTCGCCCCGAGCGCGTTGGCGGCAAGCTGGTCAAGAAGGGTGACGCCAAGGCCATCTTGAGGGAGTTCAAGTTCCGCGGCGTCGAGATCGGGGAATGGGTCAACAACGAGGAAGCCGAGCACCACCTGATGGCAGCTCAGGGCGGGCTCAGTGACCTGGCAGACGTGCTGGGTCTGGAGCCCCAACGCTTGGCGCTGGGCGGTAGGCTAGCGCTCGCCATCGGCTCCAGAGGTAAGGGGTGGGGCGCGGCGCACTACGAGCCGGACCGTGAGGTCATCAACATCACCAAGTTCGCCGGCGGTGGATCGCTCGCGCATGAGTGGGGCCACGCGATGGACAACATGCTGGCGAAGTGGGCGTTGCCCAAAGGCCGGCAATCCGTAGTGGCGACTCCCGAGGGGGTGCGTGGTGTGTTCGTGACGCTGGGGGACGTGCCCGACGCTGACAAGGACCTGATCACGGCGATGAACCGACTCCAGAGCTACATGACCTGGGGCGAAGCGGATGCGTACATCAAGCTGAACGAGCACAGCGAGCTGCAGCGGAAGCCGTACTACGAGCGTACCAACGAGGAGAAGCTCGCCCTCATCAAGCTCGAAGGGGAGCTGCGCAGTATCTCAGGCAGCACGTACTACAAGTCCAGTCGCGCTATGACCAAGTCCGACTCGGGCTACTGGACGAGTCCAGAGGAGATGTTTGCTCGGGCCTTCGAGAGCTACGTCCACGATAAGCTCGCCGATGATGGCCGGGTGAATACCTACCTGGCGTCAGGCACCACGCGCGAGGAGATCCGTGAGGCTGAGAAGCGCACCCGCATTGGCACAAAGGAGCGGGAGATCAAGGTGCCCTACCCTGAAGGCGAAGAGCGCCAGGCACTCAAGGCTCTGTTCGATGATCTGATCGGCGTCGTCCGTAGCAAGGAGCTGCTCAAGAAAGCGTTCATGTCGATGCTCGGCTTGGCTGATACCGACGTGCGTTTTGTGGTGCCGGTATGAGCAGCAAGTCCCGGTGTCCCCAGTGCAACAACGCTCTGCTGCAGAAGAGCGCCACGGGCACGCGCGTGCGCATCCGTGGGCCGCTGGTGTTCAACAATGGGGTTTGTATGGCCCAGTGCTACTGGTGCAAGACCGCGGTGAAGCTGCCGATGTCCCTGGAGAAGGGCGCCGGAGAGACGTTCATCATCACTCAACCATGAGCCCATGCACTGGCCATCCTTCGACATGGGATTTGCTACCGGTTTTGCTACCGGCTTTGCACTCGGCACGGGCATGGTGCTCTTTATCCTCTGGCGCTTTACGGCGGTGATATGAGCGAGGAAGCCTTCGACCGGATGAAGTGCGAGTGCGGCACCGAGTTCTTTGGGCACTGTGAGATGATCCCTCTGGAGCCGCCACCGCCACCACCGACGCTGCCCTGGAAGCTGGAGGCGGACCGTCCGTGCCCTGGCTGCGCAGAGTACGATCAGGTCGTCAAACGCACCACCGAGGACTACATCGCGCTGTGACGGCAGTCCCGCACTTCCTCCGTGACCTACATCCCGGCCTGGCCCAGGCCATACTGACAGCCTACGTGGAAGACGGCATCCACCCCACGAGTCTGACCGTCGAACATGTCGAGCGCCTCATCGATGAAGGCTACCTGGTCCAGGACATCTGGGGTTACCTGGTGGTGACTCCAGAGGTGAAGGAAAAGTTCGAGCTGGTGAGGCGGATGTAGACGATGTCGGGTAGGTGTGGCACATAGACATCATGGACATCGCTCCAGAGTACCTCCATCGGCTCCAGCAAGAGCACGCTCAGGCTGTTGATGAGCTGATTTCTGAGCATATGCTCTGGAACCCGAAGGTCGAACCGCCCCAGGTGCCGCCTACTGAGCCGGCCATCGTTGTGGTGGTGGTGCTCAACGACGGCAGGGCCTTTCACGTCCAGACGGTGGTCAGTACGGCCGAGACAACGGTCAGTCCGAATATCTCAGCAAAACAGCGATCCGCCTGACGCCGTCGCCGACCGGCGGCGTTATAATTGGTATGGGCATGATTCGCTGTGCCATATGTGGGTTCTCGGGCGGCAAGTCCACCGAGAGTATGCTCATCGAAGCTGGGTGGGTTCAGGGCCGCGGCCAGACATACAACAAAAAGCGTGGCCGTAGATGTCAGCCGATCCTCGTGTGTACGAAATGCACCGCGGCCGTCCGTAATCTACCGAAAGCGGCGAGCTGATGACAGACAGCTGGTTCTGGGACATCGTACCGCTGACCTATGGGCGCTTCCGCGTCGTATGGACCGACCAGGAGAGCGTCAAGGACTTCTGGTGAATGGTGGACTTGTCGGCCGCGGTCGCGGCCAAGGAAGCTCTGGAGCGCGGCGAGGAGCCCACCAAGGGATGGACTCGCAAATACATCAACGGGGAGATCAGCTACCCGCCCAAGGAGCCAAAGTGAGCGAGATAACATTCAGGGAAGCCGTTGAAGCCTTCGCTTATGGACTGGTGCGGGGCCAGGGTCACAGCAACAAGATCGGCCTTACTCTGCAGCATATCATCCTAAAGTACCCGCCCAGGACTATTGAGAAGCTCAATTTCGAGTCAGTCGAGAAGCCCAGGCTCAAGAAAGACTGGGAAGGCCGGTATGTGCGGCTGCTGAAGGAGATCGAGACCAGGGGCGGTATCATCTTGGACGTCGGTGAGGTCATGGAGGTCATGCGCAACTTTGGGGGTCTCAACCTGTCGGCCGTCACTCAGTGTGAGAATTGCAACAAACACACTCGACGCTATGTGACCAAGGTCCCCGAGTGGAACGTCGAGCTGTTGCCGATAGATTACAAACCACAGGAGCAGTCATGAAGATTGAGCAAGTAAACGTGAGGCACCGCACCTGGCACACCCGTGTCACCGTCGGCGAGGGCGATGACGCAAAGACCTTCGGGCTCCAGATGTTACCGGACGGTCAGGCGCGTCTGCACATCCCCTTCGACGCCAAGAAGCAGACCACCGAGGACTTCGGCACTCTAGGTGATGCGCTGATGCGGTGTGAGCGATGAGCGAGGCTCCCGACAAAGTCTGGGTCGTTGTAAGCTCCAAGGGTCGTGACGGCGAGCCCAAGCTCGCGGCGTTCACCAGTCGGCCGCACATAGCTGATACACTGTCGATGCCCGTCTACGAGTACGAGCTGTCGCCGGTGGTGCCGCCCAGTACCGTGGGCTACCTGACCCGGGTCATTGACGACATGAAAGAGTGGGCCACGACGCATACGCGCCAAGACCAGCTCATAGCGAAGTGCGCCCAGGAGATCGCCGCGCTCAGGCAGGCCAACGACGCGCACTCTAGAGTTGTGCGAGCCGTCGCCAAGGACCGGGAAGAGACCAAGGCCGAACTGGAGAAGATCCGCGAAGAGATAGCGAAGAGCTGAACATGCCGACGTTCCGCGAGCTGGTAAATGGTAGTCTCACGTGCGGTGAGCTTCCCCTGTTTGCGTGGGCGCTTCCAGGTAGTACTTTGATTGCGACCAAGCGGACGCACGTTGCAGCAAAGCCGGGCGACAAGGGATGCGGCAAGGCCAACTTCACTATCTGGCGCACCAAGGACCAGATCACCCTGTACCGAGTATCCAAGCGCTTCGATTTTATGGCTACGTGCCTGGACTGTGGTGCGGTAACGCAGGTACACGCTGACATCTGGAAGGAGATGACGTCATGACGGTAGACGGCGGCGGCCCTGTTTCGGTGTGAGGAAGAAGCATGAGCGACGCAAAGATTGTCGTGAGACCGCAGCTGGCCGATCCCACCAAACCCCAGGATGGTGACGCTTGGTACGATGCAGCTGATGACGTCTTCAAATTGCGTGAAGATGACGCCACTGTTGTGTATCGCAGAGATATCAGCAGTAACGACAGCAACATGGCCTATTTGAGTAGGGTCATCGACGACATGAAGGAACCTATGACCATGGACGGATTGATGATTGGATTTATGATCATAATGTTCGGCGTCCACGTCATCATATGGGGGCTCTCAGCCAGGCTTCGTCGACAAAGCAAGGAGAGTTTTGCCCGGTCCACTGAGATAAACAAAGAAACTCAGAAACTTATGCGCGAAATCACCGAGGCCCAACGCTGGGACTACTGAGCCTCAAGGAACCTAATGGGCTACAGTGCGTGGGAAATACAGCTCGTTATCAACTTCTCGTTGTGCGTGTACTGCCTGACGTCCGGGGTTGTGATGACCATCGACCACGTCATCCCTAGATCCAAACTGACTGTGCCTCACGGGTTAGCCAATGCGGTTGTGGCGTGCGAGCCGTGCAACAAGGCCAAGGCGGCCGTTATGCCATCCAAGTGGTGTGACGCTGCCCAGCTCGCACGAGTGCGGGAGTTCGTAGCCTGCGACGGCAACCCGACAAAGCTGAGATCTCTGGACTTGAAATTCCGTAATCAGAAGGCCCAAACGAACCTATGAGCATAGACACACAAGTATACAGCATACACAGGCAGCACCTAGAGGCCGTCGAGGCGGTGTGTGAAAAGTTCTTCAAGGACATCGAGCGTCTAGAGGAGGAGCGTGGGCTGGCATCGCTCAACACCACCATCCGTATGAAAAACGGAGAAGCAGTGACGGTGACGACGGCCATGGAGCAGGCCGAGGACGGTTATCGGTTTGTGACGACAACGGAAAGCCCCAAGGGCTACTGAGTTGATGACCATGTTCACGACTGATACATGTCCCGAAAACGTGCTCACGAAACGCCGAAACGCGAGCATGAGTATAGATCGTAGGGACGTTGCGGCATGGTGATTCGCAACAGATCAGGAAAGCATTGCCAGGAGTGCGGTACCTCTTACGATCACGGCTGTACTCGTGAGATGCCCTGCCCAAAGTGTGGGTGGTTCCCAGGCAGGTGGATGCAAAAGCCAGAAGGGGCCGTGTTCAACCCCGAGGACATCAGGTTGGCTACGCTATCAGAGCAGGAGCTGATGGCCGAAAACAAGCGCCTGCGGTACGAGCGCAAAGAGGCTGAAGATGAGTGCGACGTATTGGACGCGGAGATCGTGCGGCTGCAGGCGGCGTTGGAAGATGCGGCGGTGAGCCTGGATGTGGGTGGGATGCGAGACTCAGCTTATCGAGCACGCGAAGCCAAAGAACCAACGCCATGACACACTTCAATCTTCCGCTTCGCAAGAAGCCGTGGCCCATGGGCTCCAACCCATTCCAGCCGTGTCCTATATGCGGTGTGAATTGGCGACCGTGGTCGGGCTCCATCCTTCCGTGCCACGCGCTGTGCCTATTCACCGCTGAGGCGGTGAATATGATCATGACCGATACCCGGGGCGACCGAGTTGTAGCCGACGACTTCGGTGTGACGTACTCAACCATACTGGCGGTGAGATCTCCGCGACGTTCAAGTAGCTGATGAGCCAACAACGAGCCAACTTCCTGCCAGCTCCGCACGTGTTCAACCTGAACATGGCGTGCCGCATCATCTACGAGGCCTTCGGCAGTCCGCCGTATCTGGTGGGCTCATGCCTCGAACGTCGTGACTACCGGGACGTGGATGTCCGATTGATTCTGCCGGACGACGAGTACAAGGCCTTGTTCCGCGACACAGTCCACACCACGAACAACGCGCTGTGGTCGATAATCTGCTCATCCATCTCGATGTACCTGGCCCAGGCCTCTGGGCTCCCGGTAGATTTCCAGATACAGCAGCAGTCGAAGGCCAACGAGGACTTCCCCGAGGGAAGCCGGCAGGCTCTCGGTATCTTCAGACCAGGAGCATGAGATGACTATGTTCGGAGTAAAAGCAACCAAAGGTGCGATAGCGGAAGTGATCCAGGAGTTCTATCCCGACACTGTGTCGATTGGCTACAAGGAGTCCGTCGATACGCTGCAGCCGGTGGCAGAGAGCTGGTGGCGCCGAGTATGGCTGGCGGTACGTGGCAGAGCGACGCATCACATGCGGCCGACCCTGGGCAATTGCCGATTCACCGTGTTGCACAGCAAGGAGCTTGACGAAGAAGCTCGGACACGGACGTTTGCGGCCGTCGAAGATGTCCGGCCCATGGGCATTCGCGTTCATATTGAGTGGGTGGAGGTCGTCACCCCCCAGTGGACACAGCGCGTGCAGGCCTCGCTTCGATGACCGATATCTACGATCCCAAGGTGCATATCACTATACGGCCGCCGTTATGGTGGAGCTGGGGGTTATTTTCCTGATTGTCGGCGGGGCTCTGAGGGCCTTCGCGTACAACTCTGGAACCGATTCCAGATAAGTCTTGACGGCGCTTCAGCCCTGGGCGATACACCCTGAGCAATGCCGCATGGGACACCTACCACGCCCGTAAGAACGGAAAAGATCAAATGTCAGCTCCTCTGAGTCCACATATACCGGGATTGTCTGGTGGTTTGGAGAAAGTGACCGCGGAATTAGTCGTTGAGACCGGTCTACGGGATATTCAGACCGTTATCGCCACGCTCAATGAGAGCAATATCGTTCCCGATGAAGAGGCGACGGTTTCTTGGTATCCCTTATCGGGCTCTACTTCTAAAATCGTTTTGCGCGTGGAAAAGGGTGGAGCGAATTCTGGAACATTAGGTGACAGCGAAGTAACGGTATCTTGGTTGGCGCTAGGACGTCGTTAGGACACATTACAATGGCTATTATCACTCCCGATCCAGCAGATGAAAAATTAGAGCAGGTAACTCCGCAGCTTAAAATAGCAATCCGTGATGCCCATGATGTTGCAAGGCTCAACACGCAAAGACTGGACCTTCTGCGTGAGCAGGCGTCACGTGCGGGAAGCGATCACAAATCCGAACTGATGAGTCTCTTGGGCGATATTTCCGCGATCAAGGCTCGACTCGATAATTTACACTACGACCGTTTGTGCTTCAACTTGGCTATGTCGGGCGACATGAAGCTGGCGTTTCCGATTGGCGATGAGAATATCACCGCTGCGGATCTCACGGCCGGAGGTTTCAAAAAGACATTAATCTGTAGCCTGGAATCAGTGGACGGGCTGAATCATGGATGGGCGGGTTTCACGCCTGACCTGACGGTTTTTGACACTGTGGTGGATGGAGCCGGGGTGCCGGTGATCACGGGGACGCCGAAGTTTAAAAACGGGATCCTTTCTATCGAATTGACGTTTCCTGCCGCGACGTACCTGGCGGCAGAGACGGCGGGAGTTGACGTGAGAATCCAAGTCGATGGGGCACGACCCGACCTGGATGACACATTACTCGGATGGCCGGTTGCGAAGGGCACCATCACCCTTACGATGGTGTAGAAATCGATGTTTTTTAGAAACAAAACCGCCTGCCATATTTGGCGAGCATTCAGCCTGGCTGTCAATGATGACTGCCAGGTATACCTAGAAAATCAATTAGGCGAATAACTCGCCAAACGGAGAATAGTTATGGCTGATTTAACAAATTTCAAATTGGAATTCGACAATCGTGTCGAATCAGGACAAGCCACCTTGGATGGCATTTTGTTCGACATGTCAGCACAGTCCATCCCGGTTGACGTAACCAAGAAACACAACGAAAAGCCTAGCGGCAATCTGGTCAAGGCTAAAATTTCCGTTCCCGAGGCAAATGCAACAGCAGCTCTGGCAGTTATCTCGACCTTTGGTAACAGCTTGGCAAACTTCAACAAGCTGGTCGGGGTTCCGACGCCATTGTTTGCGATTAACATGCATTCGCCGTCTGGGTTTGGTGGTGAGGATGGTATCGTTAGTGCTTCGGGTATCGTGCTCAAGGGTGCCGGCCCTGATGCAGCGGATCGCCAATTTATTACAGTCACTAACCACAGGTTGGACGATCACCCACCCGGACCACCTCCACCCTTAGGCAGTTTGAGAGCATTCGGTGATGATACCACTGCGGCGGCGTATCGAGATGGAATCAGTAATCCGAATCTGCCGCTTAATGATGGCGTGGGTATGGCGATAGTCAACTTCCACCCAACACTGAGCTTGACGCTCCCGATTGATGACCTCAAGATGAAGTTCGATGGTCGATCCCTGGACACTGGGGCACTCGAAACACGGGCGCTGACCATCAAGCACCCCACTGCTTTTGTCGTACCGCCAAAGACTTTTGGGCCAGCTCCAAATGTCATTGTCTGGTATGTCGATACCAAGGGTCGGATTTACAGACGATTTGTACGCTTTGATCTGGTCACTACTCTCGCCTTGGATAACTATGAGGCGGCCGTCCGTCGCAATCCTACTGGCGATGGGATCTGATCGACTATCCGGGATTTAGGTATCTCCCAGATAAGTCTTGACAGATTCCAGATATTTGGGAGATACATTTTACAGACTTGAATTAGGCCCGTAGGAACGAAGGTTCGTGAGGGGCGGTTACCAGATTACCTGGTGCCGCCCTTTTTGCGTTTTGGAGGACATAGATAGCCCGATGACTGATGTTGCTGCAGGACTGCCGTTTCAGGTCTACGCTCCAGGGTTGAGCGTATGGATGAACAAGGGCGCCCCCGAGGGGAAGCAGCGACGCATCGGTGGGCTCATCAGTACCGACAACCGCGACAAGCAGGGTGAGATCGTCATCCAGAAGGGTCTCGACTTTTCCGACTTCCTGAGCAGCGGCTGGTTCAACGACAATCACAGCAAGGATACCGACAGCCCCGTAGGCTACCCGGACTCCAAGTCGCTCAAGTACGTGCGCAAGGGTGAGATTCTCCCCGATGGCCGCTCGGCCCCGGGTAATGGCCACTGGTCTGAGGGTTACTTGCTGGAGAACATTCGCGGCAACAAGATCTGGGACACAGCACTGGCTCTTCACAAGGCTGGTGATGAGCGTCGTCTGGGTTTCTCCATCGAGGGGACCATCCAGAAGCGCATCGGCGATAATCGTAAGACCATCGCCAAGGCCCGGGTCAAGAACGTCGCGATCACTAACTGCCCGGTCAACCTCGATACGCGCATGGAGACCTTGGTCAAAAGCATGATCGCCATCGAGGAAAGCCAGACACCAGAGGAGCTGTGGAAGGCTCTCGGTATGGGCACCGGTGGTGTAGCTGGCCCTGCGGTACAGCCCGCAGGACCCCAGACCGGAGCGACCGCTGGACAGGTGCTGGCGCCCGAGTCTCTGGAGCAGAAGCGACGCAAGAACGAGGACAACGAAGATGAGGAGTCGGAGAAGTCTTTGACTCCAGAGCGTGCGTGGGAAATAGCTCGGGTACGCTTCCCTTTCATCAGTGCAAAACAAGTTGGGCAGCTCGTAGGGGTAGCTCACCGATTGAAGGCACAACGTGCCGCTTAGGAGATAATTATGGCCTTTCAAAAAGGGATGAACCGCTACGCGAAGGGTGAAGACGGCTACTACCGCCCGATGAGCAAGGGCGGCTTTTACAAGGCCGGTGACGGCAAGATGTACACAATGTCCAAGGACGATTACAAATCCGCTGGCGAAGGTGTGGATGCGCCGGGCAAGCAGCCCAGCGATCAGCCGCACATCAACCCGCACCCAGACGACAACACCGATTACCCCGGCGATAAAAAGAAGGGTGGGTACACGGGGAAGAGCGCCGTCACTATCGACGATTTCCAGAAGTCCCTGGACGAGCTGGAGTCGCTGGCTGGTGGTGGCAGTGTCGAGAATCGCAAGGACGAGCTGCTCGCCAAGGCGATGACTGAAGACCTGAGTGAGGACGAGCGGGAGTTCCTGTTCAAGGCGCTCGGCGGAGATGCTCCTGCTGATGACAATCCCCAGATTGTTGACGACATCACCAAGAGTTTCACCGGTAACGACACCATCCAGAAAGCTCTCGATGTCAGCGAGTATCTGGAGGCCAACCACGAGGCAACCGTGGATGCTCTGACGACGCTTGGCGGCGTCATCGAGAAGAGCGAGACACGGCAGCACAACTTCAACATCATCCTGGCCAAGGCTGTCCATCAGACTGGCGAGCTGCTCAAGGCAGTGAGTCACCGGATGGGCATCATTGAGCGCCAGCCAGCTCACGGCCCGCGGAGCCAGGGCGTCAACCAGCCGCAGCCGGCGGCCGGTAACGTCATCGAGAAGGGTTTTGGTGGAGATACTCCGGCCGAGGAGCAGATGTCCAAGGGCGAGATCTTGGACACCATGGAGCAGATGATGCAGAAGAGCCACCCGGACAGCCAGGAGGCTAGTCAGATCCTGCTCGCGACTGCGAAGTACGAGCAGACCAATAAGCTCTCGAAGTCGATGTTTGGCAAAGTCGCGAAATTCAGGCAAGAGAACGCCCATTAGGGCATCACCCAGATAGAGGATTGAAAGACCGCTTTTCTGGAATGCCCAATTAGGGCGAGGAGATAAGACAATGCGTAATATGGTCTCTTGGCGTGACTATGCAGGCGTCGAAGGCTTTGGGTACACATCCCAAGAGGATGTGGATGACCTACAAAAGGCCCTCGTAGCCGGACAAGACATCAACCCTCCCGGGTCGTTTGCCTCTGGTGACGGCTTCGCGCTGCGGGTCGAGTCGCTGGAGCGCACGCTTCGCAACACGACCTACAAGATGCAGCACATCCGTTTGTGGCGGGCGATTCCCAAGATCGCGGCCTACAACACGGTTGAGGAGTACAACCTGATTACCAGCTACGGCGAGAACGTCGATGCTGGGTTCATCGACGAAGGCGATCTGCCTGAAGAGGACGACTCGACCTACGAGCGGAAGTTCTCGGTCATCAAGTACCTCGGTACGGTTCGCCGCGTGACTCACGTCATGAGCTTGGTCCGCCCAGCTCACGGCAATGTGATCGCGCAAGAGACCGTCTCGGGTACGATGCACCTGCTCCGCATTCTGGAGAAGGCGCTCTTCTTCGGTGATAGCAATCTGTCGTCCCTGCAGTTCGACGGGTTCGAGCGCTTGCTGTTGGATACGGCTCCGGCCACCAACATCATCGATCTGCGCGGTGCACCGATAAGTGAGGACATCTTGATCGACGGTTCGCTGACGATCCAAGACCAGCCCAACTACGGTACACCGACCCACTTGCACCTCAATCCCAAAGTTAAGGCCGACTTGGTCAAAACTTTCTTCCCGAAGGAACGGTACAACCTGTTCTCCGATGGCAAGTCCACCGGTGGCATGGTTGGACTCGATATCGGGGGCTTCACGAGCCCAGCGGGCGATGTGCGCTTTGAGGCGAATACCTTCATCGACGATGGTGGGGCACCCACCGCGGCGACGGGTAACGTGGCCAAGCGGCCGGCAGCTATCACCGAGACCAGTGCACTGGCGGCTGCGGCTGCTGGTGGTTCGTTGTTCACAGCTCAGGATGCGGGCGATTACCTCTACTCTATCCAGCCCGTAAACCGCTTTGGTCGGGGCGTGGCACTCAGTCCTGGTGGTGGCGCTGTCGCCGTCGTGGCTGGCGATGGGGTGACTGTCGGTGTGACCCCCAGTGGCGCTCCGTTGCCCGACTGGTACGAGCTGTACCGGTCCCAGAATGACGGAACGGCGCTGCGACGCATCGCACGTACACCCAACATCCTGGCGGGCGCTGAGACGGTCCTCACCGACCTGAATGCCAACTTACCATTCACCACATCGGCTTTCTTGTTCCAGCAGAACGAGGAGAGTCTGAGCTTTAAGCAGCTCGCGCCGATGGTGAAGATCCCGCTGGCGATCATCGACTCCAGTGTACGCTGGATGCAGCTCATATATGGCGTCCCAGTTTTGTACACACCCGGCAAAAATGTTTTGTATATAAATGTCGGTAGACAGGCAGATTTCGTTGGGGCGCCTTAACTTAGCCGTATTCATTAAGTAGGATGCGATTTCTACATGATGAATTTGGCATTTGGTTGACAAAACGAGGTTGAGACGTGCCATGGTTGAGACTCACAAGCGGAGACCTCAACCATGGCACAATCTCGGAAGAAGCATTTTCCCACCGATAAGACTTGCCCAGCTTGTAATAAGATCTGGCGTGCGACGACGCGCTATCAAATTACAACGCAGAACTTTTGTTCGCGGAAGTGTCGTACTAAAATTCACGGCAATGGCCGTCCACGTAATCACGTCATTGTGGAGTGCCATACGTGTGGTGCTGAAGTCGAGACAGTTCCCTGCTTGTTACGATCCAAGAAGTTCTGCTCCAAGAGGTGTCTCGGCCTTTTTCGAGGACGATTTAGCGGTGAAAATAATCCGTCATGGCGGGGAGGTAATGCGAAATATTGGAAGCGTAAATGTCGTGAGCGTGATGATTTCACTTGCCAACTGCCCGAATGTGGAAAACGAGACGAAGGCCGGGGCATCCATGCGCACCACAAGATCCCACGCAAAGCTGGAGGTGCGGACACGCTCGACAATCTCATTACGCTCTGCAACCAGCACCATCATGAGATGGGGCGCCAACTCCTTGCCGGGCTCATCGAGAAATTCCCAGAAGCAGTGCGAGAGGTCGCCTCAAAGCTCTACCCATGGTAGGTGGAAGACACCAACTCAAGGAGAGCGAAAATGTTTCTAGAGAATGTCAGGCCAAACAAGCGCAACACCAACGTCACCGTCAACCAGACCATCTACCTCATCGGACCTGGTGGCTTCATCACCACCGACGAAGACAAGAAGGTTCCCTACGATGTTCCAGAGGACGACGCCGCGAAGCTCCTTCAGGGGAAGAGCTGGCGGACGCTGAGCTGGGACCCGAAGGACCCGGGCAACGCTGCCAAGTTCATCGACGCGGTCGGAGGCTACCCACCGACCCAAGGTCTCGGCCGTCCCCCGCGGGACATGAGCGGCATCCGCGAGGAGTTCGGGCTCAAGCCTGCTAACCGGGCGGAGCTGCCACCCCAGGCCATCGGCACTGGCAGCAAGGACGGACAGCTGACAGGCGTCGAGGAGACTCCCCCGTCGGATGAGGAGCTACAGAAGGCCATCGAGCGCGACCAGCGTCGCGAGGACAAGGACGCATCCAGCGATAAGCGCGTCTCAGATGCTCAGATGAGCAGCAGCGAGGCGGTCCAGATGTCGGGTGATGCTGACGTCGGCGACGGCAAGACTCCCGCGGGCGCGAAGGTGGCACCAGCTCCAACTTTGCAGGGCAAGGAGGACACCATTGTGGATCCCCCAGTGCCCACCGACGGCGATTGGCCAGATCCCACGGCGGCGATGTCTCTTGGCTATCTGCACGAGATGGCGGATGCTTACAAGGTGAAGTACGCCAAGAACGCTGGAAAGAAGACGTTGATCAAGCGTGTCATGGATGAGATGTACACCGACGATTAGGAGGCGAGGATGTCTGTATTGGAGTGGCGCGGGGGTATCCCCGTAATCTTTCGAGGGACGGTAACTACCGCTGGCGTCATCACTGGCAACGCCGGTGAGGCGATCACAGCGGGTACACCCATCATTCTGGGCAAAACTCTGGAGGCTGCCCAGAGATCTGGCCGTCAGGGGCGAATCACTCCTAAGTGGATTGAGATCCGCAATCTGAACATGGTGGCCGGTAATGGCCTCCTCATCTACTTCACCCAGAAGCAGTTTGACGATGATGATCACGCTCTGGTCATACCCGGCGCCGCCAGCCAGCTCTCGGTCTGGTCGGTGCCCGCGGAGGTGGGTCCCAGGGCGGATGGGGATGAAGGCATCTGGATGCGGGCACAGGCAGATACCCCTGAATTTTGCATTACAGCCATCGCGCGTCGCGGGTAAGAGAGGAGCCGAGCTGTGCTCCTTGTCCCCAGCAGTGCCGGAGGGTCAGGCTCTCAAGTCATCAGCCCGACCGTTTTTACGGTGCCGTCGGCTGTAGCTCTTGGGGACCTGGTCTATCTCACAGGAACAGATTCCGCTGACCGTGCCGACAATACCGCTCTAAGCACTACCCCAGTTCGGGGGTTGGTGCTTTCCAAACCCACTTCGACAACTGCGATCCTCCTCTATTACGGCGAGATAGGGCTCTTTTCAGGGCTAACACCAGGAGCTTTGCAGTTTTTGGGGACCGCAGGTGGTTTGATTGAGGCCGGTGGCCTGGCCAGTCTGGTGGACGGCAATGTCATTCAGCGGGCCGGAGAAGCCGTAAATTCTACAACTTTGTTGTTTGCGCCGGGTGATGTTACCCTTCTTTGAAGGATTCCAGAGAGATGCCGGCAAAACGCTATAAATTACAACCGCACGCTGCTCCATTTGCGAGACCCCTGGCAGGAGGGGCACCTGCGTTTAGATTTCGCATCCGTTTCGGCCAGCCGCTTTCTAGAGGACGCACACGAGTTGCTCGAAAGGACAAATGTCCTATTATCGTGATGCGCCTCAATCAGGTCATTGAGACAGCCAATGCGATAGCGCAATACTTTTTGGAACAATTCACGGCGCCAAATAACACGCAGCGTAATGGGGCAGCTAGACAGGGTGGCCTTCTTTTTGAGGATGTTACGGCGACAGAGCCTACATACGATGTGGCCTTGGACCCACTATTGCCAACCGGCTAGGACGTAGATCATGCCAGCTCCAACTAAAGTAGATCTCACCAATAAAGGCGTTATTCGGCGATTTACAGCGTCGGACAGACTAGAGATCGACAACATCGACCGGCGCGCTGTCTCCGGCAACATGACTATGGGCTCCAACCTGGGAGCCGCCGAGGAGCTGGTACTGGGCTCGGTCACCTCCGACGTCCGTATCCTGGGCGATATGATCATCGACGGCTCTGAGACGGTCAGCACGGATGAGACAATCACCGGCACCTTCAACGCCAACGGTGACGTCAATTTGGGAACGGGTAACGACACGATCAACCTCGGTGGGGGCAGCGGTGATGTCATCAATCTCAATGCTGACCTGGTGGTTGGGGCCGGCACGATAACTATCGGCTCTAGCGTGACCGACTTTGTTGATGCCATCTTCCTCGACGCAGTCAACGCAAACGGACCTGCTCTAGCCGCCTACGACCTCAACGCCAGCGGTACCAATGCGGGTGCCTATGCAATCGGTGTAGACCCATCTTTGCTTGTCAGCTCAGTCTCGACTGATTTGATGACCATGCTCGACGACATGGATGCCGCCATTTCAGCCGCATCCAGCACCCTGCAACAGGCCTATGAGGCGGGCAACACAATCAACGTAACGGCGGCCAACGGAGCACCTACCTTCACCAATAGCACCGATTCAGACGGGGCGACGGTCCTGTCTGTGACAAAGGGTGCATCAGTATCAACCGGCGGCAATTTGGCTGTTTTCCAAATGGGCACCAATACCACCGGAATCGCCCTTTTTGTCGACAATCAAGGAACCGGCAATACCCTTCAAGTGCAGGATGCCGGCAGCGATGTTCTGATAGTTTCTGGAGCTGGCGCGGTCACGGTTACCCCGACCAGTGGTCAGAATTATAGCCTGACCACTGCAGGTGTGGGGACCATCGCTCTCACTTCTGCTACTGGCGACATCACCTTGGACGCCACGGCAGCCGAGTTGGTCCTGGATGATGTGGGCAACAGTACCACCACTCTATCCCAAGTGTCAGACCGAACCTTTGACCTGACGGGAACCAACGAGCCGCTTAACGGCGCCACGTCGCTGCTCGGGGCCATCAACAGGATAGCTCGTAGGATTGCTACCGAGGGCATCTTCCAGGCCGAGAAGCCCATCGAAAACGGTGTGGTTATAGCGGCTGGAGACATCATTGCGGCCTCAACTACCGCCGGCCGGGTGACCCAGAACAATGACAACCAGTCGACTCGTAGTGCGGTTATTGGTGTGGCGCTCACTGGTGGCACCGGCGATGCTGGCGGTACCGTGTTCACCAGATTCTTCCTACCTGGCGCAGTTGTGACTGATGCAGGTGCCAGCTTCACCGCTGGCGCTGAGTTGTTTGCGCCGGATGGTACGGGCCGTGCAACCGGTACGGCGCCGACTGCTAATGGTGATCGCGTGACCCGAATAGGGTATGCCTTCAGTGCCACTGAGTACGTCTTCAATCCGGTTGAGGGCTTTGTCCTGTAACCTGAAAAAGGTAGAGCAATGACGCAATCGTCGGTTCAAAGAAAAGCAAAGAAGATGCAAGCCAAGGCTGCAGAGGCTACGGCTGCTGCAGAGGCTATTGAGGTGGCAACTAAGACCAATGGCCACATTGAGTTGGCTGTGAGCGACGCGCTCAAGTACAAGTTGATGGCTATGCAGACCGCGGTAGAGAAGCATCAAGCCGAGATGGAGACTGTGCAGGCGAGACTTGCCGAATCAGAACGCGATAAGGCTCGCGTTATCCTTGAAATTGTCGCATCCCTCGAAGATCGCCTTGAGGGGAAATATAATATGGACGCCATGTCTTTTATCACGGGCAAAGCCGTCTTCTCTCTGAAGGAGCCCGAGGTAGAAGAGAAGCAGAGTTGATCCGTGGCCATCGATGGAGTCGGCATATACGACGGCAATCGCCAACGTCGCTCTGCCGATAATCCGGCTGATGGGGACCTACTACGTGTAGACGCGACAGGTGGTAACCTGGTCAGAATTGCGATTGGGGCTGACGGGTCCTATCTTGCATCGGATGGGTCCAATCCCGTCTGGCGCGTGTTTCTTCAGTCTAAGGCTGGCCGGGTCGTAGCCGCGTCATTTACAGGCAACCCTAAGAAAGCCACAGTAACTTTTTCGACAGCATTCGCAGATGCCAATTATGCTGTGGTTGTCACAGCCGTAACTTCTAACGGGAAGACATTCGCCCCGAATGTGGAAAATCAAATCGCAGGTTCATTCGATATTAATTTGGGGACCAACAACAAGACAGACCTCGTCCAAGTCAACTGGGTGGCTAAGAAGGATGGGGAGACAACATAATGGGTAGCAGAGTAAATACCCTTGAGCTGGATAACCTCACTGCGGATCCATCCTCACCGGCAGACGGTGAGTCGTGGTACCGGTCTGATCTCGGTAAATTCAAATCTCGGGAAAATGGTGTCACAAAAGACACTATTGGTGGGGGCGGTAGCGAACAGCCAGCCGTTCAAGCAAGGCGTACCACCGCGTATGTCACTACTGCCAGCTTTGTAAACGTGACCTTGAACGCTACTGATGTCGAAAACGACGTCAGCGCGGTAGAGCACGATGATACCAACACAGACCGACTCAACTTGAAGGTGGATACCGGTCTGTATCGGATCCAGTACCACGGCAAATGCTCAGAGCCGAGCGGCTCAGCTTCAAATATGAATATTGAGGCGCAGGTACTTAGCAAAGACGCGGGTGGGGCACTTCCCGGTTCCGAAGATATCACGACGGTATTCGACGATTCCTCTATAGCGGGAGATTTCCATGACGATTCGATATCTGGATCTTTCCTCTACGAGGCGGTGGCATCAGATTATGTCACGTTGCAAATCAGACACATCGATCTAGGGGCTAGTGGGGACGATGTTTCTGTAACCGACATAACCTTTACCGCTGTCCGTATGACGGGAGAGAAGGGTGATGCGGGGGATACGGGAGCACCTGGCGCTGGGGTCATCCTCCAAACCAAGTTCGTCGAAGTCACTACTGATGAATTGGAATCTTCGTTGATATTCGTAGATCTCCTCAGCACCACAATCACGACGGGGGCTAACTTCCTCATCGTGTTGGTTACGGCGGGGATTTCCGCTAGTTCTGCGAATAAGAATGCTCAAATGCAAATAGATATTGACGGGACTACCTTCCGGGCGGCGGGTGAGGAGTTAAAAACGTCGGGGGTGGCTTCTAGTGTGGCGGTTTCTGTAAAGATAGCCGTTACCGCAGCTCTACATACTGTCAAGTTGCAATGGCGGACGTCTGGGGGGGATGTGCAATGTCGTGCAGTGATAAGTGGTGATGACGAACACTGCTCAATGCTCTTAATGGAGTCTACATCGTAATGCCCCACCCATCTCCCATAATTTACCCGATTGCCGACACGAATAATGGCAAACTCAACGCCAGTAAACTCATGGCTGAGATCGTAGCCGGCGCATTGCCCAACTTCTCCAACCGGGTGAAAGGGTCGGGCACCAATTTGTACGTGTATTGCTCGGCCGACACGACAGACGCCGACAAAACGAACATTTTGGATCCTCTGATTACAGCCCATAAAGGCGCCATCACTCTCGTCGATCGTATCGAGACGAGCACGATCATCGAGGGGGAGATCGCCATCACCGAGACAACCGGCTGGCAAGATCTTCCAGGGATCGCTACAACGCTAGGCGCGTTCCTAGGGGATGCGGATGAAGCGGTTGGCAAACTGGTCGGCCTGGTCAAGACGGTAGGGACTGGGTTTGAGATGCGGATGGTAAAGGAGGATGACACCTCGTTGTTGGGGACCCCGTATAGCCATGGGGATTCAGCTGGCGTGTGGGAAAAGCTCGAATTCAGTACCAACCAACCTCCAGTATTAGATTTCCATTTCTACAGGCTGCAAGCGCGATTGAACGGTGCGACATCAGCCTCAGTTCAATCTGTGCGTATGAGCCTGTTGCGCGTTAGGTCTGAGTAACGATGCCCTCCGATAGCCACGTAAACGTAAACGGCATTGAGCCCATCCAGGCTTTCTTTGTCGACTCTTCTGGAGATGGTTTGCCCGGCAAGAGCGACCTGTTCGTCCGCGTATTCCGCGACTCTGACAAGCAGTTCTTTGACTGGTCTGATCTGACATTCAAGGCTTCCGGCCACACGACGCTCGACCAACCCCTGGCCGAGATAGACGCTACCAACGCCCCTGGACTGTACGAGGTCGTCGGGGGATTCGATACCTCAACCATCGTTAGCCCGGTAGCTGGCGACACCTACACTTTCCAGACGCTCCAGACCCCCGGCACCGATGCGGTCCTACCGGCCCCAGGAATGCTCAAGGTGAGCCAGATTTCTCTGACGTCTACAGGCCTGCGCCAGATCACCATCCACGTCGATGGGCCTGGTCCGGCTGACCTACCTGACGTCGAGGTCTCTATCTTCAACGACACCAACACGGTCTTTCTGACTCGGGGCACAACCGACTCCAATGGCGACTTAGTGACCGCTTTGGATGATGCCTCGTACAACGTGCGGTTGGTGAAGGCCGGATTCACGTTCACGGTTCCAGAGCCCTTCACGGTCACTGCGGATGCGACGTTTACCTTCTCGGGCGTAGGGGTCGTTATTACGCCTCCGAGCGCTCCCAACCTGTGTGTCATCTTTGGCTCCCTGGTCAACGCTGCCGGCGAGGACCTGGTGGGGGCCTGCGTACAGGCGTTCGCAGTGGTGGACCCACCCCAGGTAGTCGGTGGACTCCAGATGGCTGACCTCATCGCCGAGGTCCTCACCGACCAGGACGGCTTCTTCCAGATAGAGCTGGTTCGCAGCAGCGAGGTGCGCTTCGTGATCGAGGAAGCTGGTTTTGACCAGATTAAGACGGTTCCAGACCTAGCTAGCCAAGACCTAACGACTTGGCCCTAATTACTGTTAGGGTAGCGACATGGCCACAACAGCCCTGAAGTTCCCGGTCGAGCTGTTAATTCAGGTCCCGGATATCAACGCCCAGCTCACCGCGGGCTTTGAGGTCATCCAGATTGACCGGAGCACCACCGGTAAGGGCGGCGTCTTCGAGGAGATTACCAATGTCGATACCCGGCCCGAGCTGAAGCAGGATCAGACAGAGTACATCTTCACGGACGAAAAAGGCTCCCCGATCTACTTCTATCGGTTCCGGCTGGCTGACGCAGCACTCACCACGTTCACGGCCTTCTCAGCGCCCTTCCCCGGCGGACAGGACCCAGCTCTGGATATCTGCAGCATCGAGGAGCTGAAGGAGCTGTACCTGTTCGGCATCGACCTGAGCGATGACCGCGGCCGGCCCTTCCCGGACACCATCTTCGAGCACTACATTCGCGCGGCCGTGAGCTGGCTGGAGCATCGGCTCGATATACCGATTCGGCCGGTGGAGTTCGAGCAGTCCGGTGCTGAGAAGATCTCTGGGGAGCTGAACGATTACTACCGTGAGGACTACGACAAGTACATTTGGTTCGAGACGGACCGCTTCCCCGTCATTCAGATCACCGAGATCAAGCTGGTGCTGCCGGGCGAAGCGGTGGTGCAGGTGTTCGAGCGCGAGTGGATTCACATACGGCGCGAGACGGGCCAGATACAGCTCGTACCCGGAACCGGTACCGCCGGCACCATTCTACTCGGTGCCTCTGGAGCCTGGATCCCCCTCATCTATGGCAACAATCGCTACATCCCCGACGTCTTCCGGGTGAACTACAAGGCCGGCTTCGGTAAGCCTGATCCGCTGGCCTTCGACCGCACCCCCGGGACCACGGGGCCCGTGAGCGTCCCCCATCCCGAGTTGGACTCGACTCCAGAGGTCATCAAGGACATCGTCGGCAAGTACGCCGCCTTCGGCCCGCTCAACATCGCCGGTGACCTGATTGTGGGCGCGGGTATCGCCGCAAAGAGCATCGGCATAGACGGGCTCAGCCAGAGCATCAGCACTACGTCCAGTGCCACCAACGCAGGATACGGCGCCAGGTTGGTTCAGTATCAACGCGAATTAAAGGAAGTCATCCCCACATTGCAGCGTTATTACAAGGGTTTGAGGCTGAGGGTAGTTTAGTAATACCAGGTTGCTATCTCTTTATCGTATATGCTATTGAGCTTAGGCCGTGGCAACAACAAAACCGCCTATAGCTGAAGAAGCCCCTTTGTGTGGTTGTGGTTGTAAAACCCCCGTGGCTTGGGGCCCCGGAAAAGGATGGTCTCGGTACAGATCAGGCCATCAAGGAATTGGAAAACCGGGTTCCCGTTTAGGCGCCACTACCTCAGACAGCACCAAAAATAAAATGTCTGAAGCGCAAAAGCGTCGTTTCGCAGGGAAGCGGCGCAGAGATTTGGACCCAACTGGTTCAGGTGTGTATTCGACCCACGAATATCGGGAAGCCCGCGCACGACTTGTAGTGGGTAAACCTTGCAGAAAGTGTGGTTCTTCTGAGAATATCCACGCACACCATGAAATCTTTGGCGACGACGAATCTCTTATTCCCCTTTGTAGCAGCTGCCACGCATCAGAGCACCACGGGCATCCAGGCGCTAAGGGGAGTGAACCACCCACAGGAGCAATCCCCCCTCTTTGCAAGTGCGGTTGTGGTACCCCTGTTTTCTGGAAAAGAGTTCGAGGTTGGGGGACGTACATTCGTGGGCACGGCACCGCCAAAATTCCTGCAGGAACCCAAAAACAAGAAGCCCCCTTGTGCGGCTGCGGATGTGATGAAGCGGTCAAGTTTCGCCATGGTAAAGGGTGGAGCACGTATAAGCGGGGACACGGGCAGCGCATCGAAGGGCATTACAGACACCGAAAGTAGTGTGGTGTAAGATGGGCTCATCAGTCGTCATGGACCTGGCCAGCGGCGTCATCGGCCTACCCGATGGCACCAAGGAAAGCGGCACCCGCGTTGACTTCGATCCCGATGATTTCAACATCCTCATCGAGACCAAGGGCTACCGGGTAGCCTGGTCTCGCGCGGCGCTCTGTCCCTGCAAGCCAGTCAACGATCAGACGAAGCAAGCCGACCCCAACTGCTCGATCTGCCGGGGAAGTGGCTGGCTGTACTTCGCGCCAACGATGGCCAGCACCAGCCCGCTCAAGGTGGGCAAGCTCGACGGCATCCAGACGCGGATCGTCAATGATAACGCGGCGGCCATCTACGCCATCATGAGCGGCGTCACCGAGCAGAAGCACCCCTACGATCCCATCGGCTCCCGCATCACCGGGCAGAACGTGGCGACGGTGCGAGCTGATAACAAGCTCGGCTACTACGACCGCATCACCAACCTGGACAGTCTCATCGTGTACAGCGAGCTGCTCGACGCTATCGATCCGGCTCTGCCGCTCAAGACCCGCTACCCCATCGTGCGCGTGAACCTGCTGCGGAGCTTTACCACGACGTTCCAGGGCGTCTCCAACCCGACGCCCACCAAGGGTGACTTCTCGCTGAACAGCAACGGCGACATCATCTGGAACACCGCCAACTCTGGAGCCAGCATCCCCAAGAAAGACGAGATCTTGGTTATCCACTACCTCTGCCACCCGACCTGGCTGGTGATCGAGTACCCGCACGCGATACGGCTGACCCCTACGAAGTTCAAGCAGAAGAAGCCGACGGCGCCGGCGGGGACTCCAACCGAGCTGCCAATCCAGGCCCGGGTCCAGCTCGAATTTCTGCCGGACCTGACATGAGCGTCATCGAGACCAACCTGGAGGAGTACCTCCCCGACCACCTGTTCGCGGTGCTGTCGGATGAGATCGTCGAGGCCGTCCTGGGCGACATCGCTACGGCCGCGCGAAACCACTGGATCGGTCTGGCCCAGAAGCACCTGTCCACGAGCCTCAACGACTACGTCAACAGCATCCAGGAGGTGGTCTTCGCCCCAGGGACAGCTACCATCACGCTGCTGGGTCAGCCGGCCAACATCATCGAGCACGGCCATGGCGCTCAGGACCTGCGGGAGTGGCTGCTCGGGCCCAACGTCCCGGAGGCCACCGGCGGGCAGAAGGGCAAGCGTCGCGCGAAGGACGGGAGCTTCTACCGCTCGGTCCCCTTCCGTCACGGGACACCCGGCACTGGGGGCTCGGTCGGCAGGGCGATGGGAGATCCCTACCGTGGCACCGTCGCGGGCGCGCGCAAGCTCGGCCGGGCCGTGTACAGGCAGGCCAAGAAGCTGTCACCCTCGCGAAGTATCGGCAGCCGCATGGAGCGCGGTGGCCAGCTAGAGCCGGGCCTCATGCCCAAGCTCAAGGCTCACCACAAGACCGACATCTACGCCGGCATGATCAAGCTCAAGAAGGTCTACAAAAGCTCTGATCAGAGCCAGTACATGACCTTCCGCACCATCAGCGAGGCGGTGCAGACGGGCTGGATACGGCCGGCCACGGGTCCGCGTGACTTCGCCATGCTCACCGCCAAGTTCGTCGAGCGTCTGGCTCCTGCAGCCTTCGAGGCGTATATCCAGGGTGTGGCGGAAGGGAGTCGAGCGACATGATCCAGAGATTCATCTTCGACGCCCTCAAGGATGGGGTCGAGCAAATCACCGCGGACCTGACTATCCTGGACCAGCTCTTCCGGGAAGTCTACGACCTGAGCGATACCGAGCTGGAGGCCATCAAGACGTTCTGGAAGAACGAGGCCGACAACGATAAGGCCGGCCCACCCAAGATCATCCACGGCTACGCCCCGCGCGATGTGAAGATCCCCGTGTACTCCATCGTGCTGGAGTCGGAGACGGAGTCGCTGACCTGGCTCAACAATGACAGTGGCCAGGTCGAGGATCCAAACGACGTGGACTTCGGGGCGGACATCAAGGGCTCCATCTGGAACCATCGCTACGGCATCCACATCTACCACGAGCACCCCGACGTCACGACGTACATCTACGAGATCGCCAAGAGCATCCTGCTGGCGAGCTTCGAGTTTTTCAACGACCAGGGGATGTTCGATATCGACATCAGCGGTGCCGATCTGGCCCCTGACCCGAGGTATGATCCAGAGCACTTTTTCGGCCGGAAAATTACCTTCGCCTGCCAGCGCTGCTTCACCCGCATAGACCGCGATAGCACCCAAGATAAGGCATTTAAGGTCTCAGGGTTACATATTGACAGGGGCGGGAGTTCTAGCGATGTTGGGGGCGTCAAAACGCTGATAAAACCATTTGTGGAGTGAGGGTCATAGATGATGGGCAAACGCAAGAGCGGTAGTCTAAGCAACCCCGGCGTGACAGACGAGTCCGGCAACCCCGGATCTCCCACGCCGCCCGAGCCGTCGCTCGGTAGCGCTCCCACCGCCAAAGACGCTGATGACCTGGACAAAGCCAACAAGAAAGCCAACGCAGAAACCGCGTCGGCCAAGAAGGAAGAGCCGAAGCGCCAGCTCACGTCCGTCCCACTGCGAGTCTTCGGTCAGCTCTCTGGACTCAAGCCCGATCAGTTCCGCCCCTTTTACAGTTACGCCACACGAGAGGAGATGCGCCCTTGCCCGGTTCCAGAGTGGCACACTCGTCTCGAAGCGTTCAAGAGCAAGCCCACTCCACAATTGAATCGTCTCGCGAGGTAACGTCCCATGGCAGCTACCACGATATTCTTCAACGGCCGGGTCATCAGTGTCCCGGGTTCGTATTCCGAGATCGACGCCTCCGGCCTGGAGCAGGTAGGGCTAGGCGCGACGGGCATCGTGGCCATGCTGGGAACGGCCGAAGGTGGCCGGCCCTCGAACGATATCACCGACGTCAACGACATCGTGCGCTTCAACAAGCCCGAGTCGGTGCGTAAGACCTTCCGATCCGGCGACCTGCGGGAAGCTGGCAGCATCCTATTCGAGCCCGGCCGCGACGCGGACATCCTCGCCGGCGCTCAACAGATTGTCTCGATGAAGGTCAACCCGGCAACGCAGAGTGTGGCAACGCTCGCCAACGCCCAGGGTGACGCGGTTGATTTGACTAGCGTCGATTTCGGCGCCTTCACCAGCCAGATCAACATCAGCGTGGCCAACGGCACCAACCAGGGCAAGCTGATCTCAATCATCTTCGAGGACATCACCGAAGCCTTCGATGATGTCGGCGGCGACAACATCTTCACTCTCGACTACGAAGTAGGCGTCAGCACCTGGGACACCATGACCGCGGATGTCGCGGCCAGTGGCCAGATGACAGCTGCCGGTACCCGCGCTGAGCTGGGGCTCGATGGCGACATCGTCACACCCTTGGCAGCTCCCGGAGCCATTGAGGTCGTATCCGCCAGCGCCGGCGACACCACGCAGAAGGTCACCGTCTACGGCCTGGCTGGTGGCGGAGCTGCTCAATCTGAGACCCTGACTTTAAACGGCCTCACGCCGGTGGTGGGTACCCTGACCTACGCAGCCGGTGATGTGCTCGGCGTCAAGATTGTTGGCACCACAGCCGGTATCGTGACCGTTCGCCCCAGCGGTGGCGGCGCGAGCGTCTTCGACATAGCAGCGGGCGTCGATGGAGTCGGCGGCCTGGTAGTTGGCCAAGCGATGTTTGTCGCGAACACCGGGGGCACCGTGGTTCTCGATGCTGCGGGTGCCGAGGACATCATCGTTGAGAGCAAGAACGCAGCCGGCGCTCTCCAGCTCGAAACGGTAGCGCTCAACGGCACCACTCCGGTGCCACTCACGGCCACGATGTCCGAGATCACAGCCATCATCCTGGGCGACGTCCCAGCGGCGCGCACCCTGACAACGGCGGCCACCGTGGCTCAGACCGACGCAGCGGTGCAGGACACCATCCAGAAGACCGCTGATTTCTTCAACGCCAAGCAGATCGTCATCACCGGCCCCACCACTCTGGGCTTCGTGATGGTTCTCGTCACCGGAAGCAGCAACTTCCTGATGGCTGACTTGGACGTGACGCTGGCCCCGGTGAGCATCGTGGGAGCCCCGGTGGGCTTCATTGCGGACCTGTTCGCCTTCATCAACGCTATCAACACCCTGAGTGCTCTGGTGACGGCGGCCGTAGCCACCGGCGCCACCGGTGGAGCCCCCGACAACACCACCGCTCCGCTCTTCCTCACCGGCGGCGGCGAGGGCACCACGGTCTTCCAGAACTGGCAGGACGCGCTCAATCAACTCAAGGCGATCCGGGTCAACACCATCGTCGCTCTCACCGGTGACCCAGCCATCCATGCGGCGGTTGAGGCTCACTGCGCTTTCATGGGCGGTGTCGGTCGGTCCGAGCGGGACACCAAGCTCGGTGCGCTCAACGCTGCGCTTACCGACGTGCCCACCAAGAACGAGTACAAGGCGCAGGTTGTGGACTTGAATAGCCGGCACGTCTCCCTGGCAGGACAGGCCAGCGAGCGCTTCGACACGACTGGGGTGCGGAGGGAGTTCCTGCCCCCGTTCACTGCGTGCGTAGCGGCCGGTATGCAGGCGGGCTCACCTGTGGGCACGAGTCTGACCTACAAATTCGCCAACGTCCTGGGCTTCCGCCAGGACAGCACCTGGAACCCCACCGATGACGCTGAGGAGATGATCCAGGCGGGTGCGCTCTTCCTGGAGAACGTCGATGGGGTCGGCCGGCGCTGGGTGCGTAACGTCACCACGTTCCTGACCAGCAACAACATCGCCTTCACCGAGGCTAGCGTGAACGAGGCGGTCAACTTCGCGGCCTTCAATTTCCGCACCAACCTGGAGTTCGCCGTCGGTCAACCGGGGTTCTCTGGAACCATCAACGCGGCCAAGGGGATCGCAATCACCACGCTCGGCCTGCTGGTCGATGCCGGCACCATCACCCAGTCTCGGTCTCTAAACGTCGAGCTGATAGTGGACGTGCTGGAGGTGGAGGTCGAGATCGCACCGGTTATTCCCATCAACTTTGTGACGTCCACGTTGCATCTGGTCACCGTCGCTCAGGCAGCGGCCTAGAGAGCAAGGAGCTGAGTCGTGGCTGAAAAGGGCAATCTCTTTACCGGCGCAAGAGCCCGGTTTAGCATCTCGGGTGTCAAGGTGGGCTTCGCCCGTAACGTCACGGTTCGGGAGGAGATACAGCTGGATCCCGTAGAAGTGCTCGATAATATCGAGGTCGAAGAGTACGTGCCCGTTGCGTACCGCGTGACCTTCAGCGCGAGTATCTTCCGCATCATCGGCGACACCATCAAATCGAGGGGCTGGTTCCCAGAGACCGGTCCCAACACCGAGGCTCACCTGACCAACATTCTCAACAGCGGTGAGCTGACTTGTACCGTTGAGGACACCCGGACTGGAGATATCTTCGCCACTCTGGAACAGGTCCGATTGCAGTCACACAATTGGACAATTGATGCGAGGGGTGTTGTTGGCGAAGACATTGAATTTGTTGCGATTAGGCTAAAAGATGAGAGCGAAATCTAGTAAAGTCCAATTACCTTGACACCTGCCTAGTGCGAAGCGTAATGCTTTCGCATGTCTCGCCGAAAGTACAAACCCCGTCTCTGCGTCAACTGCGGCACAGAGTTCCTTCCCGCTACTGGCTCAGCAAAAGCCTGCTCAATCTGTCAGACCGGCAGCGGGGACTTACCCTTGTGCGCGTGCGGTTGCGGTCAGACCGTGAAGTGGAATCGCAAAATTCACTCTTGGCGGCGGTATCTTGTTGGCCACCACTCCAAGGGAAACACGCACCGTAAGGGAAAGACGGCGTGGAACAAAGGCACCGCCACCGAGTATCGGTTTGTTTGTTGGCATTGCGGCAAAGTCGGCTACAGCCGAGACCGATCTAAAAAGTATTGCAACATTGACCACTACAACGCGCACCGATCCAATGAGTCTAAGTACCAATCCGTGACTAAGATTCAGGGCACTCTGAAAACACATATTGTTGTCATGGAGGCTGTCCTTCGCCGTCCTTTAGCCAAAGGCGAGGAAGTGCATCACATCGATAGCGACAAAGCCAATAACCACCCTGACAACTTGTTTTTGTTCCATTGCCATAAGTGCCATCTTCACCATCACAACAAGAGTGTCGAGCTTGCCTATGTCTATGCAGAGATCCACGTAGAATACGACAAAAAGCCACTGGGGTACGATCCCACCCCCAGGCCCCATCACCCCTAACAAAAGGACTCACCACCATGCCAAAGCCTGCCCAGGTACTTTCGACGAATGAGAACGCCATCGACGCGGCGATACTCCCTATGGTCAATGCTCTGAGGGCTCTCCCACTAATCGAGACCCTCGGATCTTGCTCAGGACATGCCGACGATCCCCACAATAGATGGCATGGCCGAGCCTACGTCTCACTGTGTGTGCGCGGGATGAAAGGTCTGCGCCTATTGGTGGCAATGCTGGAAGGTCTTGATGCGAAATTCGGGTTTGAAAGTAGCTGGGATGCCGAGCTGAGTTACAGCTCCGAGGTCGCTACTTCGTGCAACTTCGAGGCTTACCCCGACTGGATCATGTTTGAGATGCGATCAAAGGAGACCCTATCGGCCCAGATTTTAACAGAGCAAGCAAAGTATATTTCTTCTTTCTCGCCTTGACGGTTTGTGAGAATTTTCCCGCAAGCCAAAAAGACCAATGACACCTCCGGGAGCCTACCCCTAGGCCGTCGTCCAGATCTCCCAGCAATCCCACCGGCTTACTGCCGTCATTATTTTATATTATTGCTTGACGGCAGTGTGCCGGCATGAGACCTTATCCTTGGTTGGAAAACATCAAGGAGACATCAAATGAAAGAACGCCAACGCCAAAGAGAAATTGCCAATCGTCAGGCAGAAATAGATGCAGCTGATTTTGTCCAACTTCACGAGTTCATATGTAGCGATGACTACGTTTTTCGGGCCATATCCGCCACTGAGGGCGGTGCTTGGCGCGTGTTAAACGCCGAGCGTCCAGGCATGTTGGCCGATTATTGTGGTTTCAGGTCAGTTCATCGTGGATGGATCGGAGGCCAGTCATGAGGTCAATGGTGATGGCAAACACCGCTCAACGTTATCACCGCGCACCAGTGCGAATCTCGGCTACGTGGGAGGATATGGCTGGCGCGGACATGACCGGTGCCGTTCTCGATCTCAGCGTCGGCGGACTCTTTTTGCGGCCGCGAAAGAGCAATAAGGCAATACGCCCCGGACGATGGGTGCGGGTGAATTTTAGAATACCTGGACGGAGACAACCCTTGCGTTTGAGCGGCGAGGTCCGATGGATGGGCACTCACGTCCGGCCTTCTGACAATGGTTTCGGTGTCGAGTTTGATTCATTGAATCGGGAGGTCGCTCAGTATCTCCAACTCGAAGCGGAGATGAACCTATGACCCAAGATACCTCCATAGAAGTTCGACTCAAACTCGATGGCGTAGAAGATGAGCAGTTAATCAACTACACCAACGCAGGGGCCGCACTCGCGGACAAAGGAATCAGGGGCCTGATGGAAGATGACCTCGTGACCAAGTGCGTCATTGAGCGACAGGGCCAACGGCTCGCCGGCCTGCCGCACATGACGTGGAAGTGCTTCGAGGAGGCGCTCGATTTGTTGAAGTCGAAGGGACTAAGCTCGGGTAGCGTATGAACATGTCGAAAAGATGCCCACATTGCCTGACCCTGATTGATTGCGGAGACAGGGCCCACGGGGACCGGATTACATGCCCGGCGTGCAAGCACAGATCGCGACTGAACCACGCAGGGATCGCCAATGCAGACAGGTGCGGCGATGACTTTGAGCCGTTTTGCTCCGTGACCAAACACTGGCAACTGGGGCGTCACGAAGCCTACTGAGCTTCGGGGCGAAAGGATAAGACCATGACGCTAGTCAACGACATCAGAAACAGCATCAACTGCCACTCGCGGGAGAACGCGTCAAATACGCCCGATTTTGTTTTGGCCGACTACCTGGAGAAATGTCTTGTAGCATTTGAGCAGGCTGTCGGCGCTCGGATGGGCGTTGGCGGTCCGACGCGAACCGGCGAAGCCAAAGAAGCCTACGCCGAAGGGCACCGGGATGCTCTGGAGATGATTGCCCCCAAGATCGGCGGAATGACCGGGCCCGGCAACACCGTCAAAAACGCCAAGGGGTACAGCGCGGCCTGCACGGAGGCTGTCCATATGATTCGAGACATCATCAACAAGAGCACCTAGGTTCCGTAAGCTTATGAACATGCAGAATCACAAATGGAAGAAACCACCGCCTAGATGGAGCCACGATGGGCGCGAGTGCTTTCAGACGGTCACCCACCACAACCCCGGATGGCCGGGGCACGGCGAGACGATGAAGTGTGGGCGCACACCTGAACAACATTTTCACATCGTAAGACCCAAGTCTCCGTAAGCTCATGACCAAAAGATGTACATACTGGGGCTGTCGGATGGTGCGGGACGATGACATGTGGACCTGCCTGCGCTGCGGCTACCGTATTACCGATGGTGTTGTGCGGGTGATGGGGCTCAACGCGGCAATCCGCATGGTGATGGCCGAAAAGCAGCTAGGACCCGAGGTCCCGTGAACCCATGACCCAAAATCGCATATCCAAAAAGGGCGGCTGGTGCGACCCCAAAAAACTACCGCGCGGTCCGAACGGCAGGGCACTGTGCAGGCAGTGCAGCACGGAGGTGCCGAAGGGTAGGCGGACATTCTGCAGCAACGAATGTGTTGATGAATGGAAGGTCAAAACAGATCCAGGACACGCAAGACACCTGGTAAATAGGCGGGACAAGGGGGTCTGCGTGCTCTGTCGACTCGATTGCAACCGCCTCAAGGCAATGCTCAATCGAATGTATGGCGCCAAAGCCATCAGGATCAAGCACCTGTTCTACCTTGTGACCGGCAGGCCCGTCACCTCAAAGTTTGCGATGTGGCGGTCGCTATGGGAAATGGACCACGTCCTGCCAGTGTCGGAGGGCGGCGGCGAATGCGGGTTGGACAACCTGCAGACGCTTTGCGTCTGGTGCCACAACGAAGTGACAGCCGAGCTGCGCAAACGCCTGGCGTGGGAAAAGAAGCGTCGCAACGCCAAGCAGCTCGGTTTCGACATGCCGCCACAGGACCCGAAGCCGTAGGGCCCTACCTCGGTGTCCAATTTGAAAGGTTGCCCGCTACCAGCCTCCTGATACAAGCTCTCCTTACATTCAAACCAGGAGAGCGATCATGTCATCAGCCGCAGGGCCCAACGTCAGCACACTCGATGAGATGCCTGACCATATCAAGCAAGCTACCGAGGACGCAGCAAAAGCCATCAGAAGGCGCCTTGACGCCAAGAAAGAAGACACTGAGGCTGACAAGGAGGCCGCAGATCCCAAGGCTCAGGAGGAGTACACCTTCCAGTTCAAGTGGACGGACGGCAACGGGAAGCTCTGGAAGGGGACGTTTACCAACCGGGTGCTGACGCACACCGACCGCCAGTGGGTCGGCGCACTCCAGAGTGAGTGGCAGCTCGGCAAGCCCCATGACTCGATAGACCCCGAGGTCTCGGCCATGAACTACATGCTGGCCCATATGACCGCCACGCTCAAGCACGATGTGGATTGGGCCAAGGATATCCGTAAGCTACACAGCACGGAACTGCTGCAGGAGCTGTACAAAGAGGTGGCCTCGCATGAGGCCACCTTTCACGGACATCCAACGTATCAAGAGGCAAGCAAAAAGGACGGTTGACCAAGGCCACTTGGACGTCCGCCGCTGGTGGTCGTCCAAGTACAGTCGTCCCCACAATGACCCCCTGTTCGGTACCAGGCCTATCCACGCCTGGATCTCGGAGATGTACGAGGACGCCTACGAGCGGGTCCGCGATCTTGAGACATTGCTCGATGACCCCGATATCCGGCAAGAAGAAAGAAGGAACCTGAGTCAGCGATTGCGCAAATTATACAAGATGCTCGGGGAGACGGACGAGGACAAGGCAATCGGCGAGGACCCATTGATCGACCAGTGGGAAAAAGATTTGGATGAGGGCAGGATGCCCGACCTGGACGCGCCGGTACCAGCGCGGAAGAAGATGTAGATGGCCAACGAGATAAAGACTGATCTCGTCTACCACGCCAAAGGCCGGGGCTTTGCCAAGGTCCGCGATGAGCAGGGCCGTCTCAATGAAGCAATATCCCAGGGCCATAAGGGCCAGAAGCAGGGCTTCGACAGCGCCCGCAAGAGCGCCACCTCCTTCGAGAAGTCGATGGACAAGGTCATGCAGTCCATGTCCGGGGACCGCGCAGCTCAGCGGGAGCTGGGAAAAATCGGCAAGCACTTCGACAGCCTGGCCAAGAAGATCCAGAATGTCGAGTCAGCGCTCAAGAAGGCCAACCAGGCCAGCGGCGCATTCACGCAGGGGCTCTTCCAGGGACTGGGAGCCGGTGAGTTTCTGCAGCGCGGCCCAGGAATGGGTCGTCAGATGGCAGGCAGAGCCGTAGGGCGCGTCGCCACCGGCGGGGCTCGCGCTATGTTCACCGGAGCCCAGGGGCTCGTAGGGGCGATGCAGGGTATCCCCATCGTTGGCGGGATGCTATCAGCTCCTCTGCAGCAATCCCTAGCGTTCAGTCAGCAGGCTATGGCCATGCAGCGCCAGCGGATGGGCGCGGCGCCCATACTGGGAGCTACATCCGCGTTGACCGCTCGCCGGCGTGTCCCAGGCATCATTCCGCAGCAGGAGATCGAGCGCCGGGCCCAGGGATTTGCCATGAGCGCCATGCAGCGGATGCCGGCGGAGTTCCGTGGCGACGTCATGAGCGAGCAGCCCGGCATGATGTTCAACGAGGCCGGGCAGCTCGTGGGACGCGAAGGCATGATCGAGCCCGGCGAGGGCACCGGCGCCATGTTCACCTTCACCCCAGGGCAGGGGGTTCGAGCTAATCGCCGCTCTACGCCGATGCGGGGAGCTGCTGTCGCCGGCGAGCGCCGACGACTACAGTCGGCTAACGCGCGCCGACGAAGACAAGCAGCTCGACGGGCGGTCACCCGAGAGCTGGGACAGTTCGAGCAGGTGGGTCGGCAGTTCGGTATGAGCCCCCAGGAGAGCCTCCAGTTCACGAGTCAGCTGGCCGATACCGCCGGTGGCCGGCCGTCCATGGACCAGACCCGGCAAGCTATGGCAGCCAACCGTCTAGGCTTCGGGCAGGACATCTCGGGCGCTTTCGTTAAGGCTCAGAGACGCGGGGGCATAGTCGCCGGTGGTGGCGGGATGCTGGACGCAATCGGTGGCGGCCAGCGCATGGGTCTGGAGCAGCCTGAGATCCGATCCCTGCTGCAGAGCATCGCCGCTGGCATCAACAGCTTCGAGCAGACCGGTATCCCTATCAACCCCAGGTCGATTGGCCGAATTGGGGCGTCGGTCGCTGGCCAGGGACTCGGGGGGATCCGCGGCCTGAACATCTCACGCCAACTAGCTCGGGGCGGTCAGAGAATCGGCGCCACAGGGCCTACGGGCGCCGTGGACGTCCTGGCACTGCAGACAATGGGCGGCATGAAGGGCACGAGCGCTGAGGGTGTCCTGCAGGCTATGGAGCGCATGGAGGAGGGGCAGTTCACCTCCGGCGGACTGCAGAATTTTACGAAGACCATCGCACAACAGGGTCGGGGGCTCGGGGAGTTTCAGCGCGGCCGGCTGGTCCGGCAGGCCTTCCAGTCGCTTGGTATCCAGGTAGGGGCTCGCGAGTCCCGGCTGATGGCTACCCAGGCCCTCGGTGGCCAGCTCAGTCCAGAGCAGCGCTCCATCGTCCAGGGTGAGCAGGCCAAGATTCTCGCCGGCACCAAGCGGTCCGAAGCCTTCGGCGCCACCCCCGGTGGCATCGAGGGGCTCGCACGCACCCTGGTGGACACTGTCAGTCCCAACATCAAGAAGCAGTCTGAGCTTGCCGCCAAGCAGCTGGTGGTGGGCGAGAAAATGGTGACGAATATGCAGAAGTTGGAAGGCACGACGACAGCTATGACGGCCGCCTTCACCAATACGATAGCTCCACTTATGGAGAGCCTGACCAGTAGCATGGAGAAGGTGGCTTTGGCGACTGAGGAGTTCGTCAAAATCGCTAAGAAGAAAGGGATAGGTGCGGCTATTAGCACCAATCTGTCACCGTAATGCCCGTTGAAACCCAGACCAGAGGACGCCAGCCCGGCTACCAGGGTTCTGAGACGTCGAGCGGCGAGCTAACGGTTTATCCCAGTGGGCAGGATCCCATTATCAAGCGTCCGCAGAAAGCCATCGCATTCACCGGTCAGTACATCACCGATGAGGCGCCCAGCCTGGTGTCATTGTCCACCAGCAAGAAAATGAATGGGGGTGGGGGTTGGTCAGCGACGATCAAGGACGGCAGACCCTTCGCGCGCGACACGGACCTGCGGGACATAATTGTCGATGACGATTGGGCCGACATCGTCTTCAAGCGCCACAACCGGCCATTCCACGTGATGAGGGGGCTAGTCACGAGCATCGAGCGTGAGCGGTCAGTGTCAGGAACTGGGGCTACCGCGGTTACCTACACACTGACGGGCCGGGACTTTGGGTGGATCTGGGAGAAGACCCCCCTGTGGTTCAACAAATTCCTCAGCCCCGGCGTAGCACTGGAGAACGTGGTGGGGGCCACGGCTATGCAGGTGTTCAACAGCATCAACATCGGCGGCACGGTATCGGAGACGATAGAGGCCTTCCTGTTCGGCTTCCTTGAGTCGCTGGGGGAGGTGGGTCGCGCTAATTGGAAGATGCCCCGGGGGATGCCCAACATCGAGGACAACAGTACCTTCATCGAGAACGTCATCAAGGAGTTCAGCGGCTTCACCAATGACCCGCCGCGGCTGTCAATCAACCCCAACTTCATGGATCCCAACGGCGCCGGAGCCTGGGCCATGGCGCAGGAGTGGAGTGACCCAGCCTTCTGTGAGCTATGGTACGACATTGCCACCATCAATCCGGCCTTCGTCAATGCGGCCGGCACGGTGGAGAGTTTCAGCGAGTTGCCAGCTATCATCGCCCAGCTCGCGGACGCCCAGCTGCCCATTGATGAGTCGAAGATGGCGCTCTTCCTGCGAGACCGTCCGTTCCCGACAGTGGCGGAAGGCCTCAACTCCGCATGGTTCTCCCTACCGACTATCGAACTGGAGCGAGAGGACGTAGTCAATGATGTGACTGTGCGAGGGGGACTGGAGCGCTTCAACGCTTTCATGCTCAGCTCCCAGCTATCTCAGGAGTTGCTGAAAAACAGCGCGGTCGAGATCACGGCGCCGCTCTGGGACGCTGATGACATGCTGATCCACGGCTTCCGGCGTTACGATATCATGAGCCGATACCGGGCCAACCTGGCTGAGACAGGGACTGCGGATACGAGCTTGCTGACTCTGACCAAGAACCAGCGCCTCAAGATCCGGGACTGGTACGCACTAAATCCATACTTCTACAGCGGCACCCTGTCGCTCGGCCATGGCCGCCCCGACGCGCGGGTGGGCATGAAGGCGCGGATCGCCCACCCATCCCCCGAGCGCGTGGAGACCTACTACATCGAGGAGGTCAACAATGCTTGGACATTCGGTGTGGGCATCCGCACGAACCTGGGCGTTACGCGAGGCTGGCGCGGGACGGACAAGACCCTGATGGATGCCTTGAGGCTCATGGAGTCTCGCTACTTTAGCCGGATCTCGACGCCGGCGACCGGTGGATCGGTAGGTTTTGCGTGAGGTGGCAGGCAGAATCAGCTCCTGGTGGGCAGCGGATACAGGCTGGCATACCTTTGATACCGCGGCGTGAGGGTTTCGAGCGCGCCAACGGGCTGCTGCTGCGCGGTGTGGTCACAACGACCTACGAGCTGGACAACACCGACCACCCAGAGCAGGACGACACCGGCGCTGTGGACGCGGTGGCCATCTACTGCGACGTGCTCGTGTACAGCTCGATGTGGAACCAACGCTGGCAGATGCTCCGCACCTGCCTGGTGACTCAAGAGATTGGCGGGATGCACCGCGGCCGAGTCTGGAAGCCCCGAGCGACCACCATAGACATCACCGACCCGGTAGGCGGATACGATCTGGACAGGGCGACCAACCCGGCCGAGCTAGACGGTGACCACGTCCTGATAGGCTTCCTCGACGACAACCTCAACCAGCCCATCGTCATACGAGGCATCCCCCACCCCAGCGCAGACACCGGCAATGAGGAGAAGATCCCTGGCAAACGGCTGAGGCTCAAGATCGCCGACGGTGACCCGGACTTCTGGAAGCACCACGGCGGCTTCTACGGTATCGACGATAATGGCGACTTCGTGGTGGACCTGACTGAGGCAAACAAGGGCCAGACCGACAGCGCTGGAAAAGAGCCGGAGGCGACTACCGATGGGTCGAGCGGCAACTACAAGATCAAGCTACCTGAGAATAGTGAATTTAGGCTGTTGATCAAGGATCTGGTGAGTTTTGTTCTCAACCTGGGTGGGGCTGATGCAACTGCCGTCCTTGGGACGGGTGACGTCAGCGTCGCCATAGGTGAGAAACTGGAGGCTCTCTGGGGCACGCTCGTGGGCAAGCTCAATGCGGCTGACGCTCACATCCACCCGGACGCTTTCGGCGGAACGGGGCCCACCACAATACCGGTGGTGGCGCCGGTATACGACACCAAAATCAACTCACCCAACCTCAACATCCCGGATAACCCCTGATGGCTCTGTCCGAACCCACACTCAAGGCTCTACTGCTGGCGCTCCCTTTGGGAACGACGGAGCCGCCGGCCGTTGAGGCCTGGTCGGAAGCCTTCACCACCTATTTCGAGGATGCGGTGAGCACGCCGAGCAGCATTCCGGTCATCGTTGTGGCTCTGCGGAACCCCACCACGGGGCCCAAAGTTGCGATGGTGGCTGCCTTGACGGGACAGCTCAAGTCCGGGGGACCGGCCGCGTTGCAGCTCGGTATCCAAGCCTTCTGGTCTGTGATCAACGTGACCCCATCCTTGTTTTTCGCCACGGCCATCCCACTCTCGTTGCCCCCAGTAGGTCTGCTAGGACTCGGAGCTATCCTGGCCGCAACCGGCGTAGCAAGCACAGCCCAAGCCTTGGTCAAAGACCAGGCCGTGGGTAACATCGCAACCGACATACACGCCGCGCAGGCGGGAGGCACTTTCAGCAAACTACCGGGACCCACGGTGGAAACGATCACGTAGCCATGCCTGTAAGCCCTATCACAATCATCCGAGAGCAGGCCCGTCAGGCCGTGACGGAGGACTCCAGCTTCCTGACCAAGAGCACCTTCTTCTTCGAGCTGAGAGTGTCGCCGGCGGTAGCGTTCCCTTCGCCCGTCACCCAGTACATCTTCCCGCTCATACTGGCGCCGCGCAGCTACCGCCTGACCGAGCCCTTCACCGTCGAGGCCACGCCGACCCAGAACGGCGGTCTCTACGTCGAGGAAAACGGCATAGTCCAGCGCCAGATCATGCTGCAGGGAAACTTCGGGTGGCGCCCCAAGCCGTTGGCTAGGAATGTGACTCTGACAGGCTTGCAGATCCCAGTGGAGAAGCGGAGCTTCAGCCGGCACATACCCGTCGCTGTCCTGGCAGCTATCTCTGGCAAGAGACACTTCGAGTACCTACAAGACTCGGTCTTCCGTGCCTACGCTGATCTCAAGCGCGACCCCGAGACATCCCCTGACGTCCAGCTCTTCTTCCACAACCCCCACGATCAGGAGTCTTGGTTGGTCGTGCCCCAGAAGTTCGAGCTGAACCGTGAGGCCGACAAGCGGGTGATCTACGACTACAGCATCGAGCTGTTGGTGGTGGACCGCGCCGACGCGGTGGACTTTAGCATCAGCGAAGACAAGGGCATTCTCGATACGATCAAAGACGGCCTCCGCCAGGCCAAGGCCTTCGTGGACATGGGCACGGGCTTTGTCAACGATGTTACTTCGACATTGGCGGAAGTAGAGGCTCTGATCAAAGATGTCGGTAAGGTAGTGAGCAGCGTCAAAACGCTAGCGAACGCCACGACTGCCTTTATCGAGGGTGTTACCGACGTCATCGAGGCCCCAATCTCAGTGATCGACTCACTCACCAGATCCATAGAAGCGGTCGAGGGTACTCTTGGGGCGCTGGTTGAGTTGGGCAACACCGACTTCAACTCCGCTTACGTCAACAGCTGGCGGCGTATGCGCGCGGCTGCCGACCGACTAGGGATGCACCCGTCCTTATTTGAGACCGATTCCCAGCGCGTACTGCGGGATATTCGAGCGCGGCAGGATAGAGAAAGTCAGGCCCGTCGTGTGATCTCAGAAGGGGTGACGGCCCCGACATCCTTGGCTACATACGGTGAGGGCACAGCCCCACTACCCGGTGAGGTACAGCGTAACGAGGCGGAGACTGGCGTCGGCCGTAACAACAACCGCTACAGTTCCGCCAAGGTCATAGTCATCGCTCACGGTGACAGTATGGCGAGCCTGTCGGCTAAACACCTGGGTGACGCCCGGCTGTGGCAAGACATCGCACTGCTCAACGGTATGAAGCCCCCATTCATCGACGCCCAAGGCGGCGCGGACTTGGGTAGTCCGGCCAACCCGATTCCTGGAGTTTTCGGAGCGGGTACCGAGCTGCTCATCCCGAGCTTCGGCCGACCGCCAGAGCAGCAACCCCTCCTGACGGTGTTGGGTGTCCGTCGTGACCAGCCTTTCGAAGATCAGATACTGGGTACCGACTTTTTGCTTGTGCCCACCAACAAACGCAGGGACCAATTCGACTGGGAGATAGACGTTGAGCACGGCTCGGTGGACTTCAAACTGGTCAGCGGCAAGGATAACCTGGGGCAGGCGCTGACTACTCGACTCACCACTGAGAAGGGATTCAATCCACTGTATCAGACCGTCGGCCTGGACCGGGTCATTGGTCTCAACCTGGTCGCCGTAGACCTGGAGACCGCGCGCTTCCGCGTGGTCGCAGCCATTACCGCCGATCCGCGCATCGGTTCCATTCGCGGCCTATCGTTTGGCTCTTCTGCTGACCCGGATGAGGCCACTCCCACCAGAACCCCGGACGCCCTAGTGATAGACATCGATGTGGAAGTGCGAGGCTTTACGCAGGGCATAACCGTGCAAGCGATTGGAGTTTAAGAATGCCAGCTTTTACACCCAAACGCTTTGAGCAGATCCTGACGGATGAGATTGCGGCGGTCGTCACTGCCACACTGCTGAGCGATGTCGCCGACAGCTCCAGCGTCAAAGCAGTGCTGTCAGCAACAGCACGCGAGCTAGACGAGGCCTACTTCCAGCAAGAGAACCTACTGAGCATCTTCGATATCGACAAGGCCACCGGCGATGACCTGGACGAGCGCGCCGCGGAGATCCAGCCCGCGACTATCAAGCGCGTCGGACCACGTAACGCGACGGGCACGGTTATCTTCTCACGCAACGGCACCACCGGTACCGTCAACATCTCCGTTGGGACCACTATCAAAACCTCCGACGGCATCGAGTACACCACCACGGCGGTAGGGACCATCACGCCCACGAGCCCCGAGCAGATAACGGGACACGGTATCGGGCGCGACAGCGCCCCAGTGGCCATTGTCGCAATCTTGCCCGGTGTGGCTGGTAACGTAGTGTCCGGCACCATCGTCAAATTTGGCGCCAAGCCCGCCGGCGTCGATGAGGTCACCAACCTGGTGCCCACCCTGTTTGGTCGGGACAAGGAGACTGACGACGTCTTCAGACAACGGCTCAAGGACTTCATTGCCAGCTTGGCGCGCAGCACCCTCCAGGCTCTGGAAAACGGGGTACTCGGCGCCGAAGATCCACTCACCGGCGGCAGTATCCTGTTCAGCAAAGGTGTCGAGGACCTGGTCAACCTGGGCAACGTAACTCTGTTCATTGACGATGGAACCGGCTCGGCGGAAACCACCTCAATCTTGGGAGCGCTGGCAACACCGCTGGTGGCTGTGTACACCTGGGCAGGATCGGTGACGGTTACCACGGGCGACACTTCCGAGGTCGCAATTGGTGACTTCATCCGCTTGGACTCAGATGGCCAGTGGTTTGAGATCACAGGCATCACACCCAGTACCGACGTCACCATCGCCAACCCAGGCTCGTTAACCATCCCAACGGGCGCTACCTCATCCAGCATCGACACGGGCGCTGACAAAATCACAGCGGGCTTGGCCGGCCCCCCAGTCGACACCGCTGTAGGCGGTGAGGTCACGCTATTTACGGACAACAAGCCGGTCAAAGATAGCCTGACCGTTACACTCCACAGCTCGACCCGTGGACTTCTGGTGCAGGACACCGACTACACGCTCAACCCCGCCAGCGGTCAGCTGCAATTCACACCGGCTCTAGTGGCCTCCGAGGTCATCATCTCTGAGTACACCTACTTCACCGGCCTGATCGCACTGGCTCAAAAGATTGTCGATGGCGATCCAACCGACAGAGAGAACTTCCCGGGGCTTCGGGCCGCGGGTGTGCTGGTGGTGGCGCTTACCCCCCAGACCTTGATCCAGACTGTGACGGCGTCCTTGGTGGCCCGAGATCCTTTCACGCAAGACCAGGCCATCGCGGATGCCACCGAAGCTGTGAAGACTTACGTCAACGGGCTGTCCATCTCTAACGACGTCATACGCAATTCGATCATCTCGCGTATTGAGAGCTTGCCCTCGGTGTTCGATCTGATTTTGACTGCGCCGTCAAACAACATCGTCATCCTGGATGACCAGCTCGCCAGGATACAGGACGCCAACATCACAATTACCTAATGGCCATCACTGTAGACAGCGTCAGTCCGGCCGTGGTGGACAGCGAGGGTGGCCGACTCCTGACCGTTACCGGTACAGGCTTCGAGCTGCTGAAGACCTACAATGTCCACGTCGGTGCTGTTGGCGATGCTACGGATCCGGCGTGTTACGCCGGACAAGGCAAGGGCATCAACATCACACCAAAGAGCGTGACCACTCTGGAGTGCTTCTTACCCCCGCTGCCCACGGGAACGATACTGAGCGTCTTCGGAGTCCAGAGTGACGACTCTGGAGTCAACGACTTGCTGGCAGATCCACTGACCGTCATCGAGCCCCAACAGTCGAGTAGCATCTTCTCGATGCGCCGACTCTTTGCCCCCAACCGAGCAATCGGCAAGCGCACCTTCGACCTGTTCCCCGCAACGGAGTCGCCAAAGAATCTCCTGGTGCAATCAGGGAACCTGGGGTTTTCGGTCTGGGACGAGAACGGCCTCGATGGTGTGGATGCAATAGATGACGATCCCTTCGGCGGGACGGATGGTTTTAAGATAGCTGAGGATACCTCCACAGGGATCCACAGTGTTAGCCAGCCTGGGACCGTTCCCAACAGCGTAAACCTAACCGCAGGGCAACTCTATACCCTCGCTGTGTACGCCAAAGCTGATTTTCGGGATTGGATGTCCTTGACCGTGAACGATGGGATCAATCCCGCCAACATTCACACTTTTGATGTGGTTAATGGGATAGTAGGTCAGTTTATACTTGGCGGCGGCTTTGTGCGCATACGGCCGGCTTCTTATGCGGGCTCAACTGGGTGGTTCCGTGTCGAGTTGACCTTTCGCTCCCTCGTTACCAAAAAGCACGACGTCGCTTTTGGCATAGCTTCGAGTGCTTCTACCATCTCGTTCACTGGGGTAGATGAGGACTCCACACGTTTGGCCTTTCCAAGTGTGGACGAGTACCCGCTAGCTCGGGCATACCGAGCCACAGGAGTGGAGCCAATCCTATGACCGTCGGCCCCATGGAAGGAACCGTCCTCGCGATCAGTCGCGAGCTGGACGATCTGGGTGGGTACGCCATGACGCGGCTGACCGCGCCCATCCTGCAGGGCGCTGTCGTATGGCCAGTGGAATCGACTCTGGACTTCCCAGACTTTGGATCCTTCGTCGCTCGGGGGACTCTGTACACGTTCACCGCCAAGAGCCCAGTCACTCTGGAGGGTGTGCAGTTCACAGACGGTGTCACAGTCTTCAACGGCGCCAAGACTGACCTGCGTGAAGCGATCACCATCACCGACTTCTCGCGCGCTCGTACAGCCATCGACCTGCTGCGCCGTGCGTTGCTGGTCAACTTCGCCGAAGGCACCGACCTGGGCGTGGTCGGCAACAACCTGGGGGTGCAGCGCTTCCCTGGAGTGTCGGATGACCCTACTTACCGGGAGGTCATCAAAGCCCTGGCGTACAACCCGCGGGGTACAATCTTCGGCATCGAGGCTCTGCTCAACGCGCTACTCGGCGCCGGCAACTTCGCTATCTTCGAGGACCTGATCAGCCGACCCAATGAGGTCTTCGTCGAGCTGCTCGGTACCGCTCTGCTCAACGCAGAGTTCGCCGGTAAGGCCTTCTTTCACCCGCGCGTTCTACGGCCTGAGGACAGCGCCACCCAGGTGACCATCGCCGGCGCTCCGCCGATCATCACCGCCTACAGTGTGGCCTTCAAGGACGAGAATCATCTGAGTGATTTTCGTAACCAGCTCCCTAGTGCTGAGACGTTGGTGGAGTACCCAGGCGACGCTGGCACCACGCTGTGGACCTACAATGGCCCAAGCGAAGGGGCTGACGTCACGCAAATCGCCGGCGAAGCTATTGAGATCGATGACTCCAGCGCTGCTGATGTCGCGCAATACATTCACAATGCGCGTATTCAACCGCTCTCGACTGCTGAGCTGAGCATGGTGCAGTCCCCCAACACGTTTGGCCTGCCGAGCGGCAGCGACGGCCGGCAGTGGGGTGGGATTATCGAGGACGGTGGTCGCATCATGGGTTGGGGTGCTGTCGATAATTTCCCCGATTACGATGTTGGGTTGGTCAACCCGGTCACGGGCGCGTTCATCTCTGGAGCGGCTGTTACGGGGTTGTCAACGAGCACACTGAGGCCCATCTCGATACGGAAGGTTGGGCAGGATCGAGTTGAGCTGTACGTCGATGGTAATTTGGTTCAAGTAGAAGCCTACAGCGCATTCCCCACGTCTACGGATACCCGCCTTATCATTGGCGCCAACAGCGTTGCGGAGATTGGAGTCATTGGGCGCATCAAGCAAACTGGCTTCTTTTCCACCACGCCCATCGACTTCTGGGCCAGCCGCGGTGTGGACGGCGAGGCATTCCCGGCTGCGAGCACGGACAAGACTTTCGAGGACACGGTAGCCTCACCATTCTTGTCTGGGGATGTTGGTAAGCGTGTGCGCGTCTCCGGTAGCGTTGCAGACACCGGCTCGACGACTGGAGAGGGTGAGGCTCTGCTTGGCCGAAACAACGGTATCTACGAGATCAACACCTTCACCAGCGCCAGTCGAGTCACGCTGAAGGGGCCGGACAAGACCGAAGGAATGGTGGAGACGGCGACGCCAACTGTGTTTGACGCCAACGACATAAACGCTTTCCAGTACCCAGACGACCTGGGCAAGGAGATTGTGATCAGCGGGGCGGTCAATCCCATCAACAACGGCACCTTCGTGATCACGGATCTGCTAGATGAAGCCGACGGGACCACAAGCCTTAGCGGCAGGTCCTCGCCGACTCCAGAAAGAACGGGCATTGCGGTGGCATCGGCGGCGGCGTTCGTCAGTGAGAGTGAATTGAGCTGGAGGCTGGATCCCGTGTTCATCAACGAGACCGGGCTGAGCTTTGAGCTGAGCAACACCGGGACCGAGGCCGCCGGAGTGCTGACACTCCGTCAAGCGCTGCCGACGCTGTCAGGGGCTGTCACCCGAATCTTGGAGATTGCCTACACCGATGTGCTGTCCATGCAGCTCCTATTGGACTTCACCGTGGAGGCCAACCTGGTATCGGCCGGGCCGCCGGTAACGCTCGATAAGTACGGCTTCTATCTTTCTGACCCGCTGGGGGTTGTCCGACGATACCTGGACATTATTACCGTAGCAGGCGTAATCCCTGATGTATTGGAGAAATAACCATGAGCGTTAATAGACTCCGCACCGAAGGCAATGAGCGTGTAGATCTCGGCGACTACCAGTACCAAACCGGCGAAGGCCTCAACCTCATGGCCGAGAATACGCCGGGCAACGTGCTCACCAACCCACTAGGTCAGCGAGCCTGGATACTCGACGGCTTTGCGATGACCAACCCGAGCGGCGCCCAACTAACGGTCACCAAAGGCCGCGCCGTTCTTTCCAGACGCGAAGGTGGCAACGTCACGCACGGCATGGTCACCACAGAGGGTGACGCTACCAAGACTTTGGACTTGAGTGCTTTCGCTTTGAGCACCTTCGGTGTGTTTATCCGCTTCGAGTACGTTGACTCGGACACGCTCTCGCGAGTGTTCTGGGATCCGTCGGGGCAGACAGAGTTTTCTCAAAATATCGATACGCGGAGGCAGGCCAACTGGTCGGTGCGGGTTGAGCTGACCAGCCCAGGCGCAGAGTGGTTCAAGATCGGTGAGGTCACGGTCTCTGGCGGCCCAGCCATCTCAATCGCAGACCAGCGCGACTTCTACTTTGAGGGCAAAGTCAGCGACACGTTCGCCAACACCTGGGGCAGTGGTCTCGACCGTGACGCTGACCGCGCGGCCAACGGCGTCAAGGATGCGCAGACGTTTACCCGGGCGGTGCGTCAGCTCTTCGAGGACATCAAGCCCGCTGGTCGGCGGTGGTGGGAGCTGTCGGGTCTGGAACGGACTGGGACGTCAGCGGGTGAGTCTGGGGTCAAAGGCACAGGTGGCTCTGGCAACAGTATTGGTGTTGAGGGTATTGGCACCGGGACTGGGGCTGCAGGGGCTGGAGGTCACTTCACCGGCGGTACTGGCGCTCCAGGTGTGTTCGCAACCAATAGCAGCAATGGCCAGCCTGCTGTTGACGGTTTGGCCACGGGAGATGGCGACGGTGTCCGAGGTGAAAGTCAGGGTGCTGGTATTGGCGTTCTTGGCACAACCACGGCTGCAGGATCTGGTGTCGAGGGGTCTGCTTCAAACGCAGCAACCGGTGACGCGGTTTTGGGCGAGGCGGGTACCGGCGGGGGCGTTGGAGTTAAAGCGGTAGGGGATAATTCCGCAACTCCGGTGCGGTCGGCATTTGCCATGGACCCCCAAGATACAGATCCTTCGACAGGTTTCCGAGGGGATTTCCTTGTCCTTTCTGCTACGGGAAAGCTGCGGGGACATGATGGTGACGTCTTTGCTCGCTACAGACCGTTTGTTTTTCAGAGCGTAGTCGACGCAACCCCTGTTGCAAGCACGACAGCCGAAACGGTTTTGGATCAATTCTACACCATACCGGCCAACACACTAGCAGTTGGGTCTACGCTTAGGTTGCTGGCTCACGGGACTGCAAGTTTCGCCGCGACTCCTCTTCTTGAACTTAGATTACGGTGGGGTGGTATCTCGGGGCAAATACTTGTCAGCCAGGCTATCGCGGTTAGTGGTGCCATGCTGTGGAGTTTCGATATTGAGATGGTTTTTCATGTGGTTGGTGGTACACCTACTATAAGATACAACCGCAACGGGGCTTTGGGGCCTTTGCCTCTATCACCTACACTAGATTCTCAACAGTTAAACGCCTCTGCTGCTCTGGACACCACTGTTGCTCAGGATTTGGTTTGGACGGCCGAGTGGTCGGTAAGTAGCGCATCCAACATTGCCCGAATGCTCGGGTATGCCCTGCAGATAAGCTAAACGGAGGACACCAATGAAGTTGACACCACAACAGACCAAGGACTTCGACTCCTATTGCAACCGGCTTGTGCAAGAGGAGATCGAGCCCCCCAACGAAACCATCAAATTTCTGCTGTCCAGGTACAAAGACGCAAAAGCAGAAGCAAAGGTGGTAGAGGGGAACCTGGATAATTTCCAACATCGCCTCGACCATCTTCACGGCAGCGTCAACGCCTACGCCGAAGACATCAACACCCTGGTGCGGAAGTTCCTGTTCGAGGACATCGTGCACGGCGACTCGGAGGAGAAGGCCCCAGAGGAGCCTGCCCCGGTCCGGCACTGAATCTTGCGGCGATCCCCCCTCTGGGCGTAGTCTCTACTACAAAGGGAGGATCTCATCATGGCATCTACACCTGGATGGAAACCTGGAGACCCGAAGCCCGGCGCGGCACCTGAAGGAAGCCCCTGGTACCTGAAGCTCTGGTACGACATCAAGAAGTGGGCCTACAAGTGGGTCGGCGGTCTGGTGCTGGAGCCCAAGAAGGACGGGGAGCTGGTCATCAGTCTCGGCCGCACGTCCTTTCTGATGGTGCTCGGCTACCTGTTCAACTTCTGGAGCAAGTGGTGGGACACCCAGACTGTCAATCTCGAAGAGCTGGCCAAGGCCATCGAGGTGTCTGGTAAGCTGCGAGGGAGCCCCACAGCGATTGCTGAGGCTATCTTGGCGTCGGTACCCATGCCTGACCCAGCCGTGTTGCCTCCGGGGCTCATGGAGGTCTTTATGATCTGCGCTGGGTGGGTGGGGCTCACGAAGGCCGCCAAAGTCGTCAAGAAGAAGTACGGCGGGTGATCGTCTGGAAGACCATCAGACGGTACTGGTACCTGCCGACTCTGACCGTGCTCTCTGTAGTCACCTGGATCTTGTGGCGCCGCTGGGTGGGCAAGTCGTCGCACCCTATGGATCTGGTTTCGCACGAGCTGAAGGCGATCCAGGCCGGCGTCGAAGTCGAGAAGCTCACCGCTGAGCTGGGCCACCAGGAAGCTCTCAAGCACATCGACGACAAGTATGCCGAGGAGATGCGGCGGATGGATGAGGCGCAGCGCAAAAAGTCCGACAAGCTACGCAAAGACCCAGAGGCGCTGACCCGCTACATCGTGCGCGGAAGCTAGGGTCTTGCCCCCTACAGGGGCCAATGTAATATCAGGGCTGGAATTTTCCAACCTACCCTCATGAGGAGCACCCGATGTCATTGGAACAGACCCTACCCACAGAAGCAGCTCAGGTGGCCATCGTGGCCGGCGAGCAATCAAAAGTACCCATAGTTCTGGCAGATCCCACGGATCCAGCGTCAACGCAGGCCGCGGTCATCGTCATCCTGAACTTACTTCGCGACCAAGGAATCACCAGCGCAACGTAATGCGGTGGTTGCTTGTAGCCATTGTACTGCTCTGGGCGTCGCCCGCGGGCGCCCAGAACCGGTACCGTAAGCTCTGCGAAAAGGGCAGACCCACACACTGCGCCCAGGCGGTGGTGGCCAGCGAGCCGGTACCCTTCGACGGTCAGCTGTACACGACCGACAAATCTATCGAGCAGTCGCAGAAGGCCGGCAACTGCGACGCCTTCATGAAGAAGGCTGTGGGCTACGTCACGGAGCGCTGCGAGGAGCAGATCAACCTCCAGAAGACACTGCGGAACGTCGAGGCCAAGGGCTTCCAGCTGCAGTACAAGCAGATCATGGATGACAACGAGGCGCTACGACTGCGGCTCAGGGAAGCCCAGGACATCCCCTTCTTCCGAGAGCCCGTAGTGGTGGCGATCATCGCGACCGTACTCACCATCGGCGTCTTCTGGGGCGTTGCTGGGATGCAGCAGTCAGTAGCTCAGTAGGTTGGGGGCCCGAGGGCCCCTCTCTCACATCATTGACGGCATCGGCCTACCTCCTTGTTGAACCGTTTTCTCACTTGTCAGACGCGGTGGCGGGTCGATTTCTGACGCTCCTCAAAAAAGATCGAAAAAAGTGACATGGCGTGTCGCCGATCTGGCGGCGCGGCGTTATGGGATAGTGATGGTTGAGACGACCGCGGGAGCGGTGTCGTGAGCTAACCTGTCCGAACAAATTATACCCCAGCCACTGCCCTCGTACACGCCCTAGAAAGCGTCAGAGGGCTGGGGGAAATACCCACTATTAGTAAGGTATATAGATCTATCTATAAGATATCAGCGACGAGACATCAGCTACTTAGGAGTGGTGGGCTCGCTACGCTCGCCCACCACACGCGACCTTCGGTCGCGGTCTTGTCCAGAAGTACAAAACGACTGAGGTGAAATGCAATTTGTAATGGGAAATACGAATGTCAGTATCTACGATGCTGATCAGTGGTCTCTGTGGGTCTTAGACCGGGAGCTTCGATACCCCACCGCGTCCGCGCGAACCCAAGACGGCTGGCAACCCCCCGGCGGCGGCGACGGGTGGGACGGCTGGATACGGATGCTCCGGCGGCCGAAACACATACCGCCCTACTTCCCCACCGGCCTGATGTCCCGCGTCGAGCGCATCTGCCAAAAGATGCGCATCCCCTTCCAGATCGATGACAACCGGGAAAAGCCGCTCGACGGGATGCCCGAGTACCCCAGCGATATCCTCATCGACCGCGACTACCAGATCGAAGCGGAGGCGGCGGCTATCCTGCAGGGCCGTGGGGTGATTGATATGAGCCCGCGCAGTGGCAAGACCCGAGTGCTCATGGCTGTAGTTGCTAAACTTGGACAACCTACTATTTGGACGGCTCCTACCGACGCTATTGTCCGTCAGACCATGCGCGCTTTCGAGACTTTTTTTGGTGATAATTTCGCGCACCATCAAGTGGGGGCTAGTGACCTCAGTAAGGCCAAAAATACTAAGGTAGTTGTGTGTACGGCGGCGACCGCTGTTCGGCTGCCCCCAGAGTTTTATAAGACCCGTGAGTGCTTGGTGGTTGATGAATGGCATCATTGCCATAGTCCCACCACGGGGGTACCGACAGCTACTGGACAGAAGCAAATTCAAGCCATAAAGGTGGGGGATCGAGTTTGGAGTCAGGGTTTTGCCGGTTTGGAATTGAAGCGTGTATCGCGGGTATGGAAAAGGATTGCTCCCGAAACGATGTTGAGGATCAAGACAACAGTAGGAACCATGGAGGTAACGAGTGAGCATCAGATCTACACGCCGCAAGGGAAAGTCCGGGCAGGTGCGCTTCGAGCGGGGAGTTTCTTACACGTGCGGCAAGTGCGGGAAGAAGATTGCCCGAAAGGGGCCATTCGTGCTGCACGAGAGGACTTGCGAGGGTCCGGTTTCCGATTGGCGACTTTGCGGCAACTGTGGTCGTTCTTTTCACAAGCGGTCTTTTGGGGGGCATCGTGTGGGGTGTTTAGGTCGAAACTCCTTTTCCAACCCGAATGTACACCGCGTAGCTATGCAAAAGCGTTCCCGGAATCAGGTTTATCTAAAGCACTTGTCCAATCGTATGAAAGGCAACCTCAACCCGGCCAAGAGGGAAGAGGTCAAAGCCAAAATGAGGAAAGGCACCAAAGAGGCAATCGCGAGAGGGCTGATTCCTTATGGGCGTGGAGCGGGAGGAAAAGGCCGTGGGTTAACTTATTCAGAAAAGCAGGTGGGGGAGCTTTTGCGTCCTTTGGGATTCGAGGGAGAGTACAAAGTGCTTACAGGGCTACCCAAAGGTTTTGGGAACGCCACCTGGTACTCCTTGGATTTTGCGCATCCCAAACGGAAAATAGCTGTAGAAGTGGATGGATCCAGTCACCAGAATCGTCGAGATATCGACGACAAGAAGGATGCTTGGCTCCTAGAGAATGGTTGGGCCGTGATACGAGTGCCGGCGAGTCAGGTGAAGTTGGCGGAAAGGTGGTTGTTGGCCGAGTGCTCAAAGTCGAGACAATGCCGTCGCCGTGTACGGAGGTTTATGATCTCGAAGTAGAAGACAACCACAACTATTTTGCTGAAGGCGTGTTGGTCTCCAACAGTGCGGCTAAAACCTACAGTGAGATAATGAAGTTGTGCGACCATATTTTTTACAGATATGGCATGACCGGGACCTTCTTTCGCTCTGGCGATGACGAGATGGCCATGCACGCGCTGTTGTCCAACACCATCTTCCGCGTGCCCAGCTCCAAGCTGCTGGCGGAAGGCTACCTGGTACCGACCAAGGTGGTCTACGTCCCCGTCGATGCGCCACGCCTCCAGGTCCCAGGTAGCGATAATCGGGTGGCGCCGTACCTCAAGTACGGCATCCAGGAGCATAAGGGCCGCAACCAGCTTGTGGCGTATTGCGCGGCGTACCTGCACAACCAGCTCGGCCGCAAGGTGCTGGTGCTGGTGGCGACCAAGAAGCAGGGCCGCGAGCTGGAGACCCTGATACGAGCCCAGTTGCCGGACAAGATCCGCGGCGCCCAGTTCGATCCCGTCGAGTTTGTCTCCACCGACCGCCGGCGCGACATGCAGCAGCGGATTCTCAAGGCCTACAACGAGAGCGATGAGGTCCGCGTGCTCATTGGCACCAGCCTAGTTGGCGAGGGCGTCGACCTGCCGCCGGCGGATGCACTCGTGTACGCGCGAGGGGAAAAGGCGGAGGTCGCCCTGACCCAGAACGCTTATCGGGTATGCACCGCGTGGGGCGGCAAGAAGGATGCGATCATCGTGGACTTCGCCGACCGGCACAATAAGTACCTGATGCGGCACAGCAAACAGCGACTTTCGACCTTCCACGGGGACCCGGTGTTTACCGTCGAGGTGCTGTCGAGCGCGAAATATTTCGGCGAATGGGTCAAGCAGTGTCGCCCGCCTGAGTCGGTGGCGTTAGATGGAGGAGAGACGGTTTTACAGGAATGACGGCTCATGTTAAATAATTACCAAGAGGGCCTATTCTTAGGTCGTTTTCTCAACGCCCGGCACCTGGTGAGTCTCCAGGTGCTGGGCATTTTTCCATCCGAGGCGGTCGCATGGGCGTCATGAGGCACCACGCCATCATCGTCACTAGTGGGATTGACGATATGCTTGAGGCGGCGCACTTAGCTGCCTGCGGCATTTACGCGGACCCTGATCGCATCGGTCAGGTATCTGCGATATCCCCTCACCTCATCAACGGGTCCAGGAGCTTCGCAGTATTCCCCGACGGATCGAAGGAGTTCTGGGACGGGTCTGACCAGGGTGACGAAGGCCGCGAGAAGCTCATCAAGTACCTGAACGAGCAGGCTTGGGACGATGGCTCCAATTCACTTGCCTGGGTGGAAGTTCAGTTCGGTGATGATAACGGCGCGACCAAGACCCTCCGTGACTCGGACGCATACAAAAGGGAATGAGGCGGATGAATGATTGACCCACACAAAATGGTCGAAGCCATCGACCTAGCCGTGAGTGCTTTACGCCAATCACTGGCCAAGAGCGGGTATCTCGGTGCCCCTAAGTTCTCATTCGCCATCGACGCCGATGGCCGGGCGGGTACGATTCGCATCGACGAATTTTCGATCATCGGTCAAGCGACACCCGTCGACATGGGCGGGGAAGGCTGATGACAGCCCATATTGCAATGGTGGCGTCGCAGCTGACGGATTCGCTTGCCAGCGATGAGGCGGTGATTGGTAAGTGGGCCAACATTCGCTCTGAGATCCATGATGCTCTGGCTGACGTCGAGAACAACGCATTTGAGCAGGCCGCGCGGAAGTTAGAAGCCCAGGCGGAAGTAGGTAGCGATCATGTTGGGAATGCTTTGAGGGGTGCTGCTAATCGGGTTCGCGAGCTGAAGAAAGATCTCGCCCCGTTACCGGTAGACGAAACGTATCCCGACGAAGACGACATCCTTGAGCATAGCAAGGAGCTGCACAGGTCGCTGGGGCGTGTGTTGGATAGCATGGTGGGTATTATGTCCCAGGACCAACCCCGTCGCCAGGCGACGTTTGAGGCGGCTCGTTTGGTGTGGACTCAAAGCCCGCACCTTCGCAAGAAGTACACGGTTCCAGAGTCGCCACGCAAAACAATTTTAGAGTTGAGGAAGTTCATAGAGAAGAAGTGGCCTTCGGATCATGGGGAGCTTCGTGATGTGCCGCCACTTCGCCTGTTGTCGGAGATTTTTGTCTTCATCGGCGTCATCGAGCGGTGACGTGCTGGTGGTGCGGCTCGCCTCTGGAGCAGTGTGGGGTGTTGGCGAAGTGGTGGTGTTTGACGTGCAGAGAATACAGATGGACGGACAAGGAGCAATACAATGAAACACGCGGTCACAAAAGAAGAGATGACTCCAGAGGGAGCGGTAGCCCTTCAGCGCGAGCGAGCGATGAAGGCGGCGATGGCTGACCCTGAGCATCTGAAGCTCTGGCTCAAGGAGAGCGGCCGGCGCTATCTCGTCTTCGACGGTCTGGAGTTGGTCGATGCACTACCGTGGCCAGGCGGTGTCCAGGAGCTGATGGACCTGACGCATCTGTACGCGCAGCACCGCCGCAAGCTCCCCTCTGGAAGGTTCGAGAAGCAGGAGGTCATGGGCAAGATGGTCGATGTCGAGATCTTCAAGACCGAGAAGCTGGAGCTGGCCGAGTTGGATCGTGTAATCCGTTACCTCGTGGCCCAGGCCTACGAGTGGGACCCGAAGTGGTCCCTGGAGAACCCCGCGTTATGAGTGCAAGGAACTTCGATACGATTGCGCACGAATTGGCCGCGACGCCCATGCAGAAAGATCGCATAGAGTTGGAGCTGGAAAGAGTCTATGAGCGCGGTCGAGCATCGTTAGCAAAAGCGTTTGGTGATGCCACATCGTCCAAGCCATCTCTGTACGCGCTGGCTATTGTCGAAGAGTTCAAGCCGGTGTTGGACAGTATGCACAAAATGCACGTCGTAGAGGGTAGGACGGAAGCGGCTATGGCTCTGGAGTGGGTGGGTGCTCGTCTGGAGTCCGTAGAGCAAAAGGCGCGAGCGGATGCGGCGACGCTGGAGATAGAGTCGTTGAAAACATACGCAACGACTTTGGAAGACGCTATGACAGCCCAGGATATCGCCAAAGCCGTTTCGAGCGACAAGACCAAGGAATAGGTAATGAGCAACGGCGGTACCAATAGGCAGCGCAAACCGAAGCACTGCCCTCAGTGCAATAGTTTACTGGAGAAGAAGACTCCAGAGTCCAAGTTCTATGACACCGTCAAGGAGCAACAGGTAGACCTGGTGTTCATCCGCGACGGCATAGAGTTGACGGCCACTCTGCTCTGGGTGGATAGATACACTCTCGGGATTGAAGTCAACAACAGCGTGGAGAGACTCGTCAATAAAAGTTCTTTGGAAAGCATTGAATTGCACGACCACGCCATGAGGAAACGGCATGACAACAGCGGAGCAACTCCTTGATGATTACAACGACTACAGAACACAGACCAACGGCATACATGAACTGAGAGCCCAGGGTAAGCAGGTCCAGGATCTTACGCGCAAGCATCTGACGACGTTCTCGGAGCTTGCGACTTGGTGCAACGGGCACGGCATAGAGCCCCGACGCTGGTTGGCCAGTCTGTTCGAGTCGCGCCGGTGGCTGTTTACGCCAAAGCTGAATCAGCTCAAGAGCAAACCGCACCTGCAGCGCTATCCCAATATGAACGCCATCCCCGCCTACAGCCACCGACTAAACCAAGAACGCACCAGCCGCCTGCACAAGGCCGGCAAAGTGTATGACCCCAATCGTGATACCAGTGAGTCCTCTGAAGCGTTGAAACGCCGGTATGTGGCGCTAGGAGATACTCAACGGTGCATGAAACAGATGAGGACCGAGACGTTCGGGTACCACCCGAAGAGTCAGGTCTGTCAGAATTGCCCTGCGCATGAGGAGTGCGCACGGCGCTTACAGGGATCAGTGAAGTTTGACATCATGGCGCTGCGGCGGGGAGAGATCACTGCCGAGTCAGCAAGAGTGACAGTTTACTATGACAGGCGAAGTAACTAGGCAACCGGCGGGTAACGGACAGCGTTTCCCTTTCGACGTCGAGTTCCAAAAAGCTCTTCTGCGTTTGATGACCGAGGACGAGTCCTTTGGCATCAACGCTGCGGAGCATCTAAAGCCCGAGCACTTCGACAACGAGGTGCTGTCGTGGATGTACAGCCACATCAAGCGGCACGTGGACGAGTACAACACGACGCCCTCATCGGCCGTGCTGCACCAAGCGGCGCGCGCTCTCGATCCCAGCATCCAGCCGATGTACTCGGCGGTGGTCGATCAGGTGCGCCAGGTCAGTCTGCGTGATCAGACCTGGCTGCGCGACCAGGTCCTCGACTTCGTCAAACGGAACATCTTCGTGCGCGCCTTCAACGAGGGACGCGACCTGTACAACGCCGGCGACGTCGCCAAGTCCTACGATGTGGTGATGGAGCGGATGGAGGAGATCCAACGCACCAACTGGGAGCCCGTCGAGCGCGCCTGGTTCTTTCGTGAGCTGAACCAACGCCAGGCCGAGCGCAAAGCGCGGATACTCCGCGGCGATGTGGTGTCCACCGGCTTCGGCTTCATCGACAACATCATGCGCGGCGGTCTGCACTACGGCGAGCTGGGCATCTGGTTGGCGTACCCCAAGATCGGTAAGACCACGACGCTGGTGACACTCGGCATCAACGCGGTGAGGCGCAGCTTCAAGGTGCTGCACATCATCTTGGAGGGCAGCAAGCGGCTCATCGAGGACCGTTACGAGTCGGCTTTCCTCAATGAGATCTACGCTGACGTGAAAATGGGCGACATGAGCGTCGAGAAGTACCAGATGGCGCTCAAGGAGTACCAGCTGCTTCAGGACACTCTGGTGCTGCGCAGCTGGGTGGACAAGTGGGACGTCAACGCGCTGGACATCGACGCCGAGCTGCGCGAACTGGAGCGCAACCACGGCTGGCGGCCGGACCTGGTCGTCATCGACTACATCGATCTGATGACCGGCCGGGAGAAGCGCTACTACAAGAACGAGACCGAGTCCCAGCACGCGGCCGTCCGCGATGTGAAGCGGCTTACCAACCGGGGCTATGCCATCTGGACTGCGACCCAGGCCCAGCGACCGACGCAGAAGGACCTGGAGACCGAGGGCATCTTGATGAGCACCAACGTCAGCTACGCCTACGAGAAGGTTCGCGCGTGCGACTTCGGTGGCAGCCTCAACCAGACGCTGCTAGAGAAAGAGCACAAGGTGATGCGGATGCACGCTGAGATGTACCGTGACAATGAGGCCGGTCAGACCGTGACTGTAGGCTGCGACATGGAGCGTATGCAGATATGGCAGGACCCGTCGGCGATCCCCTTGAGTGCGACGTCGGCACCAACCCCAGCGCTCGGTTACGAGCAGAAGAGCGCGTTCTGATGAGTCCCCACGAATGGAAGACCGACAACGCGACGATGCCACCTCGGTATTGGTGCGTGCATTGTGGCGTCCAGCAGATATTCGACCCAAGAGTCTATGGGACCCGTTTTGTCTTTTCTCCGAATCCGTTGAGCGTGGTGTGGGTGATTGCTGCGGAGCCGCAATGTCGCAGGTGAAGTACATCCTGCACCCGGGCTGGGTCACGTCCGTGACCGATGGTGATCGTCATTTCATAGGCGCACGCGAGCTGGCGGATCTCCATGGTGTAAACCTGCTTGAGTGCATGGCAGCGCCGGCAGGGTGGAGCATCAGAACCCAATACTGGCCCGGCGGCGCCAAGCACCTGTATCCGAGCCCCAACGGCGTCTATGGTAACGGCCGTGGTTGAGTACGATTCAGCCAGGCTCAACCGAGCCATTCAGAAGTTCCCGCTGGTCGATTACCTGGTCCAGCGCGGTGCCGATCAGACCCAGAAGTACGAGTGGTGCATGGCCTGTCCCCGCTGCGGCAAAGAAAAGCTCGTGGTGAACATCCGCAAGCGGGCCTGGCGCTGCTTCATATGCGAGGGGACCCACGCCCAGGGCATCATCGGCCGCGGGGGACTGCTGAGCCTCATCCAGGTGCTCGACGGCGTCGATAAGGGCCAGGCGGTCAATGCGGTCCTGCAATCGTTCCGGGACTTCTTCTCCATCGAGCAGCTCAAGGTCGAGCTGGCACTGACTTACCAGGAGCTGGCAGAGGGCGCACACCGTCCCGTGGAGCTACCGGCAGATTGCCGTCCTGCATGGGTTGACTATGACGGCAGACTGCCGTATGCTCATCGGCGAGGACTGAGTGCACGTGACTGTTACGATTTCTCCCTATACTGGTGCCCTACGGGGCGATACCACGACCGTTTGTTCTTTCCGGTCATTGAGGGCGGTCGCTCGGTCTATTGGCAAGCACGAGCCATGTGGGAAGAACGCGAGCACCAGCGCCCGGAGCGTTACGTGAAGAGCCTCAATCCCCCCAAGCCGCACTGCACGCTTCACCCGAAGCATGACCTGGACTGTCTACCCTGCCAGCAGCTGGCGGCCGGCGTAGCGGGCGCTGGCGATGTCCTGATGAATCTGGAGCGCGCCTGCCGGTACAAGAGTGTCGTGATCACGGAAGGACCCATAGACGCCATTCACGTAGGCTCTGACGCGGTTTGCACCTTCGGCAAGAAGATATCCCCCGTCCAGATCGGCAAGCTACTGGCGGCCGGCGTCAAAGAGATCGAGTTGATGTGGGACGGTCCGAGCCCTACCGAGAAGATGGGTGCGTGGCTGGAGATGTGGATCACAGCTAAGCAGCTCGCAGGTCTATTTGACATCCGACTCGTTTTTTTGCCACAAGGCGATCCCGGCGATTACACCCGGGAGCAACTCACGTGGTTACGACAACACAGACACCGGCGTCTCTCTAACGAGAAGCACCGCCTCCTGGAGGTTTGAATGGCTGGTAGAGCAGGGTTGATGAATGAGCGGGTTAAGAACGATATCCGTCTGTCCAAGAGTTTGCAGCGCGACGTCGATGAGATCATTCACCGGCTGGCATTATCCAAGAACACTTTCTTCTCACTGGCGACAATCAGGCTTCTGACCGAGTTAGCACCGTTCGCGACCGCAGGAATCAAGAAAAGGAAGCAGATATTTAAGAATTTGAGGGATCACTTCCAGCAATTGCTGGATGAGGCAGAAGCGGCGGCTTGAGACCGGGGGTTGGCGGGTATTGGCCTCCACACGGCACAAGCTGCCGGAATTTTGTTGCGTTTGACGGCATAGTGCCGTCACGCAAGACAAATAGACTGTTAAAACGGGGCGATAGGCGATTATGAAAAGTATTCCCCTGACGCACCGCGATGTACATCCGGCCTTACCGGCCAGAGGGACTCACAATGGCGACCCAACCCTACATCAGACCAGTCACAGGTAGTCAGCTCTCCAGATACAAGCCCACCTGCAAGCGGGTGGCGCACTGTATGATGCGCGGGATAGGCGGCGTTGACTCGTTGGCCAACGACGCCGGCGACTACGAGAACCAGCTGCTCACCCAAGCGTGGGAGTCGCTTAAATACTGGAGACTCACCCGCGGTGCTGACCGACCCCAGGCCGAGAAGCGATATGTCTACGGCAGCATCTGGAACAAGGCACGCGACTTCGAGCGCGGCCGTCTACGGCAGAAGCGTCAGGGGATCCACATCCCCGAGCTGGTGGAACAGCAGGTGGATGATGGCTTCGAGAATCAGCTCATCGCCCGTGACGATCTACGAACCATACGCGAAGGCGTGACAGTCGAGGACTGGGATGTCCTTAGCCGGGTGGCAGAGTGCGGCGGCAAGCACGAGCACAGCGACCGTACACTCCAGAGGAAAACACGACGCGCCAGGACGCTTGCGTTGTCGCTGACTCTGGAACATGACGTTATATCCAACGATGGACCTGGAACGTCGAGAATTGCAGCGGACTGCCGACCGACTCGGAGTGCCGTGGACCAGATCGACGCCCACCGAAGATCTGCAGCGCCTGATAGCCGAGCGCCAAGGAGCCCCCGCCATGACCGAAGCAAGCCCCCAAGTCGATTCGTCCGTCCCAGCGTGTTTTGGCCTCCTTTGGGAAGCAGTCGGCGACAGCCCCTGCGTCCACTGTACAGTCAAAAACGGCTGCTTGAAGCAATTCGCGGGTGTGCAGCTACCTCGGATCCGACAGACGCTCGGAGACAATCCGTCGCTGGAGGAGCTGTGCGCGGCGGCTGGTGGAGTGGAGATCGACGAAGGAGCCCCTCTACGCCAGGAGGCGATGCTAATAGCTATCGACTTCGAGAAGGCCCTGGAGAAGTCCAGCAGTGGCGATGGGGCGAGCGGGAATGTAGCAGAGTCCTGGGACGACGGCAGCCAGGAGACGTTGCAGCAAGCCTACGATGGGGACCAACCGAAGATACCAGTCGAGGAGCAACAGAGCGAGAAGCCGGCGGAGCCCGAGCCCCGCCGTAAGAAGAGGAAACCACCAACAGAGGAGCAAGCAGTGGCCAACCCGAAAGTGGCCAAGGCTAAGCGGTCTTCCAAGAAGAAGAAGGCGGCTGCGCCCGGAGCCAAAAAGAAAACCAAGAGGAAGGCCTCCAGTACCAAGGCGGTCCAAAACCCTCCGAAGGCCGAGTCTGCGAAACGTGCCAGGGACTCGGCGTCACCCAAGGGGACGGGCAAGAAGAAGAAGTCTGCCCCACCTGCTCGGGCACAGCAGGCGGGAGGAAAGGACTGGATGGCCAGATGGCGGAGGGAGCGCAAGAGGTCGCCCCAGATAGGGAAGCTGACACCGGGGTGCGTCGTTCGTGGCGAGTATCCCCAATACTCGGGGACGTTCCACGAGGTGAAAGTCCTGAAGGGCAAGTACCAGTACCAGGAGAAGGATTACCCGACCCTGTACTCAGTAGTGATAGCGATAACGGGGACGGTGGCCAGGCCGCAGCAGTTGGAAATGGCGGGCGACCAGAAGAGCCGCCCGAAGGGGACCAGGCCGGTGAGCAACTGGTCGGCTGTCAAGTTCTTCCAGACAGCCCTGAACGACAGATAGTTTGGCGTATCGACTCGGAAACGGTGGGAGCGGCTAGGAAAGCGGTCCGCCTTTTCACGGTTGATAATACCCCCATCGTTCGGGTCGATATGTGGTCACACAAGCTCGGCTGTTGGGTGTTCTTGGTGCCGTCTAAGACGGGTCAAAATCCGCCAGGGACTATCGAGGTAACGCCGGCAGAGATCAGTCGCATGGACCAGTTGATCGACGATGGCTGGGACACGGACATGGCCATCTACCGCACGCTCGGCGTGCAACCGGTGGCGTGATGGCGGTAGTCTGGAAATACCCTCTGTCCGAGCCGTGCGATGAGTTCACGATAGAGGCTCCCCTTAACGCCCAGTGGCTCGATGTTAAACTCCAAGATGGAAAGCCGGTCATGTGGGCTCTTGTGAATCCACAGAATGCACTATGTCGGTTCAAGTTCATCTGGCGCGGTACTGGCCAAATTATTGGCTCGGACTCGCTACGGCATGTTGGTACATTTCAGATGGGGCCCTTGGTGTGGCACATATTCGAGATGCTGTGATGTCGGACCCAACCCGTAGAAGAGAAAAGCCGATAGCAGAGCAACCAGTGAGTAAAGAGACGATCAACAGGCCACCTGTCGAGGCATAATGCCGCAGCTCAGCGCCTTCCCATATCCAGTCCCGCAGGACCCCCGCAAGATTCTCGTCACTACCGGCGAGCAGTTCGAGCACATGATCCGCTACCTCGAAGCGCACCCTGTTCGCGTCTTCGATCATGAGACCAGCGGCCTGGCCTGGTGGCAGCACGCCGAGAGCTGCGGGATGGGTTTTGGCTGCATGGACGGGCGCGGCCCGACGCCGATGAGCTGGTATGTCCCGTACCGCCACAACACCGGCGAGGCTCAGCTAGCTCTGGAGCGCATCAGCCCAGCCATCGAGCGGATGTTCGCAGATCCCTACGTCACCTGGATCGCGCACAACTTCCAGTTCGATGAGCACTTCAATCGCAAGGAAGGCTGGCACATCGCCGGCAAGCGCTACTGCACGATGATGGCGGCTCGGCTTTTCGATGAGAATCGACCGTTGAAGCTCAAGTTTCGGGCGGAGCATGACTTGGGGAGAATTGACGCTGGTGACTGGGAGGACAAGCTGGAGGGTGAGATCGCCCGCTTGTGCAAGCAGCGGGGCATGGGCAAGAAAGCCTACAAGGCGCTCTATGGGTACAGCGAGACGCCCATCCACCTGGCCGGCTACTACGGCTGCCACGATGTAGATTTCACCGGCGGTCTCTATCAGATGTACGAGGGCTGGGGGCTGAGCAGCTACTTCGCGCGCATCTGGGGCACGGAGATGGAGCTGCTCGAAGTGCTCTGCGACATGGAGGAGTGGGGGATGCCCATCGACCGCGAGTACCTGGGTCGGCTCGGGGAGATTCTCGGCGTGCGCATGAAGCAGCTCGAAGATGAGGCGGCGCGGATGCTGGGCGCGGCTGTATTCGACATGGGCTCAGATGAGCGCCTGCGTGACTTCCTGTACAAGACGATGCGGTTGCCGTGGATCAAGCGCACCAAGAAGGGCAACAAGCTCAGCGTGGACGGTGAGGTCCTGGAATACTTCAAGGACGTCCACCCCATCATGCCGATTATCATCGAGTACCGTGAGGCGGCGAAGATCAAGTCCACCTGGACCAACTCGATTATCGAGAAGCTAGATTCCAACGACATCCTGCATGGCCAGCTCAACAGCGGCGGCACGGCTACCGGGCGTATGAGTTCGAGCGGTCCCAACCTGCAGAACTTCATACACGACAACAATGACCGGGCTATGGCGCATAGCGGCAAGAAGCTCGAAGAGGGCGGCGTTGACCCATGGAGCATACGCCGGGCCTTCCTGATGCGACCGGGGATGGAGCGGGGATATTTTGACTATGGGCAAATAGAACTTAGGGTAATTGCTTACTATTCTCGCGACCCGGTGATGGTGGACACCTTCCTGAGCGGTGGCGACATCCACAAGACGACCCAGAAGGAGATCGGGGACCTGCTCGGCACCGAGCCCATAGCCCGCCGACCCGCGAAAATCATAAATTTTGGAATTAGCTACTGCATGACGGCCATGGGTCTCGCGCGGCAGGCGGGCATTCCAGAGGACCAGGCTGAGGTCTTCATGAACGCCTTCCTAAAGAAGTATTCCAGAGTGGTGAAGTACCGCGACTGGTTCTGGTACAACACCCGCTTCCAGGGCTGCCAGTTCACCAACTTGTGGGGCCGTCCCCGGCGCTTGCCTAACTTGATGAGCGACATTGGCTGGGAGTGCCGGCGGGCACAGCGGCAAGCGTTCGCTAGCCTCATCCAGAGCACTGCGGCCGAGATCATGAAGGAGACGCTGGTGCGCTTGCACAAGTGGCGCAAGTCGAATGACAGCGGCGCCAGGCAGGCGTCGGTGGTGCATGACGATGACTGGATCGACTTCCCCGAGGGTACCGCCAAGCGGTGGGCTCCAGAGGTGAAGGCGATCATGGAAGACTATACCGAGCTGGCACCGATCCCCGTGGTGGTGGACGCACAGTACAGCCCGGCAAACACAACCTGGTGCGAAAAACAGGACCTATGAGGGCACAATGGCATTGGACCAACTCATTCAGCGGCTACAGAATCTTGAGCCGTTTAACATCTACGCAATCAAAGACGGCATACCTGAGCCCTGGTACGAGGTCACCGGCGCGATAGTCCGCGACCTGGTGATCATGGACCAGGACCTGGTGACCCAGGTGCAGTCAGTCAGCGGTCAGGTAGCTCACTGGTCCCGGATGGCAGCGCAGTGCAAGCGGGTCTGGGAGATCGAGGAGCGGCTCTATCGGAGCTGGCGGAGCCGGTTCTACCTGGAGAAGCGCAATTCCGACACCAAGCACACCGAAAAGGAGATCGAGGCGCTGTATCGGAGCGACGGCATGTACACTAGGCTCCAGAGCAACATCGAGCGGGCTGAGGAAGCCTACGAGTCATCGAGGGGGATCGTCGCCGCGTTTCAGGCCAAGCGGGAGATGATTCGCGCGGCCATCTGGAGAGATCGAGAAACAGGACAACCAACACTGTCGGTGTGACGGCTGGACGTCGTTACATCTTTTGGAGGCATCACTATGCAAGGACCAGGACAACCACCACCCCCGGGAGCGCCACCGTATTGGCCCCCCAATCAGCCTTACCACGGCGGCCAGCCCGCCCCGCAGCCACAACCTGGCTACGCCCAACCCCAGCTTCCCGCTGGTTATGCGCAGCCGATACCTGGTATGCCGCCCGCAGGGTATCCGGCTGGGCAGCAGCCGCCGACGGCGTTCCCGCAGGGAGCCCCACCGGCACCACCGGTGTGGGAAGTGGATGAGGACGCAATGCGTGCCGCCCACAAGCAGGCTGAGGAAACGACCGCCAGCTGGGGTAAGGGCAAGACCGGATGGTTCAAGCACCTGCCGCCTGACGGCTTCCAGAATTGGAAACAGGCGTCGCCCAGCACGAGCCGGACCCACAACATCTGGATCTGCGGTCCGTGGGTGGGCTCGCGCGTTATCTACGCCCCCTACAAAAAGCACTCGTTCATGCGGAACGGCAAGTTCGATTCGATTGACTGCATCGGAGCCGGCTGCCTGTACTGCGCAGCTCGTGAGATGGCAGCTCAGTACCCCAACCTGAACCAGAGCGTCGAGAATTACGGAAAGCGTCCGAAGGACCGCTTCCTGTACAACGTGCTCGACCTGGACTACCCGCAGCTGTTGATGCAGGAGGACGGGACGATGGCGCCGTTGGTGCTTGATGTGAGCATGACGGCGCACAAGGCTCTGTTGGACATGACGGGCCCCCAGGGGTTGGTCACGACCACAGCGCTGGTAGATCCCATGACGGGCCGTCCGGTTAGGTACACCAAGAAGAAGACGGGCTACGAGGACAAGAACGTCGAGTACAGCATGGTGTACGCGCCCAACCCGGAACCTCTGCCCCAGAATTTCTACTGGGCGCTGCAGAACATCCACGATCTGACGAAGGTGCGCCGAGCGCCATCGACAGAGGATTATCAGAAGGCGATCATGGCCGTCGGTTGGCCGATGCCCCAGGGACCGGCCACCGCGCCGAGCCTCAACCAGGCACCGATGGCACCGCCGGCGCAGGGGTTCGCTCCTCAGCCGGCACCGCCGCACCCTAACCCCTACGGGCAGCCACCGCAGCCACCGCAGCCGCAGCCTGGCTACGCGCCGCCGCCACCGCCGCAGCAGGGGGGGCTATTTAGTCAGCCGCAGCCTGGCTACGGTCAGCCTCCACCGCAGCAACCCGCGGCACCGCAGCCTCAACCGGGGTGGGGATCCCCGCCGCCGCCGGCAGCTGCGCAACCGGCTACTCAGTACCCACAGTTACCCGCGGCACCACCGCCGCCAACTCCGCCGGCGCAGATGGCAGCGCCTCCGGGACCCACGCCTCCTGGACCGCCACCACCTACGGCGGCCCCACCGCCAGTAGCTCAACCGCCGGGGGCACCGCCGCCGATGAATCCGCCGGCAATGACCACGCAGGGGGGAGCGGCAGCTGCAGCGTATGCCCCGCCACCGCCGGCGGCGGGTCAGCCGCCTCCTGCGGGGATGCCCCCGGGTGGGCCACCCCCGATGTCGGAGGACGATGTACCTTTTAACGGCGCGTCAGCGACACCGGCCCAGGCGTTGACGCTAGATCCAAACACGGGGGTCTTGCCGGAAGGCATCACCCTGCATGAGGGCCGGGAGCGATGTTTTGGTAAGTACGCCGCGGGCGACCGGATGTGTGAAGCGTGTCCAGATTGGATTAAGAGCCAGTGTGTGCCGCAGACACCCGGCGCCCAGGCAGTAGGACCCAACCCTGAGCTGCAGGATCTCACCAAGCAGCTGGAAGGCCAGCCGGGGTAGCAAGTGCAGATGGCGGTAAAACGCACCCCAGTGACGCCGGCGACCAAACGGTCGCCGAAGAAGGCCAAGCGGAAGACCGCGCGAAGTAAGGCGCGATCTCCCGCTCGGACTCCGGCCAAGAAGCCCACCAAAGCCAAAAAGAAGAAGCAGCCCCCGAAGCCCACCAAGCGCCAGCTGTTGCAGGACTTCCGCCAGAACATCAAGAGCGACGTCGCTGAGGTCATGGACTTGGAGTTCCGACAGCCCAAACTCTGGGTGAGCACCGGCTCTCTGGAACTGGATATGGCGTTGCTGCACATTGACCTGGACGGGAAGCGACACAACGGTATCCCTCTCGGCCGAGTCTGTGAGGTCTACGGGCCTGGGCACATCGGCAAGAGCACGCTGCTCGATCACCTGTTCGCCAATGTTCAGCGCATGGGGGGCATTGCGGTCCTGGCTGAGACGGACACCGGCCGCGACAGCACGTACACGTCAGCCATTGGCGTCAACCTGGATGAGCTGCAACGCATCGAGTTCAAGGCGAACATGGGCAGCATCGAGAACGCCGGCGATAAGCTGGTCGAGTCGATGAAGTTCTGGAATGAGAAGGCTCCAGAGCTGCCAGTCATCGTAGGGCTCGACGCCCTCGGGGTGACCCCGACGCAAGAAGAGATCAAGAAGGGTTTGACGGAGAAGAGCACTGCCAGCGCTGCCAAGATCGTGCGCGTGCTGTGCCGCAAGGTGGCGCCTTTGCTACCAGGCAGCAACGTCACGCTCATCGTTCTCAATCACGAGTATAAGTCGATCACCTTCGGCGGCGGCGTGAGCGCCAACAAGACCTACGGCGGCCAGGGCTTCGAGCTGCTGAGCACGGCGCGAATAAAGCTCTATCCCGTCAAGGATGGCTGGCTCAAGGGTCCCGGCGGCGTCGTGGTCGGTCGTATTACGGGCTTCGATCTGCAGAAGTGGAAGCTGGGCAAGGCTTACACCCACGGCAGATACGGCGTGCTTTCCAGCTACGGCATCGACAACGCGGTCACGCTCTGGGACACGCTCACCCGCGCCAAAATCATCGAGGTCAAAGGAAGCTGGGGCGGCATCAACGTGGACGGTGAGGTCGTGAAGTTCCAAGGGTGGTGGGGTCTTCGGCAGAAGGGCATCGAGCACCCCGATCTATTCAGCAAACTGGTCGAGATTTATTGGGGGCAAGCAGCATGACACGGAGCCAATGGCGCACGTCCAGGAAAGAGATCGAGGAGCTGAAGGGCCTGGAGGACGAGCAGCTCCACGAAGCGCGTCTGGCGTGCGTGGAAGACGTCCAGGGAATCCAAGCTCAGCTCTCAGACAAGAACAGGGTGAACGACGCGGGCGAGCGCGTTGAGGACCATGAGTACCAGGATTGGCGCGGGCGCACCGTCGCTGCTCTGCAGCACAAGCTCAGCAAGCTGCGGATCATCAAGGCTGAGTTGGGTCGGCGGGGTCAGAGCCCTGGTAAAACCTCCAACACTCGCGACTTCACGATGCTGTCGGCCATACTGCTGTGCGATGAGATCGGGCTCGACGTCATCGAGCTTACTCAGGACGAGGTGGATACCCGTGTGGACGAGTGCCTGCGTGCGGCCGAGATTTTGTCGGAAGCCTGGGCACGTAACCGTCTGGAGGGTGCGGCATGATGTACGATTTCCAGTGTGAGAAGTGCGACGGCATCGTTGAGATGAACGTCCCATCCGCGGAGAGGGACAACACGTACCTGCATGACTGCGGTGGGAAGCTCAAGCGGACCTGGCTGTCACCGCCGGCGTCGGGAGTGGGCGCCTTCCAGATGAAGGCGGTGATGTACAACCAGCACGAGCAGAAAGTCGGTCACGTCCCGGGGCACTTTGGCAAGCTCGCCAAAAGAAAGAAGAGCCATAAGTGAAGCGTCCCTTCAAAGATCAGGCTGACCGCGAAAAGGTTCAGAACCTGCTGGACTACTTCCTGGAGGTGCAGAACCGGGTCACCGAGATGCGTGAGATGATCCACGTCACCCAGGATGCAGAGGAAGGCATCGACGGGGAAGACTGCACCTGCATCGCCGATGAGCTGGATAAGATGGACGCTACCTTCTTCGCCGTAGGCAACGTGCTGCACGTCTACGGCTGCCAGCTCACGGCGCACGCTAAGAACATGGACATTCACGACGTCCAAAAGGACGTAGCGGCCAAGGTCATGGACAAGATTATGAGTATCGGGCCTGATGGTATCGACGACAGCAAGGAGAGCATTCACTGATGCTGATTATCAGTGACCTGCACCTGACCGATGACAGCGCGGAGACCGTGCTGGGCCAGGTACTGCCCGGCATCCGCCAGGTATCCCGGGAGACCGGCGATAGGCATGTCGCGATGCTCGGCGACATCTTTCACGTGCGCTACCAGGTAGGAGTGAAGCTGCTTAACGGCTTACGCGATGAGCTGGTTGCGGGCCATCGGGAAGCCATCAAGTACACGGTGATCCCGGGCAACCACGATCAGGTTAACGTCGAAGGCCGCAACGCTCTGGAGGTCCTGGGCGACCTGGATAACGTGACCGTGTACAACGAGCCCACCTGGGATGAGCACGGGCTGTGGTTCCCGTACCGCAAGACGCATCTGGTCGCGCCCTTACTCCACGAGATGATGGCCCGCGCCACCCGTATGGCCCCGTACACGCTGTTCATTCACCAGGGCATCATCGGCGCGTTGATGAACGACAATTTCTCTAACACCGACGGCTTGCCCATCGGAATGTTCGAGGCCTTCGCCATGGTGATCTGCGGCCATTATCACAAGCATCAGTACATCGGCCGCAACCTTGCCTATGTCGGCAGCCCCTACCAGACCAAGGCCGATGAGGCCGGCCAGGCTAAGGGGTACTGCACCTGGGACGGCAAGAAGCTCACGCATCATCCGATGGACTGGGGTAAGCGCTACCATCATCTCGGTGACAACGGTGAGATCGACCTGGAGAAGGTCCGCGCCGGCGATGAGATCCGGGGGACGCTGCCGTCGGGCTCGACTATGAACCTGGAGGAGCTGGCCAAGTCCTTCGAGGCGATGGGAGCCAAGCACTACATCACCGTCGAGCAGGCCAAGCTCCAGAACCGACTCGAAGTCCAGGACGGCGCCGGCTTGAGTGCGTTCGCGCACGCCTTCGTTGATGCGGTGGAGACGCCGCTGGACAAGGACCGACTCAAAAAGATGTTCCGGGAGATGACGGAATGAACAGCACTTATGTGCATGTCTACGCGGATTTAGAGGACCAGCCCCGGGTTAGTTGGGAAGGCCATCCTGTCCCCCGTATGGGCGATACCGTCGAACTGGTTTCTGGTGTTCGCCTCAAGGTCATCGACGTGATTTTCAAAATTCATCAAATACCGCGCATTGAAGTGCGCACGGAGATTCTCGATGCCTGACGACGGCTGCGGCGGGTGGCTGTTTTTGAGGAGGCGGGTACGTGCATGTTGTGTGGTATTTTATGCCGGATGAATGTCAACGACTCCACTGTCTGCACGCGCTCCGACTGCGAGCTAGCCAAGGCCCTGGGGGGACCTATGACCGCAAAGGAGCTAAGGTGATTATAAACGCACATCCGATTCTGAAGCTTTTGGATGAAATCCCATGGAAGGCCCACCTTGTAGGCTCTCGGTATGTAGGAGTGTTCGACAGAGATAAGTCCGATTACGATTTTCTCGTGGAGTGCGACGATTGGCACAAAAGCGATGGGCTGAGGAACTGGCTTGGGGGAAATGGTTTCAGTACCATAGGCACCGAGGGTTACGGGCCAGACAGACGCCTGCACGCATCGAGCGTATGGACCCGAAAAGACGACGGGTTTCCTGCGGTCGACATCTTACCAATGACGCCGGAGGAGGCTGCAATGCGCCTGCGGTTCTTCGCGGCCATGAGGGAGCAGGGGCACGATCGGGGCGGCCTACTGGCGTTGACGCTGAAGAGGGGGAAGGGGTGGGCAACACTGTGGGAGTGCCTGTCTGATTTCATGGAGCAGGGACAATGTGGGGGAATCTGATGCCCGCGAACGAACACACGCCAGGGCCGTGGGGGTGGGAACACGACGACGGGTCCATGATAACGCTGCAGGGTGCAGACCACCCGGACCACGGAAATCCGCAGACGGTTCTGTGGACGTCCCGCTGCAGAGCGTGCATGGAGAGGGGTAATGATTGCGCCTGCCCCCGCCCTGCCGACGCCCGCCTTATCGCGACCGCACCAGAGATGCTGGCGGTACTGGAGCGCGTTGAGCGGAGTATGCGAAGCGCCCAATGGGAAAAGGTTGAGGACGTGCGGGCAGATATTCGCGCAATCATCGCCAAGGCAACGGGACAAGGTGTGGGGAGCTGATGCCTGCAACGTGCACAGTGCCGGAGCAGGCGAGCGGGACAGAATCTCACCACACGTGCCGACGGCATCTCGGGGGCACCGTGTACCTCATACAGTGGCGCGATCCGGCCCACCCTGACGAGTGGTTCATGTACGGCCGCGTCTATTGCAACCACCCGAGCGATTGTTCCCTCACCGTGTCGCTGGCCACTCTTCGCGCCTGGCGGAAGAAGAAAAACCAGCCGCACGAGTACAGGGTGGTGGCCTACAATCCCGTGGCCATCGTCAAGGAACCGGGAGTAGGTGTGGGGAGCTGATGACCCAACAAAGGAGATTGAAAATGGACCAAGATGAACAAGAGGCTGAAGAGTACGACAAGGGTTACATCGAAGGACGCCGGTCGATGGCCGATGAGGTACATAGGGAAGTTGATAATATGTCAACACGCGGCCCACGACGGGTGGAGGAGCAACAAAGAAGAAACGCCCGGTTTGACGATCCGGACAACTACCCCTACCCCCTCAATCAGGGCCGCACCCACTGGGATGGCTGCTGGAGGGTGCCCCGCCACCACAATTGCGCCGTGGCGAAGGTGATGCAATTGCAGAACCAGGCAGAGGACCGGGAGAGGTTGCTGTAGCGTATGACCCAAACAACAAACAAAGGAGACAGAGATGCATCACGCAACTGAGCATATACTGCAGTACTTCAAATCTGACCACCTGCCCGACAACATCAGGGAGACTTCGGCGCTGTGCGCCCAGCTAGCTCGGCAGATGGCCAGGGATTTACCCGCCAATCCGGAGACCACCGCAGGCATACGCAAGCTCCTGGAGGCCAAGGACTGTTTTGTGCGGGCGAAGCTGGCGGGGGGATCATGAGCCAAGTAGGTCATCCCAGATGCAGCGGGAGGATCCCGTATTTCAGCCACAAAGAAGGCGCCCTGAAGGACAGGCAATGCCGCAAGCGTCGTCGAGAGGGTGGCCTGTGTTCAGGCTGCGCAAAGCGCGCCACGGAGCAGAGGTCTGTCTAGCGTATGACCGATCCAAACACTTACTGCTGCAAAACGTACCACACCATGGGCCTCCACAAGGACTGCGTATCCCCGGGGCTCGGGGAACACTGCTCTGGGCAACTCCAAAAGATCGTCACCCAGGACAGCGAGATTCGGAGATTGCTGGACCGGGACGCCGAGAGACAAAGGATCATTGACGCGGCATTGGGTAGCCACATCAACTCGCTGACAGCCCTGCTGCGGCGGGTGGTGGGCGAGGTGCTGGCCACAAAAGGGCACCAGGATTGCGACTGTCTGGGATGCGAAATCAACAAGGCCGTAGGTTCCGTAAGCTGATGACCATGAAAACACCAGACGAATTAATAGCCAAGTACCTGCCCCTCGGCTGCTTCAACGAGAATTTTGAACTTACGAAGCCTGGGCTTTTGGAGATGGTTCGAGAGATCCAGAAGGATGCCCGGCTGGCGGGGCTGAAAGACGCGCTGTCTATTGCGCAAGTCTGCACCGTGAGAACAAACACGATTGACCGCATCCGCAAACTCATGCTGGAGCAGAAGTCGTAGGGGCTGATAACCATGAGAATCGAACGCATCACACTGAGCAACTACGGCGGCTTCCAAGGCAAGCACACGTTCCAGCTCGCCGACCGCGGTCTGTGCCTGGTGCTCGGTGACAACCAGGACGAGCCCCGGATGAACAGCAACGGCGCCGGCAAGAGCACCATCTTCGATGCTCTGGACTGGTGCCTATTCGGCAAGGTGCCCCGTGACGACCACGCGGACAGCATCATCAACGAAGTGGTGGGCAAGGACTGCGAGGTCGATGTCGAGTTGATCGATGACGACGGCAAGCACGTGATGGTCCGTCGGTACCGCAACATCGGCGGCCACAACGGCTGCATGTTGGTAGTGGACGCCAAGGAGCTGACGAGCCTCGACGTCAAGGAGACCCAGAAGGACATCGAGCGCATCTTGGGTCTCGACCGGGACGTGTTCCATGCGGCGGTGCTGTTCGGTCAGACCGACCTGATGCGCTTCGCCGACGCCAAGGACTCTGAGCGCATGGAGGTGCTCACCAAGATTCTGCAGCTCGAAGAAGTCGATGAGTGGCTGGTGCGCGCCAAGGAGCGGCGCAAGGAAGCCTCTGGGCGCCAGGAAGAGATCGAGGGCGCTGTGCAGGAGCGCCGCGGACAGATAGCGATGGCCAAGAGCCAGGAGCCAAGCCTACGGGCCCAGATGAAGAACATCAAGGACGAGCGAACCAACACGCTGCGCGAGACCATGGTGGCGCTCACCAGGCACCTAGAGAATGTGCCCAAGTACGAAAAGAACGTAGCTCTGGAGTCCCACATCCGAGCGACGGCGCTGGCCGCCCAGGTCTCACTACAGGAAGTCGAGATGGCGTGCGCTCCGCTGGCTGTAGTCGTCGAGCCCCCACCCTTCGATCCCACACCGTTCCAGGGGCCCATCGACAAGGCCCGGGAACTGGAGACCCAGTGGTTCTCCAAGCGCGAGCAGATAGCAGCCGATGGCAAGCGGATCGGGGACCTGCTCCAGAAGATGGAATCGACCCAGGAGGGCGAGTGTCCAGAGTGCTGGCAGACGGTCACTGGCGACCATCTGATGAAGAAGGTCGTGGAGAAGGGCGCCGAGCGCGAGACGCTGCGCCAGAGCTGGCAGACGGTCGATACGGAGTACCAGAAAGCCACCGACGCGCGGAAGGCTGAGGAAGTCCAGCTCGCGACGGGCCGGGCCCAGCACGGCAATAAGCTGCAGGAGTGGCAGAGGCAGAAGGACGCGCACGCGGAAGCCCAGCGTATCCTGGAGCTGGAGATCCAGAAGGCTCGACAAGCTGTGCAGGAGGCTCAGCACGAGGTTGAGCGCGTCGAAAACGAGAAGCGATCCCTGGTGCAGACCCTCGACTACATCGAGGAGCTGAAGAAGAAGGCTGAGGACACACGTACCAAGCCCAACCCCTACGAGGTACAGCTCAACGAGCTGGAGGATCTGGTCGCCGGCGTCCACAAGCAGATGGACGAGTACGCAAAGGAGCTGGAGGTCGAGCAGGAGACGCTGGCCTACTACGACTTCTGGGTGGAAGGCTTCGGGCCGAAGGGCCTCAAGAGCTACATCTTGGATCACCGTCTACAGGAGATGACCGAGGCGGCCAACCACTGGGTGAAGATACTGACGGGCGGCACCATATGGGTGCGATTCGAGACCCAGACGATGGGGCGCAGCAGCAAGAAGCTGTCCAACAAGATGAACATCCGCGTGTTTCGGTGGGAACCGACTGGAGCCATTAGTGAGCGTAATTATCGTAGTTGGAGTGGTGGAGAGAAGCATCGTGTGTCTCTTGGTGTGGACTTTGGTCTGTCACGCCTGATAGCTAGCCGATCACGCAAGAAGTACGACTTACTCATTTTGGACGAATTATTCCGTCACCTAGACCGGGGTGGTCGTGAGGCGGTGATCGAGATGCTGCATAATCTCCGCCAGGAGAAGAGCAGTATTTTCGTTGTTGATCATTCCGATGATATTCAGGGGGCGTTTGAAAATGTTGTTACCGTTAGAAAGAAAAATTGTTCCAGTACAATCCATGTCAGTTCCGGGATTCCTGGATTACCAAGTTACGAACTACGGCAAGATATGGTCATCGAAGGGAAGCTATCGTCGTGAGCTTTCACTCAGTGGGGGTGGTCGGTACGCGCAGGTTTCGTTACGCCGTAAGGGACGGACAGTCTATTGCTATGTGCATCGTCTTGTCCTTGAAGCGTTTAGAGGCATTGCGCCCTCTGGTCGCGAGTCCAGACATCTCAACGGGAAGTGCAGAGACAACCGTTTAAGTAATCTGGAATGGGCAACCCACGCTGAAAACTGCCGCGATAGGAGGAAGCACGGCACGCAAGTCAATGTGCCGTTGAAGGGCGAGATGAACGGCCGATCTATATTGACCGCTAAGAAAGTACGGCAACTTCGCGACGCTAGAAAACTTGGCGTGAGTGTGCCGCAACTTATGAGGGACTTTGGGATGTCTCACTCTCAGACGTATCGAATAATACGAGGTGAATCATGGGTGTAAGAACCAGAGCCGAGCGCCGCAAGGCGACGGTGTTCGAGCTGCGTCCGCTTTTTCGTAGGGACAAAGGCGAAAGCCCTCTGACCGAGGCGCAGATGGAGATGGCTCCGGCCCACTTCATCGAGGGTGAGATCGATAACATGCGCTTCGTGAGCGTGGCGCCCACGACCAGCGGCCACTCGGTTGACCGGCTGCGTGAGATGCTCCAAGTCGCCTACAGCGACAAGAAGTTGATCATGGTGCTCACGCATAACATCGAGATGATAGCGCTGTTCAAGCTCGACCGCGCAGCTGCCGCCCAGGTCATCAGGCGCATTGACGATCCAATCGAGGCAGAGGAGTTCGGCAAGCAGCAGGACGTCTTCCGCCGGGTGGCCAGCATCGTTGAGAGCAAGCGTCTCGATCTAGAGAAGCGTCGCTCGGGTGAGAAGCCTCCGTGCATGGAGAACCCCAACGAGATGTCCGAGTGGGCGATGGATTTCCTCGAAGCTCTGCGTCGTATCGTTGACGGCGACGGCTGATGAACATCATCGGTATCGACCCCGGCCTCACCGGGGCTCTGGCTGTTTACTACGCCAACATCCAGACCGCGGCCACGACCGGCCTAGATCCCAATTGGGCGGTGCATGACTGCCCTACCGTCCAAGTCAAAGTAGGTAAGAAGACAAGAAACGTCGCCGATCCTACTTTGATGGCGGCGTTGATGCGTGAAGTCGTTAATGCATGTATCGGGACAGTTCACGTTTTCCTAGAGAAGGTACACGCGATGCCGCAGCAGGGAGTGTCGAGCACATTCACATTCGGTACAGGCTACGGCGCCTGGCAGGGTGTCATAGCGGCGATGCAGCTACCGGTGACCTTCGTGACACCCCAGGCCTGGGGTAAAGTCATGCTGAAGGGTATGGCAAAAGGCGACAAGCAGGCTGGACGTCTTCGAGCGCTTCAGCTGTTTCCGAAAATGTCTGAGGATCTGAAGCTCAAGAAGAATGACGGCCGTGGCGATGCGCTGTGCATCGGTGAGTACGGTAGGAGACTGCTCGATGGCTGAGAAGGTGGTTCACATACCCGACGACGTCCATGAGAAGGCGAAGGCCTACTGCAAAAAGAATCAGATGCCGATGAGGGATTGGGTCTCCAAGCTCATCGAGGAAGGCATCGAAAACGTCATTCCTCTGCACGGTCCGCAGCCGGTGCAGCGTAAGGAGCTGCCCAAGACCGAGGGCAAGGGTAGCGACACGCAGGCGTTCGAGCGCCCACCATTTTGGGGGAAGCGGGGATGATCATAGCATTGGATTTTGATGGCACCGTCGTTGAGCACGAGTATCCCGAGGTAGGACCGGCGGTACCGGGCGCCATCACTTGGCTGCAGACGTTGCTCACTATGGGAGCACGTATCATCCTGTGGACCTGCCGTGGCGACAAAGAGCTGCAGGACGCTGTCCGGTACCTGGAAGAGAACAACATCAAGCTGTACGGGGTGAACGTCAATCCAGAGCAAAGCTGGACCACGAGCCCCAAGGCCTTTGCTCACGTCTACGTCGATGATCGCGGCCTGGGTGTTCCCCTCATTCGACCGCGGCCGGGATCTCTGCAGTGTGTGGACTGGGCCAAGGTGGGTCCGATGCTGGCGGCGAGAATGGAGATGTTTCGATGATCTTCATACTCAACAGCGAGTACGTGCTGTGGGAGATCGTCGAGCTGGCGCGGCTGCATATGTGCGAAGTGCTCAAAGTTCCCACGAGTGCCATAGAGGCCAAGATGGAGCTGAATGATGAGGTGATGAACCCCGAGTTTTTGGTAGATGCTGACCAATGCGAGGGAGTCAATCACGCAGAAATTAGACAGGTGCTGGAGACAGTTTACACTGATTGCAAGCAGGAGCTGTACGAGCGGTTGAAGGATTTGAACCTGACTCGCTCACAGTACCTGGAGAAATACGTCTGGAATGCCGAAGAAGAAGAACAGAGCGCCGACTCAGCGACCCCCCATTGAGAACGCTCCTACTGCGCCGGATCCAGAAGTTCTGCCGGCGAAGTTGGAGGAAGCAAAGCGCGTCAAGCGGGAGCACAAAGGTCACGGGCCAGCGTCTGAGTTGATCCCGCCGGCGGACGAGACGCTCGACAGCAATCGCTATTTGCGCTGGAGCGCGGGACTCTACTACACGACCGATCTGCAGGGCTCGACTCTGGAGCGGATGTCCAAGCATCCCTTCTTCGGTAAGATGTCCTTCCAGACCCTGGCCAGCTGGAGCACCCAGGACCGCTGGGTCGAGCGGCGGCAGCAGAATCTGGATCAGTGGCGTCGTCTCATCGAGAACAAGATCGGCAGCGAGTTGGTCAAAGCCCGTACCAACCAGCTTGACGACATGCGCAAGCTATTCGACAAGCTCATGAAGAAGGCCATGGGTGGCCGGCTCAAGACCCGATCCCTGGAGGGCGCTGTAAGCGCTCTGGTCAAGCTCGCCGACCTGATGGACACCTGGAACGAGAAGTTGTTCCGCATCGTCATCCCAGACATGCCGGGTGGCTCGGTGTCACCGATGTCACCGCAGATGATGGCTGACGCCAAGCCCAAGTTGACTCAGCGCGAAGCTCGAAAGGCCGCGCGTGCGGTGCTGGATGAGCGGCGTGCGGAGCTACGCCGAGAGATCGAAAAAGACAAGGGTGAGGAGAAACCCAAACTGCAAGTCGTGGAAGGAGAGAAGTAGATGGTGTCGGTGCAGGAGCAAGTGGAAGAAGCTAAGGGTATTCTCAATGAAGCTATGCAGCACAACCTATTTGAGATTGGTCCCGAGGACCGAAAATTCATACGTGCTGATCTGGAAAAATTCTTGAAGCAGCATGGCGTTAAGTCGTACACCATCGAGGACCGCAACGGTCACCTCGAAGTAAGGCTCTGGTGGAAGTGATGGGCGCCTTCAAAGATGTGATGGATGCTGAGATGCGGGGCGCTGTGGACTTTCTGGTTGACAGCCTCGTTGACGAGTTAGAAGCGCAACACGTGATTTGGGGATGTCTTCCCTGGTACCAGCGCGCTGTGCGGAGGGTAGCCTCATGGCTGTAGAGTTTAAAAATTGCCGATGTGCGCGCGAGACGCGCGCCGCCATCTTGGTGTCGGGTGTCGAGGACGAGGACATCTGGATCCCCAAGAGCCAGGTGGATGACGACTCGGAGGTCTACCGCTCGGGTACCGATGGCACGCTGGTGATTTCGGATTTTATCGCCGAAAAGAAGAATTTGGTATGAAGCGCTTCTGGGACAAAGTTCAGAAGGGTCCTGGTTGTTGGGAATGGACCGGCTATGTGTGTCCTGGAGGGTATGGGCGCATTAGCGTGGGGAGCCGTAAAGACGGTTCTGATTGTGTAGATCGCCCACATCGTGTCTCTTGGGAATTGCATTTTGGGGCTATTCCAGAGGGGGTGTGCGTCTGCCACCATTGCGACAATCCATCCTGTGTTCGCCCTGATCATCTTTTCTTAGGTACACCAGCCGACAACATGCGCGATAAAGTGACGAAAGGCCGGCAGAGTCATAAAGGCGCACCCGGAGGCGAGAAGCATCCTAATGCTCGATTAACCCCCCTTGAGGTACGAGACATCCGAAAGAAGTACAAAGCGGGTGGTTGGTCCCAGAGTCGGCTGGGTAAACTATACGGCGTGAGCCAGACACATATCGGGCAGATTGTTCGTGGGGCGCGGTGGGCGGCATGAGTGTTATCGTCATCATCTTCTTGGTAATCGCAGTGGCGCTGCGCATCCTGACGTTATTCGAGCCGAAGCCGGCCGATAGCAGGGATCGTCGGGCGCGTGTGGTGAGGCAGCGAGCATGAGCGGCCGGCCTTGGACCAAGGAAGAAGACCGTGCGCTGCTCGACGGCGCCGGCGTCTTCTCCATCAATTGGTTCCGCAAGAAGGCCGGACCCACAGACACCTATCCGACAGCTCCCAACCGATCCCGGGGTGCAATCTACCGCAGAGCCGAGCGCATACTTGGCAAGGGAGGACTCACCCGCGGTACCAGTACCCTGCTCCAGGCTTCAGTCGATACCGGCTACGCTCGGGAGCAGATCTTACGCGCACAACGCGCGTGCAATCAGAAGTGGAAGCGGCTCAGCCCACGTGGGCCGTATTTGATTACCTTTGAGCAGCTCGATGAGATGATCGGGTGGCTCCTCCAGGACTACTGGTGCAAAACACTGCGGCTATACGGCTGCGTCAATTGTGGCGACAGTGATCGACCATCGAGAGGAAAAGGTCTATGTCCACGTTGTTATTTCAAGACCCGGAGGGTCTCGCGATCTTTCAGGGTACCGTGGTGTCGAGGGGCGCTGATAAATCTCGTCCAGGAATTGGACGAGACCCGAGCAGAGGTGAGAGTTATAAGGGACCACCTGGAGCGCGGATGGGGACTGACGGAAGACCAGATCAAAGCCCTGAAAGCTATATGATCGAGCTGGAAGACGAGGAGCTTCGTCTACTCGTTCACTCGGCTGCGCTCGGGGCTCCCCATGCGGGTACGGCGAAAGACGTCGGCAAACTGCGTAAGCTGCTCGTGAAGCTCAAGGGGGTCCGCGATGGAACTGCGTGACGCCATCATCACCGCCGGCCGGTTCCTGTGGAAGGGCAAGCAGAAGAGCCCGCTCAAGAACATGCGCTTCCTGCCGTGGCCGGGATATGGTGCGCGACTGTTTGCCCACAACGGACCCGAGGGTGTGATCATCGACATCCAGGGCGAGTACCCCAACATTGCCCTGGATGGAGATAAGCTGCTGACCATCGCCAAGGATTCCAAGACTCTGGAGCCTCCGAAGCTGATCAATTCCAGCGGCGAGGGTACTTGGGAGATCGGCGGCGTACAGCTCAAGGCTGAGTCTATAACAGAATACCCGTCTCTCCCCCCTGAGATGTCCACAGCCCAGGATTGGAAGCCATGCCCTGACTGGTGGGCCATCGAACACCTGCTGCACGCAGTCAGCAAGGACAGGCAACGCGCGGATTTGATGTGTCTGCGGTTCACCCCCAACGCCGTCGATGCGACCGACCGCCATCGGGTGGCTCGGGCGTTCATCTGCGGCGAGTGGGATGGTCTGGTCAGCGCGAGCCTGTTCAAGAGCTGGCCGAAGGGCGATGTCGAGTACGCCTTCACCGATACGGTGGCCATGTTCCGTATCGGGCTGGAGACGCGGCTGTGTGCTCTGCACAAGGGGCGCTTTGAGGCGTGTGAGAAGGTCCTGCCAGCTCACTGGAGCGGCGCGAGAGTCGTGGTGGGCACGGAGGAGCTGCAGGAGTCGGTCAAGAAGGTGAAGGGCCTGACTGAGCGAGTTTCACTGGCGCTCGGTCTGCTGTCGGTGGGTATCGCCGGCGGAGGCTATGCCAACAACCTGGCTGTCAAGAAGGCTGACGACCTGCCGATCATCGAGGGTGACCCGGCCACACCAACCACCATCGAGGTGAATGCCAAGCAGCTTTTCGAGGCTCTCAAGGGCCTGGTGACCCCGTCGGTGCAGATAGGGTTCACCTCGCCAGGCGACCCGTTGAGAATCGACGCAGGGCCCCTATCGGTGGGCTTATGGGGGTTTACTGGTGGCTGATGTGAACGACTTCTTCGAGCAGCTCCAGGTGTTCAGTGAGCGCTTCTTCGATACGTTGAATATCGAGGAGCGTGAGAGCCCCTGGGGCCCCGATGAGTACCGCGGCGGTAGTCCGCGAGGCGCCATTATCCATTACACAGCTGACGATGACCTGGACCGCGTGGTGCGGTGGTTCATGCGGGAGAAGTATCAGTCGATGGTCAGCTCCAACGTCATCATCGCTGACCGTATCTTTGGATCTACCGAGGGGCTGATGGAGGGTCTGCCCTTGGTCAAAGAGTTACCGGTGACGGTGGTGCAGTGCCAGCGGCCAGAGTTGCCCACGTACCACGCGACCTGGTGCAACGAGCTGTGCTACGGCATCGAGATGCTCAACGTCGGGGAGCTGCGCGAGAGCGGCACTGGTCTCGTTAGCCACTGGCCCAGGGACAGAAGCTCGCCGAAGTGGACGCTGCCCTGGAACAACCCGCTCAAGAAGGCCAACGAGGGTTGGCAGCGGCTGTGGGAACCGTACACGGCCGAGCAGTCGATCACTTGCGTCGCGGTGCTGCGTTACCTGCGTGAGCTGTACCCCGCGCTGGACCCGAGCTGGGTGGTCGGACACGAGAACGTCCAGGGGCTCGACACCATCGGCGCCAACAAACACGACAAGCGCGACCCAGGCCCGATACTGCCGCTGCGGCTCATCCGTGAGACGGCTTTTTACAACGGTGAGTGGTTGGGGATGGACTGGGGTTGGGCTCAAGCATTCCAGAACGATCCCGACTTCTGCGCCAAGGACCGCAGTCGGTCCGTGCAGATATGGGCCGCCTACAAGAAGCTCCAGACCACTCTGGAGGCCGAAGATGGGATGGATGAGGACGACCGCGAGGCGTCTCAAAAGCTGCGGCGCCAGCCCCAGGAGCTGCCGAGTGCGGCCGTGAGCTGGGCCCGCTTCGAGTCCGCCTTCCGAGCCATGACCAGTGACGCCCACGCAGGGTTTGGAGCCGTCGGCAAGACCGCGCTGTCGCTGCTCGGCTACTACATCCCCGTGATCCACGATGACATGAGCGATGAGGACCGTGCGGCGTTGTACCTGCTCCAGAAGCTGATGGGGCTCAAGACCGACAGCATACCGGGACCCCGCACCCGTAAGGCGCTGCAGGCTCGTATGATCGACCGCGGCATCTTGTGACCAATAAGCACCTGCGGGTTGCAGCCAGCTACGGCGAGACCACACCCCTGCCGGGCTCCCGAGCCCGTCGGTATGGAGGCAAGCTGCACGTCATGGACCAGGGCGGGCGGACCCTCTGTGGCAGGTATGTCGAGGGCCCAGGATGGTACGTCAGTAGGCATATGGCGCGGATCAACTGGTGCGGGAGATGCTGGTCGATATCTAAGAAAAGGTCTTGACGGCAGACTGCCGGTGTGGGATTCTGACCTTGGTTGGAAGGAGACATCATGACAACACCACGCATCGTCAATTACGGATCCGGCGTCGATAGCACGGCAATGCTCGTAGGGATGCACGCACGAGGCGAGCGTCCTGACCTGATCATCTTCTCGGACACCGGCTCCGAGAAGCCCGAGACCATCGCATACCTCGACGTCATGGACGCATGGCTGCGCAAGGTCGGCTTCCCCATCATCACCCGCGTCGCCTACAAACCGTCACGCGCCAAGTACACCACGCTCGACGGGCTCTGCATCGCCAACGAGACTCTGCCCAGTCTCGCCTTCGGCAAGCACAGCTGCTCGCTGCGCTTCAAGGCCGAAGTGATCGACCGCTGGATTCTCGGCGTGTCGCGTGGTCCCAACAAGTGCGCCGGCTGGACACCAGCTGTCGAAGCTCGGGCCGCCGGTATCAAACCCGTCAAGTCGATTGGCTACGACAACGGCAAGGCCGACGGCCGTCGAGCTGGTCGCGCCATGACCGAAGACAAGCACTTCCGCTATCGGTTCCCCTTGCGCGAGTGGGGCTGGGACCGCCAAGAGTGTATCCGTCAGATCGAAGCTGCCGGACTGCCGACGCCGATCAAGAGCGCCTGCTGGATGTGTCCCGCCTCGAAGAAGTGGGAGCTGCTGTGGCTCGCCGGCAAGCACCCCGAGCTGTTCATTCGCGCCATTGCTATCGAAGACAATGCCCGCGACGGCAAGCACGGTCTCGACACAGTCAAAGGCCTGGGACGTAACTGGTCCTGGCGCGAGTGGGCCGAGACCGAGGGCATCCTGAGCGGCAACGAGGTTGTGATGAGCAGCGCCGAGCTGTTAGAGCGGGCTGCCGCTGCGAAGCCCGAGTATGAAGCTAACGATGTCCGGCCTTGTGGCCAGCAGGAGATGTTCGCGTCATGACTTTCAAGCTCACCAGCCCACCCCTGCAGAACATTCCACCACCGCCGGGTGACTCCGAGGTGATGGAGAAGCTCCGCCGGGCGCTGGGTATCACGCAGTTCGATTTGTTTAGAGGCCAGCGAGATATGTTCGGTGGCCTGGACAACATGGTGGATCGTCCGCCAAAAGGTAGCAAGTGATGGAAATGGAAGCATTCATCTGCGGAGCCTGTTCTCACATGTGCGAAGTGCCGACCCGTCGGTGTGCTTGCGGCGTTACGTTTGCGGGGTTGATCTCCGATAAACAGTGGGCGCACGAGTTCTACAACAAGGAGCCCAAGCCTCCAGCGCGGCGGACTCCGCCGGCCGGGATATTTTTCAACGGGGAGTGGATTGCTCTCGAAGATAGCGCCCCGTAAGGGACGCTTGGGGAGGCGGGGTTGTCTCCTTTCCAACCAAAAGTATTCGCCCCGTCTCCCTACCCCAACAAGGGCTCCGCGCGGGCCCATGATGATTTGTGGGTGTAAAAAGTGCTGAGCCCCTTCGAGCTAGAAGTCGAAAGAGTGGTGTCGGTCCACAAAGACAAGACGCCAGGTCTCATCCAGGTGGCCAAGCACCTGTGGTCGTCAGGTAAGGTACGGGGCAGCGTAAAAAGATGCACCCGCTGCAGTGAAGATATCCCTCCGAAGTCCACCGCCTGGCGCCCGGTAACCGAGGGTGATGGTGTAGTGCGCTACATGAGGCTGTGCGAGTCGTGCGTGTACAGGTCGATCAAGCGCCAATACGACGCCATGGTAGCGGCTAAGGGTAGCTGACTTACCCCTTCGCCCGGTCACGGGGCCATGTTACATATTGGAGATGCTGGATCGTCTCGATAAAGCATTGTCGGAGTGGCGCTGGTGGACAGGGGCGGTGATTATCGCCACGATAGCAGGACTTAGCCTTTGGGAAGTCATCGTCATCTGGAGGGCTCCCCTGCGAGCCCGCCTCAGCCCCGTCATTATCTCCTTCCTCTGGAACCATCCCTCCGCAGCTCTGGCCGTCGGCGTGCTCATCGGTCACCTGATGTGGCCGGTCAAATTCTTTTACCAGCCCGGGATGACCTGGAAGTATTGGGTGCTCGGCGTCATCCTGGCCATCGTGCTCGTGTTGGACGTCGTGGCCGTGTTGCCGCTGGTGGTTCCGGTGATCTATGCGATGGTCGGTGTGTTCCTGGGGCATTACCTGTTTCCCCAGAGGTTGAGGGTATGAGCATGTCGGTGCTGGAGTACCTCCTGCAGGGCGGGCCCATAGGCATCTCCGTGCTGCTCTTCTGGCTACTGTACCAGGAGCGCAAGGAGCGCAAGGAGGCCCAGAACAAACTGTTGGAGGTTTCCAACGCACTCATCGAGCACGCGACCAAGACCGAGGTGGCTATCGTGGGGTTTACTGACCTGCTCAAAAGTACCAAGGACGCTGTGGAGAAACTCATGGATAAGATCGACAACATGTGAGGAGCCCCATGTTCAACAGGAAGAAACACCCCAAAGACGATCCCAGCTTGCTCGGCAACCTTCTCATTGCCACCGGCCGCTGTACGCCGGCGCAGATCCAGAAGGCGCTCCAGCTTCAGCGTGATCACAAGGGACCCGTCAAGCTCCGCCTGGGGGGCGCTCTTGTCCAGCTCGGCTACATGACGTTCCGGCAAATCGAGGTGGCCAGGGCCAGGCAGAAGGTCGAGCGTGAGAAGGGCAACGGTGCCGTCCACGGCCTAGCCGACCTGGCGATGAAGCGCTCCAGAGAAGTCATCGATAGTTTCGACACCGCACTGGCGGCGGCGGAAAAGATCACCAAATAGCTGTCGCCGGCGACGCCTCGCGTCGTTAGATTTGATGATGGCTGAATTGTTCACCACCGCGTCCCTAGATCCCCCCTGGCCCGAGAAGGGAGCCGGGAAGATCAAGCGCGGCGCCGACCGACACTATGACCTCATTAAAAAGAAGGAAGACATCCTTCGCGTGGTGCTCCAGAGCGGGAAGTGGAACCCCGCGCCGGATGCGCACTGCTACATCTGGGTCACGAACAACTACCTGACCTGGGGGACCTGGCTGATGGAGGCGCTGGGATTCCGCTACATCACCAATATCGCCTGGGTGAAGGTCAAGGAAGACTGGCCCGATGCGATGTTTGAGGACGGGATGTCTTTGGAGGCTGTGCTTGATGACATCATCCGGCGCGGTCTCGGTCAGTATTTCGCCGGCGCCCACGAGCTGTGCTTGTTCGGTGTCCGCGGCAAGACGATGAAGCCCGAAAAGGCGCTGCGGTCAGCGTTCGCGGCACCGCGGCCGAAGGGGGAAGACGGCAAGGAGAAGCATTCCAAGAAGCCCGAGAAGATCTACGAGATTATTGAGTCTGTGAGTCCCGGGCCGTACATCGAGTTTTTCGCTCGCTCCGGTCGTGAAAAATGGTCTAATTGGGGTGATGAGGCTCCAAACCAAGGGGGAATGCCATGACGTGGACTGAGTGGGCGCTAGTAGCCATCGCGATTAACTGGCCGGGCTGTTGGCTGTTCAGCTGGATCTATGTGGGCATCCTGCTTCGCGCCGGCGACGTGACCTTCGAGAGCTGGCTGCGCTGGGGATGGTTCCCAGTGGGTCGGTTTCGCCAGATCTCCAGGAAGTCCTGGTTCGGTCGGGTGTGGCAGTCGTTCTACGGCCACTCTATGCTCGGCGTCATCATCCACCGTGATGAGCCAGGTAGTAGCGACGATATGTACGTCGAGAAGACCATCGTCCACGAGCTGCGCGGTCACCAGCGAGTGCAGATCGTTCTGGGCCTGCTGTTCTATCTCTACTACGGCGCGGCGTCGGTCTGGGCGAAGCTCAGGGGCGGCGACTGGTACCAGGACAACGCCAACGAGAAGTACGCTCGGCGTGTAGCGGACGACTGGGTCAAAGCGGGACGACCGCGGGTCTTCAATTTCGGCAAGAGGTACTGAGTGACGTACAACCCGAAGAAGGCTGTAGGATCGGTGAACCTATGACCGGTAGCACAACAACCGTATGCCCACACTGCAGCAATGATGGCACTGGGTCAGAAGCGCACAAGCGGACGACCGATATCCTCCAAAAGGAGCGCGACGAGGCCAGGGAGGCGTTGTTTCGTTTCGCTAGATTGGATTCCGACCAAATTGACAAGATCATGCGCCATCCGGAAATCATAAAAGGACTCTTAGCCGAATCAGTGGAAACTGTTGCCGATCTTATCATCGAGGTCATGGTGGGCCCATGACCGGTTGGCTTGAAGATTTAGAGACGTACCGCATGCTCGCCATAGAGGGCCGGGCCGACGTATCAGACGAGGCGGACAGGATGATGCGCGAGCTTTTGGAGGAGCACTCCGAGGAATTGATCGAGGCGATGAGGGAAAACGAATCCCTCAGGCTGAACTACACCTACCCATGGTGCCCTGGATGCTGCGCCGAGGTCAGGTCGGCAGACGAGGACGGCTGTTGTAATTCCTGCGGCGCAGACCCTATCTGGCCAGAGTCAAAGCATATCGAGGCGCTTTCCCGACTGCACGAGAATCTGCATTGCGCCGCAGGGACCACTGAAGCGGCCTCCTCGGACGAGTGCCTGCACTGCATCGCCGGTGTGGCCCTAGGAGTAGTAAGCTGATGCCCGGGGACTGGATCAAGGAATACGACCGCCTGCACGAAAAGGCACTGGCCGGTAAACCAACCGAGGCTGATGCACACAGAATGGGGTCACTTCTGTATGACCATGCCCGCGAAATCATCGACATATTCAGGGAGCGTGACAGACTACGGGAGGCGCTGGAGGAAATTCTACCACGGTACATGGAGCTTTTTGCCCATGCGGGACTAGGCAATCCAGACGACAGCATTGCAGTGCAAATAGCACGCAAGGCCCTAGGTGGGGGCAACCTAGGTGCGGAGAAAACACCATGAAAGAATACCACAAGATCCAAACAGTCTACGAGCGCGACCCGGCGACCAAACACCGCACGCTGATCGATGGCCAGTTTGCGTGCAGCGCCTTTCGGTTCCTGCAGGATAATGACTGGGAATTCACAGAGAAGATCGACGGCACCAACATCCGGGTCCACTGCGACGGCAGTAAGGTGCGGTTCGGCGGGCGCACCAGCAACGCTCAGATCCCTACGTTTCTCTATGACAAGCTGCAGGAGATGTTCGGAGACAACGGGGCGCTCAGACAGCTGGGGGATGACGTCACCCTGTACGGCGAGGGCTACGGGGCGAAGATCCAAAAGGGCGGCGACTACATCCCAGACGGGGTGGACTTCATTCTGTTTGATGTGCGCATCGGCGACTGGTGGTTGAGCCGTAACGATGCCTACGATGTGGCCGACAAGCTGGGTGTGCGCCCGGTGCCACACCTAGGCCACGGAACGCTGTCACGTGCAGTGCATATGGCCAAGGCAGGGTTCCAATCAGAGATAGGCACGGCCCTGGCCGAGGGGCTTGTTATGAGGCCGGGCGCAGAGCTTTTTGAGCGCAACGGCAAGAGGGTCATTGCGAAGATCAAGTGCAAAGACTTCGCGGGAACAAGGTGTGGGGAGCCAATGACCAATCAATGCGAACATGGGCAGCTTGCCCGGGTTTGTATCGCCTGCGAATTGCTGTCCGAAAATAAGCGACTGCGGGAGGCGGCTAGGTTTGCGGAGTCGCTATATTGCGCCCACTGTGAAGCCAGTTTTGGTAGGAGAGAATGTGTCAGCAAAAAGAGCAGACACGCCAAATACTTGGCATTGACGGAACCAACGTCTTGGGGAGCTGATTACCGTGAGTGACAAAAAATACATTGAAGGTGCCGCCGATGACGTTAATCAGCCCAGCCACTATTGCGACGGCGGTATTGAAACTATCGATTTCATTGAGGCAAAGGAGCTGGGATTTCATTTGGGGAACGCCGTCAAATACATCAGCAGGGCAGGAAAAAAGGGACTGGCAGTCAAGGATATTCAGAAGGCTGCATGGTATCTGGCAAGGTGGCTGGCGCACCAAGGACAGAAACTTTTAGACGAGACAACGCCTTGATCTGGAGGACCACATGAGGCGCTGGATCAATTGGCAGGACATGATCACCTTCTGGGGTGTGCCAGTGGTGGCGACCGTGGGCAGTGCGCTCCTTCTGATCTCGGCGCCGAGAGCGGCCGTCATCGGCATGTTCATCCTATCCCCAGTGTTACTCACAATGTGGATAGTCTGTGGATACTTCTTCATGAAGCACTGGCTGCGCCGGCCGGACATCGTGACGCTGATGGGTACGGCGGTCTGGACCAATGGCCTGCGGATCAACGGCAACGATATTTCTGACGCCATCAACTACTACGCGACCAACGTCGGGCACTTCCACCCCAAGCTCGACACCGCTACCGTGCTCAGCATGTTCGGCCAGGTCAGCATCGAGTTTACTGAGGACCTAGTGTGGTTCGGCAGACCCAGCGCTATCCAGCGCGGGTATTCCATGCGCATCCGTTGGCATGTCACCGTCCACAATTATCTCCAGAAGCTGGGCACATGGAAGGTCGAGGAGCATGAGGGCTTCGGGTACAACGACTTCTTCTATGCGTGTCACAAGCTGGTCGATGAGGTGCTGTTGGACGTGCCGTCCGATGCTCCTGGTCGTCTGGAGTGGTGGGACATGATTCCCCGGCTCAAGACTGGCTGGATTGAAGGCGCTAAAAAGGTGAGCGCGTGATTCTCGCCCCGCGATCCGAGCGACACACCAGTGGGTGTTGTACCCGGCCGGTGTCCACGCTTCGAGATGAGCCGACGTGCTCGGGCTGCGAAAAGCCGTGCGCCGTGTGGGGGCCGTCTATTCTGGAGTACAGCAATTACATGGAGCATCTCCGACGGGTCACCATGGAGATATACGGAGTGCCGGCGGAATGGTTGAACGCATGAAGCTGACCGACAAAGCTCTCGACATTTTGACGATGACGCTGATGCAGCGACTTCTCAAGGAGGGGCGTCTGTCCGTCAATGGCTATCACAAGAACGGGACCTATGGGTTCGCGAAGTTCCCACGGGCCCCGTCCGACTTAAACTGGAATGGCAAAACGCTCCAGCTAGAAGATGAGGTTTCTACATGAGATTCGTAGCAGGACAGAAGGTTACTTGGTTCAAACCCAAAAACGGAATGATCGGCCCCAAGCGCATTCCGGCTATCGTGCGTGGCTACACCAGGTCACGCATCTCGATTGAAGCGGAGCTGCCCGACGGTAGGATCGTTGTGCGTTACGTAAAGCCGGAGGACTTGATAGGTGCTGAGGCGTGTGTTTGATCGATGCCTGTGAGTGGATCCGTAACGGAATGCAACCACCGCCCGCCGGTGGTTGGCTGCAAGAGCTGCTTGGAAACGAGCCGGTCCGGGAGACGTTGGACCTGCCCCCAGTGCCACACAACCAACCCCGGCAATCGCATGGTGTGCCTAGGCAAGGGCGGCCGGAACGCTCTTCGGTACCGGATGAAAGCTGAGGTATGCGGCCATGACCGACGCCAGTCCCCAACCCAGTGACGAGATCAAGACCCAGGAGCAGGCGACCAACGTGGTCGATGATTACTGCCGTCGAGCAGTCCAGGCCCGGCTCAATTGCAACGTCATCATCCCAGGCAACAAGACCGCAACGGTCAAAGCTCAGCAGCAGGCCTACGACAATTGGCTGCGTTGGTACGGTTGCGCCATCGGCGCTCTGACGGCGTTCCACGGGGTGCGGCTGATCCCTGAGAACGCCTACAAGCTGCTGCAGCAAAAGGTCTACAATACGCTGGCCCCACAAGTTGTGGGGGATGTCCGTATTCCTGTAAATAAGGGGGGATGAGTGTTCACCACCCGGACTTTGCTTAATGGGCTGCACCTGGAGCGAGGAGTTCCAGGTGGTGGTGCATCAGTTCAGCCCAGGCACGCGCATATGCTTGTGCGCGATGGAAGTGGTTCCAGAGGCTGAGTCAAAGACCGCCTGGGGGCGGCGAAAGAACCGGGACGAAGTCCCCGAGCCCAGAACAATCAAGCGCGCGCCGAAGCTATAAAATAGCTGACGGCAACCTGCCGGTAGCGTTGGTAAAGAATGATATTGACGGCAATGTGCCGGTATGGGAAGATGGGGGTGGTTGGGAAGAAAAGGAGATATAAATCATGACCAGCTTTGAATTTGCACAGAACTACGCTCCCCTGTGGCAGCGGGAATTTGTCGAGGCCCTCGACAAGCTCGGTGACGTCGATGAGATAGAGAGTCCCGAGCTTGACTGGCTCGATGAGGTGACGGCCGAGCTGGAAGTGGGCAACCTGGTGCGCGTGCAGCGGGGCTTTTGATGGCCCGGTACGAGATTAATGAGTGCGACCTGTGCGGGGTAAAGATCATCAAGGGGCAAGAGCTGGATAAGTCCGGCAAGACTACCAGCTCCGTGAGTTTTTGGAAGCACGTCGAGCGCAAAGGTCATGCGACTCTGGATGGCACGCACTACAAAGAGATTTGCCCTAAATGCACCGAAGAGATTGCGGTGACGGTAGGCCGCCTTGGAGACCAGACTCGAACCACCAGGCGGCCTGGGGCGCAAACTCTGAAGAGCTGAGCCCTTGCCCATGGTGTGTACAAAATGCAAGTCGCCTTATTGGAACAAACCAAGAAAGGGGTGACGGTGTCCAGACGACAATGCGAGTTTCCTTGCTGGCGTACGACACAAGAGGGGAAGCGGTGGTGCTACATCCATGAACCCTATGAGCCCCAATATGGTGAGCCATGGGTAGTTCAAATGGATCGTGAAGCTCATCACATATACGATAGAGCTGGTCTGGCATTGAATGAGCTTGGTCTAGGAGAAGCGGCATTTAGTGACCCTAAGTTGTCTGTCTTGTTGGCCAATCTTCTGTTTCGGGGAAATGAACCAAGAGAATCGGGAGACTAAAATGGAGTGGCGTAAAGCATTGAGCGGACATCGTACTCGTGCCGCACATCTCTTTATTACTCTCGGGGATGAAGCTGTGTCTATTTGTGGATTGGTTCGCCATGACACGCCTTTGATATGGACACAGTGTAGACGACTTCTGGGTTTGGGGGAGCGATGCTCCCATTGTGATCGACGCGATCGCCAGCGACATCGGAAATCTTGACCCAAAAATTAAGATGTTGACCCACAAATCAGAGATCAGAGGTATTTATGAGGCAAAGCCCCGTGACGCCTTGACCCAAAAATCCTTATGTTGACTCAAATTGACCCCTTGCCCAATTCCAGAGCTGACGGCATGGTAGTCCCATGGAGCAGCTCCCAGGCCTGCCAGAGGGTGGCGTCCGCCGCACCCCAGTATACATCCCAGTAGACGCTGGCCGTCCCGTTGGCCTTGGCGACCTGATTCAAGAGAACCGCTTCGAGGTCAACGATGAGGAGCTGAACGAGGCGGCCAACACCACCACCTACAGCGCGGAGACTGACGAGGCCTGGGACGATTTCACTCTGGACATGATGCGCCACAGCTGTGCGTTCTTTGCCCAGGAGATACTGCAGGGTCCGCCCGAGCCACCGTACAACGGCAGGTTCTTGATCGCGGAGCACCACCAAGAGTGGGATGGGCTAGTCGCACATCATGACCGCATCTGCGTGCTCGCTCCGAGGGACCACGGAAAAACGTATTACTTTGATTTTGCTTACCCTATTTGGAAAGCTTTCTTTGGCCCGCGCACCAAGGGCTTTATCTTCTCGTCTACACAGCCCCAGGCTGAGCGCATTCTGGAGGACATCAAGCAAGAGCTGACGTCCAACCCGAAGCTGCGTTGGCTGGTTCCAGAGCGGCCAGATATCTGGACCAAGAGCACTATTCGACTGACCAATGGCTGCACTATCTACGCTCGGTCTTTTGGTACTCGTGTCCGTGGTGCGCATCCGCATTGGATCGTGGTCGATGATGGGCTCAACGATGAGACCGCTTACTCTGAGGTGATACGCGACAAACAGATCAATTATTTTTATACCGCGATAACTAACATGATTGTACCAGGCGGTCAGATCATCGTAGTCGGTACACCATTCAGTGCGGATGATTTGTACGCGGACTTAGCTGAGAATGAGGAATATGAGTTTCGACGGTATCAGGCTTGGGATGAGAAGAATAATAGAGCCTTGTGGCCGGAGAGGTACAGTTTAGAGCTTTTGATGGCTCGTAAGCGTGAGATTGGGCCGATTAGGTTCAATCGCGAATTTCAAACAGTTCCAATTGCTGACGACATGAGCTTGTTCCCGAGCTACCTGTTCCTCGGCAACCCTGTCGAGCAGATGAGTGTCACGCTCGGGATGCCGCTCGCCTTCTGGCTCAAGGCGGGTATTGTTGGCACATTCATGGGTGTGGACTTTGCCATAAGTTCTGAGCAGGCTGCTGACTTTTTTGTTGCATGGGTCCAAGGCTTAGACCGTTGGGGTAACCGGTGGATCTTGGAGATTGATAGGGGTAAGGGCCTGAGCTACAGCGATCAACTCAGCCGCATCAACGCGCTCGGACGCAAGTACCAGTGCGGCCTCATTTACCTCGAAGCCAACCAGATGCAGCGCATATTCGGTGATCAGCTTATTAGGGACACTGATTTGCCGATTAAGCAGTTCGTCACTGGTGCTCAGAAGAATACGCTCGATAAGGGCGTGCCGAGTCTGCGTGTTCTATTGGAAAATCGTAAATTCCGCATCCCACGTGGGGACGCTCGCAGCATCGAGATGACCGACATCTGGAAGACCGAAATGCACTCTTTCACCTTCCACCAGGGCAAGCTCAAATCGGTGGGTACACACGATGACACAGTGATGGCTTGTATTGGTCCTGGATCCATGATCACGACTATTGATGGGAAAAAGACCATTGAGTCTGTGCGAACGGGTGATCTGGTGTTGACCCATAAAGGAAATTGGAAGCCTGTTGTGGAAACTATGCGGCAGGATTATCTCGGTAGGGCATTCATCATGCGGGGCAACGGGTCGCAACCTTTTTTGATTACAGACGATCACCCGGTTTGGACTGCTCGACCTAAAAGGGATTCTGTGGCTAATAACCAACGCCTACTTGTTGATTCGGATACGTGGGATTTTCGAGAGGCACGCTTTGTGCGGTCTGGGCGTAAGATGGAAGGAGATTATGGATTTTCACCACATGCTATTTGGGAACCTTACTCTACCAGGTTTGACCTATCTGTAGGGTTAGATTTCCAGCCTAAACCCAAGGGTGGGAATGTTTGGAAGTTGGAAGATCAATTTGTGTGGTGGAGAAAAGATAGGAAAGTCCCTCGCTATCTGGAGGTGGATGAGGATTTCGGGTTCTTGGTGGGATTATTTTTGGCCGAGGGTTCCGTGGGGAGTCATCAAGTGCATTTTGCTTTGAATGTGACGGAAATTTACATCCATGATTTCATATTGGATATAGCTAAGTCTCGGTTTCTTGCTTTAGGTGGGGAATCTATTGAAGGTAACTGTCGGAAAACGTGGTTCTCGTCGATACCCGCCTCCAACTGGTTCAGGCAACTTGGTAAGCACAAAGGTAAGGGTTTGCCATATAGCTGGATGGGGTGGCCACTTTCGGTACGGTTACAGATTGTAAGGGGCTGGTTGGTAGGTGATGGTTCTGTATGCGGCACAAAGAGACCTAATTCATGCCTTGGTGGGGTATCTATATCCACGAGGATGATCTCTCAGTTTGTGTGGACCTTGCAGCAAGCTGGTCTAACCCCCACGGTTAACCCTTTCAAGTCTGAGGGGTTTGGAGGAGGGCCACAGGAGCCCGCATGGCAACTTCGGCTAAATTCTGTGGATACAAACTCCCTCGTGAAAGACATGAATGCGGTTGAAAAGCGGCGTTGGCACAATCTGGTGTTGACTGATCGCACATCACCGACCAATGCTCGATCAATTGCCCTACGTGGAGGCATCGCGCCACGATTCACACAAATGGATGAGATTGAGTACGAAGGCCCTGTCTTCAATTTCCAAGTAGCTGATGATGAATCCTATGTCGTGGGGGATATCGCTGTCCATAATTGCTGGATAGCCGACCAGGCGACGCGTATGGGAGCGTTCAGCTACACCTTCGGCGAGGACGAGGACATCATGACTCCAGAGGAGATGGACGAGGAGCTGGTTGGGGTTGACCCAAATCAGCCTCCGAGCGATTCTGGCTCAAGCAATGGCTCTGGAGCGACAAGCGAGACACCGTCCGGTTCGCCGGGGACTGGCACAGGGAAGTCTTCGGGGGACCTGGGAGTCGAGGACTTTGGCCTGCCCATGCCCGACCTTTTCCGGTAGGAGTATGGAGAGCCGTGCGGTGGTTTGGATGGTTGGGGTTCGCTCTCCGCTGGTAGGCCATCGCATGGTTCATTCAAACTGAGGAGCGCATGATGCACGTCTTGGAGCCCCAGAAGGTCGATGACGGATGGCAGATGATCTGCCGAGCGCTAACGGGCGACAAGACCCCGATCCCAGTCACACCAGCCTATCCCACATCCCACCAGGCCCGTAACGATGAGCGAGCTAAGAAGTGGCGTGTGTACATCGAGGACCACGGCGAGCCCGCCATCGAGATGCTGCGCTGGGCGCACACGAAGATGGAAGCCAACCCAGGCTTGGCTATGGGTCTGCCCGAGGATGTGCTCGTTGCCTACGAGGCGGCCGGCATGGCCCCGAAACACAAGCAGGGCAAATAGGAGCGATGGCGATGGGTAACCCAGAACGAGCGAAGCGGCGGGGGCTGTACAAGTCCTTCATCATCGGCCGCGCGTTCCGTGACGGCCATCTCGGCACGACGGCTGGCCAAGTCCCCAAGCGAGACATGCACATCGACCGGGCAGCGATGATGCGCCTGGCGACTACGCCACCCAAGCCACCCAGTGTCGAGCGCCTCCTGGCCCGGCCCATCTTCTCCACCCGCGGTGCGGTGGCAGACCTGGGGCTCGACATGGCCACCGAGAACGAGTGGTCCAGCTTCCTGCAGAAGGCTGTGTATGGCAGCCAGCACGAGGGCCTGATGCGGCAGCAGCTGATGGAAAAGCTGATGCACGAGGACTGGGACCCCGAGCTGCGTAAGGTCATGTTCCAGAGGGCGGTGAGCCTGTATCGCAACGCCCAGAAGAGCCAGGTTGAGATCGTTAGCGTCGATGAGCTGCGCAAGGCCCTACCCCTGAAGGACGTCAAGGCCAAGCGTGACGCTAAAACAGAGCAAAAGAACGGACAAAAGGACGACCAAAAGCCCGGCCAAAAACCAGCGCGAAATGGGAAACCCCCTGTACCTGCGGGTAAAAAGGGACCCCCGCCGATGACACTCAAGGCGCCAAAGGGTAAGCCATCGAGCAGCAAAACAGAGCAAAAGCCTGCAGCAAAACAGAGTAAAGAGCCCGCCAAGAAGGAAGGTGGTGGTCGCGGTGGCGACTTCTACCGTCGCGTACCCAAAGAGGGCGGCAAGGGCTTCCGGTACTACTACGATCCCGAGAAGTACAACTCACGCAAGGACGCCCATGCCAGCGGTGACGACGTCAAAGGCGCCGCGGCCGGCAAGGAGCTGACCAAGATGGTCCACGGCGCCGGCGAGCAGGGCTGTGCGGTGGCTGACTTCGGTGACATGGTGAAGCGGTACGGCGCCGACCACATCAGCGCTGGGCTCAAGAAGGAGTGCGGTGAGAAGGGCTCGATGACGTACTCAGGTGGACGCTTCTACAAAAAGCGGGGGTAGCCGGTGGACCTGGGCGAGTGGCTCCAAAAGGCGGCCGGCCACAAGTATCTGCGCCGCGTCCCAAGGGGAAACCCCCCACCCCGCTACAATTACATCTACGCCACGCGCTCCAAGCACCATGACACCGAGCACCAGGTAGGCGAGAAGGTCCGTGTCACGCACGGTAAGCAGGCCGGGCACTATGAGATCAAGGCTACCCACGGCGACTGGGTGACGCTGCGCCACGATGAGACCGGCCAGGATGTCACCATCCGCAAGGAGCGGCTGCTCCAGATGTTTCACGACGAACATCACAAGACCAAGGACCCAAGCCAGCACGTCGGCGGGCAAAAGCAGGCCCACCAGGCCACCACTGCCGCCCAGCGCTCGGGGACCGAGCAAGCCCACATGCGGGCAGCCACCCAGCATGAAAAGCTCGCTGACGCCGGCGTAGACGCTGTCCTGCACCGCCAGCTCGCTGAGGTCCACGCGCGAGCAGCTCAGGCGGCCAAGTCACGCAAGGTGGTGGTGCGGCTGGAGAAGAAGCGACCACCCAAGCCAGGCCAGCTCGGCACCAAGCAGCAGGCCTGGGACATGCTGATGAGTGAGCTGAGCTACGACATCAGCAACGACTACATCCAGGGGAATCAGGCCTATCTGGAGTGGCGAGACCGCCGGCGATCCAAGCCAGCCCCGTACACCGGCGGTGAGCTGGACAGCATCAACGGCCATCTGGACCTGAAAGCCCCCGACCGCCGCAAGGGCAAGAAGGACACCCGGGTCAGCAGCCTGCGTGAGGGCTTCGAGAAGCTGACAGCCAACATCAGGAGCTGGAACGACCCGCGCATCAAGGACGTGATACAGGTGTTGCGGGATGTGCCCGGGCTGGAGAAGCTGCGGCTTCCAGAGTCCGTCCGCGAGCATCAGGACAGGCTCAACGCAGGTAAGGCCCAGGAGGCCTACTATCGCGACATGCACGAGCACCAAGGGCTGGACACTTCCTTCGATCCAGACGAGATTGGGTCGTCTGCACCGACGGATGTGAGTTTCGAGTTCGGCTGGAACGTGGCCGAAGCGGAGGCGATGAAAAGCATGAGCGGCATCAACGGCGGTCTCGGAGAGCTTGGCGATTATCTGGAAAAGGCGAAGTACACCAAGCGTACCGGTACACCGGGCAACTACAAGTACGAGTACGGCACTGCGATGCCGTCGTTCCCCAGCGGTAAGCCGTCATCCAAAGAGGAAGCTGCGGCGCACCGAGAGGGTATGGCTAGAAAGCCAGCGGGTAAGCCAGGATCACACATCAGCCCCGCCGACCGAGCCCGCGCCAAGACTCAAGCCTCAGCAGTTGGCGCTGCTGCATTCAAGACCAAATACGATGCGATGGCCGCCAAGGATGTGGAAGGAACCTACGCAAAATTGGGGGAGCTACGAGATAAGGCGACCGACCCCAAGATGCGCGCTGCCTATGGGAACATGCGAACCTATGTTTCTCTCAAGCACGGCTCGATGGCGACGGACGCTTCAAAGCTGGGCGCGGATAAATATCTGGAAAACCTTGGTGAGCTACTCTCAGCCAAGACGGAGAAGAGCATGGCCGGTATCGACGGGCTCGGTGATTACCTGGAGAAGGCCGGTCCCTTCATCGGACCGCGCGGCGGTAAGTGGGCAGACGCTAAGCATACGATTCCGTGGCAGTTAGGCTCCGGTGGTGTGAAAGAGCGAGCGGCTGCTCAGTATGCGGGGTGGAAAGGGAAGGACAAGAAGAAGCCTGCGAACACAGGACGTATCAAGCACGTTTCGATTACAGGCTCGCCGGGCAACTACAAAGTGCAGCTGCCGCCGGGCGCCAAAGAGATGATGAGTGACCCAAAGGTGAAGGCGCTGGTCGATAAGAATTACGAATACTCGGACGAAGCACATGACGCAACGCAACAAGTATTCCGAAACGCAACGGTGAGTGTAACTATGAAGTCCATGGGCGGCATCGACACACTCGGCGACTATCTGCACAAAGCTGGCCCCTTCATTGGTCCACGCGGAGGCAAGTGGGCGGATGCTCAGCATACTATTCCTTGGTCGGAGCACGCTGGCCGGGAAGGTATCTCCCACAAAGAGGTTGCCGAATCCGCTGAGAAAATAAAGCCGGGCATGAAGGTCTCCTACCAAGGTGAGACTGGAGAAGTGAAACGCATTTCGGGGGACCAGGCTGCCGTTCTATTTGCGGGACAAGGAGCCTCGGAAGCTATTTTGACGCATCGATTGAAACCTGCAGCAGATAAGCCGGCGGGTAGTAGCGGTGTGCGGACCAAAGAACAGATGGACGCGGCCACTGAGTACACCAATGTTGCTGATACGAAAGTTGCCATTTATCAAGGCAAACACGGCATGGCGTGGCGAATTGGAGGGAAATCTGGGGGTAGCTCCTGGATGGATATCCCCAGCGCAGTCGATTCAATGCAAGGTGCGCGTGCTCACATTGAAGCCCAGTTAGAGAAACTCCCATCAAAGAAGAAACGGGGATATCGTACAAACCCGACGGAGAAGTCCATGTCCGGCATCGACGCTATCGGCGCCTACCTGAGCAAGGCAGACGACGGCAAGCCCGGCGAGTCCCTGGGCGAGACCAGCGACCAGGAGCTGACCGCGACGCACGACGACATCCGCGCACGCATGAAGACGGACCCCGAGGACCAGACGCTGCAGGCCCGCTACAAAGCCATCGATGGTGAGCTGAAGCGACGCGGCAAGCATATGGACAAGGCCGCCCAACCCAGCGATACAAACCTGAACATGGAGAAGAGCATGGAAAACGGAATCACAGAACTTGGCGATTATTTGGAGAAGGGCCATGGCGCCACGGTCGGTGATACCGTGACCAGCTCACCCCAGAAGAATCTGGGTGCTGAGACGGGCGACATCAGCGGCGATGACGCAGCAGGTAAGGGTGCCCTGCCCCACGGGGAGACCCAATACTTTGTCATCGACGATGCCGATGGTGACGCGGCAGCGCTCGTACAGCACAACACTGGGCAGGGTCCGATGCCTCCGCCCACCAGCGGTGAGGCACCCGGTACCATGGCCGACCACGCACCCAACGGTGGCGCGGGCATGTACGGCAAGAGCGAGCACCCCGCCGGCGGCAACTTCCGTCAGCACGAGTCCGTGGCTCACCAGGTCGCGCAGCGCGTGACCGAGCTGCGCAAGAGCGATGACGTCACCGCCGGCATCAACGTTGACCCCAAGCCCGATCCCGAGCCCCAGATGCAGATGTCGAAGGCGTGGCGCCAGGGTGACCTGTGCGTGTACACCGACCACAGCGATGAGGCGGCAGCTAAGCTCGCCAAGGGTGAGGGTTTCTACCATGGCAATCCGCCCAACGTGCAGGCCACCGGGCTCATCCGTAAGAGCGGCCAGTGCGCCAACGGGCACGTGATGCCGGCCATGTTGACGAGCTGCCCCGGTTGTGGTGTGGGAGCTTCATTGGGTCTCAGCGCCATGGGTGTTGGTGGGCGAGGCCTGGTCAAAGCGATGGGTGGACTGCAACCAGCTACCGAGCCGGACATGATGCTTCCGCATGGAACCGTACTGGCTGAGGACTAATGGGCGGTGGCATTTCCACGAGGAGAGCAGGCAAGTAACGCGAAGCGGCTGGAACGCCGCCGCTTCGGGCGTCTCCTTGTAAAAAGTCAAGCGTCAAAACTTGAAGGTGACCGTCGGCTTCGTTGGCTGTGCGCGTGTGATTGTGGGGGTGAGGTTATTGTTCGTGGTGATCACCTCAGAGGTGGACGGACTGTTAGTTGTGGTTGTGCTCGGGACGATAAGCTCGTGGAGAATCGGTTTGTGCATGGGGAGGCGAATAGAACGTCGGAGTACAGTAGTTGGGCGGGAATGACGCAGCGATGTGTCAATGCTAGGCATCAAGATTGGAAGAGCTATGGTGGTCGCGGCATTAAAGTGTGTGATCGATGGATGAAGTCCTTTGTCACGTTCTTGGGTGACATGGGACGTAAACCGGGACCCGAGTATTCCATCGACCGTATTAATAACGACGGTAACTATACGCCTGAGAATTGCCGATGGGCTACACCCAAGCAGCAGGCTAACAATCGTCGGCGGGCAAGCTAATGGGTATCCGTGATGTGCTGAAAGACCTTACGGCGACGGCCGCGGCATCCGCTGCTGGTCGGGTACAGAATTGGGCGGCGGACCTTGGTGGGGCTGATCTACTGAGTAAAGCTGGGCCATTGCCTAGCGATCAGAGTGTCCCAACTCAAGATTCAAAAGCGGCTGCTGGGGGGCAAGTCCCGACGGATAAAGACCTGGATTTGGATGACCCCGGATCCATGCTGTGGGACCCGTTTGCTATCATCGAGCAGCTCGGCTTCAAGGAGCGCCCCACCCAAATCACATACGGCACCTTGCGCGCGATGATACTCAAGGTGCCTATCATCCAGGCCGTGATCCAAACACGGCTCAATCAGCTGGCATCGTTCGCTCGGCCGCAGTCAGATCGTTATCAGCTCGGCTTCCAAATCAAACTGCGTGACAAAGAAGCCGTGGCCACTGACGCTGACAAGCGGTGGATACAAGACGCGACTCAGTTGATCATGCACACCGGCGTGCAAGACGACCCGCGCAACCGTGACAACTTCGAGCAATTCATTCGCAAGCTGATGTGGGACAGCCTTGTGTTCGACCAGTGTTGTTTTGAAGTCGTGCCCAACCGAGCAGGTACGCCGGCCCAGTGGTACGCCATCGACGCCAGCACCATCCGACTGGCGGACACGGCGAGCGCGTACCGACGTAAGACGTCACGTGAAGATACCAAGTACGTGCAGATTTACGATGGCATGATCGTCACCGAGTACACTGAGAACGATCTGTGCTTCGGTGTCCGTAACGGGCGCACCGACATGAGGCTGTACGGTTACGGTGAGAGCGAGCTGGAAAAGATGATGAGCGCTATCACCGGCATCCTGTGGGCATGGCAGTATAATCAAAAGTTCTTCTGTACCACGGCCGATACCCTGGTCTCGACTACGAAAGGTCTCGTGCCTATTGAATCGTTAGTGGATGAATCGTTCCAAGTGATTACTCCTGATGGGCCTAAAGAGGCTACAGCTTTTGAGACAGGTAAGCGTTCCGTTGAGATGACGAAGCTCTTTAATGGTTTGGAAGTTCGCACAAGCCCAGAGCATCGTTTCCGAGTAGTCCCTAAAGACTCCATTGATGGGAAAGCTCAATGGCGTGAGCAACGGGAGTTGGTTCCTGGCGATCATGTTCTTCTGTGTGGAGAGCGAATTGATTCGCGATTGGACTCAGAATCATTCCGTATAGGCGACCGATACGAGGCTGAGCGTTCTACCTCGCACGCTTTTGAAGTGACGTCTGCTGTAGTCAATGACCCTGAGTTTTGGGAGATGATTGGTTTCGCGCTAGGGGATGGGCATTGGCCCTCAACAACCTGGAATCTGCAGATGTTTCCGCATTATGAAAAAGATGCGTTTATGTTTGAACGGTTTGAGGCCATTTGTGAACGGCATGGTATTCACTCACGACGGGGGCAGGTGAACGGTTACCCCAAGCTGATGATTCACCAAAAGCCTTTTGTGAGCTGGTTGTACGATCTGGGATTCCAATCGTCTGCCGCAGGTAAGCGCATTCCCGATTCTATTTTTCAGGCTCCTGCGAGCATCCGCGAGGCTTTACTGCGGGGATTGTTCAGCGCCGATGGGCATACGCGCAAGCATGTTACGGGCTACGCTACACCGACTATTCACGCCACCAATCCAGTATTCCGTCAGGATATTCTGCGACTTCTCTGGTCTGTAGGTGTGGGCAGCAATGAGGTGGGGTCAGGTCTTCACCGAAGGGGGGAGATCGTTTGCCAGAACGTTGAAGCGTTTGTGTCGAGAATTGGATATCTCCAGTCCTACAAGAACGAGAACTTGGTAAGGGCTGACCGAAGTAAGCATCGGTGGGATAGAGTCCATCCTCAGACGAGTCGTTGCCTAGCCCAAGAGATTAAGAGTCACGATAGTTTCAGTCGTTTGAAAGTTGATTATGTCCGTGAGTATGAGCTGATCCGTAAAGCGGCAGCAGGAAGTCTCGTCGCCAGTCGTCCTCGTCTGTGGGCGGCCTGGGCTGCCACAATTGGTGGAGATCCTCCCGAGGAGTTAATCAGTTGCCACAGTGCTGTGGATATTACGCAAAGTGAGAATACCGAAGAGTTGATGTACGACATCGAGGTATTCGATGACAAGCATCTATTCTTTGGTGGGCACATGGCGATGCATAATAGCCAGGGCTCGGCGACCAAGGGCATCTTGAACTTCAAGGGCCCGATTCCAGAGAAGCAACTCAAGGGCTTCCGTCGCCACTGGTACACGATGCTGTCTGGAGTCGAAAACGCTTGGCGCACGCCGATCACGAACGCTGATGAGCTGCAGTGGATCGACATCATGAAGACCAACAAGGACATGGAGTTCAATGCCTGGATGGACTTCCTGATCAAGGTCATCTGCTCGCTGTACAACATGGACCCCATCGAGGTGAACTTCCAGTACGGCAACGCAGGGCAGAAGAGTTCGCTTGGTGGTGAGAACAGCAACAAAGAGAAGATCACACAATCGAAGGAGCGCGGGCTGCGCCCACTGCTGCGCTTCTTGGAGACGTTGATCAACCGTCACATCCTGTGGCCGATGAACGACAATTTTGAGTTCGAGTTCGTTGGGCTCGACGCGATGACCCACGATGACATCGCCAATCTCAACCAGATGCGCGTCAAGACGACTCGCACGATTGATGAGCTGCGCGCCGAAGACGGCCAGGACCCACTGCCCGACGGGCTCGGTGAGATCATCCTGGACCCAACCTACCTGCAGAACATGCAGATGAAGCAGCAGGCCGAGATGGGTATGGAGCCTGGTGGTGATGAGCCCCCAGGTGCTGAGGCGTTCGGCGGCAACGGTAATGGCAAGGATAACGGCAACGGCAAAGACGATGGCGATGAGGAAGAGCCCGGCCTCGACTTCCAGGCGATGATGGACGAGCAGTTCGGCAACCAGCAGGATGAGCGTATGTCTGGAACCGGTAAGCCCCAGCGCCAGGGTGGAGCAGCACGAGCATCCAAGCCGGCCGAGCGCGGCAAGGCAGCAAAGAGCGCGGGCAATAGTCGGGGCGATGTGCTACGGAAGGGCAACGGCCGAAACGGTCACAAGTATCAAATAGACATCGAACTATAGGAGAGCGAACCGATGAGTAACGATCCCACGACATCTGTAGGCCACACCAACCCACCGCCCGAAACGGATCCACCAGGCCCACCGGCTCCAGAGTCCGAGATGAGTCATCAAGGCCTCGACCCAGACAGCATCGAAGTCCAGCAGCATTTTGTACGCACGATGGCCGACTTCGATAAACGCTTCGTGTACCACAAGCCCAACGACATGAAGACGCGCCAGGGCAAGACTCAGATCGAGCGCTACCAGCTGCTGCGCGACCAGGCGCACACGCTGGCGACCAGCATCTTGAACCTGACTCCAGAGTCCAGGGAGCAGAGCCTGGCATTCACGCAGCTGGAGCAGGCCGTCATGTGGGCTAACTCGGCCATCGCTCGGAGGGAGTAGGCGTGGGGTTCTTAGGCGACATGGTCAATGCCGTGGTGGACACGGTTACAGAGGCGCCCGGCGACCTGGTGAATGCGGTCCGCAAGGTGCCGGCCAAGGTCATCGAGGAGACGGTGGCGCTGCCTGGCAAGGTCGTGGGAGCTGCAGCAGCCACCACCGCGGCGGCTGTCACTGCCGTGCCCAAGGGAGTCGAAAAGGGCATCAAAGCGGTGGAGGACGGCTTCAAGGAAGCAGAGAAGAATCTGTGGGGCGAGTGATGGTGGACGTGTTCCCATGGTCGAGCACAATACCGTGGAGTAGACGATGCCGGTAGGTGGGCGCGTTAGCAAAGATTCGCAGAGCCCGTTTGAAAAGGCGGGTGTGCTTCCCACTGGCGGGGATCCAATCAGCATGATGAAGATGCGCACGCGCAGGGAGCTGGTTCAGGTGGTCGAGCAGTGGGGGCAGCAGCAGGACGTGGACGTCAGTGATTTGGTGTTCCGTCTCAAGAGCACACCGATCCCAGAGGAGTAAACGATGGCACTGGATACGTTCAAGCATGAGTTGGTGATAGACGTTGCCAACGACTCAGGCGGTAAGCTCAAGGAGTTCGAGCGACCGCGTGATGGTAGCCGCGTCAACCTCAATGGCATCTGGCAGAAGATACACGGCGGTCTCTTCACCGTGCCCATCAACACCACCGAGTCACTCGGCCTGGGTGACGTACCGAGCCCAGCCAAGGCCGTCTACATCGAGGTGGACAATGACTGCGATATCACACTCAACGGGCTGGCGAGCCCAGTGCAGGTGCGGCGTGTGACAGGGCAAGACTCGCTGCCCTCCAAGCTGTTCATGGAGGTGGATATCGCCAGCATCCAGGTGAAAGCGCTGGGTACCAAGCCGGTCAATGGCACCTACCGGGTGTGGGGCGATGAGACTCCGGCGCCATGACCGACATAGCCGATTAACTGCGATAGCCCGCCGTGAGGAAGACTGAGAAAGTCTGTCGGTTTTGTGCGCCGACAGCGTTACATCAAGTAGAGGATGAGATTGGAGGGTAGCGATGCATTACTACGATTCGCTTGAGCGTTGTCAACCATATTTGACGCAGTACCAATTCACAGCAAAGGGGTTGGCCATCGCTGCTCCTCAGGTCATGCGGGCGCTCAAGTATATGATGGATCATCTCGGCAGTGAGCATCGGTGCTACCTACGCGAGATTTCCTATAGCAGTCCCGTCTCGTCACGCCATGTAAACTTTCTCCTGGTCGTTGATGTGCTGGATGGGGGCTCGCCTGAGGTGATGGCTATGATCGAGAGTCGCATTAAGGCCACCATCGACCCGAGCGGCATGGACAGCTTGCAGTCGCGCTACCCCTTGGGCATTCTTTCTCCACGGTCAAGAGCGTTAATCGATCCGCCGGTGGAGCCAGTGGCCAAGGGCCCCGAGACGTATGAGGAGCGCATCATGGAGCGCATGGAGCGCCTCGTGCCCAAGGTGGCGTTGAATTGCGACCACCCCGAGTACCTGGTGGTGCGTAAGGTCGCCGTGATCGCGCACCAGGACCAGATTCTCCAGAAATTCCGAGACGAGATCGAAGCCAAGCGTGAGAAGTTGTGCGAGTGCTCAGCCCGCGGTGAGTTGGGCAAGCGTTACCAGTGGGCTCACGACTCGTGGTGCCCAGCCACCTAAAGACAGTCACAGGCAACAGGTGGCTGATTTGTCAGCAAAGAAGTAGAGTCGGTGAGCCATGCGCCTGAGACTCGATGCGACTCCAGAGGAGCTGAAGGATAAGGCCGATGAGCTGATCAAGGCTCTCGCCGACCAGGTCCGCCCAGCCAACCCAGAGCTAGCCCTATCGCTGACGAAGGCCGCCGCCCAGGAGCCAGTGCTCAAGTACAAAGCGCTGCGCCAGCTGCATGACCAGAACCGCGGCATGTACAGCAAGACGCTCAAGAACCTCATCGGTGACATCGAGGATGTGCTGTCGGGGGTGACTCCAGAGGCAGCCAAGAGCGAGCATCCCTCACTCGATGACATCCTGAACGTGGAGACCATCATCGACGGCAAACCTATCCACAGCATGAAGGAAGCTATTGAGTGGGGCGTGAACCAGGAGCTGGTGCAGCTGCGCAAAGCCAAGGTAGAC
>SDBT01000088.1_pt1 | contig 110879 bp, 132 predicted proteins | sample 2277101 | NCBI WGS metagenome assembly SDBT01 (sample SAMN10404973, study PRJNA504765) | marine sediment metagenome | isolation source: marine sediment core GS10_PC15, 103 cmbsf | place: Arctic Ocean: Southern Knipovich Ridge | collected 2010
CATATAACATTAAAAGCCCTTGGGTTGGCATAGAAACTCCATAGAAAATATCACCCATAAGAATATCTAATAATTTTCTTTTAACTATTTCTTGAGTTTTCTCTCCAACAGACATAAACATATCAATTGCCTCAGGAGAAGGTTTAATTTTTCCCATTTTTAATAATAATTTCCAAGGTAAAAATCCCCCTCTATCATATAATGGGACACCATCTCTTAAAGAACCATAAAATACGGGATTAGCATCTTTAATCCCATCCCAAAACTCAGTTAATAACCAAACCTGGACATTTAGAATATTTTTAACACCTGCTAATTCTCCTGCCTGCATAATATAAGAATAAATAATATTTCTAAGTTTTTCTCTTAATTCTAAACGAGGCATTCTTTTAACATCAGTATCATCAACTATAATAGCAATATCAACATCACTTGTTTTAACAGAATCTCCCCTTACTAAACTTCCCCAAATAACATAAGAATAAATATATTTTTCAAATTTTCTTAAAACCAAGGACTTATGAATTTGAGCAACTCTTAAAGCACTTAAAATGCCCTTATCATACAAAGGAAAACTCATTCCAATAGCTTCTACAATATTATATTTACTATCTATACAAAGTTCCCATAAATCTTTTTCTAAAAACAAATTCAACCAAATTTTCTGCTTAGTTTCTGCAATCTTTTTAATAATAGCGCCTTTTGCTTCATTAAATATTTTTTCCTTATCATCAGGAAAAATAACAACTAAATGCATAAGTTTTTGCTTTTTTTCTTCTTCTGTTAATTCATTTTCTTCGTCAAATATTTCTGCTGCTTGAGGAGGAATAATTCCAATTGCTTTTGTAAATTTATATTTAGTGGTAATAAATTTCTTTAAATTCTCAAGTTTTTCTCTCATCTTCTGCATTTCTTTTTCATCTTTTGCAGAAGGCTGATTAGGAGCCTGTCCTTGTGCTCCCAAGGCCACATCTGGAGTTTGATATTTCTGAGCATCTAAACTTATTCCAGAATCTTGTTTTTGATTTTCATCAGCCATAATTAAATTAAGAAACAAACCCTTTTTAAAGGTTGTGGGTTATTACTAAAAATTGGTGAAAATACAGACCTAGCAAGAATCAAACCCCCAACTATTTGATATAAACTAATAAATCAAAAATCTAGAGAGGTTAAAAAATCACTTGTTTTATTATGTTAATTTTGTATCTCTTCTCATTTTAAAGCTTTAACTTCTGTTGTGTGCCTCGTTAGGTCCTATAAAATATGCAAACCCTTTGAGCATGGGGGTTTCATAATTCTATAACAAGATTTAGAATTTCTGCTTGTTTAATTACCTCTTGTTTTATTTGCTCTTGATTTTCTTTAAATTTTTTATTTAATCTTTGTTTTTTTGATATTTCTGGATGTAATTCTGTTATTTTTCCACTAACATATTGGATTTCTTTTTCTAAATCTTGTGCTAAGTCTTTTTTAATATTAAGATTTATGTCATTAATGTTTTGTTTGAGGTTGCTAATAGATTGAAGTCTTTGTTTTATTGGTTCTTGATTTATTTGCTTTATGTCAATTAAATCAAGAAATTTTTCTTGACCATGTTTTTCAAAAGCTTCTTTAAAGTTTTCTTTATAATCCTTGATAAGATTCATTTTATCTTCAATAGAATGATATATTTCACTAAGAGCTTTAAAATCAATTAAGTCTTTTAGAGCCTGGATTTCAATTATTAGGATTGTTTTTAGTTTTTCAAGTTCTTGCTTATTGTTTATTTGTTCTGCATATTCTTGAGTGTTTTTTGTTTTATTAATTTGATTTTCCAGTTTTTGTATATCTTGTTCAAAAGATTTTATTTTTTCTTCAATTTCTAAAATAGTATTTTCATTTTCAGAGTCTATCTTTTCTAAATTATTAATTTGTTTTAGTTTTTCTTCAATTATTGAAATAGTTTTTATTTGTTCTATTAATGGTTTATTGTCATTAATTATCTTATTAAATAATTTAAAAAAATTTGAAATAATATCTCTGACTTTTCCTAATTCTTCTCCTATTAAAAACGTTGATTTTTGAAAACTCATAATAGATTTTTTCTCAAAATCAGAAAAATCTGAATTGATTTTATTTATTAGTGTTTCAAAAGACATAGAATCTGAAATTGTATTTAAGTCTTTTAATTCTAAGACTAGTTTTTCTAAATAATCAATAAAATTGTAAAGATTTTGTTTTACAATTAGTTTTGCTCTCTCTGGGGCTTTTTTCTTTGTTAAATCTAAATTTTTAAGAACTTCTATGCTATTTTCAAATTCCTGCACTGTGTTTAAAAGAACCTTATTTACTTCTTGTTTTGGTTGTTTATGATTCTCTGTTATTAAATGTTTTTTATTAGCAATCCATGTATTAATTTCTATAAAACTTATTGTTTCTGTAGTTTCTTGTTCTATTTTTTTCTTTTTAAAAAAATCAAAAATCCCCATGATTTTTTATAGAATTTAAGATTATTAATGTTGTGGTGATAGAATAGGAGGAAATTTTAATGCCCCATATTATCTAATATCTGCTGAAGAGCAGATAAAAGTCTAATTATTTGTTTTTTTCTTTTAATTAAGGTATTAATATCAATTGTTTTTTCTAATTTTTTATTTACATGCATAATTACATTTCTAAAAGAACTTATAGCCTTTAAATCTTCTTTAAATTCTGCTCTATTTTCATATTCTCTTTGTAAGTCAACCAAGTCTGAATCAACTAATTCTCTTACTAAATCATTAATATTTTCTTCATTTAATTCTGAGACTCCTTTTCCATTCCATTCATGAATCCTAAATAATCTACCTTCAAATTCTACTAATAAAACATAGAACAATATTCTTACAGTTTTTTTAAAAAAGAATTTACAAGAAACATTTCTTCCTCCACCAATATCAATATGATCACAATCATATAATCCTTCCATTGTATCCCAAATAGGTGTTAAAGGATTTCTTTTAACAGACTTACCTTCATAAGCCTTATTGTCTGCAATAGTCTCTAAAGTAAATAAATTCGCTAATCTTCTAAACAATGTTTCAAATTCTCCAGGGTACATTTTAAAATATGGACGTACGAGGAATCGAACCTCGGAGCTCTCGATGTAAGCGAGAAAGTTTACCACTAGCTTATACGTCCATGGTAATTATTAATTATTATCACTTAAAAACCTTATTATTTTATTAAATTAAAAAGATACAATAAAATAAATTAATCCCCGAAGAGATTTCAAAAAAAGCTATTCTGCTCTGTGTGGACGTTTTTCTTAAATCAAAAAACTTATTAAGTTAGTTGTTTAATTTATCAGGGTAGAAATCAATGCCATAATCATCAATTATTCTTACTATTTCATAATCTTCTATGATATCATACTTGTTACGCAAACCAATAATAAATCTTTGCAATTCTCTACTATCTTTAATCTGAATTTCAATGTCTAAATTCCATTTACCTATAAGCTTAAGAATGTTCAAAATACCTGTAGTTCGTCTTATTTCTTCTAAAAGATCTTTTTCTTGTTCTATCTTTGAATTATTATATTTTATAAATATTTTAAAAGACTGATTATTAAAATGATTAAAATTAACAAGGATTTTATAATCTGCAATTATCTTCTTCTCTTCTAATTTCTTAATTCTTTGTTTTACAGCATTTCTGCTTAATCTTACTTTTTTTCCAATCTCTTCATAAGAAATTCTTGAATTATACTTTATAATTTTTAATATTTTTTTATCTATTTCATCTAATTTAAACACAGCTTCATTTTTATGCACAATCACTACATTTCTATTTGGATTCTTTTCAAGAAAATATCCATAATCATACAAATCTAATTCTAATATAGCCAAAACATCATAACTTTGAACTATGTTTTTGTTCTTTTTTAGTATATCTTTAAGGATTTTATCAAACTCATTAAAATTTTTAGCAAAAATATCCATTATAATATCAAAACTCCCAGACATAAATCCCACCCAAAATGTAGGGTAGTCTCTAAATAATTGTTCTGCGAATTTGGAATAAGCCTCTTGACTAACATTTTTAACTCTTAAATGAACTCTAAAAGAAGAATAACCAAGTTTCCCAACATCAATTAGTGTGTAAAAAGCATAAATAGTTTTTTGAGAAAGTAATTTACGAATTCTATATTCAGCAACCTGTCTGCTAATACCTACTTTTTTTGCTATTTTTGAATAAGACAAGTTAGGTTCTTTATCTAACAAATCTAAAATTCTTTTATCCTTTAAAGATAATTTTATTGTTTCCATATCTTGCTATAGGGAAGTAATAGTATTTAAATATTGCCATTATGCAAAAAATAAGATAAAAGGTTTTATTAATATAATATATCGCTATGCGTTATGGCAAATAAACATGAATGGAAAGATTGGAAGTGGCAACAAAAAAATGCCATTAAAGATGTAAGATCTCTATCAGATCATTTTTCTAATCTGGATTCTAGTTTTTTTGATGATCTTCATAGAGAATCTGGAGAAAGAATAAAATTCCAGATAACTCCTTATATCTTATCCCAAATACCTAAAGATATATCTCAAGAAGAATTTCTTAAAAATCCTTGGTTTAAGCAATTTTTTCCTCAAGGAAAAATTTACACAAAAGGTTATGATGCTTATGATGGAACAGATAATTGGGAAAGACCAGAAGAATTTCCTACAAGCAACATACAACATAAATATGATAACAGAGTTTTAATCAGATTTAGAAATTGTTTGGGATATTGTAATTTTTGTTTTGAAGCTTTAGGAAGTTTAGAGAAAAATCCTGAAAAAAGAAAGAGATTTTTTTCTAAGGATTGGGAAAAATCATTAGAATACATGAAAAATCACTCAAAAGTTGAGGAAGTAATTTTTAGTGGTGGAGAACCTTTACTTAACTCAGATTCTAAACTCGAAAGTATGCTCAAAGACATTTCTAAAATAAATGATGAAAATGGAAATCCAAAAATTAGATTTAAAAGAATACACACAAGGTCTTTAACAATAAACCCATTTAGAATAACAGATAATTTAACAAAGATAATTGGATATTACAGAGTAAATGAAATTGCTTTAAATGTTGCACATCCCTCAGAATTAACAAATGAATTTGAATATGCTGTTGGAAAGTTAAGAGAAAACACTGGAAAATATTCTCCTATAATAGTTTTACATACTCCTCTACTTAAAGGAATAAATGATAATACTAAAACCTTATGGGAATTATTTAGCAAAGCATATGGAATGAATATTAAACCGTATTATTTATTGCATTCAATGCCTCACACTCCTTTTGGGGATAAACAAAGAGTTTCAGTTAAAGATGGAGTTAAATTATTAAAACCCCTTTGGAGAACAAAATCACATATAGCCTTACCAGAATATATAATAGTACATTATGACGGAAAGAGAACTGTTCCTTTAGAATTAAATGGAACTCCTGAATTTCAATACACTAAAAATTCAAAAGGGAATCCAATTGTCAAATTCAAAAATTGGAAAAATAATTGGGTTGAATATCCTGATGTAGAAGATACAATAAAATAAATTAATCCCCGAAGAGATTTCAAAAAAAGCTATTCTGCTCTGTGTGGACGTTCACACATTTTGTCTAATTAAGGAGAAATGTTTTTATTTCTTAGCAATTTTCCATAAAGCTTCATAAATCTTTTTGAAGGATTCTACTATTCTTGGATGTTTCATAACTAAATTTAGTGGGGGATTATCAAGTGCCTGAATTAATACTCTGTCTGGATATATTCCCATACCAACTTCGCTAATTTCTGACATAAATTTTATATCAGCGTTTCTGTAGTTTTGTTTTTTATCTGTTGGTTCAGCTAATATGATTTTTAGTTTTATGTTTTTCTTTAATCTTTCTTGATGAAATCTATTAATAAATCCTGTTTTTGGAAATTGAACCCCTATTCCATAAACTGTAGAATTTTTAGGAGCATGTTTAATCCCTTCCATTATTGCGTTTTGTGTTCCTTTCCAACCTTCTTGGAGTTCAAAACTAATTTTTTCTTCTGAGCTTTCTTTAAGTTTCTTTAATTCTGGGATAAATTTATTAACTATTTCTTTTTCTCCTTGTAGTTCTTTTTCTTTCTCCTCAATGTATTTCCCTAGAAATATTGGATCACTCGCATTGTAATAGGTTACATTATTTTTTAGAAAAGAACTTATTAAACCCTTTTTTATTAATTTCCCTGTTATTTCATAAACTTTTGAGGAAGAAATATTTGCTTTGCTAGAAAGAGGACTTTTTGATTGGCTTCCATATTTTATTAAGGCAAGATATACTTTTATTTCTCCAGGAGTTAACCCTATTTTTGAGAGTTGTGTAATATCCATATTTCTTGGTTACATAGAGATTACTTAAATCTTTCTATTTCAGCCCCCTAAGGGGGACACCATATTTATATAGTGGATTAAAGAGAGTTTTACATGGAACAAATAAAGACAAAGGGGAATTTGCTTTCAAGATGCCCTAGTTGGTTGAAAGTATGGGGAGGAGCACAGCTATTTGCTGTTATACTTGCTTATAGCTTCATGGGATTTAATTCTGGGGAGTGGAATCCTCTTAAGCAAGGTAAGGCATTGAATGCCAAAATAGAGGTTAAAAGAAAGGAATTAGCTATAAAAAAAAGGAGATTAGGGCCTTTAGCTGGTCCAATAAAGATTATTGTTCCCTATAAATTTAGGGATGCTTATGCTTATGGTAAGGTTGTTGGAAAAAACCCAGATCATGAAGCAACAAAAAGAGAAAAGGTACGAGTTGAAAAACTTGGAGAAAAAATCTTTGGAGAAAATGGTTATGCAGATGTGAATAAGAATAAGATAATAGATCTTAATGAATTAGCTGATGTTTATATTAGAATGGGATTAGATAGTAAAGTTATGCAAACAGGAAGATTTCCAGATGTTAGAGCCGAACATTTGGAAAGGGCAGTTAAAAGTTATGAGGGAGAAAATTGAAAAAGAAACCTAAAAGAAGAGAGTTCCAATAATTTTACCTAACTGTGGCATTTCTTACTCTGCCCTATAAGTGTAGTTATTTTAAAATGGTAACAAAGTAGAAAGATTTAAAAAGCTATTCTGTGGTTTTTATACATAAAATATGTATAAAATGGCTAATAAGAAAGAAAATAAGCAGTTTATAATCACAAAGAAAATTGCCAAACATGGTAGTCAGGCAATTATAATCATACCTAGAATTCTTGAAAATCAACTTAAACCTGGAACAATCGCTGAAATTAAAATAAATGTTTTGGAGGAACAAGAAAATGATTAGAAATTTAGTTGATACAACAGAAACTCTTGTTAAACAAGAGAAAAATGGTTTAACAGAAGAAGAAGTACAGGAATTAACAGCTAGAGGATATGAAATCTTACACAAATTAGGAGAAGGACAAACAAGAGAAGCTTATCTTGCAAGATATTCAGCAGGAAAAGTTAATAAATTAAGAGTATTGAAAATTCCAAAAACAGCAGTTAGTCCAGATTCAATTTGTACCCTAATAAATAAAAGCAAAAGAGATTTAGATCTAGCAGAAGTCCGTGTTTCTAATGAAGTTCAGCATCCAAATATTGTAGAAGTTGTGGATAATTTTAGATTAGATGGAAAAACAATAAATGCAGAAGCATATTATGATGGAACAGATTTAGAAACTCATGTTAAAACAACAGGTCCTCTTAAGGATAAACAAAAAGTTATTAAAATATTTGGGCAGGTTGTAAGCGCCTTAGAATATCTTAATAATGAAAGATTTATTTTACATAGAGATATTAAGCCCTCAAATATAATAATCACAAGATTAGGAGATGTTAAAATCTCTGATTTACAAAATGCATCTAAAATAAGGAACATTCATGAGATTAGCATGCCTACAAGAGGAGGAACCCCATATACACATCCTAAACTACTTAATGCACTTGTTTCAAAAAATCCTGCTAGGGCAACTCGTAGAACAGAAGTTTATGCTTTTGGTGGGACTTTATTATATACATTAACAGGTAAAAATCCATTTGATTATGCTATTAGTTCTGATCCTAATGGAAAACCAATTGAAATTAATGGAAAAATATATAGAATTAAATTAACTAATGAAAAAACAAAACTAGAAGAAATTACAAGAGAAAGTCATGAAAAAGCTTTAAAAAACACTATGAAAAAGGTTCCTAAAGAATGGAAAAACCTGATTTATAGATGTTTAACTCTTAATCCTAAAAAAGAAATTGAAGAAATGTCTGGTACTAGAAAATATATTGAAAAAATAAATTCTGGTTTTCTTGGAAAGTTAAAAGAAAATATTGTCAAGACTATAAGACTCTCTCTTCCAGTTTTAATGGCTAGTGGAATAATATCTTTGGGCCTATGGTCTGCGTTATCCCCAAAACCTGAGACAAGACCAACTATTAGAGATATTTTAAGAAAAAGTAATTATAGAAACTTTAGTTTAGAAACTTTAACAGATTCAGAAAAAAATTATGCTTATGATCTACTAGTTCCTTATATGAAAAAAGCAAAAGACAAGCTTCCTAAACTTGAAAATGCTAAAATTTATCCTGAAGTTAAATTTGGTGTTGGACATTCTTATGATGTTCATAATATGCCTAAAAGACTTGTTTCATCTTGGTTAAGAGCTTGTTATCTTAATCATAAATTTCATAGACAGTATGATTTAGTTAATGATAAAAGAATTAACCCTACTTTTGTGCCGCTTAATTTTGTCCAGGTTAATGATACTTTAAAGCATGGAGCTGGTTTAACAAAACGATCTGCAGTTGCTTTTGGGAGTATGTATCTTAAACAGTGCCTTGGTCCTGAGTATAATGTAGCAGATGTCTTATCTAATTATTTTTCTACAAACCAAAAAATAAATACTGCAAGAGTTAAAACAAAATGTATACATTATCTTCCTAGAGAAGGATCAGAAATTTCTATGTATCCAGAAATTCCTGTTCAAATGCCTGTTATAAGGGCAGGTTACGGAAGTGCTCTTCCTTATCATCAAAGAGAAATAATTAATACTGCCTTAGCTTTGTATTTAATTACAGATAAAGAAGGAGAAATAGACTGGGGCAAAATTCCTGAATTACCTTTTCCAAAGGGAAATTATAACAGGAGAACCATGCCTAAAAAATATTAAATAAAAGTCCCAATTAAAGGAGAAGTAGATAAATAAAAATTTCTTATAACATTCATTAAATGATGAATGATTATTGGATTTGATTTTTTAAATGAAGAATAACCTTTTTTGTAAAGTAGTTTCTTTTCTAAATCATGTATTTTTTCTAACTTTTCAATGTTTTTTTCCTTATATGCTTGTTTCAATATCTCAAACACTTTCTTGCACTCTTCTAACAAATCTAAGGTAGATTTATTTACCTTTATTTTATTTTTTTCTAAATATTTTAATAATAAATAAAGCTCTCTTTGTCCGTGAATAAGTTCAGCATGAAAAGCCCATTTTAATTGATACATATCATAGATGTCATTTTTTGCTATAACCCTCCTGCAAAAATTATCATATTGTTGTATTTTTTGCTCTATTTCTTCAAATTCTTGTTCTTTTCCTTGCAGCATGTTTTCTACAATTATAAATAATTCATCTATATTAAGAACGATTTTAGAAAAAATATTATCAAATTGTTCTTTAGAAGGCTCTGTTATGTTTTCAATTTGACAGTTTTTATCTGTTTTTCCAATTATTTCAAAACCGATTAAACGCTGGTTTACTATATTTTGTATTGTACTCAGGGTTTTTTTACCTTGAAAACTTACATTTATTTTATCATAACCAAGCCTATAAGCATTAGTTAAAATAGTTCTTACTGAAGATTCTGTTGATGAAGTAAGATTTATTTCTGTTTGTCTTTTAGATTTTTTCCCCCCTAAACTAATAACTATAGAATTTTGTTTTTCTTCCATATCTATTTCATCTCCTTTCCCCAAACCATTAGCTTTAATCCATTTAGAAGGCAAGCTAATCATCATTGTTGCTGTTCCCTGTTTGACTAATTTACGTCTCATTTTATTTCATAAATATAGTAAAATATTTTTTCATTTGCTACTAAAGACCGTCCCTTAATTCTTTTAAGTAGTCTTTTTTTAAATTTGTTTTTTTTAATTAAATAATGTAGGTATTTTAGGTCCCCGGAGTTTGAAAATATAAGATAAATTTTACCTCTATCCCCTAGGTATTTTCTTACTTGTTTGAAAAATTTTGTCAGTGTTTTATAATTATGGTCTTCTATTGATTTATTTAACATATTTTTTGGTTTAGAATACCCAAAAGGAGGATTAAATATTACCGTGTTAAATTTTCCTCGAATATTAGAAAATAAATCACTATATATTACTTTAGCATTTTTTATTTTGTTTATTCTAATGTTTTCTTTTGCAGATTTTATAGCTGATTTGTTTATGTCAGTGGCAGTTACAGAGTCTGCTTTTTCTGATATAGCAAAAATAAGAACTCCTGAGCCTGTTCCTAATTCAAGAACTTTCCTAGGTTTTTTTATTTTTTTAAGAATATTAAAAAAGGCAATAGAATCATCAAATGGAGGGAATACACCCTTATGCACTTTTATTTTAATATCATTTACTTTATATTCTTTTTCTATTTTATTTTTTGAAAATTCTCTAATTATGAATGCGTGCCTTTTTCTTATTATTTCTTCAAAATTCTTTGGTAGTGAACTTTTAAACATAAAACAAGCAAGAAATCAGGCTTTTTAAGGCTTTCTAAAATGTATATACATTTATACTAGTTTATATAGTTTAATAAAAATGTTTATAATTCCTTCAAAAGTTTATACCTTACTCATGAGTGGTAACTCAGTATAAAATGAAACCAAAAAAACAATCATTATGGAAAACACTGGCAGTAGGTGCTGTAGCAACTTTAGCTGCAATTGTTGGAAGTGCAAGTGGAGCTGGTTCTGGAACATTAAGTAATCCTGTAACTGCTGAGAACTTTTTGAAAAATAATTATTCTGTTAGAACAAAAATAGAGCATACTGAAGGTGAGGATGAGCACCTAACTAAATCCACAATTGGAATAGCTCCTGTTGATGGAAAATATAACAGATTTAGGGAGATTTTTAGAAGTTATCATTTTAATGGAGAGCAAAATGGAAAAGACATTGATTGGGATTCATGGGGTCTTATTATTCCAAGATTTAAAGTTGAAAATTTAGAAAATTCAATTAGTGTTTTTGGAGAATCAGGAGATAAGAAAGGAATTGGTATGGAAGGAATTACTAGTTTAGGTAAATTAGATTTATATTTAAACGTAGAAGATAGTTTTTCAAGTGACAGTAGAAGATTAGGTGTTGGATTTGAACATGGATTTGGAGAAACATGGAATTTTGGAGCTGGAATTGATAAGATTAATACTCTAAAGGGAGATACTGATTATTTAAGTGGAAAAGCTGTTTGGAATATAGATGATAATCATCAGGTTGGAGCTGGTTTAAAATTAGCTGATAATAATATTGGAACAAATAGGCTTGGAACCTATTTTATGGAGTATGGAGATATTAAGTGGGGTACTAGGTCTATTCTTATCTATGATTGGAAAAATGGGTATGAAAACATTTCTTTTAAGTCTACTATAGCAGAAAATCCAACTTTTAGTAAAAATGGGAGTGGTCCTGCTTGGGTTGGAAGAAATCAAGGTTATATTTTAAGTCCACATGTACTAAATTCTCCTGTTACAACAATTGAACCACCAACTGTTGTTGAAAGAAGCAAGAAAGGATTGGTTTTCAAAGTAGCAGGAAATATTAATACAACTGAAAAAAGAAAAGGTTGGATTAGTGGAGAAGCAGGCTACCAGTTTGGAAATTTTGGAGTTTATGGAAGTTATAAAAATGGGATAGGAAGCATAAGTGATTCTTATGGAGTTCATGGTGTTTTAGGAAAAGGTCCAGTAAAATTAGAAGTAGGACACGAGTTCTTTGAAGACAGAAAAGACAGGAATTATGTTAGTGTTAGCTTGTATATTCCTTTTGGAGGGAAATAAGATGAAAAAATCAAGAATTAAAAGCTTTGCGAGAAAAATCGTAGCCCCTATTCTAATACCTTTAGCACTTTTTGCTGGGAATGTTAAAACTGCAGAAGCCTCTAAGAATGAAACAATAAAATTATTTTCAACAGAATTAAGCTATACTAAAGGAAATGATGTTATTAAATTCAGGCCCTTTATTCATACTGCACCTTCAGGAACCCAGAGAACTGATTTAATGTTAGGAAGGAAGTTTGGCAATTTTACCCATTATTTTTACTTTAAGTCTGATAATAAAGATAGGAGCTGGATGGGAATAAGAACAGATTATCAAATAAAAGCTTTAGATGATAAATTAACAATAAATAACCAATTAAGATACTTTTTGGGGTTAAATGATTTGTCAGCAAATCATTTTTATTTTATCCCAACAATAGATTATAAACTTAATGACAAGTTCAAGGTAGGTTTTTTAGGTTATGCAAAAAAAGATGATGGAAAAAAGCCCTTTTTCTATATAGGTCCTTCTCTTACAGTAAATTTAACAAAAAACCTTAGCACATTGCTTTCTTATGATACAGATGTTCTTAGAAACCAAGACGCTGATATGATTTTTGTTAGTTTGCAATATAAATTTTAGGAGAAGATAAAATGAAATTTAAAAAAACTTTAGGAACAATTTTGGTCGCATTATCTATAGTGGGGGGATGCAGAAAAACAAAATTTGTAAAGTATGATTATGAATATTATAAAGGCCAGATTGATGGTTATAAAGTAAGTATAGATCAGCAAAAACTCGAAAAAAAGCTTTACACCAAATTAGTTCATCTTAATGCAGTTGATAGTAATACTATTCCTTATGGAATAACTGGCCATGATTATAATAGTGATAATAAATGGGATAGGATATTTATTCAAGAAACAAATCATCACGGCTGTAATGCAATGTTTTTTAATGAAAAGGGAGAAGCAAGCTGGGAACCATGCCCAGCAGATAAAGACAAGGTAACTCCTTTTACAAAAGAACAGGTAATTGAGGCAGGGAAAATACTTAATAAATCTATAAAAGAAGTTGAAAATGAAGAACATAGAGTAAAATGAAACCAACACCTTACCTTAAATCCTGTTTAAAAAGTTTGGATAGAGATTTGAGAAAACTATCTAGAGAAAATAAAACAAGATATTTAGATCATTATAAATATGGTCTAGAATTCGGTCTTCGTGGTAACTATCCTGAGAAATTTGCTTTTCCTTCTGGAGAAGTACAAATTACAGATGATTTAACACATAAAGCTTACTGGAGTGCGTATGAGCTACCTGATCAATTCGGCCCTTTAGAAGTAGAATCTGCAAGAGAATTTTTATTAGAAGCTATAGATAAAAGAAAAAAGAAATTTTCTAAAACAAGTTTTCTTGAAGAACTTTACAGACTTTTTGGTTCTTTTAGTGAGAAAGTTTAGAAAAAAGGCTTGTCTTAAGACTAAAATAAAATGAACTTACAAGATATTTTAATTGATGCAGGAGCAGGATTTACAGCTGGGCTTGCAGTTGGCTTAGCTGGAATATATGAAGGACGTGAAAAAAAATTAAAACTTGTAGAATCAATTCCTGAAAAAAAAAGAATTGAGATTGGTGGGGAGTTAACTAATAAGGACTTAAAAGATTTAAAAAGTAAATTAAAATGGAGTAAACATTCCCTGCCTTTTTGTGTTGGAGGGCTTTATTCTTTAATAGGTTCTTTAGTTTCACAAACCCCTCATGATTTTGCTGAAAAATTAGTTGTAGCTGCCCCATGCACTTATGTTGGGGCACTTGTTGGAAGTAAAATTAGAAAATTTAAGAATAGAGAAGGATTAAAAGAACAAAAAAATGAAATTAGAGCAGTAAGTAATCCTGAAAATATACATAGATATTTTTTGCCTGAAGATAAGCAAAAGATTATAGATAAAGCTCTTTCTGAGATAGAGAAAATGGTATTAGACGGAAAAGAAGAGGAAATCCTTCATGATTTACACGAAGGCCCGGTAACAAGGATATATAATGCTATAACAGAAAAGAAAACAAAATATACTGGTATGCTTCTTTCTTGGAGTTTAGTTAAACAAGAAAGTGTAATTGAATATGCTAATTTTCAAAGACATATAACTTATTTTTACGAAGCTCCTTATCAAGAAAGGTTAGGACCTGGAGAAATTATTGATTGTGCATTTCTTGGGGTTCCTCAGGACATTAAGTTAAAAGTTTTTGTAAAAGAACAAAATGATTTCTATGTTCAAACATTTAACTGGCCTAATTTAAAAATAATTGCAAATGATAAAGCTAAGGAATCCAGGATAGAAAACATCAAACCAAAAATAAGTATTAGTGATAGAGAAGTTTGGACAGGAGATTATAAATCATTAGCAGAGTTTATAACAAAAGAAAGAAAAGGATATTCTGTAATGTTAGTGAAAGCTCCTCTTGAACTTTCTTCTGAAATAAAAAATCAAGCAATTACTACTGCTTTTCTCCAAAGCTATGAAGCTTACCATAGAAATAAAAGGGCTGATGATTAAGAAAATGACTCGTCAGCTTATTAGGTGGAGTAAAAATCTCATTATAGGCACTATACAAGGATTAAATCAAGAAGAAGCTGATTTAAGAGATATTACAGCACAAAGAGATCATAGAAAATTATATCGTGCTTCAAGAAGACATTTTGGAAGCTGGAGAAAAGCTCTTAGAAAAGCAGGTGTTTCTTATAAAGAAGTTGAGCAAAGAATTTATAGTGCTCGAAGAGAAAAAGAAAAAGAAAATCTTTTGAAAAAACTAAATCAAGCTTATCATTCTGGTGTTAAACTAAACAGAGGAAGTATAATTAATAATCCTAAGTATAAGATTCTTTATTGGAATTCTAAAAGATTTTATAAAGGAAGAACTTTTTGGGAAGACACAATAAGTGCTGCAGGATTAAATCCAAAAGACATTGTTATTCAACAAAGATGGAATAAAGAAAAGGTCAAAGAAGCTCTTTTAGAAAGAAAAGTTAACAACGAGCCCCTTAATCTTGGAGCAATATCTAAGAAAACACACTAATGAAGAATTGATTAAGGCTATAATTTCTTATTCTATTAAAGGTACTAATTTAAACACAAGTTTTGTTAAATCAAAAAGAAATAAAAATCTTAGAAGAATTTATTATGCTGCGGATAGGAGATTTGGAGGGTGGAGAAATGCTCTTAGGGTTTGTGGTATTGAGCCCCAAAAGTATTTTCAAAAAGAAGAATGGGCTAAAGAAAAAGTAAGGCAAAAGGTAAGAGGATTATATGAAAATGATTCTAGTCTACATTCTAGTTTTATGATGAAAACTCATAATCCACTGTATAAGGCAGGTCTTAGGTATTTTGGTTCGTGGGAGCAAACAATTAAAAGTGTAGGATTAGATTATAATGAAATTAGCAAACAAAAGCAAGTTCTTAGTATAGAAGAGATTATTACTGAAATTAAGAAACTTGCAGAAACAGGTCAGGCCTTGGATTATAGTTCTATAATTGAATCTGGAAATATTCATGCAAAAAGACTTTTTCAAAGAGCAAGTAATAGATTTGATTATGGGTGGGAAGAGGCACTTGCAGAGGCTGGATTTGATTATGATGAAATAAGAAGAAAAAGGAAAAAATATGGTTTAATAGAACTTGGAGAAAAAGTTAAAGAATTAGAAAATAAAGGAGTAAGTTTAAATGCATCATCTATTATGAGCAATCCTGATACTGCTAAATTGCATCATGCTGTTAGCAGAAGATTTAGTACTTGGTATGATTTTTTAGATAAATTCAATATCGATAGTTCTAAATATAGAAAAAAAACAGATTGGAAAAAAGGAGAAGGAGTTCTAGAAACATTAAGAGAAATGTTCCCGTCAGGAATTATGACTGGAATTAGAGGAAAGGATTATAATTTAGCAGCAGCTATATGTAAATATTTTAAAAGTGTTGAAATTGCTGCTGAAAAAGCTGAGCTAGTTTATTCAAGAGGTGGAAAAATAAGTAAAGAATTATTAGAAAGAAAACCAGAAACTTTAGGAATCTTGTATAAAAATAATGAGCAATTTGTTCAAGATATAGTTAATCAAGTATATTATGGAGCCATTGGAAGAAGAATTCCAACTATTGATAAAGATGATCTAAAACAAGAAGCATCTATTATCTTTATAAATTCTTTAAAAGAAAAGCCTGGGAAAAAGGATTTAAGAGAATATATGCGTCCGTTGATAATTAGTCGTCTTTTTAAGATTAATAGAAAATATGCTAGAAAAAGTAGAAAAGAGCATTTATGGGGTGACTCTATATATTTTGATTTAGTTGTTGGAGGGGTTGAAGATGAAAGTTTAAAACAACTAAAGGAAAAATTTCCATGGTAATAAGAATTATTTTTTAGCTCTTCTCTTTAAATCAGCAATAATTTTTCCATCTTTTAATTTTATAACTCTTGAAACATACCTAGTATGCCAAGCTTCATGTGTAACCATCACAATTGTTTGTCCAAATTTTTCATTTAATATTTTAAAAACTTCTAAAACTTTTTCTGAAGTATGTGTATCAAGGTTTGCACAAGGTTCATCTGCAAATAATATCTTAGGTTTTTTTGAAATAGCTCGTGCAACAGCAACTCTTTGTTTTTCTCCGCCTGAAAGCTGGTCAGGAATTCTTCTTCCTTTATCTCCTAATCCTACTTTTGTTAATGCTTCATGAGCTGTTGAAATAGATTCTTTTTTTGATTTTCCTTCCATAAGAGATAAAATATAAACATTCTCAGAAGCACTCATTTCATTCATTAAAGCATAATCTTGAAATACATAACCTAATTGAGTTAATCTATAATAACCTCTTTCTTCTTCTGGTAAATGAACAACATTAAGATTATCAATTGTATATTCTCCTTTTGTTGGTTTGTCAAGCAAACCAAGAATCCTTAACATTGTAGTTTTTCCACTGCCACTTGCACCCATAATAGCAATAAACTCTCCCTTTTCAATTTTAAGAGAAACACCATCTAAAGCTTTTACTACTCCTGCTCCTGATTTATAATATCTTGTTAAATTTTTAACATTAATCATAGCTTTTTCATTCATTTTAATTTTTTCTCCATTTCATAATTTGGTATTCCTAATTTTCCAATTTTTTTCTTAATAAGTTTATAGCCAGATTTTAGATAAAAGGGTTGCGCATATTCTGTAGAATCAAATCTAACTTTTTTAATTCCTTTTTTTCTTGCATAACCTTCAATAAAATCTAACAATTTTTTACCTAATCCTTTTCCAGTATAATTATATCTAACAAATAATCCACCAATCTTATTTTTTTCCAAGCTAACAACTCCTATTATTTTTTCTTTATCTACTAAACAAAACATATCCCTTTTCTTTATTTTTTCTAAGATCTTCTTTGGAGGATTTTTTTTGTTTAAGATTTCAACCTGTTTTTTAGTATATTTTCCTCTTTTCACATTAATCTCTTCAAAAGTCTTTTTCCTTAAATTAGCTATTTTTCTATAGTCTTCTGGTTTAGCTTTTCTTATTTTCATCATCTCCCCCAAATTGCTTTTAATATGCTTTCTTTTGAAACTCTCCATGCAGGAAGAATTCCTGCAACAACTGACATTGTAAGCATGGCAAATATATTTTGAATTACAAAAAGATAATTAACTTTAGGTATTATTTCTATAGTTTCATACATTGTATAAGGATTTGTTTGAAAATAAAAAATAAGTAAAAAGAATAATACCAAACCCACTAATATCCCTAATGAAACATAAAACATGCTTAGGATTGCATAAGACCATATAATTGATTTTGGGGTGATTCCTACTGCTTTTAAAATTCCAATCTCTTTCTTTTTATTAAGGACATTTATATAAATAATAATAAGGATTAATGCAGCTCCGACAACTAAACTAACAAACCTAGATATAATATCTATTGCACCGAGGCTCTGCATTGCCTGCCTTAAGATAGCATCAGATTTTTCATCACTTGTAAAAACCGGTTCCTTAACTCCAACTGCAATTATTTTCCTTTTTACAATTGCCGAGTCATCTGCTTTTTTTACTCTTATAACAACACTCGTTGCCTTACCTTTATCAAGACCAAATACATCTTCAATTTCTTTATAATGAACTAACGCGTTTAAATCAACAAGTTCAAATGTTCCTTCCATAATCCCCTTGACTTTATAGGTTCTTACCACACCATTACTATATGTAACATTAACAAATGACCCAACCTTAACTTCACCAAGATTATCATAAATTTCAGAACCAAAATAACCTTCTACAAGCATAGCACCGATTATTATCTCATCTCGAGAAATAGTACCCAAGAACTCTCCCTCTCTTATAATATTTGGATAGTCTGAAATAGTATATTCTTCAGAAGGTAATAACCCTGTTATAGTTGAGCCCACAACCTTGTGTTTATATTGTATAGATACCCCAACTTCTAATCTTTTTGTTGCAGCCTTTACCTCAGAGATTGCTCTAACTTTCTTCAAAACACTATCAGCATTGTTTATATAAGTATTGTCTTCACTTGGCTCAACAACAATGTCTCCATAAGGATATTGCATAAAACCAGTAAACATACCAATCATCCCACCCATCATAGAAGGTAAAAATACAAGGTTTGTAAAAATAAGTCCGAGTACAAATGCAATAAAAAATATGGTTTTTTTGTTCCCTCTTTTTATAGAACTTAAAGCAATAGTGTATCCGACTTTAACATTGTTAAGCATTGTGTCATTTGTATCAGTTTAATACCACATACTTTAATATGTGATTGTATCAATATCATTATGATCTTAAAGACTTAAACTTCAGTAGTGTGTAACATTATCCTTTATAAGATATGGAAACCCATTAATTTAGTCGTAGAGGATGTCATTTTTTATGTTTTTTTAATATATCTCTTTTAAACTCTTTTATTCTTTTTTCTTTTTTCTCTCTTTTCTTTTTTTCTTCATCAGTTTCTGCTGTTATTTCAGGGGTTTTAATTTCTTCAGTTTCTTCTTTTGATTCTCCACTTAAAAGTTGATGTATTATTTTATTTTTAGTTCTTTTAAGTTTTGCATAATTTCTAAAACCCCAAACAGCAAATACAATAATTGCTATTAAAAATAATATTAAAAGCCAATTAGTTTTCTTCCTTAAAATAGTGAGATTAATTTTTGTTTGAATTTCATTATCTCCAAAATCATCTTTATAACTAATTTTCACTGGAATTTCAAATTCTCCTGCTTTTTTTGGTATAAATGTAAAAACTACAGGACCATCTTCATCAGAATTCAAGGTTCCTATAAATGATTCTTTTATGCCCTGAAATGGATGGTCTGCATAAACTTTTACAGCATTGGCAGTCCCATCACCAAAATTTTCTATTCTTAAGGTTAGTTCAACAGTCTCTCCTTTATAAGGCAAAACAGGAGAGGTTTTAATAGAAGCTATGCTTAGTTCTGCTTCATCACCAATAACATCTATTGATATCTCCTCATCTTTTGTTATTTCTACAGTTCCACTACTATAAGATAATCTTGTTTTTATTATATGAGTTCCAGATTTAGCCCCATTATCTACTTTCATATGAAAAACAAGAAATCTTTCACTATTTGAATATTGTATCTTTGGAATTTTAGTTACTAAAGGTTCTTTAACAGATATATATGTTGGAAGACCTAATATTTCAAATGAAACATTTTGTGGAAGAGTTTCTCCACAGTTTTCTATATGTATCCCAATAGTAAATTCGTCACCAATTCCAATTGAACTTGGACTAATATCTGAAACTTCTGCTGTTACACAAAGAAAAGCTAAAACATAAGGTAAAACAAATAAGAATAAAAAAATACTAACTAAGCTTAACATCACTTCTTTTTTCATATTATAATATAAAAGAAAGATTACTTTTTAAGTTTATCTTTTTGTATGATTATTTTTATAAAATAATAAGACATTAATTAAAATAATAATTTCTAAGCTAGATAATCTAATTTTTTTCTTAATTTCCAAAGATTTTCATCAGAATTTGCAGAATTAAAAGCAGGCCTAACTACCCTTCCCTTATAAATATCTGAAACAAATCGTTTAATAAATGGAGGAATAACTCTTCTGATTTCCACTATTTGAATTTCAGGTTCTCTTATATTATCTTTGTTTTCCATAAAAACCAGCCCACAACAACCTTTAAAAATTTAATGTTTTTAATAAAACTAACCAAGCGTGGTTAGTTTAGTGGTAGAAAAGAATAAAGTTGGATAATGTATTAGGCATTATTCAAAATAATGCGTGGATGGTTTAATGGTATAATATGTGCTTGCCAAGTACATGGTCCGGGTTCGATTCCCGGTCCGCGCATTTTTATTTTTTAGCAAATCAAACCTCAAACAGGAGTACAAAACAATTATATACTACACCTAAGTCCATATTAAATGGCAATTTCTAAAAAAACCAAGATTATGAAGGAAATACCACAAACATCTCAAATATCCAATATAAATGAAGATAATGATGAATATCGTGTGACTTATGAAGGAGATTTAAAGATAAAAGAATCTTTTTCAAATGATGAAGATGAGATATTAAAAAAAATATCTAACAAACAATTTGAAGAACGAAGTGTTTTTGAATTAAGACTAAAAATAAAAGAAGCTGCGAAAAATTCAGAAATAACAGAATTAATTTCTTACCCATTAATTAAAAAGAGATTAGCATACAACCTACCGCATCAACAAGAAGGTGCATTAAGAATTTTACAAACCTTATCTGGAAGGGCATTATTGGCTGATGAAGTTGGTTTAGGAAAAACAATTACTGCAGGAATGGTATTAAAAGAGTGCATTGTTAGGGGATTTGTAAAACGAGTTTTAATTTTAACTCCTCCTTCACTAGTTAATCAATGGAAAGAGGAATTAAGTAGCAAATTTGAACTAGATTTTAAAGATATTAATACAGAGGAAGATTGGGAAAACACAGAGTTTGCAATAGCTTCTATTGATCGGGTTAATAATTTCAATGCAAAAACAAAAAAGTTCAAACATGCCCAAGCTCATGAAATTTATTGGGATCTAATTATTATTGATGAAGCCCATAAATTGAAAGATAAAAAAACACTCAGATGGAAATTTGTAGATAAACTTCAAAAGAAAAGATTATTGCTATTAACTGCAACCCCTTTTCAAAACAATTTAATTGAACTCTACAATTTATTAGCATTACTTAAGAGGGGTCATTTAGGGACTTTAAGTCAGTTTAGAAGAAAATTTCTGCACAAAGATGGCAGGCGTCCAATGAATCCTGAAGAATTAAAACAAAAACTTGGAGAGGTAATAATTAGAAGAAGAAGAGATGAGGTTACAGGAATTAAATATACGAAACGTATCCCAAAGATCCATTCAGTAGAATTAACACCTCCAGAAAGAATAATCTACAAAGATATTGTAAATTTATTAGCCTCAAATTATTATGATTTCAAAGGAGAAAGGATAAATACTATCCTAGCAATGCATTCAATTTTACCAAAAATAACAAGTTCTTCTAGATCTTCAATGGAATTTTTAGAGAACTTAATCAATAATCCCAAATATGCTGAAAAAACAAAAAAAATAGCTAAAAAGATATTAAATAATTTCAAAGAATTAAAACAAGATACAAAGATAAATAGTTTATTATTAATTGTTGAAAAAATATTATCTAAAGATAAAAAATCAAAAATCATTATTTATACAAAACACCCTGCGACACTAAAATATATTTCTATGAACTTAAAACAAAAGAAATTAAAAGTAATAGAATTTCAAGGAGGCCTTACTGCAAATGAAAAATCAAAGAGAATTGAAGAATTTTCTAAGAAATCTCAGATTTTAGTAAGTACTGAAACAGGTTCAGAAGGGCTTAATTTTCAGTTTTGTAATAATTTAATAAATTATGATTTACCTTGGAACCCAATGGTGGTAGAACAAAGAATTGGAAGGTTAGATAGAATTGGCCAAAAAAAAGAGATTAACATTTATAGTTTAGCTACAAAAGATACCATGGAAGAATACGTGGTAAATCTAATTATCAATAAAATGTGTTGTATTGGATTGGTCATGGGTGAGCTACCAATTATTCTCTTTAATATGGATCTTGATTCAAATGGAAAATCCGGATCAACTAAATTTGAAGAAAAATTAATAAAAGCATATTTATATTCAGATAATAATTTAACTCGTTTTTCAACAGAAATTGAAAAAGTAGAACAAGAAATTAATAATGGGATTCTTGAATATAGCCATACAAAAACAAACACAAAAGAGTTATTCAGTTAAAATGATGATAAATAATAAAAAATTAATTCTAGAATTTTTTAAAGATTATAAGCCTAGCGAGAAAAATGACATTTTAACAATTCCAAAAGCACCAAAAGAATTTGAAAAGATTTTCGGAAAAAAATCTCCATACAAATTAGTTTTTAGTTTAAATAAACATGATACTGTCAAAGGTTCAGAATTAATCGCAAAAGGAAGTTATTTTTTATCTTCTATGAAGGAATTTATGAAAAATAAAGGGCAAACTAGTTTAATAAGATTAAATATTAAAACGCCTCAAACAATCATAAAGAATCTTCAACTAAGAAATTGTTCTATTTCAAAAACACAAAAGAAAATTTCTTATGATTTTTTATCTGAATTTACATTTTTTTCAAATCTTCAGGCATTAAACGAAAGAAAACAATTTTTGAAAAAGTATTTAATTAAGGATAATCAGATTCTTGATTTAGATTTAACTAAATTTAAATTTTCAAAATCAAATCCTAAGGAAATTCCAGGGCTAGATATATCAAAACAATATACTATAACAAAAGATAATTTTAAGGAATATTTACAGGACAATATAAAAGATATTAAAATAAAATTAAAAGAAAAATTAGAAATAGAATTCCAAAGAATTAAGGAATATTATTTAAATCAAATAAAAGAAAAAGATGATGAAATAGAAACTTGTAAAAAAAAGATCAGTATCTTAAAAAATAAACTTAAACATACATTTTACCAAAGAGATATAGACATTTTAAAAAGAAACATCAGGGAATCTGAAGAACGTTGTGAGATGTTAGAAAAGAAAGGGTATAAGAAAAGATTAGAAGAAGAAGAAGAATTCCATATAAATGACGAGATGAATAAATATGCATTAGTTATTGAAAATAAATTAGTTAATGCAACTATTTTTTATTATCCTGTAACCCTTTTTTCATTAACATTATCTTTAGATAAAAAAACAATGGCATCTTTAAAAACAATTAAAATTTCTTACGATTCCTTATTTAAGAAATTTAATTTTGAATCCTTGGTCTGCGAATCTTGTAAAAAAAATAACATTAAAGAGATAAATTTGTGCAAAGAAGGAAAACACTTAGTTTGTAAAACATGTCTAAAGAAGTGTAAGCAATGTTCATCAAAAAAATAACTCTAAACAATTATGGGTGGTGACAGAATGATTCGTTGCCAAGGAAACATAAACAAAGTATATAAAAATAAAAGATAATGCGCTATTAGTTTAGTGGTAGAACGTATCGTTGCCAACGATGAAACCCGAGTTCGATTCCCAGTCCGCGCATTTTAATTAAATGAACAGTTTAATAAATAAATCCTTATAAATATTCAAACACATGATTATTTATGTTTAAGGATTATCTAGCTCCTTGTATAAAAGGTACACTAGTTGAAGGGAATTTTTCAAGACAAGAATTTGATAAATTAGCTGAAGAAACAAATGAAAGAATTACAACACAAGTAAATGGTTTTTTTAACAATATTCCTGCAAAATACAATCTTCATGTTTTTCCTGTAAATAGGTTTAATTTAATGATTCTTGATGAAACATTTATTGGAAGTGTTAGAGAATATCTAAAAGGATTTCCTAAACGCACAATTAAAACATATGAACAATATAAACCTTGCACTAAGTCTGCGTTTTTATTTCCTTATCACAAACTTGCTTTTGTTTTTAATGATTACAGATTTAAGGATCTTGATGAACAATGTAATTTACAAGCTAAATTAGAACAACTAGGTTATAAAATTATTTTCAAAAGAAAAAAAACATCTAGAGGAAGAGATTTATTTTCTGAAGTTTGGGAAAAAGAAAATATAAATGAGTTTTTAAGGATGATTAGAAATCCTGAGCATGAAGTTGATGCTGCTGATAAAAGAGCTAAACAAATAATAGATTTAGTGCATAAAAATATCAAATCAGAATTTTATACTTTTGCAGAATTCATTCCTAAACACTGGGTAGGTAAGGGCCCATATAATGATGATGAATTAATAGTATCACCTATTAAAATGTTACTTAAAGTTCCTGGACCATGGGGAACTTCTAAACTAGAAGAACTTTGTAGAGGCTTACCTTTAACAAGGGCAATTGGTTTAACTTCAAGAGTTCAGACTAAAGATGGTTTAAGACATATCCCTATGATAGATTTTGAAAGTATGGAAGGTGTTAGTAGGCCTGATGAAAGAATAGATCCAGCACTTAATAAAGTAGGAATAAAAGGCATGGTTATTACATCTGGGAAATCCTATCATTTTTATGGATTTAAGCTCCTCACTACCTCTCAATGGTCCAACTTTATGAAAGTATTAAATAAATCCATTCCTTATGTTGATGAAAACTGGCCTGAATTACAATTAAAACAAGGATACTCAATGCTAAGATTAACCCCTTCTAAAAGAAAATTTACACAACCCTGTTATTTAAGACACTTTTGCCCTAAAAATACTGGGACTGATAAAAATTCTGCATCTATAAGTGAACAAGTTTCTGTTGCTGCTGTAGCCTGATTAAGTAAAAAGATTTAAATATTCTTTATATTTTACTAAAAACAAAATGGAAATAACAAATAAAATTAAAGAAAGTGGGGTGGGCATAATAAGCAAAATAAAAGATAATACAAAAAGGGCGATTATAAGTAATATTATTAATTTAACAACTAATCTTTCTGATAAAAATATGATAAGAATAGCTTACCTTGCAGAAAAATTAATGGTGAATGAAAAAGATAAAAAAACAGCTGAAAAACTCAGAGAAATGATAAAAAATAAACATCCTGCCATGCAAGTTTCTAAAAAGATAAATCAAATGTCTATTAATGTTAAAAAGAAATTAATAAATAATTTTTTTGTTAACGCTTGCATAATTAGAAAAGACATTCAATCAAGAATAAAACAAAAAGAGGGTTGGAGACCCCCTTTTTTATTTGTAGTTGATATAACAGATAGATGTAATTTATATTGTGAAGGTTGTTGGGCAGGGACATATGTAAAAGAACCAGATATGAGTTACGAGCTTCTTGATAGGATTTTAAAAGAGGCTAAACAACTTGGAATATATTTTGTAACTTTTACAGGAGGCGAGCCGTTTATAAGAAAAGATATATTCAAAATTTTTGAAGAGCATAATGATATGTTTTTTCAGATTTATACAAATGGAACTCTTATAACTTCTAAAATAGCAAAAAAGCTTGCAGAGCTGGGAAATGTTGCTCCTGCAATTTCAGTTGAAGGTTTTGAAAAAGAAACAGATGCTAGGAGGGGAAAAGGAGTTCATAAAAAAATTATGCAAGCCATGAATAATTTAAAAAAAGAAGGAGTTTTATTTGGATTTTCTACTATGGTTACAAAAAATAATTCAGAACTAGTGTCAAGTGAAGAGTTTATAGATTTTTATATTAATAAGGGGTGTTGTTTTGGGTGGTATTTTCAGTATGTTCCAATTGGTAGAAATCCTAATGTAAATCTAATGCCCACACCAAAACAAAGAAATGAATTAAGAAAAAGAGTTTTAAAAATAAGAAAGAGCAAGCCAATTTTTATTGGGGATTTTTGGAATGATGGACCTTTTACTAAGGGTTGCATTGCTGGTGCAAGAGAAGGGGCAGGTTATTTTCATATAACAAATAAAGGAGATGTTGAGCCTTGCGTATTTGCGCATTTTTCTGTAGATAATATAAAAAATAAAAGTTTGAAACAAGTCATAAATTCTGATTTTTTCAAAAAAATAAGAAAAGCTCAGCCTTATTGTGAAAATAAAAATTTACTTTCTCCTTGTATGATTATTGATCATCCACAGGTATTAAGGAATATTTGTAAGGAGTGTGGAGTGAAAGAAACACAATGTAGAGGAGAGGCATTAATTAAAGATAAAAAAATAATAAAATTTTTAGATAACTATTCTAAAGCATATAAAAAAATAACAAACCCTTTATGGGAAAAAGAGTATGCAGGGTGGTATGAATACTGGTTTGGGAAAAAGTAAATATGAACGAATTTTTAAACTACAATCTTATTAAAATATTAAGTTACATATAACAGAAGATTAGACTACTCATCAACTCAGTTTTAAATTTATAGAATTATTAGAATAAATAAAAATTTCAAAAAACATATAAACTATAAAATATATATTATAATACAATCAAAATATTTGGAATATCTTAAAAATGCCAAAAAAATTAGATAGATGCGTAAAAGCAGTAGAAAAAAAGATAAAAAAAGGAGAGATTCCTAAAACTTACAAAGAAGCAGGGAAAAGAAAAAAGACAAATGCTTGGGCTATTTGCAAAGCAACTTTGAGTAAGAAGAAAAAAAAGAAGTGATCAACATTCTATTCCATTAGTATCTTAACAAATAACAAAGCCACAAATGAGTAGGCGTAGGGATATTAAGATTTACATCTTAAAGTAAATAGTTTTAAACTAAGAATTCATTTAGGAGATCTAAAAACCCATTCTTTATTTAATTTTTCTTTTTTAAACTTCTTTGCAATATTCTCTAGCTTTAGGCCAATAATGTTCTAAAAAAAACTTTTCATGGGTTTTCCAGCCCCAATCACCAGTTAACATCCCTTGAATAACTATATTTTCATTTTTCTTTAAATATTCCCTTGCCATTTCTGGGTCTCCTAATCTCTTATTTTCAATGTCATAAAGTTTATTCATGGTTCTTTTAACAGCTTCAGCTCCAAAAAAATACATTGCAAAATAATAAGTTTCAGATAAACTCTCAGAAGACAACATATCATCATCAGCATAGGTTTGAACTCCTGTAACTTCTGCTAATTTTAAATGAGCTTTTCTACTTTTATCTTCTATAGGACCGTACTGCCTTTCATAAATTGAATGAAGAAGTCTTATAACCCTATTTGCTTCCCATTCAACATTAAAAAGTTTTGCTCTTTCAATGTCTTTTTCTGAAAATTTGTATTTTTGTCTATTTGATCCAAGCCAGTCTAAAAAATGGTTTTCAAGAAAATAAGGAACTCCTTCAATCATTATTCTTCCGCTAAGATTATATCCTAAAGGGTCTTCTCTTAATCCAGGAGAGAGATGTTTTAATATAATTCCTTGTATCTTATGAAGATATTCATGTCCTGCACTTCTAGCAATATCTCCTGCATAAAATTTTATTTCACCGCTTTTATCCTTATAAAAATGAAATCTTTGAGCACAAACTTCCATAACTTTCTCATTCCAATAAAATGCTGAATAAGTATCCCAATTAAGAACTATATCATAAAAAAGTTCATTTATCACTCGGTCTAAAGGAGATGCTTTAGAACTAAGTTCAGAAATTTTTCCAGTAAGTCCATCTAAAATGTTTTTTGGAAGTTTTGCTTCTCCTAAGCCAAACAAAGAAGCTAATTTATTCTTAGAATATTCAAGTTTCTTTTTACGAGCAATTAAATCTTGCTTGTCTATTTGTTCTTTTGTTTCAAAACCTAAATCAATAGAATAATCTCCAACTATTTGTCTTAAAAAAGATAGTTGTTCAAGATGAAGGTCTTCATACTCCTGAGCATTAAGTATAAGTTCATTCATCTCAATAGGGCTCATTAAGTCTTCCCTTCTCGTTTGTTCTTTATAATCTATATTTTTAGCTTTATACTCAAGAAAACTTAAAGCTCCTTTTTTTTTCATACCCTGCAACTTCCATGGAGGAAATATCTTACCTAAAAAAGATTCTACCCCTCCCTTGTTTCTACCATAGTTTAAAACATTTGTAACAAAAAATCTAATATATTCTTCTTGCACACTAAGACTTTCATAAAACTTTTCTTTAACAAGTCTAGTAAATCTTGAATCAGTTTTAGATTGTTCAATATCTACTCTATTAACCTCTTTTTTAGTTTTTTGTATTTTCTCAAGAAGCTGGCCTGCTCTAAAAGGATTAATAAGCCCCATCCCCTCCTCAGCATCACAAGTTTGTGCTAATCCTGCATCAAGAAGGTTAAAATCCTTATTTACTTCATCTACCTCTCTTGCAATATTTTCCAATCTTGTATCTTTAATTTTCCACTCTAAAAGTTCTTTTATCATGAAATTTACTCATTATTCCATCCCAGAATAACCCATCCCACTACCCATAGGAGCTTCAGAACCACCTTTAGAAGACAAAACATCATCAATTCTAAGAATCATCACTGCAACTTCTGTTGCAGAAGATAATGCCTGCATTTTAATCTTCATAGGTTCAATAATTCCTTCTTCTAAAGAGTTTTCAATCTTATTTTTTAAAATATTAATTCCTGCATATTGTTCTCCATTATCATGTCTTGATTTTAATTCAGTTAAAACATCAATTGGGTCTAATCCTGCATTTTCAGCAAGAGTTAAAGGAATAAATTCAAGAGCATTTGCAAACTCTTGAACAGCTAATTGTTCTCTTCCAGAAAGAGTATTTGCAAACTGCCTTAATCTTCTAGAAAGTTCAATTTCAATAGCTCCAGCACCTGCAACAATCATTTTATTTTTAACCACAGAAGCAACATCTCCTAAACCATCTTTTAAAGCTCTTTCCATTTCATCTATAACATGCTCTGTTCCCCCATGTATTAAAATAGTCAATGCCTTAGGATTTTCACAACCACTAACATAAGTCATTGATTCCTCCCCTTGTTTTACTTCTTCTACAATTTGAGCTTTTCCTAAATCTTCATCTCTTAATTCATTTAAATTACTTATTATTTTACCACTAGTAGCACGAGCTAAACTCTCTATATCAGATTTAGCAATTCTCCTGCAAGCATAAATATTTTCTTTAGCTAAATAATACTGAACAACATCATCAATTCCTTTTTGGCAAAAAATAACATTTGCCCCAGAGGATTTCACTTTTTCAACAATCTTTTTCAAAGTCTCTTCTTCCCTATTAATAAAATCCTGCAATTGGTCAGGACTAGTAACTGAAATTTTAGCTTCTGCTTCAGGATTCTTTAATTCTAAAGCTTCTGAAACTAGTGCAATCTTTGCATCTTGAACTTTTTGAGGCATATCAATTGAAGCTCTTTCTTTATCAATAACAACCCCTTTAATCAATTCTGTATTTTCAACACTATAACTTTTATTTTTTATAATTTTAATATCATCTAAATTTACATTACCATCTTCTTGAATCTGTTTAATTGATTCAACAATTATTTCTGAAAACTTTTCTTTTACACTTTCTGCTCCTTTTCCAGTCATAGCAGTCATAGCAATAAATTTCAAAACATCTTCTTTATCTGGGCTTGTTTCAACACTTAATTCTCTTAAAAACTGTCTTGCTTTCTCAGAAGCTAAATTATAACCTTTTGTTATAACAGTTGGATGTATTTTCATATCTAATAATTTCTCAGCATTTTCTAAAAGCTTGCCTGCAAGCATTACAGCAGTCGTTGTTCCATCTCCTACTTCACTTTCTTGAGTTTTAGCAATCTCAACCATCATTTTAGCAGCAGGATGTTCAATCTGCATTTCATCTAAAATAGTAACCCCATCATTAGTAACAGTAATATCTCCAATAGCATCAACTAACATTTTATCCATACCTTTTGGTCCAAGAGTAGTTTTAACAGCATCAGCAACAAGTTTAGCCGCCAAAATATTGTTTCTCTGAGCATCTTTACCCATTATTCTTTCAGTTCCCTCAGGAAGAATAAAGATTGGTTGTTTTTCCGACATTTTTCAATTTAAGTATCTTATTTGTTTATTATAAAAATTGGAAATTGGAGTTGTCATGTTTTAATCAACAACCAATCCATTTTTAAACATTATTGTAATAAAAAGCTACCCTAGGAAGGTTGACTTGTTAAGCTAATCAAGGAAAAGTGACTTGTTAAGCTAATCAAGGAAGGTTGACTTGTTAAGGAAACCTAGGTTTCCTTACGAAGATATATATTCTCTAAAGTATACATCACAAAGCAATAGTTAATTATAAAAATAAAAGGAAATTATAAATATTGGTAATTTAATACATATTAAGTCCCACCCATAAGAAACTTAAACTATACATTTCATCTACAAAACTAGATTGAGCTTATAAGATATTAAGGATAAAAAATGAAAATCGGTGTAAAAGTTGGAGACATAATGACAAGAAATTTTATATCTGCAAAGCCAGATATATCTGTTATAAATGCTGTTAAATTAATGGTTAAAAAAAGAGTTGGAAGCTTACTTTTAGTTGAAAATGAAGTTTTAAAAGGGATTCTTACAGAAAAAGATGTAATGTGGGCATTAAGTAAAAAATCTAAAAAAGATTTAAAAGATATTCTCGCAAAAGATATTTGTGCTAAAAAAATAATCACAATAAGACCCTCTGCAGATGTTTATGATGCAATGAGATTAATGAGAAAAAAGAAATTTAGAAGATTACCTGTAACTCTTAAAAAAAAGACCATTGGTTTTCTAACTTTAAAAGACATCTTAAGAATACAACCAGAATTATTTGAGATATCTCAAAAAGGTTATACAATAAAAGAACAAGCAGAAAAATTAAAGAGAAAACAAGCAGGAGAACCATTTAAAGAAGGAATGTGTGAAGAGTGTGGGAATTTTGATATAATCTATAATCAGGATGGAAAATTAATTTGTATTACTTGCAGAGAAGAGATGTGAAAAACAAACAATTTTTAAATAAGCTTTTTCTTTATATTATATAAAATTAATTAATAACTTATCACTATCTTATAAGAATAAGGGCATACAAATGAGGAAATTAATTCATGCTCTCATCTTTAAAACTTAAAAATTTATAAGAATATAGAAAGAATAAAACAAAAACATGGCAGAAAAAGATATTGTATTTAAAGGGAAAATTAAACAAGAGGGAATATTTAATTTTCAAGAATTCTATAGTTTTGCTTATAAATGGTTAAGAGATGAAGGATATAAAGTAGATGAAAAAGCTTACGGTGAAAAAGTAATGGGGGATGCAAAAGAACTTTTGATACTTTGGGAATCTAAAAGAACAGTTTCTGATTATTTCAAATTTGTAATAAAGATGAACTGGCTAATATTAAATATGAAAAAAATAAAAGTTAAAAGAGAAAATAAAGAAGTAAGCATGAATTCTGGAACAGTTGAAATCAGATTTGAAGCAATTTTATTAAAAGATTATGAAAGCAAATGGGAAGATGCCCCAATCTGGAAATTCTTAAGGGGAATTTATGATAGATATATAATCAAAAGCAGAATTAGCCAGTATGAAGATGATCTCAGAGGGGAATTAGACGAACTTATTGCTCAGTGCAAATCTTTTTTAGCAATTGAAGCAAAGAGATGATTCTTTTAGGACTATGCACTTCACTTCTTCTATAATAGTTCTTCTTTGTTCAAACTTGTCTTCTGTCTAAGAAGAAAGGTTGGTTTTATAAAATATTGATAAATCTCTCGTAAATGTAAGTAAAATAATTAGTTTAAAACCAATAATATATTTTAGCATAAATAAATCTTTATATACAATTCTTTTATTAAATCCTTAAGAAAAAATGAGAAAAAAATCTCTTTTAATTGTATTTATTGTACTTTCTCTTTTACTAACTTTAGTTTCAGCAATAAATTTAGATGTTAGCTCTAAAGAGATTTCAAACATAGCTATCAAAAACTTAAATGAGCCAGCAGTATTTGAATTAACAATAAGAAATTTAGGAGCGACAAGTAGTTTTGAAATTTATTCTTTAGTTGGAGTAGACATTTCTCCAGAAGAAAAATTTACTATAATTTCAGGGGGAACTAAAAAAATTGAAATTCAAATAATGCCTCAGGATTCAAAACCAAAAGGGTTTTCCACATTTGAATATAAGATTAAAAACTTGGAAAATGAAATTCAAAAAGAAAGTTTAACTATAAATATTGTTGATTTAGGTGGTGCTTTTTCTATAATTCCTGAAAACATAAACCCAAAATCAGAAACAATAAAAATTTTAATTGAAAATAAAGCAAATCTTTATTTCCAAGATTTAGAAGTTAAAATGAATTCTGCTTTTTTTGAATTTGAAAAAATTGTGCCATTAAATCCAAAAGAAATAAAAGAACTTGAAATACCAATTGATAAAGAAAAATTAAAAAAATTAGATGCAGGAACTTATTTAATTAATACTAAAATTAAAACACAAGGAAAAACTGGAGAGATTGAATCAATACTCAAGTTTTTAGCACAAGAAGATATTGAAACAACTAAAACAACAGAAGGAACTATTATAAGAAGAAATGAAATAATTAAAAAAAATCTTGGTAATGTTCGTAAAACAATAAGAATAAATGCTGAAAAAAATTTAATTTCTTACTTATTTACAACTTTAAATATAGCTCCAACAGAAACAGAAATAAAAGGTTTTACAATGAATTACCATTGGGAAAAAGAACTTATTCCAAATGAAGAATTTAAAATAATTATAAAAACTAATTGGTTCTTTCCTTTAATTGTTATTATATTTATAATAGCTTTATTTATATTAATTAAAAAATCTGTAGAAACAGATTTAATGTTAAGAAAAAAAGTTTCTTTTATTAAAACAAAAGGGGGGCAATTTGCATTGAAAATAAGTCTTAGGATTAAAGCTAAAAAATTCATTGAAAGAATTAATATTATAGATAAACTACCTCCATTAGTGCATTTATATGAAAGATACGGTGCAATAAAACCTGATAAAATTGACTTAAATAACAGAAGAATAGAATGGAATGTTCCATCTTTAAACAAAGATGAAGAAAGATTATTTACATATATAATATATTCACAGATTGGTGTAATTGGGAAATTTGAACTTCCTTCTGCAAAAGCAGTTTATGAAAAACAAGGAAAAATCAAAGAAACAACTTCTAACAGAAGTTTTTTCATAAATGAGCCTAAAACGTAAAATCCCTCAGATAAAAACAGAATAAAAGTGTTCATTTACACATAGAACTTCCTCATTTTAAAATTTTTCAAAATCTTTTACAGCCAGTAATGGGTAGGACCGCCTATTTTCTCATCAGCATCTGTTATGTATTTCCATAATTCTTCTGTTGAAAATTTGCTTAAGTTTTGATCATCCCCTATCTTTCCTGCTGCTATTTTTGCTGTTGTCATAGCTGAGTGTCTTACTAAATTATTCCACTTATATTGTTCTATTCCTTTGTTAACCCCCCATATGGACAAAAATATTGATGCTGCCACTGCAGCTTTTTTTAAATAAGATATTGGTTTTGATTCGATCCTTATAACATTATTTTTTTTGTCCCCTTGTCCAGTGTTTAGTACTACAATATTAGAATTTTCCTCAATGTTATATCTCTCTTTAAACTTATCACTTAAAGCAATAAATCCTGCAGATCCACTAATTTCACAAACCTCCCCTAATCCTTTTGCTTTTTTATATGCCTTTTTGAAATCAGAATTATTTGCTTCACAAACTATATGTCCATCTATTATCGCTGCCTTTATATTTTCTTTAAACCATGTATAAGGGGTTGATAGTTTATCTGCAACACTTCTGTATTTGAATTGTTTTGTTTTTAAATGTCCTTTTTTGTTTTCATATACTCTTTTATCATTGAAAATTCCATTTTCTCCTCTAGGAACAAAACCAATAAGTTTTGTAACTAAACCTTTTTCCTTAATTTTTTTAGCAATAGTTGTGAATAATTTTCCACTGCCCACCCCTAATGCTACATATTCTGGATTTGTTGAAAGTATTTTTTCAATTTCAATTTCAAGAGCTTGAGGAATAAAATTAGTGTAATCCTTTACTTTTCCTTTTTCAGGAGCTGTCTTCATAACATATCCTTCCCTTTCATTAGCATCTCTTAAAATCCTCTTTTTAGGCATTCTTAGTTCACCACCCCTCCTTGTTTTCTTGTTTACTAAATTTAAAACACTTAAACCTGTTAAGCCTCTTTTTTGCACTTCAGACCTTATACTTGCGAGAAAATTTCCAGAACTAATAACAGAAATAGTATCTACTTCATTATGTAAAGCATCATCTACAATTTCTTCAACACCTATGCTTTTATAGGTTCTTCCAAACTTCTCAAAATTATGCATTCTTAACATAAAATATTTGAAAAATTATAGTATATAAACTTTACTAAATGTAATTGTTATAGAATAAAAAGTCCCTCAGGCAAGTATAACTAAAAGAGGTAATCCCTTACTTTTTGATTTTTCTTAAATATGAAAGAGCTTCATCACTTGAAAGCATATCTTCTTTTTTAATATTTTCAAGAGCTCTTATTCTTTCTTTCATTTCTTTACTTAACTCTAAATGATTCTCTAAATAATCTTCAAGAATTCTTTTAATAACTTCGTTGTAACTTTCTCTTTCTACAATCCTTAACCTTTTTAAGATATTAACAGTATCTCTCTCAATTTTAATCATAGTCTGATTTTCCATTTTTATAGTTATACCATGGTTTAACCCTTTATAAACCTTCTCCCGTAATTATCTTTTTTATTAATTTATCCATTTCTTGCAATTGTTTTTTATTATATGCATTGCTTCTACTTTTATATCCAATACAATAAATTTTATCATAAATAATTTTTAAAAATAATCTTTTATTTCCAATTCTTAACCTTCTTAGTTTAGTTCCTTTAACTATAGAAGTATTTTGAATTAAATTTGGCAATGCATTTTTTAATTTAGAACTTACTGCAATAAATTCTTCTTCTTTTAAATTCTTAAAATCCTTAATGCAATGTTTAAGCCAAATAATCTTTAATTCTCCTTCTTCCATAAAGTTTATAGAAATTATATTATTTTATAGTTTTCTGTTGTAAAATAAAAAAGTCCCTCAGGCAAGTATAGTCAAAAGAGGTAATCCCCTACTTTAATTGAGCATTAAACTTTCCTTTTTCAATACTTCCTTAATACCTCTAGTGATTAAATTAATGGAGCTAAGGTTTATTTTTTATCAATTATAAAGGCGGGATTCATTAATACGCTTAACATTCCTTCTGCCTTTTCTCCAAATTTCTTATGTATAGCTTCAGGACCTTTAATAAATTTTGGAAGAGGAACTATCATTGGGTCTCCTTTTATAGCACCAAATGCAACAGAGATATTCTCTCTAAATTTTAATGAGTTTAATTGTTCAAGAAATTTTAAATTACCAAATTGTTGAATTTGTAAGATTGCAGAACCACCTTTTTTTAATAATCTGTAAGGTTCTGTAAAAGATCTAGGAAGATCTATATATTGATAAGAATTATAACTAGTCATAAAATGAAAACTTTTATCAGGTAATCCTGTATTTTCTATTCCTTGGACAAAAAATCTATTTTTTGGTAATTTATTACTTTTTTGGAGGATGTATTCAGCAGGATCAATCACAAAAGCTTCTATACCTTCTATTGCTTGTAATTCTTCTGCCGCAGTTCCATAACTTCCGCCAATATCTGCCACAATTAAATGTTTATCATAGGGGAAATTTCTTTTTTTTAATTTTGATAGATATTTTTGGTAAGAAAAATTATCGCCAATTGCCATTTGAAAACTATGTTCATATCCTAAAAATCCGCTTAACTTAGTTGAAGAATTATTCTTGTCATAAATTTGCATTCCTTCTTGGGTTTTAATAGCTAATCTTTCTAGTTCTTTTAGTTCTGCTTCAGATCTTAAATGTCCAAATCTAATGGCTCCATTTTTTAAATATAAATCTTTACCTACCTTAAGACCTAAAGCAAGGGATCCTACTATACCTACTCCTGCAATTGCCTTAAGTACTGTTCTTCTTTTCATTTTAAACATTATCAAGAACTCTTTTCCTCTATTTAGATAAAAATATGATTATTTTAAGGTTTTTAAATCTTTTCTAAAAATTAATTCTAACTAATCGCCTTTATTTTTTCTTCAAAAACTTCTCCTTTAAGAAAACAGTCATGCGAGGATTAAGAAAAAACAATCTTGTTTTATTTGTAAGAGATTGTTTTCTTTCCATAATAAATCCACTTCTTTCTAAAATCATAACTTCTTCTATTGTGGTTCTCATTAAAATCAAACCATTCTGCCATAAGAATTTTAATAAGTTAAACTTATTAAATTTAACTCTTATTTTGGAATTAAATCCAAAGTTTCTTTAACTTCTTTGAGGGAAGGATCAAGTTCTTTATTTACTCTTCTTTCTCTTTCCTTAGCTATGCTTTTTGTTCCCTTTCCAGTTTCAGCTTTTCTTACTTGTCCTATTGGTGTTTTACATACCATATAAATTATAGAAAATTACGATATTTAAGGTTTTTTATTTTAAATTGAACAAACTAAAGCTCCTGATACAGATACATTACCAATTCCACTAACCATAACAATATCTAATGCAGGAGCCGATCTATTAAAGATCATTTCTCCTTCACTAATAACTGTATGCCCTCTTTCATCATTATTATGAGCTTTTCTATTATAAAAGATATCTGTTTGTAAACCACTTTCTTTTGATTTTACATACATATTTTTATCATTGATTATTGTTTTCTTTTTCATTTTATTTTTTCTTTTTAAATTTTCGGGGTACAAAATCATCCCTCAGGTAAGTATGAAAAAAATTGGTTGGGTTTGCTTAATTATTTATCAGCAAAAATTATAGTCTGTTCCATTTTTCCACTCTTCTCCTTCTAAGTCTTTTCTATCCCCGGTATGAAAATTTTGTACATTTTCTAAATGTTGCATAATAGTGATTGACATTACTCGTTCTTCTCTTTTTTTGATATAGTATCTTAATGATTCTCCCACAACAATGTCTAAAATACCCATTGCAGTTCCAAATAAGAAACTTTCAAGACTATTTTCATTAGCATATGCTATAACTGGTGTAGAAATCCCTAGTAAGGTGATAATATTTGGTATATATTTTCCAATAATTTTATACATTTTTTCTTCATCTTTACACTTTTGAACATTCTCTTTAGCAATATCATCATAGAATTCTGAATTGAATTTTCCAAAATATTTGAGTTTATTTCCTGTGTTAGTTCCAAAAAAATATTCAGACAGTCTTGATTTTAAATTAACCATGTATTTTACTTATTTAAGTGATTTATAAAATTACTGTTTTAAAAGAGTCCCTCAGGCAGGAGTCGAACCTACGTCATTCGGTCTACAGCCGAAGGTAATAACCGTTATACGACTGAGGGATTTGGATTAACTCTCTTATCTTCTTGAATACAAATCCAATCCCGAAGTAAGAGGGTTAAAACAATATTATTGAGAATTAAGTGTTTTTAAAGCTTATCAGAAATCATTTCCTAATAAAATGGCCTCTTCTTTAATATCTCTTCTTATCTTAAAGCTATACACTTCTCCTCTTCAAAGTTCTAAATCTTAGAAGATACTGATATGTTAGTGAACTACATTAAATAAACTCATCTTTTTTCTACTGTAAAACCACATTCAGAACATTTCCATTTCTCAAAAACATCTTCCTGATATGAAAAAGGTAATAAATAACCTTGTTTACATTTTTGACATCTTGGAAAAATGCATGCTTTATTTTCTTTTTCTTCTTCCATTTTAATATAAAATATTTTTAGTTTATAAATTAAATTATTATATAAATGACATCTTCCTCAATATCTCTTAAACAGCTTTAGTGAGCACTTCTCTTCCTCAAAGCTCTAAATCTAATAAGATACTAGTGTTTTATCCATAAACTAAAGTTGATGAGTATTATTTAACCAAAGAATATTTATCTTTAAGCAAAACCTAAACAAGCACCATCAGAACAGCCATAAGAACAACTTTGAGATGAAAATTTACATCTAACTTCTGTTCCAGAATCATCACAATGAGCCTCATTTAACCAATCATCTCCACCACAATTATCCACTATAACTCTTCCTTTATTATCTTCGCATGTCCCTTTTTCATAATAATTAATCCCTTTATCAGAATCCTTGCATGAACAATCTTCTGCACAACTTTCTTCATTTTCATTAACAATATCACAAACACCATTCCCACAATAATTTTCATTACTATAAGAATTATATTCCTCCCAAACGTTTTCTTCAGTTAATGCATAATTCCAAATTTTAAATTCATCAATTTTTCCATTAAAAAGATATTGTATCTCTCTACTTGTGCCAATTACCAAATCATTTTTTCTTTTTACATAATCTATTTTTCCATCATAATCTACAAGTCCTTGAATAACCCCATCCTTGTATAATGCAAGTTTTCCATTTCCTACACTCATTAACCAAAAATGCCAAGAACTATCCCCAACAGGGGTTTTTATTTCAAACTCTCTATTTACAGGAGTAGTTATTGCTGCTTTAATCTTTCCTGCACTAAATTCCATTACATAAGAAAATTCTTCAGGATGACCAAACAATATTCCTTTTCCAATCCCTCCTTGATAAATAGAAGAAGGGTCATTAAGTTTAGACCAAAATGAAAGAGTAAATTTTTGTAAATTTAAACCTTCTTTATCTCCAATTAATATATAATCCCCTTCTTTATTAAAATCCAAAGCTTGTCCTACTCTTCCATAACCATATTTTACCATATAAGGAAAATCTACTGCATCATACCCATTACCAGTTATATCCTTAACATTCTCTTCAAAACTATAATGAGCAACCAAACCTCTTTCAGCAACAACATTTCCAGTAATTTTATCAAAAAATCCAAAACTTACACTAATAATAACTATTATTGCAACTAAAACCACTAAATACATAATTGCCTTCTTTTTTTCCATATGTATTTATAAAAAAACAAGTATTTAAATTTATTGGGAAATCTCTTCAGATAATTTTAAAAAATAACCCCTAAAGATTTCCTTAGTATTTCAACCTATAATCAGGCTACACAATAACAACACTTTAAAATTATAGGGATACTAATACCCAGCACCTTAAATATAACAAAAACACAACACAAACCTTTAAAAACTAAAAGACTTATGCATTTATAACTAAATATAATTTTATAAAGATGGAAGAAAACGAAACACAAACACAAGAAGAAGAAACTAGTGAAGCAGAATCTACAGAAGAATCTGAGCCTGCAAAAGAAGCAGAATCTACAGAAGAATCTGAGCCTGCAAAAGAAGCAGAATCTACAGAAGAATCTGAGCCTGTAAAAGAAGCAGAATCTACAGAAGAATCTGAGCCTGCAAAAGAAGCAGAGCCTGCAGAAGAATCTGAGCCTGTAAAAGAAGATTCTGAATAATTTTAATTTTTTTATTTTTTCACACTTTTTCTTTTTTATTTATTTTTAATAACTCTTTTCTCCATATCCTCAAACATAATAAGTTACACAATCAAGTCTTAAGTTGTTCATAACAAAGCTTAAAAATTCTTTAAATTACCTTTTCCTTAATATTTCTTTTCACATTAGAGTCATGCACTTCTCTTCTTCAACTCGTTATGTTTATCAAAATATTAGTTTTTTCAACATCAAAAACCAGTTTTAGCAATATTATTCTCTTCATCAATTTCTTCTATTAAATCATCTTTATCTATTATAAACTGAATCTCTTTAGGGTTTTTATGAATTAATTTAAGATTTTGAATTTCTACCCTCATTCCACCACCAAAAATTAAATCATTTAAACCAAATGTTTTTACTAATTGCCCATCATCTAAAACAGCGAAACTAACATCTTTTGCATCAATTGCTCCAGAGTTCTTAACAGTTAAATTAAAATCCAAATATTTCCCTTTTTTAATTACATTAATATCTTTAAAATATAAATCAGGTAAATTTTTTTCTAAATACAAATCTTTTAATGTATTAATTATAGAGGCATCTAATTTTTGGTCACAAGAATTCAAATACGGATACATTAAGCTGTTTTTATCTGTAGAATGGTCAAAACCAAAAACATGTATTAATTCATGCAATTCAATATTTGACCAACCACATTCGTAAAATTCATGAGGATTTCCATGTAAAAGAATTATCCCATTAGTAATAATATTATATCTCCCAGTTTGAATAATTTCTTTTGCTCCCCCTTCTCCTGCAATAAAATAATCCCCAGGAATTTGTTTTGTATATTCAGAACAACTTACTTCAATGTCTGGATTTGAAGAAACAGAATAAAAACTAATTAAACCAACTTTAGAAGAAAACTCATTAAACGCACTAATCATTCTATTCCTTTTTTCTTGACCACAAGCAGAACCTATTTTATAAGAAATAGAATTATGATTAAATTTCATGTTTTGATAAAATTGCCCAGATTCCCAAATTCCTTCCAATTCTGGAAGATTTTCAATATCTAAATCAAGACTTTCTGCCTCAAAAGGGAAATTCAAATAAATAAAATAAATTATTACTGCCAAAGCAATTAAAATAAGAAAAGTTAAAGTTATCCCTAAAACAGCGTCTAATCTGGATCTTTCTACAGGAACAATCCGTTTATTTTTAATAATTTTACCTTTCATAATAACCTCTTTTACATTTTAAAAATAATCAATTAAGTTATTTAAACTTAATTAAAAGATATTATATAAAATGAAATAATAATTGCTAAAAAATAGGGGATAATAAAACTTCCTTAAGTTTTTCTCCTGTATTGTAGTATTGATTCAGGCAAGGATGTGGCCATCTTTGTTCTAAAATTAAATTCAAAAGCACTTTCAGGCATTTTTTTCATGTTATGCCCCCAGGAGGCGTTTAAGAACCTTTTTGCATATCTCTCTGCCATTAAAGGGGTAGTTAGAAAAATAAGGGAATATAACCCATTTACCTCATTATATTTAATAATTCCGTCAACCCCTAGTATTCGCGTAGTTGTAAGCTGCCTTTTGGTGGGAACATCCAGGAAATCACTTCTTTGAAAATTAGGACTAGAACACAGGGTTTCTCTAAATCTTAAGAGAAATTTTCTTGCTTTTTCATTAGGGGCGTAATAGATCTCTTTTGCTCTTTTACACATCCTAGAATTAACATATTTCGCTATTTTTTCTGCATCTGTTAATCCTTCTAAGTTAACAACTACTAAACTTACAAGATTCTCTGGAATCCCTAATAAATTTCTTGGATTTTTGGCTTTTATTGCTTCCTTCATTTTAATTGAAATTTTTTCAGAACTCTCTTCCCTTAGGGCAACTATTAATAAAATCTAACATTTATAAATTTAACCCCAACTAAGTGTTGAATAGAAAATAAAACACCCACACCGGACAGAACACCTTATTTTAAAGCTTAAAAGATTATCAAATAAAAATTTTCCCTTTTACCAATTTTTGTTATTAGAAAATAATTATCAATTCTTTGAAGTTGAACCCTATAATTCCCTGCACGCATCCTAAATTCATTATCTTTATTTTTTAATTTAATAATATCTACAGGTTTATTGTCTTTAAATTTCTCAAGTGTAAATAGAATTTTTTGTTGTATTCTTTTGTTTAATTTTTCCAATTGTTTTTTAGAAGTCTTGGAAAAAATTATTTCCATTTTAAAAACCCAATTCTTGTTTAACTTGGTCTAAAGTAAAAAATTCTCCTCTTTTATATTCCTCAAGGGATTTATCTATATCTTTTTTTGTTTCATCAGATAATTCTAAATGAGGTTCTATAAAATCCCAAATAACATCTTCATAACTATCATTATCTTCTTTAAATCTTTTCAAAGTGTTTAATAATTCCGTACTAATTCTTATAGATGTTTGATTTTGCATATATTATGTATACATCATGTATATATAAATGTTTCTGTTTGTAAAATAATATAAGTTAAAGAATATCTTAAAAGTAATAAACGCCCACACCGCGTACATTACAGAATTGCATATCCAAGAGTGTGATTTATTTGTTTATCATTTCTTGTGATTTGATAAAGTAGGAAGGGGGTTGTAGTATTTATAGTTTTTGGAAATTATCCTTTTCTTTTTAAGATGTTTTTTTGAGAAAAATTAAATAATTTTAAGCAAAATCAAGAACCCTAGAATAATTAATCCAAAAACAGAAATCTCTTTTTTATATTTTATTTTTGATATTTTCCTTGAAAAAGAAAATATAACAAATAATTCTAAACCTAATGCAAGATATATTCCTAAAATTATAAATAAATTTAAATTTAACGCTAAAAATAAAGAAGAATATGCTAAACTATCATCTATCACAGTTACAAACGCAGCTAAAAATCCTATCCCAACCAATTTTAAAATTCTTTTTAATGGAACTGGTTTTTTCATTCTTTTTAACTTCTTCTGAGTTTTTTGCTTTGATTTAGGAAAAAACAAATTAAAATAAATAGCAAATGCAAGAAAAAAGATTATTGTAGAAGAAATAATATGATAATAACTAAATTTCTTTAAAATAGAAGCAAATGAAAAAGAGAGAATAATCGCTAAAGTAACTGCTAAAAAAATACCAAATAAAAAAGCCAATTTTCCCCTCTTTGTTTTAGTTAAACTAGCAATAATTGGAACATGAGTTATTGTATCATCAAAACCAGTTATAATTTTTACTAAAAAACCAGAGGATATCGCTTTTATCACCATCTTAATAAAATAGATAAAAACAATTATTTAAAATTAACTAAATACAATCTGACCGAGTATAATACAGAATTGCATTTCCAAGAGTGTGATTTATTTTATTGTTTTTGATTGCCCTTTTTAGTTTCTATCCAAGTTAGGACCACTCCCAAAGTAATTGCAAAAAGAAATGATTTTTCCCAATCAATTATGCCTGTTCCATGCACAATAAAGCTATATAGATAGGTTGTAATTACAGTAACTATTAGAGCTAATACAAATATCCCTATAAATATAAGAAGTAATTTTTTGAGATCCATTTTTGATTTGATAAGATTAAAAGGGGGTTGAAGTTTATATAACTTGGGGGAAAATTTAAGAAAAGCTTATAATTAATTAGTTCTTATTTTAATAACATGAACACAAAATTTAAATGTAAAAAATGTGGTAAATGTTGTAAATTATTTTTAATCACATTAACAGAAATCGAATATAATTCTAAGAGATATAAAACTCAATTTGAAAAATTTGGATTAATTAAAGATTTTAATCTAGCAGAAGAATGTGGTGCGAATATTATCGAGCAAAATGAGAGTGACGGCAGTTGTATTTATCTTAAGCACGGCAGATGCTCAATTCATAAAATAAGGCCTGAAGCTTGTAAGAAGTTCTTTTGCATGTCAAAAAATGAGAAATTTAAGGAAATGATTAAAGATATTGGGAAGGTAAAGAAAAAATAATACGCCCCGACCGTAAATAGTAATAGGGAAAGGGGTTTTTGTGATTATTTTTAGGGTTTTAAAGCTTATCTTTATTAATAGTAATTGTTTTAGATATTTATGGAACCATACTGGGATTCAATTAAGAGAATTATCGTGGAATCTGATATTGTTTTAGAGGTGTTAGATGCAAGACTAGTTGAGCTTTCAAGAAATGAAGAAGTTGAAAATTTAATTAAAGAAATTAAGAAGCCCGTTATATTTGTTATTAATAAAAGTGATTTGGTTTCAAGAGAGGATCTTAGAAAACAAATAGAGAAATTAAAAGAAAAAGGAGAGGTTGTTTCTGTATCTTTTAAAAACAAACTTTCTGCTAAAATCTTAACTGCTAAAATTAACCAAGTTTTTCAAAAACATGGAAAAAGGGCTGGTGAAAAACTTATGGGTAAGCCAACTCCAGAATATAGAGAAGCTAAAGGAGATATTGTAGTTGGGGTTTTAGGATATCCTAATGTAGGTAAGTCTTCTGTAATCAACTTACTAGCTCATAAAAAGAAAGTTAAAGTTAGTACAAAATCAGGGACAACTCATGGTATTCATTGGATTAGGGCAAATGATGAGATTAAGTTAATTGATTCTCCAGGAGTAATCCCCTTAAAAAAAGATGATGAAATTAAGTATGGTTTAATTGGTGCTAAAGATACTGATAGATTGAAAAATCCTGAATCTGTTGCTGGAGCTATAATTAAAATGTTTATGAAAAATAATAAAAAAAGGTTTGAATCTTTGTATGGTCTTCAAATAGAAAAAAAAGATTATGAATCAGTAATTGAGCAATTAGGAAGGAAAAAGAATTTTTTACTTAAAGGGAATAAGGTTGATGAAAATAGAACTGTAGTTTTGATTATAAAAGATTGGCAACAAGGTCTGTTAAGGTTGTGAAAGAGTATTACGCCCACACCGAACAGAACACCTTTTTGACTAATCCAAGGGGATTAATTTAATTTGATTTTTGATGTGTTATAGTATTAAAGGAGTTGGAGTTTAAATAAGTTTTGGAAAATTGCTAAGAAATAGCTTAACTCCAAGCTTTATCATAGAAAAAAGGGATTTTGGCATTCACGCTCGAAATCGGAATAAATAATTCTTCTACTCTTAGATGACTTTTCCCTACTGTTCCCTTAACATCAATTGCAATATGTGGGGCTTTTTCTAATGCATCTTGGAGAGCTAAGTAAGCTTCACCACAACTATGCCCATATGCATAACAGTTTATTTCAGGTTCATTACGTATCTCTTCTAAAAAGTTTTTATAACTAATATGACCCTCTTCATATTTTTTCCATATTCCTTCTCTCCACTTTCTATAGTGGCTTTTTCTAACAAGATTAAATGCTAACCTAGAAGGTCCAAAATCTCTAGAAGTTCCACGATATGAAGGATCTAAATCTTTTTCGTATGGAACACATCCAATAACAAAAATCTTTGAGCCAATATATTTTTCTTTATTTTTACAAAGCTCATCTAACCACACTTTTTGATATTTACCTTGGATTTTATCTTTAGTCTTTCTACAACCAGTTAAGCTCAAACTTACCCCCCCTAATCCTATTGCTCTTAAAAATTTTCTTCTGTCCATCTTTATATCAGAACTCTCTTCCCATTGGGTAAAAATATGAGAAATCTAGGGTTTAAATAATTTTGCTAAAAATCTGTTTGATTAGATATCCTATCTGGTAATCTTGGTCTAGGACCATCTAAATATTCTTTTAAGGATTTACATTTCCACCTATGCTGTTCTTCTAAGCCTAAAAGAACTAAACCATCTCCTGCAGAAACACCACTTTGTCTATCTTGATAGTGATTTCTAAATATTGAAACATCAACTAAAGGTCCAGAACCCCATGTTTCTAATTTATCGTATTTCCAAATATCAAGCATTGCATCCCCTTTATCTGCCCATAATATATTAATATTAAATTGACCATTTTCTGATAGTTTTTTAGAATTAGCCCTGTAAAGTGATTCTATATATTTTTCAACAAGCTTTCTTGATTCAAGGAACTTTTTAACACTTTCACATGGATAAACAATTAAAGGAGTTTCTCCTGCTTGCATTCTTATTGGATTATGAAACATTTTATTTTCATATCAGAACTCTTTCCCATTAGGTAAAAATATGAGAAATTTAGGGTTTAAATAATTTTTGGAAAATTATTTAGTTAATTAATTAGTTTTTTGTCTTTTTTTGAGTAATATAATCTTCTTCTCTTTCTATAACCCCTTTTATATCTAGGGTTATCTTGTTGTTTTTGCTTTTTATATCCTCAAAAGTATTTTCTATTTCTTCTATAATGTTTTCTCTTGTTATGTCAGGAGTAAATTGTTTTAAAAAATCTTTATTTATATCTACGATATTAATTAAATCTTGTTTTGCATATTTTTTCTGCATTGTAGGCATTTGCAATAATGCTTTATAATCTGGAGAGCCGGGAAGTATAAGTTGAGGGCTAATTAATATCCAGGTTACATTACCATAATCTGCTAATCTTCTTACAGTTTGTGTTGTTTTTATCATAGACTCTCTGGTTTCTCCTCTTCCTCCTAAAATAAAACTTGCATGAAGCTGTATTCCTTCTTTTTCCATTAATTCAACTTTAGATGTTAAGTCTCCTAAATCTGTTATTTTTTTTCCAAATACCATTCTCATTTGAGGAGTTGCTGCTTCTATTCCAGCTTGAAAAATTAAATTTGGTCCATATCTTTGTTTTAATCTGTTTATATTTTCTTGTGTTATATTTTCTGTACCTATAAATAATCTAAACCATGAATCATTTAATCCAATTGGAGAAGTATTTTTTAGATTAACGGTATCCTGGACATTAAAAAATCCTCTAATCCCATATTTATCATGAAGATTTTTTATTATTTTTGATTCTTTATCTTCGTCAAAATTCCTTAATCCTAATTCATTTCTACCACAAAAGGTGCAAAGATTCATAGATTTAATTAATTCATTATAGTCATCTAATGAGTAGAAATTTTTTAATTTTATAGCCCCCCTTTTAGTACAACCTTTTCCAGCATAATAAGTAACAGCTTTTCCAAATCCTTTTCTTTCAGTTTGTTTAAGAAATCTGTCTAAATCAAATAAAGAGTAATCTATATCTGGTAAGGAATTTAATTCTGGTATATGAATTGAATCTGGTTTTTGTACCTCTCCATTTGAATTTTTATAAGCTAAATTAGGTATCCCCCTAAAACATTCATTTCCGAGTATTTTTGTTTCCTTTAATCTATTAAGTACAAAATACATTGGAATTTCTCCATCATATAATATAACTGCATCAATAAAAGCCCGATTATTCAACATATTTTGCCATAAATTAGTAGAATTTACCCCTCCAAAAATTACTTTAGAACCAAGATTTTTCGCTAATTCTCCTATTTCATATCCTTTTTTTTGACTTGCTATTGTGCTGTTGATTCCTGTAATGTCTGGTTTATATTTTCTCGTTTCTACTAATTGTTCTTTATGATTTATTAAAGAACCATCTAGTATCTTAATGTCTAAAGCTTTTCCCATTTTCCCTTTACAATATGTAGCCACTGAGCCTAAACCAAGGGGTAAGGAATAAGTAGAAGTATCTGTGTTACTAGATAGTATTTCTGGATACACTAACAATAATTTTGTTTTTTCCATTCTTAATCTACTCAGAATTAATTCTGAAGTTTGCACCTCCAATATATATTAATAAGAACTCTTATAAATCTTTGTTGTTTTTTATTAACAACAATATTTAAAAAGTCATTTTACTCTGCTTTTTTAATGGATATTGAAAAATTAAAACAAATTGGATTAAACGAAAAAGAATGTGAAATCTACCTGGCTTTGTTAGAATTAGAAGATGCCTTAGTATCTGAAATAGCTAAAAAAACTAAGATTAATAGAAGTCTGCTTTATACAATTTTAAACAATTTGTCTGAGAAAGGTTTAGTGACTTACATTCTAAAAAACAATGTAAGATATTATCGAGCAGTTGAACCTCATAAAATACTTAATTTACTTAGTGAAAAAGAAAAAGCTTTTCATTCAATCCTGCCGGAGTTAATAGATTTATATAAACCAAGAAAACAAAAACCAATTGTGGAGATTTTAGAAGGAAAAGAAGGTTTGAAAACTATATTAAACGATGTTTTGAGACAAAAAAAAGAATGGTGTGCTTATGATGTTCCTGGGAAAGGACCAGAAATTCTAGGATTTGCAGTTCATGCATTTGAGAGAGATAGACAAAGGGCCAAGATACCCTTAAACGTTATTTTTGTGAATACAAAACAAGGACACAAAAGAGGAAAACAATTCTCCAAGATGAAATATACTAAAATAAAATACATGCCAGAATCTTATGAATCTCCTGCATCTAATTGGCTTTATGGAGATCGGATTGTAATTATTTTCTGGTATAAAGAATTTCCTTTTGCAGTCAGAATCATAGATAAAAACCTTGCAGAAAGTTATCGGAATCATTTTAAGGCTTTATGGAAAATAGCTAAAAAATAAAAACCGTCGCATATAATTAGACAAAATGTGCGAACGCCCACACCGGACAGAACACCTTTTTGACTAATCCAAGGGGATTAATTTATTTTTGGTTTTTGATGTGTTGGGATAATAAAGTGGGTGGAGTTTAAATAATTTTTGGAGAAAGATAAAATTCTTCCAATAGGATTAGGCTTGATGCAGAATTTTTTCGAATAATATGGGAATAAATCTGTAATTCCTCTTTTGTCAAATTTCTTAATTCTTCTTTAAGCCATTTTTTAGTTTGAGTTATCCACTTTTCTGGAATTTCTTTTGTATAAGGGCATTTTTCATTTAGGAATATCTTTATTTTATTATTTGAAAAAATAAAAGTTAAAGGAAACAACTTGCAATCAAATGGTTTTTTATCTTCTGGCAGAGTACATCCTTTTAAATCTAAAAATGGGCATCTCCCCAAATGAACAAATATGTTTTTTCCATATATCTCAAAATCTTTTTCATCTATTTTATCTTTTAACTTTTCATAATCTTTTCTAGTTAACATGACATTGAGTTTACAACATTTTCCCCCACATTTTTTGCATATTATTTTAAATATCTTTTCCATTTTGCAGTTCTAAATATTTTTTAAGAGCAATTTTTAGCCACACCGTGTATTTGCTATCATTGAAAATAAGATCTTCTTTTAATTTACTTATAGAAATCCATTTATAATCAAATACTTCATTTTTGTTTGGTTTAACTTTTCCATCATATTTGCCAATAAAAACATGATCAATTTCATTTTCTGATAAATTATTATTTAAAAATACTCTATAATGAAACTTAAATGCTTTCTTTAAAGGGCAATCAAATCCCATTTCTTCTTGTAGCTTTTTATGGGTGCAATCAATTAGAGATTCTCCTAGTTTAGGATGACTACAAGCAGTATTTGACCATAATCCTCCTGAATGGTATTTTGAATTTGCTCTTTTTTGTATTAATAGTTCTCCTTTTGAGTTGAAAACAAATATTGAAAATGCACGATGCAAATCTCCGTCTATGTGTGCCTGTAGTTTTTCTTTTGCTCTAATCTCTTTATCTTTTGCGTTAACAAGAATAATTTTCTCTTCATTTTTGAATTTCATTTTTTATACTTACAATAAATTTATTTGATAAAATTCCTGCAAGAGCCGTTGCTAATAAATTTCTTGGCACACTCTTTTCAAAACTTTCATATAACTTCTTTTTCGCCTTTTTTTGTTGTTTTTTTAGATAATCTAAACAATCCTCAAAAGTTCTTGTATGATCTAATAATCCAATTATTTTTTCAGGAGATAAATTTACTAACTTTTCCTTATCAATTCCTGATCTTTTAGCCAATAAATAAACGGGTAAAGTTAATTTTCCTTGTCTTAAGTCTGATAATTGATCTTTGTAGGGTTTTTCACAAACAGATAGATCTTTTCTTGGCAATGCAAAATCTCCAAGATCATTTGATGCTTGACCTCCTGTTCCTAACATACTACCAATTTCATACAAGTCTTGATTTTCCTGTCCAGAAATTACTGAACCACTAAATAAACATTGTCCATAAAATTCTCCAGAAAGTTTAGAACATCTCCTTTCATAATTTTGAATAAAATGCTCATAGGAATCAAAATTATCTATTTTGCTTAAAGTTAAAACATTTAAATCTAGATCTTGGCCGGTGTATATTGTATGATTTATTGTAGATAAACTTTCAATTAAACTTTCAAGGCCATTTTCTCTTAATGCTCTTTCAGAAAGTTCTCTTAATTGAAATCCCCCAATAATCAAATTGTCTATCTCTTTTTTTGATTTAGGGCCTCCTTTTTCATCAAATATCCAATTTATAATATAAGTTGAACAATTAAGTAATTCATAACTTGCACAGACAGGGGCAATTGATTTTAGATCTTTTCCTCCAGTTATTTCATAACCCAACCTTACAATAACATCCCTAAGTCTTGGTTTCCCAATTCTTAATTCGGGTAAAGTCCTAGCCTCATTAATCACTTCTCTAACATAAGGGCTAAGTATTTTATCTGTTTCTGCAGAGATTTGATTCATTGCTTCAAAGTAGTTTTCTTGTGTCATAGAAAAAAAGCTACGAAAAACGTCTTAAATTTTTACCCTTATATGGAAGGTTATTTAGAAATAAATTGAGGAATTATTTTTTCTTCCGCTCTTCTAAGATTTTCTCTAAAAGTTTGTTTAGATACTTTTGAGAGCTTTGCTAGTTTGTCTAAATTTGTTTTTCTAGGATATTTATAATATCTATGTTCAAAAGCAAGTTCAATTGCTTGTTTTTGTTTTTCACTTATTTTTGGAAGTAATTTTGAAACATAAATATCCTCCATTTCTTTTTCTTCAAAACGAAGAATTTCAAAATGAGTTGTTGTTTTGTTTTTTTCTAAGGATTTAATAAATTCTTGCAAAGGTTTTCTGTTCCAAAAAGCAACTTCTATTATCTCAAACCCATCTTCGCTTAGATATGCTGGACTTGGATGCATGAACATTTGATCATATCCCCTAGAATATAACTCAATTTCTTTTTTATGTTTAGCAATAGTAATAATAACATCTCTGTATATTTCAATATCAATAATTTTTGGGTGCTTTTTCATGTAGTTTATGTATTTTTTAATTTTATTTTTTTCTCCAAAAATATGTTGAAGGGCGGTAGTGTAAGTATATTTTCCTTTTTCATAGAATCCAAGAAAATAGAAGTGAACAGATAGTCCTAGTTCTCTCAATTTTGGAGCATAAATACAATCAGCATGTTTATACTTAAATTTTAGATGCCACATACCTTATATAGAAGGTAAGAGTATATAATCCTTTTGTTATCCTAACACCCAATAGAAAACTAAATCTTAATTTGAGAATTTTTAACCCTCAAAAATAATTGAAACATCCTATCCATCATAACATTTGTTGGTAGTTTCATAACTTCTTCTTTTTTTACAGATTTATTAACAACCTGTATAAAAGTTGTACCCCTTAAATATTCCAGAAAGGTATTACGCCCCGACCGGGTATAATACAGAATTGCATTCCCAAGAGTGTGATTTATTTAATTATCATCTCTTGCGATTTGATATGATTAGAAGGGGGTTGGAGTTTATATAATTTTTGGAAAAATTATTTAAATTCTTTATAATCTGGCCAATCTTTTTCTTCTACAAAGGGTTTTATCTTAGAATGAAACTGTTTTGGCAAGTTAGTTTTAAAATCTGCAATCTCCTGTCTTATACTTTCTGGGTCAGTTCTGTTTGAAAAACAGTAGTTAATTAATCCTTTTACAGTTCTTTCTAAGAATTGAGGATTTGCGACTTTTGCATAATCTTCACTCCATTTACTCCAAGCAGAGCAGAGCAAACTCCATCCCATGACAAAATCACTCTCTACTTTATCTTTCCTAAACATTCCATTCTCATCAATTAGATTTTCTCTTAATTCTTCAAATGATGAAAATTGTTTCATTTTATATAATCCTTCATCTAGTCCTGGCCAATAAACAGGCCTAACAATTGCAATGTCTGTAAGTAAAAGTGGTTCTCTTATCCCACGAGTATGTGTGTCCTGCACATGTTGAGTATTATTTTGATCTAAACAACGAAGAACTTGTCGTAAAGCTCTAAATCTATCTTGTCTTTCAAGAAGAGGATAAACATCTCCAACAGCATTATATACTGCCCAAGGAACTGTTTCCATTGGTCCCCCAGCTAGACCTTGAATAAAGGCCCTATTATTATGCCCATCCCTTGTATAAGCCTGATTTAATGCAGATTCATAAGTCTGGTAGATAAGAGAAATTCCTTCCTTAGGATTATCCTTTAACTTTTGTGCAAGGATAGGAATGTGCATGACCGCTGCCACATCATGTGCATCAAAACATTTTTGAATTCCTTTTTCTAAATCTTCTCTATCTATTTCCATTTGTATAATTATCACAGAACTCCTTTCCCATAGGGATAAAAAATGATGTTATTTTTGGTTTATAAATATTATGGAAATAAGGATATTTTTTGATTAAGTATATAACAGAATTGCATATCCAAGGACCTTAATTTAGAATAACCAATGCAACTTTCTCTTTAGGTAATTTTTTAATCAGCTCTGGAAAAATATTCTCTTTTTTTAATTCCTCAAAAAAATAGGCTACAGAATCCATATTAGGGTAAAAAAACATTCCATAATGATCTCCATCATATAGTGTACCAGAATAAACTAGAGAAAACTCATCTAAAACATAATTACAAAATTCAAGATATTCTTCTTCACTAAATTCTCTATCTACTACTGAAGTTTTAACCACCTTTAAAATTTCATTCTTAAACTTCTTGTTTTCTCTAAACTCTTTATAAACCAAACGATGTACCTTATTATAAAACTTGTCAGATTTTTCATATTCTTCCCACTGAATAACTTTAATCTTGTCCTGTTTATTTTTAGGAAGCTCTGCAACTAATTCCTTTAGCATAAATTTTATTTTTGCTCCATCTCTTAATACCCTCCTTAAATTATAACCTTTTGAACTATTATTTCTAACATTATAATTTGTTACCTGAATTTTATCTGCCACAAAAAGTAAAACTTTATCTTTAGTATATTTTAAAGCCCATTTCAAATATTCTCTTATGTTTTCTTTTGTGAAAAATTTATTACCTAAACATATTGCTACAAAAATATTATGCTCCTTTGCCTCAACTTTTTCTTTTGTTGTACTAAAATATTCCTTGATTTCCATAAAAAATAAATGATTAAAGGATATTTATGTTTTTCCATAACTGTGTAATTTATTACTACGCCCACACCGAACAGAACACCTTTTTGACTAATCCAAGGGGATTAATTTATTTTATTATTTTGATGTGTTGAGATAATAAGGGGGTGGAGTTTATATAAGTTTTGGAAATTTTTTGAATAATTCAAGGTGAGATAAAAAATCTGGTGATTATTTCAACAAGATGTGACATCTGCCAATAATTTCAATCCTTCTATATCTGGAGGATGTCCTGTATAATCATAAAGAGCTCTACACTTTCTTCTGTGTTTTTCTTCTTCTCCAATAATAATAATTCCATCACCACAAGTAATATTCTTAAGACCAGAAGGTTTTTGGCTTGGTTCTGGAATTAAGACCCCATTCTTAAATGTCCAATTGTATATTTCAGGATTTCCTGGCCAAGTTGGTGTTAATTTATATCCAAAAGCATCAATCATTTTGTCTCCCTCATCATTACCCCATACTATGCCTATAATAAACTTAAATCGATGGGTTCTACCATTAGTTGCGGGATCACCAAAATTTTCATGATCTAATTCATAAGTATTTGAACATACTCTTTGATAATGGTCTAGAGCATTAAAAATTCTTTTGTTAGTTATTACCTCCCTATTTGCTAAAAGCAAACAAGGTTTCCCTAAATCCATCTTATCAAATGCACTTAATCCATATCCATGCACATAAGCTCTTCCTGAAGGATTAGCAGATGGTTGATTCATTCTTGCAACAATATTTGGCTTTGTTTGTCCTTGCATTTTCAATAGTCATCAGAACTCTTTCCCCATTGGGCTAAAAATATCAGGGGCTACGAAGTCCAGCAATCGATGTTACAATTCCAGAACTTTCTTTTTCTTCTTGAGTTGTTTTAACTAATTTACTAAAATCTCTCATCCTAATAGGTAATTTACTTCTTTCTTCTATAGGAATTTCCCTAATAACTGGCTTAAAAACATCCATATAAGGGCCAATCCTAAGAGCAAAACTCCTAGCATTCTTTGATGCATAACCAAATCTTGCTATATGCTCTATTTCTTGCCCTAATTCTACAGCTAAATTAGCTATTTCAATAGCTTGATTTGTAGTGTATTTATTTTTCGCCATTTTCAAAACATCAGAACTCTCTCCCCAATCAGGCTAAAAATATTATGATATTGGGGTTTTTAAGGTTTACGCCCACACCGCATAGTGGCATAAAGTGTCTAATTAAGGGGATGGATTTTTTGGTTTTTTCTTATAAGATACTTCAATTTGCCTATCTATATTAATTAAATCTTTTTCTAATTTAGCTAAGAATTTATCTATATGGTTTGCTTGAACAACATGTATTAAGAGCTGTCCAATACCTCTATCTCCTGAATCTATAATCAATGGAATAAAATCATATTCTTTGATTTTAATTTTTCCAGCCTTTTCTTCAACCCCATATAAGATACCATCTAGAGCTATTATAGGCATATATAAATGATTTATTTTCTGTATCATTTTGCCACCATCTAAACTATTCCTATCTTTTTTTAATTCATATTTCAAATAAAGAAGAATATCTTCTATTGTTTCGTATATCTTTCTTGAATTTAATGTTCCAGATTTAGTGAATGCAACAAAATGCGTCTTTGCAAAATTATTAAAAATATTGATCTTTAAACTATCTAAATTTATTTTTTTTCTATCAGGTCTAGAAAATTCATAGGTATTTGTGTCTCTAAAACCACTATTTGAATTAAATTTTAGGATATTATAAGCGTGATGATGGCTTTGCCTTTTAGATAAAAAAAAGACTATAGGATTAGATCTGCTTTTTTTACAAGAACAGATAATATTTACAAAATTTAAATTATTGGCAAGCTCTTTTTTTGTTGTCTTATGAGCAACTAAATCCATTTCTAATTCTTTTTCATCTGTTTTAACTCTTAAATTAGGTTTAGTAAACCAACCCCTTTTATTAAACTTTTTTTGTACTTGTAATTCAAATAAAAAACCGCTTTGTTCAATTTCTTTTAATACTTTTTTAACTAATTCATCTTTTTTCTCTTCCATATTTAAAAATGATTTCCAACCTTATTAAATATTATCTACATCTATTGTACATGTACAGCTTTTATACAGGTTAAATATAAACAATAATTTTCTGCTTATCTTATGAAAATTGACCCATATAATCATGAACAGAGATATAAGAATTGGCTTGAAAAGGTTAAACAAAACATCCCAAACATTAGTAAAACAAATTCAAATCTTACTTTACAATATATTTCAGATATGGAACATGGATTAAATGTTTCTATTAAAAGTGTTAAAGGCGGAAGGAGTTTCATTAGATTGAACACTTTAAGGGAAAAGATGTTATTTTTTGCTAAGAGGTTTAAGAAAGAATATAATTTAGATGATGTTACTAAAATAACTGAGGAACAAGTTATTTTGTTTTTTTCAAAAATGAGGCGCGGAGAAATAAAAAGAAATGATGGCAAAACTTACAAATCTGTTCATTATTATGTTAAATCTTTTAAGGCTTTTTGGCATTGGTGGCAGACAATAAACAGGAAAAAAGGTATTAATGTAATGGATATAACCATAGATTTAGATTCTAGAGGGGATAAACCCAAATGGGTTTATTTAACAGAGGAACAAGTAAAAAAGTTATGTGATAATGCTAAACACCATTATAGGATTTTGCTTATGTTTTTATTTGATTCTGGAATTAGGGCGCCTACAGAACTAGTTAATATTAAAGTTTCGGATTTGTATGAGGACAATAAAGAACTTATGATAAGAGATGAGATAAGCAAAACATTTGGAAGAAGAATAAAATTAATGCTTTGCTCTGAAATTCTTACAGATTATATTAAACAAAAAGAATTATCTCCTAATGATTATATATTCCCAATAAAACCACCGACTGTTAATAAATATATTCAAAGATTAGCAATAAAATTGTTTGGTAATAAAGAAAGTCCTGCAGGTCAAAAATATTCTGAATTAACAATGTATGATTTGAGACATTGTTCTTGTTGTTATTGGTTGCCTCGTTACAAAAGCGAATCTGCTTTGAAATATAGGTTTGGGTGGAAAAAGTCGGATAAAATCCATTATTACTCCGAACTTCTAGGAATGAAAGATACAATAAGTGAAGAAGATATGTTTGTAGATACAACTAAGACAGAAATTGAACAAAGGCTTACCCAGTCAGAAAGAGAGAATCAAATATTAAAAGAAAGGATGAAAAATATGGAGATTAAGGTTGAGGGGATGATTGAGCGAGTGAAGAAGATTATTTGAATAAATTAGAGATAATTTTAGATTAGTTAATTATTCAATTTTTTTAATTTAGTGCAATAATCAATAATCTCTTTTTCAAATGCATTCTCATCATTTTCTAATGCAACTCTATTAAATAGATTTCCAACCGCCCATCCTAATTTTTCCCTATATGGGGAAATTAATCCTGCTATTCTTTTTTTTAAAATAATTTCTTTTAGTTCTTCAAATAGGTATGAATTATTTATATCCAATTTAGTTATGGAACTTTCTAAAATTGGATTTTTGTTTGGAAGGAAAAAATGCACCTTATCGTTATATTTACAACAATTTTTTGCTAATTTTTTTATTTTTTTTGGATTTAATCTGTTTTTTTTAATTAATTCTTTTAATGTCATGATCCTCGCTATGCAAATATTTTGAACTTCATTATTTTGATATAGGTCACAGGAATTAGATAATACTATAAATTTTCTAGAAATATCACTTTCAATCTCTAAATATTCTTTAATTTCTTTTGAATCTAATTCAAAAAGATCTCCTTGATTAATCTCCTTAGATTTTTCATCATAAATTTTGTAAAATTCTTCCATATTAATCCTCTACTAATGAGGTAATATCAAAATCTATGTCTAACCAACTTTTACTTTTTTTCTCCCATTCTTTAGAATCAAAACTTTTTTGTATGGGATTACTAGAAATCTTTAAAGAATCAAAACTTTTTTGTATAGAATTATTAGAGATCTTTGAACTTTGATTTGTTTTGGAGACTTCCCCAGCTTTTATATTTAATTTTGTAATTATACTTTCTGTAGGGTTTGAAAAGATTTTTGAATTATTTAATTCTCCTGACGAGGTTGAAATTAATTTATTATTCATTTTAATTCCTTAATAAAATTATTTAATTTTTCCTTTATTTTTCCCTTATCTATATTTGCTTCTGGATTACTTAATGCCATATTAATTAAAAGAATTCCAGTATCCACAGCAAAAGTTGGTTTAAGTATTATTTTTTCGTGTAAGATTCTTTCAAAAATAACAGAATTGTTATTAATTTTTTCTCCAAACTCATCTATGGATCTTTCTGGATTATTAATGTCAAAGTTTCCTTGATCTTTTATTTTAAATTCTCTAATTTTGGGCATAATTCTAAAATCTGAATGGAAATCAATTTCTACATCTGTTGTTTTATTAAGAGATACAGTAACATCTGTTGGGAAAATAGTATCATAAAGTTTTCCCTTTTTTAAAATTAATTTTATAGCAGTCAAAGTTTCTTTTGTAATTTCTTTCCTAGCTTTCTTCAAGTCTTCTGTTGGTTTAACAACGCCTTTCGGAGTATCTTCAACAACCCCTTTTACAATTTCTTTAACTAGTTTATCAGTCATATTATTAATTAAATTCCTTAGTTTAAAAGTATTTTGTTTATTTAACAGTTTCATCTCATTCTCTCAATAACCTATCCAACTTCCCTTCAATCCTATCCAACTGAGATTTTCTTCTTAATTTGGATCTAGTTAAATGCCCTAAAGATACTCCTTTTTCTTCTGCTTCTTTTTTTAATTTATTTAATAAATTAGTTTCTAATAAAACATGAAGTTGCGCATTCTTCTTCATTCTCTTCCTCCAATTTTTTCTTTGATAGTTTGAGTTCTAACTTTTTTATTAAAAAATCTAATTCTTCTAATTTTTCTTCTATTGCTTCCATAATCTATAAAATTCAAAAAACTATATAAGCAGGCGCGCATTTAGGATATTATAATTGCACATGGTAAAAGGATTAATTGGATCAAGAGGAGATAAGGGAATTTGGATGAAAGAACACACTCTTTGGAAAAAGACAGAGATGGCAGTCTTAGCATATTTCTCTTTGCACAATAATAAGCCTGCAACATATCGAGAAATTGCTAGAGCTTATGTTAGTTCAAGTTATTCAAATTATCAAAAAGCATGTGAATCCTTAGCTAAAAGAGGTTATTTAAAAAAATTAAAAGATAGTAAATTTAAAGTTAGGGAAAGTGATTGGGAAATGGTAAGAACTGGGAAAGAACATATCATAAGATCCTTGCCTTATTTTGAGACTTATAAGAAAAAGCTTAAAATGCGTTTAAATCATTAAAGTATTTTAAATTAATTAAAGTAGTTTAAAGTATTCTAAATATCGTTTAATTAGTCTTAATAATACTTAATAGTGGTAATAGGCTTATAAAACTGTTTAAACTCTATTAATAGCTTAATAAGGTTTAATTTAAAGGGTTTAAGTGACTTAATAGTACTTTAAGTTATTTAAGTAAAATTTTTAAGGTTAATAAGCATGTTAGAGAAAGATTAGAATGGACTTAACAAACATATTGGAACAAATAATTAGTGGAATAGCTTCTTTCTTAATATCTACTTTTATAATCTTTCTAATTGGGAAATTCGGAGGCAAAAAAATAATTTTAAAAGATCCAAGTGAAAAATTTAAATTAACTTCTTTATCTTTATTTTCCATACTTTTATTTTTGACCTCTTTCTTTGGAATCTTATCTTTAGCCGGATTTTATTTTGAATGGGTGAAATTTGATTATTTATTAATCATAACAATAGTTTTAGGAGTCTTGAGTTCTCTAGCCTATAAAAGACAATGTCCTAATTGCAAAAGTGTTTTTGGGAATAGGAAAACAAATACTAAAGTAATCAGAAAGGAAGAAAGAACTCATAGATATAGAGACCTTACAATATACTATTATTTAGATGGGGTAGAGAAAAATAGAAAATATGGAGACAAAGAAAAAACTCGTATGGAAACTATTGAAACCAGAAGAGATTATTTTGAATGCTCTTGTGGACATAAATGGTGGGGGTCTCCTTATGAATTGAACTTAGACATCAATAGCAGACCAAAACCAAACAAAGTACGAACAAATATAAGAGATCCTAAAGGATTTTATTAAGTAGATTTTAACCTAACACTTGTATAAGGTCTTCCAGTCTTCTTACTTTTTTCATGCTTAATCACTTCAACCTTACCAAAGAATTCTAATTCTTTAACTTGATCTCTAATTGTTTTATAACTGGTATTAACTTTGATGTCTAATTCCCTAAGAGACAATTCCTTACATTCTCTTAAGACCTGCAATATTTTCTTTTTTATTTCTAACGGCTTCCTCTTTTTCATGATACAAAGAAATAGCAAGATTTAAAAGATACATGTCACAATATTATATCAAGGCAAAATACTAAGAAAATGGAAATTGAGAAAGGTTTTTGGAGAAATTTAATTATAATAGGATCAATCATATTAATCTTATTTTTTGTTTATTATTTTTCAGTTTCACAAAATAGTGATTCAAATACAAATACCTATTCTTCTATTTGTGAAGCGGGATATACAGAATGTAATGGTCAATGTTTTTCTTGTGAAAAAGGATATTATTTAGGAACAGATTGTAATTGTTATCCTAATGAGGATACTCTCTATAATCAAGCAGACTCTAAGTGGAAACAACACTCAGATATTCTTTCAAATGATGCTGAGAAAACTAATGAAGCATATAATATGTATTGCGTAGGAGTAGATATGAGTGGAGTCCCAAATTGTGTTGATGTAGTTTATCCCAGATTAGAAGTTTATGCCACACATATCGTAAGTGCTCAAAATTTTATGTTAGACAAAGGAAATATATTTAATAATCAACAACAACTTTTATCTAATCTTGATGAACATTCGGTTTATGTTAAAACACTTGCAAATAGTTTAGATACTGCAGTAAATCAATATAATTCATGGGTTCAAGCTCAACAGCAACAACAAGCACAAGACCAACAAACAGCAGAAGCATTATCTAATATTTTGAAGATTTTAGCTATGGCGATTTAGAATTAACCCTTATTTAGTTTTTAAGATAAAATTTTTATGAATTAGAATAAAAGATATCAAATAAATTAAAGAGTCTAAAGTGACTACTAAAAACATTCTAGACAACTTAATTAGCTTAAAAACATAAGTGTCGTATAAACTAAATGAAGATATATAAGATAAAGGAGTGATACAAGAGATGATTATATAAAATCCTAAAATAAATGAGAAAAATGCGAGAATCGTTGAAAGTAAAATTGTACCTTTTTCTAAATATGCTGGTCGATTATTTTTATTAAAAAAATAAAGGATTCCAAATATAAAGGCTGATATAAAAATTATTGGAAAATAAGTTAATAAACCAAGCTCTAATGAAGGAAAAACAAAATAATAATTAATTATTAAGAGAAAAATTGTTATGGAAATAATTAATATGTTTATACTCACTTTATTCATTGATTCCTTTTTTGAGGAAATTTTATTGTTAAATAAATATCCTAGTACAAAGATAAAAACAGCCATGTATATCGCCATGATAGTGGCAATAAGTTGACAAATATTTCCTAAAACTTGAATTCCAATTTGAGATTCCATTATCTATTTATAAACTCCAAGATTAATGTTTTGTTATCATAACTCTCTATTGTTTTACTCCAAGCAGGGGTCACCCTTCCTATTGCTTCAACAACTACTTCTTTATCTTTATAGTTTGCTAATTTTTTATCACATCTTATTGCTAAGATAACTTCACCTATAGAAATAGTAGAATCTGTAGCATCACAAATTAGAGTATTATTATAATAAACTTTGACGCTACCAGCGAAGTTAACACATGAAGCACACATCATAGATCCAGAATATTTAGTATATGTAAAACCTTTAATTTCAGTAAAATTGGGAGCTAGATGAAGGATTACAGAGGGTTTTACTGGAGAAAACCACCCATAGAAAAAACCAAATAAAATGAAAAGCCCTACAATAATCAAAACTACACAAACAATCCCATTTGTTTTGTCTTTCATAATCTATTTATGATAATAGATTTAATAAGCGTTGCGTTTTTTTTGATCTAAAGAAAAAATTCTAAAGATGGCTCCAAAAGAAGCTAGGGAAAAAGGAGTTAAGCATAGGAGTACGCTAAAAAGATGGAAAGATAAGATAAAAAATGGGAAAAAGGTAAAGTTAACTTCTTTTATGAAAAGATGTATTAATTAGACTCTTATAGAGTTTAACCATTTCTTTTAGGGAATTATCTTTAATATTTAAATCAAGCTTATCTTTTCCAAACTTCAAGGTTTTAATTAAAACTTGTAAACAAACAAGAGGAATCATAAAATCTAATTTTTCACCATTTTCTTTTGGGATTTTGTGTCCTTTATGTAAAGGATTATAGCAATGCCTTAAATGATATTGTTCAAGTGATGAATACCCTCCATGAACTATATCACTAAAAGGGTTATACAAATAATCAAAAATCTCCTTTTCTCCAATCTCAATAGCTATATCTCTAGTGCTTTTGTCCTTCCAATCTCCAATATTTACATCCAAAAAAATTGGATTTACTATAGTCTCAATTTCCTTATTCAATTCTTCCTCTAGCTCTTTATAAAAGGGAGTTAATTCATCTTTTCCAACTTTTGATTTAAAGTGCTCAATGAGTAATTTTTTCTTTCCTAATCCATACTCCCTATAATTTCTTAAGTCTTCCTCTGTTGCCTTTGATTGAAACCAGATTAATAAAATATACGAGTCAATTATACTTCTAATTATCATCTTACCTACTTCATCATTCCAATATTCAAAATTTCTTAGAAGTCTTTTTGATAAATTTATTACTCTGTTAAATAATCCAAGTTTTATTTCTAAATTTTGGAAGTTGTCCGGTGAATATTTAACAGAATTAAAAACCTCTTCATGTATTTCATGTACGTCTTCAACAATCTCAGAAAAATTTCTTGCAAGAGATTCTATATGATTCTTTTTTATTGGTTTACTTTTATCATTAAGTTGATAATATCTTAATAAGGCATCACACTTGGATATTTCGAACCCTCTTTTCCAGAAATATTCAGACCATAAATTTCTCTTAGTTTTATCTAAAAATATTATTATCGTGGCTCTTATTGATGGTCGAATCGTTCTAGCCCTTTCTGAATCCCAGTTATTTTCTAAAAACTCTATATTAAAATTTTCTTTATTGCTCTCTTGGACACTTAATATTTGTCTTTTAATTAAACTATCAACAAACAAACCCATAGATAAAGATGCAATTTTACTAGGTTTGTAACTAAGATTCGCACCAGTTTTTAACAGAATTTCTAATGCATGTTTCTTAGTTATATTTATTTTTTCAAAGAGTTTGTTAATGGGGCATTCTGGATACAATTTTAATAAAGGTGACAAACTTTTTTTAATCTCCTTTAAGATTTTTTTACCTATTTGGCTTTTTATTAAAATCCATTCTTTATCCGTTATAGAATAAAATTCATACATCAACCCCCTAATTCTCTTGTTTGTTACTTTATCTATTCCCTGCATGAAAGTATTAATTAAATTAATAGAACTCTTCAGCCCCTTGGATTTGTATAATAGAGCAATCCAAAATATGTTTGGAAAAGTATCATCTAAGTAGGATACCTTATTCAAATTAGGGAACTTTGCATCAAAAGGATTGATAAGTTTATTCTTATCTCTCTTATAATCTTCTAAAACCATAAAAAATATAAAAAATTAAACTATTTATAATCTGCGTTGCGTTTTTTGGAGTTGTAATATACCCTCTTAAATAGTGCCCAAAAATTAATTTGAACCCCTAAATTAATGGTCTTTTGCTTCAATTACTGTCTGCGCCCAAGAACCTACTGCTAAAACTATAAGAATTCCAATATTCCAACTATTAAATATTAAAAAATTCCTTATTACTGCACTAGTAAGCGCAAGTGCTAGAACTCCCCAAACGATTGCCTTTCCTACACTCATTTTTTCCTCCTTATGAAAATTTCTCATAATTTAAATTTTGAATTTCTATGCCCCAATCATTAGTTTGTTGTTTAACTAAATTTATTAATAAATCTGGTATTTCTCCCGCCTTAATTGGTTGGATATAAATTTCTTGAAATTGGTCTCCTGCATTAAACTTGTTTATATGAACTGCTTTTTGTGAGATAAGAGTATCCGAAATTTTAAATAGAATATTGAAATCTACAAAATTAGTATAATCGTCTCCGTTATTATTTACTTGGATATATGCTTTTGGTTCCACAATAATCATATCAGGATTTATTATTGAACCCCCAATCATAGCCAACACAATATTTCCATATTTCCAATCCCATGACTTAGATAAAAAAAATACATCTATTTTAGCAGAGTTTGTTGTTAAAGGATTAGGATCCTCATTATCATTATATCTATCATTATCTGTATTTTGTTTCGTTGGATCTGTTCCTATCTCGTTTTCTTTTATATCTGTAAGCCCATCTCCATCAGAATCAATTGCTTTACATTTACTCTCTTCACATCTATACAAATCTTGGCAAGGTTTAACTAAGAATCCACTCCCTTCGCCACAACATTCATAGGGACATGTTTTATCTTCGTTAGCAAGATTATTTATCACATTACCACTTTTAAAAACAAAAAAGTACAATGCTCCTATAATCAAAAGGCTTATAACCCCAATTAAAATCCAGTTTGTTTTTTTATGTTTTTCTATTTTAGAATCTAGGTGTTCTATTTTACAATCTGTGCAAAGAGAACCTTCAGGGATTTCTCTCCCGCATTTATTACAGTATGACATATAAATCATATTTTTAATGATTATTTAAAATTATTGATTTATTAATCCTTTTTAATTTATAGTATCATCTCCTAAGAATACATCCCCTTAATTAGACAAAATGTGCGAACGCCCACACCGGGAATCGAACCCGGGGCTGGGCCGCGACAGGGCCCTATGTTACCACTACACTATGTGGGCATGAGTGAATTCACAAAACAATCTCCTAATCATACAATGAGTGAGTTCGCGAACAATTATGGGAGTTTTTTTATACTTTTAAAGCTTATGTTGTTAAAACCTTTAAAAACCTAAACATATTAGTAAAAAAAATGAGAAAAAATAAAACTCCTCTCGGAAGAGCATATGATTATAAAAAAGCAGGAGACCTTTTAACCTCTGAACAAAAATATGGTTCAGCTGTAACAAAATATGAAAAAGCTTCAAAACATTTTGCAGCAGCAGCTGATATATATGAGAAGATTCCTCAAGATAACAGAACCCCTATAATGGAAAAACATATAAAAGATTTCAATAATTTATCAATTAAAGCCAAACAAAAAGCAGAAGAACTTGAAAATATTACAGGAGGACCAAGTTTACTCAAAAGAATATTGCAAGGGCCAAGAGTAAGACTAATAATCTCTCTAAGTATTATAATCCTAGGACTAGTTCTTTTAGCACCTACCCTAACAGGCAATACAATAGCAACATTAACTACACAAACAACAAATATAATTGCAGGAGCCCTAGTTGTTATAGGGATTATTGCTTGTTATTTCTTAATTAAAAATAGATAAAATGGAAATTAATATAGAAACTACAAAAAGAGAAGATATTATAGATATCACAAACCAGGTAGAAAAAATAATAAATAAAAATGCTAATGAAAATAGCAAAGCTTGTTTAGTTTATGTATCACATGCTACTTGTGCTATTATTGTAAATGAGAACTATGATAAAGCAGTTTGCAAAGACATTCTTAGTTTTTTAAAAAAACAAATTCCCCAAGGAATTTGGGAGCATGACGCAATAGACAATAATGCAGATTCTCATATTAAAGCAAGTATTATTGGTCCTGGGCAGTTTATTCCTATTAAAGATAGTAAATTACAGTTAGGAAGATGGCAGGGAATAGCTTTAGCAGAATTTGATGGTCCAAGAGAAAGAAGCATAATAATAACTATAATTTAAATCAAAAACCTTAAAACCCCTTAAAATCTCAGATTTCTATAATAAATATTAATATATCTAAAAACATCAAGAGATACAACCAAAATCTAAGCTACTCATCAACTCAGCTTAAAAATTCATAAAAATACTAGATTAAATTAATCAAAAAAATGCAAAAACCAGAACTTTTAGCACCTGTAGGAGATTTTCAATGTTTAGCAGCAGCTATAAATGCAGGAGCAGATGCAGTTTATTTTGGATTAAAAGAATTTAATATGCGTGCAAGAGCTAAAAACTTCACAATTAAAGACCTCTCAAAAATACAAAAAATTTGCAGACCAAAAAGAATCAAAAAATACTTGACTTTAAACACAATAATCTATGACAAGGAGTTAAAAAAACTTAAAAAAATAATAAAAAAAGTTAGACCATATGTTAATGCAATTATATGCTCTGATATTTCCGTTATAATGTTATGCAGAAAATATAATATTCCTTTTCATATATCTACACAATGTTCTGTTTCAAATTCAAAAACAGCAGAATTTTATAAAAAATTAGGAGCAAAAAGAATAGTTCTTGCAAGAGAACTTAATTTAAAACAAATTAAGAAAATCTCTAAAATAATCCCAACAGAAATTTTCATCCACGGGGCAATGTGTGTTTCAATCTCAGGCAGATGTTTTACATCTCAATTTCTATTTAATCAATCTGCAAATAGGGGAGCATGCCTACATCCATGTAGAAGATTTTACCAAGTTAAAGACAAAGAAGGAAACGAGTTAAAAGTGGATAATCACCATATTTTTTCTGCAAAAGACCTTTGCACCTTGCCTTTTATAGAAAAATTAAAAAAAGCAAATATTTCTTCATTTAAAATTGAAGGCAGAAATAAAGAACCAGAGTATGTTAATACAGTAACAAGGGTTTATAGAAAAGCTATTGATAAAAGATTAACAAAAAAAGAAATTGTTGCTGGAATTAGTGAATTAAAAAAAGTTTACAATAAAGGATTTTCATCTGGCTTTATTTTAAAAATACCTACGTCAGATGATTTTTCAAAATCAGAACATAGCAGTGCAACACAATCAAAAAAGTTCATTGGAAAAATTACTCATTATTATCCTAAACTAGGAGTTGCATCATTATACTTAAACGCAGGAACTCTTAAACTTGAAGACAATATATTCATAATTGGAAAAACAACAGGTATTATAAAACATAAAATAATAAGCATGCAAATTAACAAAAAAATAGTGAGAAAAGTAAAAAAATCGCAAGATGTTGCAATCAAGCTTCCTAAATGCAAAAAAGGTGATGAGGTTTATAAGATTGTTAAGAAGTGATTCTAAAAATTATCTCTTAGTCCTGCTAGTTCTTAGCCATCTAATATATTGTTCATTAGTTTCAGTTCTCCAAAAACGTGGATCTTTTATTGCATAAGCTTTTGATGCATAAGGTCCTGTTCTTTTATATAAAACATTTCTTCCCCCGCTCAATAACTCTATTGCTGACCCAAGATCCTCTAATGTAACTTCCCTCTCTCCTGATAAAATATCTCCTCTGCTTCTCTTTGCTTTTCTAATTCCTAATGCACTTGCTATACCTAAAGGTATTAATGTAACCCCCTTCTCCTTAGGAGAAAACAAATTTACAATAGCGCGAGTTAAAGTCCCTTCATTCATAAAAGAATATTCATCCATAATCTGATATAAAATTTTAGATTTATAAAGTTTTCTTACTACTAATCTAAACAACTATCAACAAACATATAAATTAATTCTCACAAATTCTTTTAAATCAACTATTCCTTAAAATAATTAATAAATACTAGTATCTTATAAAATAAAAAGATATGAAGATGAGAACTAAAGCAACTCATCAACTCAGCTTAAAGATTTATAGATACTAATAAAAAACTAGGTAGCTAATTAGGAAAGGTGACTTGTTAGGAAAACCTAGGTTTTCATACGACTATGAATATTCAAAAAGTAAAACAAGGTGCAAAAATAACCCTTTATAATGGGATTTATATGATATTATTTGGAATTTTTTATATTGTTTTTATAAAATACAATATGGAATATAATTTTAATGCTATTTCAGAATTATGGGGTTTTTTTGCAAAATTCAACCCTTCAATTTCTTATTTATTTTATTTATTTAATGTGATTATCGGACTTTTTTTAATTTCAAGTGGTGTAACTACAATTTATCTTTCAGATTTTATTCTTAAAAGAAAAGAAAAAATGACTTGGGCTATTTTGTTTTTATCAGGAATCATAAGCTGGGGAGGATTGTTAGTTATATCTATTTTATTTAAAAATCCCTTACTAATAATTTTAAGCTTTATTGGCTGGCTTATTTTTATTATTGGTATGCTTATTCCTATAAAATATTATTTAGAAAAAAGCTATAGGGAGTATTAAAAAGCTTAAGAAATATGGGGGATCTTTTTCATTTTTTTCCAAAACAAGGCTTATTCCTTATTGATACTTGCGCCTTAAGTTTAGATCCCTATTCAGAAAGAAAGAGAGGTTATAGAATAAGGGATTTAAATATAAGAAACTTAAATTTACGTTCTAAAAGACTAGATTCCCTTATATACAAACTTTCAAGCACTCAAAACTGGGGAACAATTTCAGAAGTTGTTCAAGAATATAAGTTTGGGATACATACTCAGATTAAATTATTAAGAGATATAGGTAGGATTAAACAACCTAATCTAATTAGTGCATTAGGAAACTTAATAGCCAGAAAAGAAAAAATCTTTAGATTACTAAATGACTCAGATAGGAATATAACCAACAGCCTTAGTAGAATAGAAGAAAAAATAATAAAAGAGAGCCTTCTCCAGTATGTTAATAAAATTTTTAGAAGAAAAAAGGAGAGACTAACAAGGTAAATACAGATTGTAAACTTATAGCTTATGCACTTATTAATGCAAGAAAACAAGAAACAAGTGTTTTTTCCCATGATAAGCCCTTGTTGGCAACTTTTACTCATTGTTCTTTAAACTCAAGATCTAAACTAAAACCAACTTATGTTATAGCAGAACAATATGAAGAAACAATTCCTACTAAAGAATATATCGAGTCTCCAGATTATGAAAAATGTAGTAATTAATCTCTCACACTTAAAAATATAGGTTTCCTTAGTATCTCTTAAACATCTTTAGTGAACACTTCTCATCTCCAAAGCTATAAATCTTATAAGATATTAATATTTCTTTCATTTTAACAACTCTCTTCCCACAACCCAATGCAATTTTCTTTTGCAAATTTTTCAGCTTTAAGAATTTTATCCTTATATTCCAAATCTTCAATAATAAATGCTTTTGCCAAACCTTGCTCTAAAATTTCTATATTAATTAATCTACCTTTATAAAAAATATACCTTAATTTCCTTTTATACTTTCCCAAATCCTCCCAATCTCTTAAAATTTCAATATTCTCATTTTCAAATTGCTTTAAAAAATCTTTTGCTTCTTGATAATATTCTTCTCCTTTTTCAGGAGTATCTATGCCTAACAATCTTATTGTTTCATTATCACAAACTAAAGTATCCCCATCAATAACCCTATTAACAAAACACTTTTCTTTTTCATAAGCCACAGAATCAAAAACAGCTTCTCCTGTTAAATAAGGATAAAATATAGATAATAATGATAAACCTAGAATAATTCCTATAAATATCAAAACTCTTTTTAACATAATATAATAAAGAAGTCAAAAGTATATAAAAAACTTCCCTGGGACCATACCCTAAAGGTAGCTGTTGTTTATTTTTTGTTATAGAAAACACTAAAAACTCCTGATTTATTTATTTAATATGGATAAACAAACCTGGACTGTTAGCCATCCTGAATGGGGAGTATGGGAAATGGAATGGTCTGATGATACTAATTTTGAGAAACTAGAAAATGTTATTGGGGCTCAGGGCTTTATCTTTGATGAATTGGGAAGATTTTGTATTATAAAATTATCCTGTAAGGGAAACTGGTTAATTACAGGAGGAAAACCTGAAAAAGAAGATAAAACCTTTGAAGATACATTAATTAGAGAGATTGATGAAGAAGCAGATTTAGAGATTAAAGATATTCGAAGGGTGGGCTTTATAGTTAGTTATAAAAAAGATAATCCTGAAAAAAAAGAATATAGTTTAAGATATGTTGCAAGAGTTAATAAGATAAAACCTCAAACCCCAGACCCTGCATATGATGAGGTTCCCAAAAGAAAATTTATTTTTCCAAAAGAATTTAATAAGTATTGTGGCTGGGGAGACAATGGAGAGTTTCAGTTAAAAAAAGTGTTAGATAAACTTCAAGAAAAATAAAAACCTCTTCAATACCATGTTATTTACTTAACAACAACATTTTTAAACATATTTTCTCAATAAAAATCATGGCAAAAGTAAGAATCAAACTAAAAAGCATAAGTATTAAAGAATTAAATAATATATGTGAAAAAATCAAAGAAATAGCTGATAAAGCAGGGACTCCAATAAGTGGGCCAATTCCTCTTCCAACTAAAAAACTTAAAATAACAACAAGAAAATCTCCTTGCGGAGATGGAACAGCCACGTTTGATAATTATGAAATGAGAATACATTCAAGAGTCATTGATATTCCTGCAGATGACAGGGTTCTTCATGCAATTATGAGATTATATATTCCAAGAAATGTAACAATTAAGATAGAGATGAAGGAATAAAATGAACGCAGACTTAAAACCTTCTATTCAAGAAGTAAGGAATTGGATGCTTTCTACTTTAAAACATTCTTGCCAAGTAGAATATTACTTAACTAAATTAAATTTAGATTCTAAAGACCCTCAAAGACCTCATGACACTGTCGGTGAGGGAAACAAATATTCTTGGCCTGTAATTAAAGGCATGGCTATACAATACAGAAATAATACCCCTATTTTTTTTGAAAGACATGTTTTGCCATCTATAGAATTTCATAGAAAAGGGCAATACCACCATCAGATGTGGAATCAACAAAATTCTAACGCTATATCAGAAGATATGAGATTAGGAGCAGTTGATTCTTTATGTTCTCTTCTCGAAGATAGAAAATATCAAGGAGGCACCCACACATTTCAACAAATAATTAATGTAATAAAAAAAGAATCACCCTATAAAGCTAAATGGTTTTGGATGGTTTATTCTTCAATGAAAAGAATCCCATCTCCAAACACAAAACAAATACAAACACTAAAAAACTTTCCAAATATTGGTTTACCTACATTAATGTATAATAGAATCAAAGAACATACTCAAAAAGCTGTTCAAACTTTAAGAAAAGAACAAGGATATAATTTATAAACTAGAAACCCATAATATTTTAAACCCAAAAGGGAAAGAGTTCTGATAAGAAAATGATAATAGCACCTACAGAAAGGCAAATTAAAATTTATGGCAGAGAAAAAGCTATACCTTTTATTTTTACACCAGACATGTTTAAAGATAATGAAAAAAAAAGAATTAAAATAAATATCTCTCATTTCCTAGGATTAGATGATGATAAAAAAATAGGATATGTTTGGACAAAAGGAGGATTTTCAACAGATTTATCAAAAGGAAAAGCAAAAGTTATTATTGCCCCCCATATTTGCCCTCTTCATATTCCTCCACAAGTATATTCATCACATATCAAAGGTGGAGAACTATATATTATAAACGAAAGAGATATTTTAAAAACACTTGAAGTTTGTGTTGATACCAATAATACTCCAGGACCTGGAAGAAAACTAATCCCTTATTTAGGCTATTGTACTCCTGGTTAAATAGCTGACAAAGTAAATTTGGAATGATATAAGAATTATTAATACAATCTAGTTCTTATTTTCTTCAACTCCAAAAACATTTCCTGTTTTTTCTAAATTCTCAATCATTTCTTTGTTTCCAGAAATTTCTCCTTTTTGTTCAACAAGAACTTTTCTTGCTTTTATAAAAGCCGTGCATAATTTTAAATTTAATGGGCATTTTTTTTCACAAGCTCCACATAAAGTACAATCATAAATAATTTTGTCAACATAACCATTATCAAGAACTATTGCTTTTCCTCTTGGAGAATATTGCTCTGTTCTCATAACTTTAAGCACAGGACATAACTCTCTGCATAATCCGCACTTAATACACTTTTCAACTATTTCTTTTATTTCTTCTTTTGCATTATCTGCTTCAATTGTCATTTTTATTTGTTTTATTTATTTTTTAACTTGAATCTTATAAAATAATAAGTTACTCAATGAATAGCTTAAGCATATCATATTCTTACTTACTCAAACTCATCTTTCAAACTTAAATTCTTTTAAGATACTAATATTTTAATCATTTATTCTTTCTTTTCCTCCTTCTTATTAATCCCAAAAACCTCCCATCATAACTTTATTAATTGCATCTTGTTCTTCTTTTGATAATTTTCCTCTTTTTTCAACTTCTGTATCAATTTTCTTATTAATATTTCTAGAAATATCTTTAGCAAAATCTTCAATTTTCTTTCTTCGTTCTTCAGGCAATTCAGATTCATAAGTCTGCTCATAATCTTTTAATACTCTTTCTTCTTCACTACTAACTTCTTTTTTAACTTCTTGTTTTTCTTCTACAACTTCCTCTTCCATAGTTTCTTCTCTATCTAAGGAAGGTTGACTTGTTAAGGAAACCTTGGTTTCCTTACGATTATCTAATTTAGCTACTTCTTCAATAAATTCACCAATTTTTTCTTCAGGAGTTTTTACCTCATCCTTAAATTTAGAAGCACTAATTTCCTCACCTAAAGAAGGCTTAATTTCTTCAATTTCTTCTTCTAAAAAAGGCTTAATTTCTTCAATTTCATCTTTTTCAATAGGTCTAAGATGTTGAGCTTCTTGTTTAGATACATATTCTTTAAGTATAGGTTCTGCATCTATAATTTTCCCCTTGTTTAACTTTCCAAAAGGATCATGCCTTAATTTAACTCTTTTAATAACCTTGGCTTCAAAAAAATCTAAAAGATATTTCCTATTTAAACCAATCCCATAACCTACTTGTTTTGCTTTCACTCTACTAATTAACTTAATCATCTTTTTTCTCTTATCTTCTTCATCATCCCTAAAAAAAGCATATATAACCCCTGCCCCAAAAAAACCAAAATAAAGAATTTGATTACTATCTAAAAACAAAATAAATTCTTTTAATTTATCAAAGAAAAATTTATAATCTTCACTCTTGTAATACCCTTTAGAATAAAGAACAGAATAAACCTTTTCTTTTAACTCTGACACCATTTTATATTTTTCTCCTTTAATTTTACCTCTATCTGAACTAAACTCTATTACCATATGATATTTTTCCTGTAGACCTAATAATCTTGATATTTTTGGTGGGAAAACTTCCAGCATAATGACCTCTTTTTCTAATCTTAATCTGCGTGCAATTGACAATGCTTCATCTAAATTATCTGTTTGAAAAATCGATGCGCTTTTTTTAGTTTTAGGCATTATTTTTAATGTAACAGCAACAATAACCCCTGTAATTCCCTCCATGCCACAAACATCCATTAAATCTGCTTTGCTTGTTTTCATTAATTCTCCTCTTCCATTAACAAATTCTATTTCTTCTATGAATTTTTTTATAGATTCATATCTTACTCCTCCAAAAGCATTTCTAGCAACCATCCCTCCTATTGTAGAAACCCCATAATTAAAAGAAGGAATAGGAAACTCAAATCCTGCCCCATTTAATTTTTCATTTAATTCTTTTAATGTAACTCCTGCCTCTACCCTAACTGTTTTTTTAACAGGATTAAAATCAGAAATACCATTCATTTTTCCCATATCAAGAACTAAAGAATTATTAGGAATACACCCTCCAACTAAACCAGTTCCTGCGCCTCTTGGGACAATATCTAACTTAGAATTCTTAACTATCTCCTGAACTTGCCCTATTTTTTTAGGAAAAGCTACTTTTTCTACTCTCCCAACTAAACGAGATGCGTCAGTGTTATAACAAGTTAATATTTTTTTATTCATTTTTTATTTTATTTAGTTTATCTATATTTTGATACATCTTTAAGCTGAGTTGATGAATAGCTTAATCTCTTCCTTAAACCAATTCCTATTTTGTTTGATTTACTAAATTGATTTAACTCACCTCATCTTCATCTCTCCCTATGCTTATAAGATATTGATATTCTTATCAAGCCTCCATTTCATCATGAAAATCTTCTTCTTTTAATTCTTCTTCAAGTTGTATATTTGATTCTGTGTTTAAAACAAGCTGTTCTTCTTCTGTTAATTCTTCTTTAATTTCTTCTTTCTTTATTTTAATTCCTAAAGCTTTTGATAAAATTTCTGAAAACTTTAAAACCTTCATATCAAATTCTTCAGCATTTTTATTTAATAATAAATAATCAATTAAAGAACTAACAATTATTTTATTTATGCCCATTCTCTTAGCTTGTAAAAGTCTTTGTTTTGCAATTTCATTTGCTAATTCAGAATTAGTTCTTATCAATCCTCCACAACCTCCGCAACACATACTATTTTCTTTTGAATCTGGCATTTCTTTTATCTCATAACCAATTAATTCTAAAATCTTGCGAGGAGCATCACAAATCCCACAATATCTGCTTAAATAACAAGAATCATGATAAGTAACCATCTCCATAGCTTTATGCTTAATTAAACGAGGCTTGTTCTCTAATTTATCTAAAATAATCTCCCATAAATTTTTAACTTCTATATCCCAATCAGGAAGCATTTCAGGATAATCTTGTAAAAACATTTTATAACAACCAGGACAAGCTGTTATAATTTCCTTAATCCCTTCTTCTTTAAAAATCTCAAAATTTCTACGAGCCAGCTTTCGGGCTTCAACCTCATAACCTGCTTCAAAAGAAGGAAGTCCACAGCAAACTTTCTTATCAATAACTTTAAAATTAATCCTTAATTTAGAAAAAACTTTTTTATATAATTCAAAATTCTCATTAAATTTAAAATAAGTTACACATCCTGGAAAATACAAGGTATTACTTGTTCTAAATTTTGAAAATAAACCCATTTTTACTTGTTATTTTATCTATTTCTATAAATCTTTAAGCTTTGAAGAGTAACCTAAACTTTTCACCTACATAACTTAATATTTTTATAGACTATTAGTATTAAACAGAAGATTTTGGTTTTAAAGCATATATATATTTAAAAGAATATTTTAAAAAGCCAACATTTCTTATCAATTTAAGCCCGCATCGCATAGTGGTATTGCACATGCTTGGAAAGCATGGCCTTTTAGGCTCCCAGGTTCGATTCCTGGTGTGGGCGTACTTTTAAACAAAAACACTTAAAAATCCCAACTTCATAATAAAACTACCCAATGGGAAAGAGTTCTGATTGAAAATGAAATTAAATTTAAAGAAACTTGGGGCTATTGCTATTATTGGTTATTCATTAATCTTTAATCCAATCAAAACAACAAAAGATTACTGGTCCTTTAGAAGAAACATAGACCAACATGTCATAGAAGCTATTTCTTTACAGGAAAAAGAACTTGGAATAAAACATCAAGGTCGCCCGAACGTAAAATTTAGAAGACCTCCTTTTGAAGGAGTCTATCTGGCTGAAGCTAATTATATTCCTTGGACAGATACTATTCATTTTGACTCTTTTCTTCCAACATTGTTTATTTCTACAGCGACATTTGGCTTATGTAACATAAATTACCGAGGAGTTCTACATCATGAGCTGGGTCATTTTTATTGTGATAAAATTAGAGAACGCAACAATATAGCTTTTTCTAATAATCAATTTACTCGGACGATAGAAGAAGGAATAGCAGAATATTTTCGTAGAAGTATCCGATCAGAAAAAGCAGGGCATGGATCTTATAATAGATGGTATAATAAAGTAAAACCTGTAATAGAAAAAGAAGGGGTGGAAGTAATTGAATCTTTAGTAATTTCTCCAGATAAATTTATAAATGCCCAACATTTATAAAAATAAACCCAAAAAGGGAAAAAAAGTTCTAATTAATGCACCCAACTGTATCACTTTTAATACTCTCCTAGTGTGGGCGTTTACCCATCTTGGCAGATTAAAGGGTGTTTTTGTAATGACATTTTACTGTTTTTGGATGTTTCACCTTTGTTCATTATGGATATAAATTGATTTATTTAATTCATTGACATATCTTTTTCTAACTTCTTCATTTTCAATATTTATCAGAACTCTTCTTTCCTTTATTCTTGAGGATCCCCTCTTAAATATAAGTCAACATCATTTAATTTTCTCTTTACTTCTCTTAAACAAGTCTTTCCAAATTTACTAATTGAAAGCAAATCATCTCCAGATTTTCTAATAAGTTCTGATATCTCTGAATCTAAAGATAAACCAATTGAATCTAAACATTTTTCAACACGAACAGTAAGATTTAGGTCTGAAATTTTTCTATTTAAATAAGGATGTCCTGGGTAAAGGGTAGGATTTTCAAATCTCTGGAAGATAGCTACCCCACATTTTGACCTATAATCTGAAGTATCTATTATTGGTGAGGCGAGTTTTTCTGCATCAAGATAGCTTTTAACAGCCTTATAAACATTTTTAGTTTGCAGAGTTTTACCTATAGCTTCTCCTAATTGGTCTGTATTAAGTTTCATTAATTCATGAAGCCCTTCTTCTAATTTTTTATGATCATATTCCATTTTCATTAATTATCACAGAACTCTTTCCCATCGGGTTTAATTTCTAGATATTTAGGATTTATAAATTTATCCATCACTCTTATCTCGACAATTTTTAAATATACTCTTTTCTTTCTATTGAAATGACAATTAACAAAGAACTATTTAATGAACTAAAAAACAGATTTGTATTAGATCAAAGATTATCAAATAAACAAGACTGGAAAAAATTAGAAAAGGTTTATCATGATAATTCATTATGGCTAAAAAGTATTATCTTAAAAGAAGGGAGGATTATTAAAGAAAAAGTTAATGAAAAAGGAGAATTATATACATGGTTAATAATACAACATTCAGATGATTTAGACTTTCAAAAATATTATTTAGAATTATTAATAAAACTTCCATATTCCAAAGATAGGGTGCAATACATTGCTTATCTAACTGATCGTATTCTTGTTAAAGAAAACAAAGAACAGATTTATGGAACACAATTCTCTAATGGAAATCATTTCCCAATAAAAGATATTAAAAACTTAGATAAAAGAAGAAAAGAGATGGGCTTGGAATCTTTTGAGAATTACTATAAATTGATGAATAAACGTTATTCTTAGTATAATAATGCTTAAATAATAAAATATATTCTATCCTCTAAACTTCACACTACGTTGCAAGCTTCTATTCTATCCTCTACACCCAATCATAGAGGTCTTTATAAAAAAAATAGCCTAAATCGTTCTAATACATATTAATAAAAAACAATCCCCTACATCTGCCAGGATAGGCTGGTTTTTGGTGTGGGCGTTTAATTTTTAAACTTTAACCCCCTATATCTTTCATGGCAGAAAGAGGAAATGTATATGTTCTTCCAGTAGAAGTTTTTGATTCAAGGTCTAAAGGAGTAACTATTTAGGATTGGACGATTTATGCAACAATAGCAGAAAACAAACTATATGCAGCATTATCAATAAATAATAATACCGAATGTGAGAACATGTTTAGAATTCCAAAAGGACAAAAATTCATAAAATCCTGTTTAGATAAACACCCTTATGCTACAGAAAATGGGGTTTTCATAGCTTAATTAAATCTCTCTAAAACCATATCTGTAACTAGTTTCAAACAAACCTTTAAAAATTAAAATTAATTAATAATTACATGACAAAAAAAGACACAATAATATATTTGATCTTAGGGATTATGATTATTTCAATAATTCTTATTATTCTTTCATTAAAAGGTAATGGCAATACTTCTAAAGCTCTTGCAAAATGTATTGGAGAAAATTCTGAATTATATGTTCAATTAGGTTGTGGAGCATGTGAGGTACAAGGAGAAATGTTTGGAGAAAATTATCAATATTTAAATATAGTTGATTGTACTTATGACAGGCAAGAATGCATGAACATAGGAATTACAAGAACCCCTACATGGATTATAAACAGAGAAAAATATAAAGGAATTCAAACTATTGAAAAATTAAAAGAATTAACTGGGTGTTAAAATGAGTTATTTAATAACTATAATCACTACTGCTTTTGCAGATGCAATTAATCCTTGTGCATTAGCTGTTATGACCATGGTTCTTATTTCTATTTTACTTACAAATGAACAAAAAAAACACAAGGTCTTAATAGGAGGCTTAGCATTTATTTCAGCTGTTTTTATTGGTTATTTTTTTTATGGATTAATAATAATCCAGTTATTCAAAAGCTTTCTTAATTTTAGTTCAACAATATATCCTTATTTAAAAAAAGGAATCGCAATTTTAGCAATTTTATTAGGAATATTTAATATTAAAGATTTTATCAGATACAAACCAGGAGGATTAGCGACTGAAATGCCTTTAAAATTAAGGCCAAGAGTAAAACAACTAATTAAAAAAATAACCTCCCCTAAAGGCGCATTTATCATTGGAATTTTTGTAACCTTATTTTTATTACCTTGCACAATGGGTCCCTTAATAATTGCTTCAGAAAAATTATCTGCTCTGTCATTTATTAAAACAATCCCCTGGCTTTTTCTATATAACCTTATTTTTATAATCCCAATGTTGGCAATAACAATAATAGTTTATAAAGGAATATCAACTACTGAAAGCATACATGGTTGGAAAGAAAAGAATATCAAATATATTCATTTAATTACAGGATTATTATTAGTTAGTTTAGGAATAGCAATATTTACTGGGTTGATTTAAAATCCCATTTACTATGACCAAACTGCACAATTAAATCAACTTCAATATCACTAACTTCTAAAGGGACATCACATGCTCCAAAACAACCTCCTAACCATATAAAACACTGACATCCACTCTTTTCTTCAATTTCATCTGTAATTACCATAGAATAAGGCTTAAGCCCCTCTGGAAACTGAAGCAAAACTTTCTTAGCTTTTTTCTCCTTTATATTATTAACTATCTTATTTATTTCTAAATTATATATTTCATTTATTTCATTAATTGTTTTTGTTTGCATATATCTTTAACAATAATAATGCTTTTATACTTTATTATCTAAAAAATTTTATAATAAAAAAAGTCAACTAATACAACTTTAAATTTAAAATGCAAACAAAATTGTTAGAGTTTTTTATTCTTTTCATGAATTTTTCAGATGATAGAAATCATAAAGGAAGTTTAGGGTTTATGCCATTATCTCCTAAAATAAGACTAACCAACAAAGGCCTACATAATGCTAATTTACATGCTTATCTTAAGGCCTTAGAAATTGAAGAACACAGGGAAGGCATTAGTAGGACTATAAATCAATATTATAATCTTATTAAATACCATGACACTAAACTTGAAGAAAAAATATTAAAAGGGTGTTTTGACCCAGAAGTCTATTTAAGAGCATTTCAAGGGCTACTAAAAACAGATAGAGGAAAATTTGTAAATGGATGGACAGAAAAAGAGAAACTAAAAGAAAAATACAATATAAATGAGGAAAGCTTTAAACAGCAGATTGAAATAGGGGTCATACAGACAAAATCACAAGGACAACACGCAAGACCAACTCCTTATTTTAATAATCCTATTGAAATAAGAAACAAAGAAACATGTTCTGCACCATATATGGTTTTAATGTATAATCTTATTGCATTATCACTATTAAAAAAGCCAAAAATTATAGGAGAAGGAGGAACTGGTTGTGCTTATCATATTGCAAATACTGCTGTTATTTTTCCTAATTCAGAAATTTACACATGGGAAGATCCCAGGAAAAGATGTCATCATAAAGGTAACCTAAACCTCTCAGAAAGAATACATGAAATTACAAGAAATTGTTTTGCTCAAAATACTTTAAAAGGTTTACCAAATCACTTTGATGAATTTTATTTCACATTTAATATTCCAAAAGAAGAAATGTTACAGCCATTTATAAATCATCTTAATGAAGGAGGAATATTAATTGCCCCAGTCAGTATGGAAAGTCAAGGTGGAGGCAGCATCTTGCGTGTTTATTCAAAAGAAGATAAAATAAGAAAAACAGACCTTTGCTGTGTAGCTTTTAGAGAAGCGATAATGCCAGAATCCCCCAACTAAAAATAATTTTAACAAGAAAAAATAATATAAAAATCAAGCTCTTAAAAAAAGAAGGTGTGAAGATTGAAGGAGTAACTTAATAAGGAGACGGCAATCCTAATTCCTCAATAGATTTTTTCCCTTTATCTTTAGCTTTATAGTCAATTGTAAACTCCAATGAACCAGTTTTAAAAATCTGAACAGCTAAGATTCCTTCAGGAAATTCCCAATCTTTTTGTTGAAAATATTTTCGAGCCTTATCTACTTCAGCTTTAGAAGCCCAAACATAATATCTTAAAAAATCTCCAAAAAAGTGATAAATATACTGAATTTCGCTTTTTTGTTCATCTGGGTCTTGTCCATTCATATGGTCCAGAACATCCCAACCTTTTTAAACAAAATTATGATAGAATATATTTTTAATCTTCAACTAAATTTTCTAAAGGAAGCTCTAAATTTTTAGCAGTTTCTTTAATAGAATCCATATCAAATCCTGCAATAGAAAAAAATCTAGCATATATTTTAATATTATTCATTTCAGGGTTTTGATTAACAAGCCTTACAAGGGTTGCATTTTTACCTAGTATTTCAAAATGAGGCCCATAAGATGCATTTCCAAAACGCCCTAACATTCTAAATAAATCGTCGCTTCTAAGCAGGGCTCTTGCATTCTCATAAACTTCCATAGTTATATTAGATTTAGGACCAGGAGCATGACTAAATTCATCAAGAGGATGATAAGGGTCTTCGTCAACAAAAAAATATGCAATTTTTCTGAAGTTTTGTCCTTCTTTATCAACCATAAAAGTATCAGAAACATATAACTTTAAAAATAATATCCTAGTATAAAATATATTATAGAGAAAGACAAAATGACAATCAGACAACCAATAGTAACAGTAGCAGGTCATGTTGACCATGGAAAAACATCTATACTAGACAGGCTAAGAAAAACAGGGGTTCAAGAAAAAGAAGCAGGAGGAATAACTCAAAAAATTTCTTTTACAAAAATGCCTATTGAAACAGTTTACAAAATGTGCCCAACATTAGAAAAAGCCCAAAAATTAGAATTTCCAGGGCTTTTATTTATAGATACTCCAGGACATGCTGCATTTTCAAATCTAAGAAAAAGGGGAGGAAGCTTAGCAGACCTTGCTATTCTTGTAATAGATATAAATGAAGGAATAATGCCTCAAACAGCAGAAGTTATTGAAATTTTAAAATTAAACAAAACCCCATTTATAGTTGCACTAAACAAAATAGATAACATCTCAGGATGGAGAAAACAAGATGAAGATTTAATAAAAAGTATTAAAATGCAATCAACTAATACAAGTCAACAATTTCAAGAAAAATTATTAACACTAATCGGAGCTTTTCATCATCATGGATTTAATGCCAAACCTTTTTACGAAGTGACAAATTTTAAATCTCAATTAGCATTAGTTCCATGCTCAGCAAAAACAGGCGAGGGGCTTAATGAACTAACAATGACTTTTTGCGGATTAAGCCAGAAATTCCTAAAACAAAGTCTTAAACTTGGAAAAGATGCAAAAGGGGTTATTTTAGAAATCAAAAAAGAAAAATCAATGCAATATATTGAAGCAATCTTATATGATGGAAGTTTATCTGCAAAAGATGAAATTGCAATAGCAAGTTTTGGTGAACCAATTATAACAAGAATAAGAGTTTTAGAAGAAATCTTACCCATCACTAACAAATTTAAACCAGCTTCAAAAATTTATGCTGCAAATGGAATAAGAATGCAATTAATTAATTCAAAAGAAATTCTTCCAGGAATGCCTTTTACAATATATAAAGATAATTTACAAGAAATCAAAAACCAATTTGAAAAAGAAGTTGGAGAAAAAATAAAAACAGATAAGCAAGGGATAATCATAAAAGCAGATTCATTAGGTTCTCTTGAAGCTTTAATAACAATGTTAAAACAAGAAAAAATTCCAATAATAAAAGCAGGAATTGGAAAAATAAATAAAAAAGATGTAATCTCTGCTCAAACAAATCTTAAAACAAATCCTGAAAATGCAATAATTCTTGGATTTAATACAGAGATTGATAAAGAAGTTAAAGAATTAGACACGAGCAAAATTAAAATTATTACAGAAGAAGTTATCTACAAATTAATTGAAAATTTAATAAAATATCAAGAAGAAAAAGAAAAAGAAATAAAAAGAGAGAAAATCATGAGTTTAACAACAATTTGCAAGCTTAAAATCCTCCCGCAATATATCTTCCATAACAGTAATCCTGCTGTTTTTGGAATAAGAGTTGAAGCAGGGAAATTAAAACCAAAAACTCAACTAATTGATCCTGAAGGGAAATCAATAGCCAAAGTTAAAGCAATTCAAGATAAAAATCAAACAATTGAACAAGCAGAACAAAACCAAGAAATCGCAATCTCTCTTCCAGGAATAATTTTTGACAGACAATTAGCAGACACAACCCACCTATACTCAGATATTTCAGAACATCAATTCAAAGAATTCAAAAAAAACAAAGATTTGCTAACGCAAGATGAAATCCAAACCCTGCAAAAGATTGCAGAGATAAAAAGAAAAGAAAAGGTGACTTGGGGTGTTTAGATAAAACTCTAAATCATTGATGTCATTAAAAAATTTATTATATATAGAAAACAAACTTGGAAAAAATAGTATTCTTATTAAAGTTCCAAAGATAAATACAATGTATATAGGGGCTCATAAAGATTTTGAAAAAGTTCTTGCTCTACATGGCCTTAGTAAGCAAGGAAATATAAAAGATGATCCAAGAATAATCCCAAAGAGAAGATGGTTAAGAGAATATCATTTAGATGAATTACCTCAATTATTTTATAACACAATTTTTAAAAGAAATATAAAATTAATAGGAATAAGACCTAGACCAGAACATATATGGAACTTCTTTCCTGTTCAACACAAAGAAAGAGCTTTAAAACAAAAACCAGGATTGGCAGGAGTTCCTTATGCTTATCCAAAACTATCAACTATTAAAGCAGAAAGAAGATATTTAGCAAAACAAAAAATAGCAAAAAAGAAATCAATCCCTTTAATCCTAATAGATCTGGAACATTTTTTAAGAATTGCTTATAACAAAACAATTTTAAGACAAAAAAGTTCTTAAGCAACCTTTAAAAAACAAAATTTTATAAATAAAATCTATCTAATAAAAACATGAACTTAACAATAATTGTTTTACTTATCTATTTAGCATTCATGTTTCTTATTGCTTGGTACTTCTCAAGAAAAGAATCCCTTGAAGCTTATTTTCTTAACAAAAAAAGCACAGGAACTTGGGTAATGACTCTTTCTATTGTTGCTACAGTAGTTGGAGCAGGATCAACTGTGGCAATAGTTTCTGAAGTTTATAACACAGGAATATCTTATGGAATAGCCTTACCATGCGGATTAATATTTGCTGCCCTCCTAATGGGAATTTTAGCTAAAAGAATTAAAAAAGTTGGGGAAGAATATGACGCTTATACTTTAGTTGATTTTTTCCATAAAAGATTTGATAACAAGAATAAAAAAATAATGTTTATATTTCAGTTATCTGTCCTCACTTTATGGATAGCAGTCCAAGCAGTTGCTATGGCTTCTCTTGCTTCTGTATTAACAGACATTGATTTTGGAACTGCCCTCCTTTTAGTGGCCGGCATAACTATTTTATATACCACAATTGGAGGATTAAAAATAGATTTTATAACAGATTTTGTTCAGTTTTGGATAATCTTAGTAGTATTTTTAATAACCGCTATATTAGGATACCAACAAGTTGGAGGATTTTCTTCCTTATTTTCCAGTATTCCTAAGGGTCATTTAAATCCCTTTGCATTTGGGGGGATAGTTTGGTTTCTTGGTGCTATTTTTTTAAGTGGATTTTATGCATTAGGAAATAGTTCAGTCTGGCAGAGAATAATGGCTACAAAAAATCAAAAAGTTGCAAGAAAATCTTATTTCTTGGCAATTCCAATTATACTCTTTTTAAGTTTAATAATTGTTTTTTTCGGCTTAGTTGCAAGTGTTCTTTTAAAAGACATAAACCAAGATTTTGCAATATTTTCTTTAATGGAAACTATTCTCCCCCCAGCTCTGGTAGGGGTAGGATTTGCAGCAATCCTAGCTGTAATAATGTCATCTGTTGATAGCTTACTTGTTGGTGGCTCTACCATCATTTACAGGGAGATATTTAAGAAAGACCAATTTGAAAATAAAAAAGAAATTTTTCATGCAAGATTAATAACAGCTGCATTTGGTATTATCGGTTTCTCAATAGCTTTTTTAATACCTAAAATTGTGACCCTTTCTTTAATCACAGTTTATTTAGCAATAACTCTTGCGTTTCCAACAATCTTTGCTTTATACTCAAAGAAACTTAGTGCAAATGCAAGTTTTTGTGCTATATTAATAGCACCAATTGCCCTTTTTATAACCTTCCCCATCCTCGGTCCAAATTCGTTTGTTGTTCCATTAATTTTAGATCTTGGCATATTAATTTTTTATGATAAAGTATTTAAGAAAAGGGATTTTGTACTTCATATCCCACAATAACCTTTAAAAACCCGATTTTCAATTAATACTTATCAATAACTTATAAAAAATGAAAAAATATACAATTGCCAAAGCTGCATATTTTACTATTATAGCAGGATTAATATGGAATGGTTTAACTAAACCTATACAACTAACAAAAGAAATATACAAACAGAAAATACTACATAATAAAGGAGTTGTCTTTGTCATGGACAGACATTTTAAAAACAGATTAGGGAATAATGTTCTTCAGTATAGAATTATATCAGTAATAGGAAATAAAATTCTTAGTAAAGAAATAACTAAGGATGAAGATGAAATACCAAGATTAATAAATGTAGCTAAAAAATGCTTAGAGGATAGTGTTTTAGAACATTAAAACAAAAAAATGCCATTTAAAATAAACATATCGCACAAAGGAAAAACACTAAAAATAGAAACAGAATCAGAAGTCCTAGTTGGGAAAAAAATAGGAGAAAAAATTAAAGGAGAAGATATAAGTAATGAACTTGATGGTTATGAACTTCAAATAACAGGAACATCTGATATTTCAGGAATTCCTGGGTTTAAAGGATTAGAAGGTTCTGGATATCACAAAAGATTATTAACATATGGTTCTGGAATGAAAGACAGAAGAAAAGGAATAAGATTAAGAAAAACCAATAGGGGCGAAGAAATTTCATTAAAAACTTCTCAAGTTAACACAATAATTACTAAAGAAGGAAATAAAAAATTTAACACATTAATTGAAAAACCTAAAGCAGAAGAAGAAAAACCTGCAGAAGCTCCAACTAAAGAAAAAGAAACAAAAGAAGCACCAAAAGAAACAGAAAAAGAAAAACCAATAACAAATACTGATAAAGAAAAACCAGATGAAACAAAACCTAAAGTAAAAGAAACACCTAAAGAAGAAGAAAAGAAAGCAGAATCTACTACTGATATTTCATCTGAAAAACCAAAAACAGAACTTACAAAAGAAAAAACTTCTCAATAATAATCCTTATAAACCCCTTATATCTAATTTTTAAAATGGCCCTACCAAATGATTCAATATCACAAATAGAGACTCATATCAAGCTTTTTGAAACACAATATAACAAATCCCCAACAAGAGCAATTATTAATGAAAAATCTCATTTATTATTAAAAGAAAATGATATGCTTATCCCAAATAAAGATTTCACAGGAGAAAGCTACACAAATCATGTATTAAGTAATGAAAGCAAAATACAACGTCTTCCAGTTTATTATTTAGAAAAACTACCCGAAAAAGAAAGATTAAAATTAGAAGAAGAAGTAAAGAATATAAAATTCCCTATAATTTTTGCAAATAAAAAAAATCATTATATTGTTGGGGATTTAAGCTTATGTGATAAAGAACTAACAGAACTCAAAAAAGAAACTGAAACTAGTCAATAAATACCTTTAAAAAACCAAAAGAAGATACTAATAAAAAAGAATGATAATCCTTAAAAAGCTTTAATTTATATAATATCAGCTAATTACAATGGAAAAAATAAACTCAAACGAACAAGCCAGCACAGAAAAACTATTAAGCCATATAGAAAGAATGGCTTATGATTTTGATGAAGAACATAATATACATCCAACAAAGGGTTTTTTAGGTAGTTTATTATTTGATGAACTATGTAAAGTAAAATTATTAGAGCAAGCTGATCCTAAACAAACTACAGACCCATACAAAATATATAAATTAAATAAGCCATGGGCTATGGGTATAGAATTTTATGCTCATGAAAAATTAGCTAATGAACAAGCAACTAGAAAAAGAAAAAGACAAATAGAAGACATATTATCTACTTCAAAACCAATAGGAATTACTTTAACAGCCCCAGGAATACTCGGAAAAATAAAATATATACGTTATGAAGATTTTGTATCTAAATCAAACCAACATCTTTAAATAACAATAATTCTCAAGAATATTAACAAAACTAATAACCACAACTGATATCTTATAAAATATCACGCTTTAAAGATGACAAACTTAATCTATTCATCTGAGTAGCTCAAAGATACAATAAGATTCCAGATAAATAAAAAATAATATGGAAAAACAACAAAACATCGAAAACTTAGACATGCTCAATATAGGTATAGTCGGGCATATTGACCATGGGAAAACTACATTATTGCATAAACTTACTGGAAAGTTTGCAGATACACATTCAGAAGAACTTAAAAGAGGAATAACTATTAAATTAGGTTATGCCGACACTATATTAGAAAAAGCAGCTAAAAAGCGTTATATTAGCTTTGTAGACTGCCCAGGACATGAAATGCTTATGGCAACAATGTTATCTGGAGCAGCTTTAATTGATGCTGCAATTCTTGTAATAGCAGCAAATGAAGGAATAAAACCTCAAACAAGAGAACATCTTATAGCTTTACAAGCAAAGAAGGTTAATCAAATAATAATTATACAAAACAAAATAGACTTAGTAGACAAAAAACAAGCTTTAGAAAATTATCAAAAAATTAAAGAATTTATAAAAGCCACAATCGCTGAAAATGCACCAATAATCCCTGTTTCTGCACAACAAGGAATTAATATTGAAAAAATAAAAGAATTACTTTTAGAAATACCAATACCAAAAAGAGATTTAAAAGCAGAACCAGAATTTTTAATTGCAAGAAGTTTTGATATTAATAAACCAGGAACAAAAATTAAAAATCTTCATGGAGGAGTTTTAGCAGGGATATTAAGAAAAGGAATTCTTAAAATAGGAGATGAAATTGAAATCAAGCCAGGAATAACAGAAAAACATGCTAATCAAATCTCCTATAAACCAATTAAAACAAAAATTACATCAATTTACAGAGGGAACCACCCGATAAAACAAGCAACTCCTGGAGGAAGTTTAGCTTTTGAAACAGAATTAGATAATATATTAACAAAAACAGATTCTTTATCTGGTTGTATTGCTTCAAAACCAAACAAACTCCCAGAAATAACAGATACAACAAAATTAAAATATGAATTATTTACAGAAGTTTTAGGTGAAGAAAAAAAGACAAAAGTTGAGAATCTAAAACCAAGTGAAATGCTTATGCTTTCAATTAATACAACAACAACTGTTGGCCAAATTAAAAAAATAAAAGGAAATGAAATTGAACTTTCTTTAAAAATCCCAATAGTCCCAATTAAAGGAGATAGTGTTGGACTTGCAAGAAATATTCATAATCACTGGAGATTGATTGGATTTGGTGAAATTATTTGATTTAGTAATGTTATAATATAAGAATCAAATGATTGAATAAAGATAATTTAATTTACAATTTTAATATTATAAAAATTAGATTATCGAGTAGAAATACTGTAAAACTTCTTAGTATCTTATTGTGTCTTAAGTTATTCTCTTCTGTTTCTTAAAGTCTCTCATCTTTATCTCTTACTATACTTCTAAGATATAAGTTTAAAATCCCCCATTTTTAAACCTTTCGCAGTGCTTTTAAACCTTAAAAAATTCTATAATGTATGGATGATGAGTCCCCCTCTGGACAAAGAAGTGATAGAAAGTATAATTCTAAAAGACCTCTTGCTCAACTAGTAAAAGCTGAAAGAATAGTCAATAAAAGAATACAGCCTTATGCCCCTTTTAGAAATTTATTAGGCAAAGTAAATGATTCAGAAATAGTCGGAGTATTAAAAGAATTAGCACAAGGAACAAGCAAAGTTATGTTCCCAAAAGGGGTAGGATTTTGTGAATTAACCGATTATTGCGCCCCCTTCCCTCAAAAAATGAGATTAGGTGATGGAGACTGTTCTGTAAAAAAATCAAAAGGATGTAAAATTTATCAAAGATTTCAAGCAATTAAAACATATTACCTTAAGGATAATAATGATAAAGAAGCATTAGAAATATTAGCAATAAGTGAAGAAACATCTCCTATAAGAAAAGATGATTACGAACCTAAAATATTAAAATCTAGAATATCCTAAATTTAAAAAAATCATTCTAAAAACTACAGCATCAAAATACTTATAAATCTAATTTTATAGAAAAATACATGGAAACTGATTGTATTAATCCACAATTATATGACGCATTGTCTAAACAAATTGGCCAAGGATATAACCAAGAAAAAGGAAGAGAAGTTGTTAATGCAGTCCATAACACTCTAATCAATGCTTTAGGGAGCGAGGATAGTAAAATCCTACCTGATGCAGGTTTAGCAAGTACCTTAGGTGCAGAATCTATTGATGGTCTTGATATTTCTCTTAGATTAACTAAACAATTAGGAATAATAATTCCAAAACCTTATGCAAATATATTATTAAAAGAATCTGAGCAAGATCCAGCAGAAAAAACAGTTATTGAATTAACAATAAAAGCTTATGAGTTATATATTAAAAGATAAAAACTATTCTTCTTCAACCACAACACCCTCATCCCTAATCAACTTAGCAATATCTCCAACCCTGTCTCCTGTTTGTAATCTGATGATTCTTACTCCTTGAGTCACTCTTCCCATAACTCTAATATCTTTAATACTTGTTCTAATTACAATTCCTTTTTTAGTTGAAACAACAAACTTATCCCCTTGATTAACATTAATAGTGCTTACAACATCTCCAGTTTTATCAGTAATTTTTAAATTAATTACTCCCTTGCACGCACGCGAAGTTAATCTATAGTCTTCAATTTTGCTTCTTTTTCCATAACCTTTTTCAGTAATTGTTAAAATTGAACTTTTATTATCCTTAACAATTTCTAAACTAACTACTTCATCTCCTGCTCCTAACTTAATCCCAGTAACTCCATAACTTGCTCTTCCCATGCTTCTAACCTCTTTTGAATTAAATTTAATTGCCTTTCCTTTTTTAGTCATTAACATAACTTCCTGCCCTTCTACAATTTTATCAACACCAACAACTTTATCTGAATTATCTAAAGGAAGATTGATTATTCTAACCCCGCTATTTCTTGGTTTTACAAACAATTCTAATCTAATTTTTTTAACATGTCCTTTTTTAGTAGCCATAAACAAATGATCTTTAAACTGCTTAACAGCCATTACATTAGTAATTACCTCGTCTTTAATATTCAATAAATTAACAATTGCTTGTCCTTTTCCATATCTTTGTGTTTCAGGAACTTTATATGCTTTTAACCAAAATAATCTTCCACGAGCAGTAAATAACAACAGACTATCATGTGTAGAACAACTAATTATTTGCTTTACAAAGTCCTCACTAGTTAATTCTGCTCCAATAACCCCCTTACCCCCTCTTTTCTGCTCATTATAAACCCTAAAAGGCATTCTTTTAATATAGCCTTTATCAGTAATTGTTATAACAACATCCTTTTTCTGAACCAAATCTTTTTCTTTAAGTTCTTTAACTGATTGAATAATTGTGCTTCTTCTTGCATCTCCATAATTCTTTTTAATTTCATTTAATTCTTTTTTAATTATCTTTAAGATTTCCTTTTCATTAGATAAAATCTCCTTTAATTCTTTAATTAATACAAGCAAATCTCTTTCTTCTTTTTTTAGTTTTTCATGTTCTAAAGAAGTAAGTTGTTTCAAAGTTATTTCTAAGATTGCTTCTGCCTGTTTCTTACTTAATTTAAATTCCTTTTGTAAAGCTTCAGAAGCTAGAATTGCTGTTCTGCTTTTTCTGATTGTTTCAATAACTTTATCTAAATTTTTTAAAGCGATTAATAATCCTTTAACAATATGTTCTCTTGCTTCTGCTTTTCTCAAACTAAATTCTATTCTTTTTCTAACTATTCTTCTTCTATAATTAATATAACACTGGATTATTTGTTTAAGATTAAGTTGTTTTGGAATTCCTGCAACCAAAGCAACTAAAACCGCATCAAATCTTGTTTGTAATTTAGTAGATTTATACAACCTATTAATTGTAAATTGTGAGTTTGCTCCTTTTTTCAAATCAATAACAATTCTTATCTTACCTCTTGAACTTTCATCTCTTAAATCTTTAATATCAGGCAATTTCTTATCTGAAGCAAGTTCAGCAATTTGTTTAACTAAATTAGATTTATTTACTTGATAAGGAATCTCAGTGATTATAATAGATTCTTTATCCTTTTTACTTTCAATTGTTGTTCTACCTCTCATAACAAAACCTGCCTTGCCTTTTTCATATAACTCCTTTAAATTTTCAGCAACAATTTTACCGCCAGTAGGCAAATCAGGTCCTTTAATTATATTCATAAGTTGTTCAATTGTAATATTTGGTTTATCAATTGCTTTAATAATTGCATCACAAACTTCTATTAAATTATGTGGAGGAATATTAGTTGTCATTCCAACTGCTATCCCGCTTGAACCATTAATAAGTAAATTAGGAATCTTTCCAGGTAATATAATTGGCTCTTTAACAGAATTATCAAAATTAGGAATAAATTTAACTGTTTCTTTATCAATATCCTGAAGTAATTCAACTGCTATTTTAGTTAATTTTGCTTCTGTATATCTATAAGCAGCTGCAGATGAACCATCAATATTCCCAAAATTACCTTGTCCATGAACTAACGGATATCTAAGACTAAAATCCTGAGCCATTCTAACCATTGCATCATATACAGATGTATCCCCATGTGGATGGAATTTACCAATAGTATTTCCAACAATTGTAGCGCTTTTCTTAGTCATTCCTTTTTCCAAACCCATTAATTTCATTGCATAAAGAATTCTTCTATGAACAGGTTTTAATCCATCTTCAACACTAGGCAAAGCCCTAGAAACAATAACACTCATAGCATAATCAATATATGCCCTTTTCATTTCTCCAGAAATCTCACTGCCTACAACTCTGTTCTCATCCATATCTCTAAGATTAATCTTAGTTTTTTCAAGAGTTTCTGCTCCTTCTCCGTTTGTGTTGTTTTTTGGTTGCATTTTATTTTATTTTTTTAATAGAAATTTTATATTCCCTAGTTCCATCTCTTGTTATATTAATTTTTTTATTAACATCATAATTTCCTTTACATTTTTCAAAGATAAATTCTTTTACCATATCATAGGAATTTGAATTAAACTCAAGTACATCCCCTATTCCTAATTCATTTTCTATTATTTCTTTTAATGATGCTAAGTTTTTCATCTTAAATATCACCCCCAGTAACTTTTTTATAAAATTTCAGAGCTTTAGGAACAAGTTTACCATTATAAAGAGAAGGATTATATACATTGGGCCAACACATAGATAGCTTTTCTAATATAAAACACTTTCCAGAAGTGCAGGGGCTAGGAGATTCCCTATAGCTAGTAAGCAATCCATTAGGCATCATTAATGTACAAATATTCTTTTGTTCACCAGCTCTCCAGCTCCAAGCAGGACATACTCTTTTCCTTTTATCTTTTAATTTTTTTACTAGCCCCCTCATCATATAACTTAATTTTTGTACCATTTTATATATCCACCTCTGCAATATTAGCATTAGCCTCTATAAACTTCCTACGAGGGCCTACAACATCTCCCATTAACATTGAAAATGTTTCATCAGCTAAAACAGCATCTTCTATGTTTACTTTTTTTAATATTCTTGTTTTAGGATTCATTGTTGTATCCCAAAGCTGTTCAGAATTCATTTCTCCTAAACCCTTAAATCTTTGAACATCTGCTTTCCCTCCTAATTTTTCAACTAATTTTTTCAGTTCACTATCAGAATAAACATAATAATCTTTTTTCTTTCTTACTCTATAAAGCGGGCTCACAGCAATATACACATTTCCATTTTCAATTAATTCAGGCACATATCTAAAAAAGAAAGTTAATAATAAAGTTGTAATGTGCTGTCCATCAACATCTGCATCACACATAATTATAATCTTACTATATCTTAATTTTTGTAAATTAAAATTTTCTTTTACTCCTGTTCCCATAGCAGTAATAAGATTAATAATCTCCTCAGAACTAAGCACTTTTGTAGGATTTGATTTTTCAACATTAAGAATCTTCCCCTTGAGAGGTAAAATCGCCTGAAATTCCCTATTCCTCCCATCAACCGCTGTTCCTGCAGCACTATCTCCTTCAACTATATATAATTCTGTTTTTTCCATTTTTTTACTTGAACAATCAGCTAATTTTCCAGGTAACCCAGAAAAACCAACAATACTTTTTCTTCTAACTAAATCACGAGCTCTTTTAGCTGCTTCACGAGCCTTAGAAGAAGCAGTTGCTTTTTGAGCAATTTTATTTGCAATTGAAGGATTTTCTTCTAAAAACTCTGATAAGGCAGAAGAAACCATTGAATCAACATAACCCTTAACTTCACTATTTCCTAATTTTGTTTTAGTTTGTCCTTCAAATTGAGGTTCTTTTAATTTTAAATTAACAATAGCAGTAATACCTTCTCTAACATCATCCCCACTTAAACTACCAGACTTTAACATTCCTTTTCTCTTTGCATAATCATTTATAGCCCTGGTTAAAGCAGTTTTAAATCCAGAAATATGAGTCCCACCCTCAGTAGTATTAATAGTATTTACAAAACCAAAAATATTCTCATTATATCCATCAGTATATTGAATTGCAATCTCAACAATACAAGAATCAACTTGCTTCCTAAAATAAATTGGTTTATGCAAAACCTGTTTAGATTTATTAATATGTTTAACAAATTCAATTAATCCCCCAGCATAATGAAGCACTTCTTTTTTTCCTGTTTTTTCATCTTTTAATATAATCTTTACATCAGGATTTAAAAAAGCAATTTCTTGAAATCTTTTTCTTAAAAAATTAAAATCAAATTCAATTGTAGAAAATATATCTGAATCAGGGTAAAATGTAATTTCAGTGCCATGTTCTTCTTTTTTACATTTTCCAATAATTTTCATAGCATAAACTGGCTTACCAATCTTGTATTCTTGCTGATAAACTTTTCCATCTCTTTTAACACGAGCAATCATTTTTTTAGATAAAGCATTTACAACACTAACACCAACACCATGTAATCCTCCAGAAATTTCATAAGCTGTTTTCTCAAATTTTCCTCCTGCATGTAATTTAGTTAATGCAATCTCAAGAGCAGGTTTTTTATAAATAGGATGCTTGCCAACAGGAATTCCTCTTCCATTATCTCTAACAGTTCCGCTTCCATCTTTGTTTATTATAATTTCAATAATAGTGCAATAACCAGCCAAGCACTCATCAATAGAATTATCACCTACCTCAAAAAAAAGATGGTGCAAACCTTCTTTGCCAGTGCTTCCTATGTACATTGCAGGACGTTTCCTAACCCCTTCCAAACCTTCCAGTACTTTAATCTGTGCTGCTCCATATTCTTGTTTTGTTTTTTCTGGCATTTTTGTTATTTTTTACCTATGTTTCTATAAATCTTTAAGTTGTGTTAATGAACAGTTTAAGTTTAATCTGAATAGCTCAACATATCATCTCCACATCCCCCTATGTTTATAAGATACAGATATCCCAGTATATTTTAGATAGTTTTAACTAAAACCTCTTAAATTTAGTAAATTTTTAGTAAAAATTTTCCTTATCTACAACATAAAAAGCTTTTTCATTTAAAAACCTTTCTGCCTAAATTTAGGGGTTTCAAGCCCTAAACTAATGAAATTTAAAAAATACCCTGATTTATGTTTACCTTTTATTATATTCTAAACTACTCATAACATACCTAAAATCCTCATCTCCAAAATGTAATATTTCATAAGATATCAACAAAATAAAATATCTTTCAAAAACCTACTTAAACAACTCTCTTGCTTTTCTCTCAATTTCTAAATCTAAATTTGCCTTCTTTTTATTAAATTCTGCTTTTTTAATCTTAATTGCGTCTTCTAATCTATCTTCAAATTCTTCTTTCAACTTTCTTCTGATAATAGCAGATTGTTTTACAACAGAAGATTTAATAGCTTCTTTTTTCTCTTGTTCTAATTTTTTCATTAATTGTTTTTTATAAGCATCCTCATTTTTTCTTATCTTCCTAGTTTCAGAATTTAGTTGATTTTTTATTCTTGAAACCATAGTTTTTTCTTTAGAAAGTTTATTTTTTACTTGTTCAAGTCTTCTTTTTTCTTTGTTTTTCTTTTGAACGTGTTGCCTATGAACTTTTTTAATTTCCTGGGTTAAATGTTTATACATTTTATTATTTAATCTAACTCTATGAAAAAAAATTTCATGCTCAAAATGTTTTCTTAAATCTCTTTTTTCTTTAATTAAATTATCTCCATAAGTTCTCTCTAAATTAATTCTATTAAATTCAAACTCTCGCTTTAATTTCTCCCTTAATTCATCTATTTTTTTCTTAGAAATTTTGATTTTTGTTTCTGCTTGTCTTTCTTTTAATTCTTTTTCTTTTTCAAAAGCCATTTGTGCCTTTAATTTTTCATGTTTTTCATCTAAATCCCCAAGAACTTTATTTTGTTTCTTTTTCAAAATCACTTTTTGTTGTTCTAATTTTTTCCTTATTTCTGCATTAAGTTTATTCATCAAAGCTGTTTTTTTCTGATTTAATGACTTCATAATCACATCTTGTTTTTGCTTTAGCTTTCTCTCTTGTTCATTTAATTTATTCTGATTTTCAGATTTAAATTTTTCTTTTAATTCTGATTCTTTTTTTACAAGTAATTGATTTTGTTTTTCAATTTCTTGCGCAGATAATCTCTTTTCTCTTTCAACTCTTCTTTGCAATAATTTATTTTGAGCATCTATTCTTTTATCCAACTGCTCTTCTCTTTGTTTTAATAATAATTTTTGCTTTTCCAAAGCTTTTTTTAATTTATTACTATCTATTTCTAAAGATTTTTTTTGTTTTTCTAAACTAGATTTTAATTTTTTTTCTCGTTGTTTTAAAATTTGATTTCGCCTTTCAATTCTTTTACTCAATTTCTGTTCTCTTATTCTTAATGACATTCTTTTCTCGTCTAATTTTCCTTTTAATTCATCATTTTCTCCTATTAACCATGCTTTTTCCTTGCTTATTTTTTTAGCTGCCTGTAAAGAAAATTCTTTTCTCGCTTTACTTAATTCATTATTTAATTGAAGTTCAAGTTTTGCTTTTAATTTTAATTTTTGAGCCCTTAATTTCATTGCCGAATCAGAAGAAAGTTTTGTCTTAAGTTGTTTCTTCTTTTTTTCTAAGTCTTGGTTAGCTTTAGAAGTTAAAATAAATTTTAATTTTTCCTCTTTTAAAAGTAATCTTTGAGAAGCTTCATATTGCCTTTTTGAAAGTCTTTCTGCCCTTTCTTTAAACTTTTTTAATTTCTTTTCCCCCCTCTTCTTTAGTTCTCTTTTAGAAACATTAAGAAGTGTTTGTTTGTTTCTTTCCTTAGCAATTTCTGCTTTTAATTTTTCATGCTCTTTAACCAAGTTTTGCAAAACTTCAGATTCTTTCTTTCTTAATAATTTCTTTCTACTTGCTAATTCTTTTTCAGCTTGTAAGTTCAGACTTTTTAGTAAATCTTTCTTTTTTTGCTCAAATTTAGCAAATTTTTCATCTGCTTCTTGTTGTTGTATTTGTTTTTGATTTGATAAATTTTTTTCAAATTCAGAATTTAACCCTCTTCTTATTTCTTCTTCTTTTCCAGAAAGAAATTCATCTTCTGTTTTTATTTTATGATTCAAATCTTTTTGTCTTGAATCTAACAATTCAGTTCTCTCGTCAATTATTTTTCTTAGTTTTTCCTGCTTTGATTTTAATAAATTTCTTTTTCTTTCTAAATTTATATTTACATTTTTTTCTTTATTCTTTAGTGTTTTATTTTGTCTTATAATTTCTGCTTCTAAATTATTTACTCTCTCACTTAAAAACTCTTTTTGTTTCCTTATTTTTTTCTTTGATTTCTCATCCTTTATCTTTAATACTTCTCTTTCCCTTTTTATTTCTTGAGAAGCTTGTAAAGCAAACTGTTTTTTCAATTTTTTTTCTATATCATCTAATTCTTGTGCTTCTCTTTTTTCTAAAAGCTCTTTAAGTTTCTTTTTTTCTTCAGCAAGACCTTTTTCTAATCTTGCTTCTAATCTTTGTTGAAGTTTTTGTTTTCTTTCAATTAAGGTTTTAGCATTCTCTTTTTTAAGTTCAGTTTGAAGGCTGTTCTTCCTTTTTTCTAATTCTTTAAGTTCTCTTGAACTCATAATTTTTTTCAATCTCTTTTTTTCATTACCTACCCTGTTAGCAGCTTCTTGAATAAGGCGTTTCTTTACTCCTTCTTTTTCTTTTTCTAATTCTTTTATTTTTTCCTGTTCTTCTAGTATTAATTGTTTTGCTTTTTCTCTTAATTTTTTAAGAGCTTCTTTTTGGAGTTTTTCTCTAAGGGTCCCTATCCCCTGTTTCAAAGAATCATTAAATCTTTTTCTAATTTCCTTTTCTAAATTAAATTTAACCCTCTTCTCATATTCAGAATCAAACTTGTTTTCTAAATCTTTATATTTTAATTGAAAATCTTTCTTCCTTATTTTCAAATCTTCTTGAAGTTGCTGCTTTATTTCTAATTCTTTTTTCTTTAATTTATCAGATAATATTGCTTTAATTTCTCTTAAAGTTAAATTAAATTTATCATCTACTAAAAAACTAACTCCTGGATCAATCTTATTTAATAATTCTTCTTTTATTTTTTCATCTTTTTTTAAATCATTTAATTTTTCATTAATTTTCCTACTAAGATTAGCAAGAACAACTGGTTTTGATTTTTTCTTGTATACCCCATTAATTTTTGCTTTTAAAATAGACATTTCTTTTTCAACCTGAGGTATATAATAAACATTATTTAATTTAGAACGAATAGATTTTACTTCTGATTTATATCCTTTAATATGAAGGTTATTTAATTCTTCTTTAAATTTTTCTAATTTTTCAATACCTTTTTCAAAAACTGCAAAATCTTTTTTAATAGCTCTTGTTTTAGCAATATTCTTAGTACTTATCTTCTTTTTTAAAACTTTTTTTACTGCATGTTTTTTCTTTTTTATTTTCTGTTTTTCTTTTCTTGCTTCCTTCCTTACCTTTTTTGGTCTTTCCTTTATTATAAACTCATGTACTCCTTTAACAGCTGCATTAATTATTGAGTTATCAACATTTGAAATTAAATCTTTATTTACTACAACCTCTTTATTTAGTTTAGTCTTTTTTCCAAGCAATAACCCTCCAAAATATGCTGCTTTTATAGAAGTTAACTTCTCATTTCTTGACCACCCTAGTTTTAATAACTCTTTTGTATTTACAGAACAAATAACTCTATTTTTAGAAGTCCCATTTTCAACTATCTGTAAAACAATATATTTATTAGCTTGTTTTATAATTAAATTTTTTACTTGCTTATCTATCTTCATTTTATCACCTTTTTTGTCCATTATTTTCTCAATTCTTTTTTAATTTCCCCTTTAACCATAGTTTATATTCTTTTTTCCCACCAATATAAATTTTTTTAACCTTTCCTTTAGACCTGTAACTTTTGTAATAATATGGACCAAAAACTTTATTCCCTCTCTTAATATATTTTTTATAAACCATTTTTATTGATGATTTTATCTTTTTAGTAATTTATAAGCTCAATTTAGTTTTGTAGATGAAATGTATAGCTCAATCCTCTCCTCTTCATAATTTTATATTTTACAGATTATTGATTATTTAAGTAATAACTTATCTTTAATATAATAATGTAGAATAACTTATTTAAATATCTTTTTATGCTTAAAAAAATTATTTTTCTGTTTTTTCAAAATCCTTATTTTCTTTGATTTTATTTTCTTTAAGTTTTTTCTTTTTCTCTCTTTTAACCCAATTAACTTTTTTAGGGTCTCTTTTTAAAGCCATATTTCTCCTGCATTTACTAGAACAATAATTAATAGCTCTTCCATCAAACGTAAACACAGTTAATCCTCTTGGTTCATCATAATGTTTTTTGCAAAATGAACATGTTGGCATTTTAAGCAACCCCTGGAAAATATCGAATATCTAACCTATACTTTATAGTAACCAAACCCCTACTTCCATCTACTTCTTGAGGACAAAGTTCAAAATTAAATGCAGAAGTAATACTAGAAAAAACTTTCTTAAGTTCAGGAATCTGTGAAGGAAGGATATCATAAACAGAAACCATTCCTCTGTTAGATGAGATTAATCCAATCATCTTGCATTGAATTTTAGTAATTAATCCTTTTTTACCCATTTTAACTAAACGCCCCTCTTGAAATTTTAGTTTTAATTCTTCGAGCTTCAATCTGAGTTTCTCTTAACATCAAAATATCTCTTTTTCTTACAGGTCCTTTAACATTTCTTCTCATAACCTTTCCTTTATCAAATCCTTGTAAAATCCGGCATCTAACTTGAGTGACTTCTCCCTTTGCACCAGTTCTCCCAACAATCCCTTCAACAATTGCAGGAACTGCTGTTTCAGTTAATAAAGATTCAGCACCTTTAGAACCACTCCCTTGTCCTTGCTTTATTTTCTGAGTTTTACTTCCCATTTTGTTGTTTTATTATTTTTTATTTTTAATATTTTATAAGCTCATAAAAGTTTTAAAGATGAAAACATAACTTAATCTCTCATAACATATCTTAATATTTTATAACATACTAATTTAATTATTTCTCTTCCTTCTTAATTTCCTTTGTAGTCTGAATTTTAATAAAACTTTCAAGATCCTTTTCTGCATCTCCTGGCTCAATTATACAAGCAGAAGCACAAGGAACATTTAATCCAACAGAAATCCCTAATTTTTCTTTTTTATCTGCTTCAACACAAAGAATATTCTTTTCTTTACATAAAATTGGTATATGCTGAACTATTTCTTTAGGCTCAACATCTGCCCCATAAACAACTAATTTAGCTGTTCCTCTTTCTATTGCTTTTGTAACTTCGTTTGTGCCTTTCTCAACTTTTCCAGTCTTTCTTGCTTTTTCAATTATTTCATATATTGATACCATCTTATTAATCTAAACCAAAATATAATAGAAGCATGATGCCTCACATCAGTTCATTGGCTTATCCTAAAGAGAAAAATTGACTTTATAAAGGTTTTTACTAATAATCTTCATTCTCTATAACAACATTTCCAGTTAAAATAGTGTCTCCATATTCATTTACTCAAAAGTCTTTTAACCCAATTCCAAAGTTGAACAAGAGGATTTGAAGAAGGAAGACCTACTTTTTCATAAATAGTTATAACCCCTGCTGCAGGAATAGAAGTATCTAAAATTTCTCCTGGAACAAGAGTGATATCTGCTAAATCAATATCCCAATTAGTTATAGAAGTAGTATATTTAATTCCATATGTTCCTGCAGGAAATCCTCCAACATTAAAACTTCCACTATTATTTGCTTTGACAACTACAACATAGTCTCCTCCTTGATTAATAAATCCTAAAGCATCAAAATTACTGTCCTGACTTGTTGCTTCTATTCTAACAGCACCCTCTCTAACAAACTTATAGTATTGCCTAATAAATTTATGATCATCTTTTAAGATAACAGTTATGTTATTTGGATCTGATTCATTAACATCAACTATTCCTCCAAGTGTAGCCCGTTGCCATGCAGAATTGTTTCCCATTTTTAGATCCTTATGCAATACTTGATAATTACTGCTGTCATTCTCCCACTCTAACATTGATGTATTTAAACCATATGTTGCTGCTCGGCTGGCAATGTCCTGCAAATTGGCATCAGTAAAACCACTGTAACGATGGTAAGAATATTCTGTCCAGTAATCTGTTATATTAGGAATTGTAATCATTTGATCAAACCAAGAAATGGCAATTGGCATGGATATGCTTGAAGGTGCAATTATACCTGGATTAAATCCATTTTGCTCTAATCTCTCACTCATAGCTATAAGGGCTTGTCCTAATTTAATAGGATCACTATCAAATGTTTCAAACCAAGTAGGCTCTAAAGAAACTTCAACAAAATCAGGAACCCAACCATATTTACTTTGAAGATGTAAAAAATGAGCCAAGACAAATTCTGCAAATTCATCAGGATCTTTATGAAAAGGGTCTGTTATATTACCGCCTACCCCAACAGTGTTTAAATTAACATAAAGTTTTTCTCCTTTTGCCTGTAATTTATTTTGCAGAGGGGTAATACTTAAATTCACCACAGCATCAAAATCAGTAAAATTAAATCCACTCCAGTTAATATTAAAAGGGTCGTTATCATCATTAACAGATTCTACATGATCAAACTCCTGGTGGGTTTCCAATCTTATACGATTAATCCCTACTTCAACAACAACATCATAAAACCTTCCAGAATAATTACTAAATAAAGGAAAAGATGTAGGCATATCGCTAAGTGCAAGACTAACAGTTTCCCACCCACTCATTGTCTGATAAGTTATTGAAGAGTTTAGATTAATTGTTGCTTGGTAAGCAACACAGGAATTATAATCAAATGCAGAACAATCTGATAAACATCCTAATGTTCCACTTTCATAACCTTGACTCTGACAACTTTCTGCTCCAACATCAATACCATCACAAACTTCCCCAGACTCATTTATATAATTTCCACAATTAATATAAACTGGATTTCTTAATTCCATTCCTGTCCCATTATAAAAACAAAAACTATTTGAAAAATAAGGCCAATCTAAAATCGCTACTTGAGATTGTTTATCTGGAACACTGGTATTACCAAAAGGAACAGAAATGCATGCATTAGGTTTTTTTCTTATTCCATAATTAGAATTTACAATAAAAGAAGGGCTAACAATACATCTAATGTTTGTAGGATATCCTCCAATCACTCTTGCAATCCCTGGTGCTTGAGAAAAAGAAGTATTAAACCACCAATAACCAATACTTTCATTATCAAAACTTGTATATGCCAAATTACAGTCTTCTGAATAAGGAATATTAACTGCTAAATATATTGCATAAAGCGCAGGATTTTTAGCAGACTGGCAGCATTTTCCAGCATCAGCACCACATCTAGTTACATCAAATACTAAATCTCCTGCATCACAATATAATTGAGAATTAATACCAGAACAATTTTTATCAATTGTCCCATCAGCACAACTATTAGAAACATTTACACAAGCTCCTTCAAAACATCCATCTAGACAAGTATAACTAACTCCACTACAAACATTATTAGAGCATTCAAATTCAGTTATGTCATCTCCAACACAATTATCTGTAAAAATATCAATACTATTATCACAAGTTCCATTTACAAAATAATCCAACCCATTATCACTATCAAAACAAGTCCCTGAACAAGCTCTACAACTTCCCCCACAAACATCTCCAGAATTACATTTATTATTTGTAAATATTTGATCCAGAGAACAAAAAACATCTTGAAAATTACTACAAAATTTATTTTCAATAAAATTATTATTACTATTATCATTCCCAAAAACATCAATCCCTTGTTGAGAATTATTATTTACAGTATTATTAGTCAAATTATTATTTGAACTACTAAGGAAATGAATTCCATCAGAATTGTTATTCACAGTATTATTGATTAAAACATTATTATCACTATAAGATAAACTAACACCCATACTACTCGCGCCCCCATTGTTATTATTTATAATATTATTAGTCATAATATTAAATTGAGCCCAACTCAAATAAACCCCCTTAAAAAAATTATTATTTATGATATTTTCATTTAAAACATTTAAATCTGAATTAATAAAAATGCCAAGATAATTATTTATTACAGTATTATTAGTCAAATTATTACCATGTGAATTTGCATCTAAATAAATTCCTTTGTCAGGGGTTCCAGAATGATTAGTTATTAGATTGCCTATTAAAAAATTTCCTGAACTTATTGCAAGATAAATTCCAGTATCTGAATTTCCATTTATAATATTTTTCTCTATTATTGTATTAAAACTTTCTCTTAGATACAAACCATAATACTGGTCATTTAAAATATTATTAAAAACATGAGAATTATTTGCTTTATTTAAAAAAATACCTCTACCATTTGAACCCGTATTAGCAACACTTACATTACAATTTTTTATTATAGTATTAGAACTATTAGAATAAATTCCAAACACCTCATTATTACTTTGTATATAATGTCCTTGACAATCTAAAGTTATATTTGGAGCAGCTATATCTATACAAGTAGTTACCAAACTATTATTTATAATATTTTGATTTAAAATATAATAATTTGATTGATTTAATTTTTGACATCCCGTAAAATTTCCGTAAACTATACAATTTCCATTCAAACAAAAAGCTCCGGCTCCACAACCACCACAATCAACATTTGCTCCACAAATACTCTGAATCCCACATTGATATCCTAAACTATTACAAGTATCAATACAACTTGGAGCAGGAGTTGTACTTCCACCACCCCCACTAGAACTAAGAATTTGTGTATCTAAAACAGGGCTATCAGAAACTGTTCCATTACCTGTAACATATTCAAAAATTACATCAACACGATCTATATCCTGAAAACTTCCCAAACCAAAAACACTTGTCAAATTAATTCTATAATCATAAACTCCCTCAAGTTGTCTTCTTAATAACCAATCTATAAATGATTCTTTATAAGGAACAGCAATTTCTTCAATACCTTCTTGTGTTTCATAAAAATAATCATTTCCTCCTAAAGAAAAAGTAAACTTAATTTTAGTAATATTAACTAAACTACCTCCTTTTAACTTAATATAAGTTGTATTCCCATCCTCACTTATCAAAATGCTTTCTATATCTACTCCTAAACCAATTATTTTTTCAGGACTAGAAAAATAAAGAAAAAGAATTATAAAAAAACCAATAACAATTACTAAGGCTGTTATAAGTGAAATATTAATCCAAAGTTTTCTTCTTGAATATTTCTGATGTAATTGGTTTAATACATCTTCTGTAGGTAAAACCTCTTTTTTCATAAAACATATAGAGGGATCATCTTAATAAAACCTATTATCTCCACTTAACTTCAACATCATCAGTTCTTTCCCTTGGATCAATATCTAATTTATCAACCTGTTTTCCCTTAACAAAAATCCCTTTATTAAACATTATCTCTCCTAAATAAGCAATCATTCCTCCATTGTCAGTTAAAAAAGAATTTTCAGGGCAAAAAAACTTTGCACCTCTTTCTTTACACATTATTTTACACATTTCTTGTAATCTAGAATTACAAGCAACTCCTCCTCCAAGCAAAAGTTCTTTTTTACCTGTATGAGCTAATGCTCTTTCAGCAGCCTCAACAAGCATTGCAAAAACAGTTTCCTGTAATGAATAAGCCAAATCTTCAATCTTATATTTCCCACTTTCAACCATCTGCCTTAATTTAGTTAAAATACCTGAAAAAGCAACATCCATACCTTTTAACTTATAAGGCAACTCAATATAATTATCTGATTTACTCGCCAGATTCTGAATCTCAGGCCCTCCTGGAAAACCAATCCCAGCAAATCTTGCAAAATTATCAATAAAATTCCCAACACCAATATCTAATGTTTCTCCAAAAACCCTATATTTTCCTCCTGCATAAGCAATTATTTGCGTATTAGCACCAGAAGCATACAAAAGAACTGGGTCAGAAGCACCAGTTAATCTCCCAATCTCAAGATGACTTAAACAATGATTTACAGGAATCAAAGACACACCCAACTCCAAAGCTTTGTTTTTTGCAAATTTCATTCCTTCAATTAAACAAGGAGCTAAACCAGGAGCATTAGAAATTGCAATTGCACCAATATCTTTTTCAGAAATCCCAGCTTCGCTCAAGGCCTGAGCATAAACCTCCTCGCAAACCCGAGTATGGTGCTTAGCTGCATCAATAGGAATTATTCCTCCTTTTTTAGTTGTATAACTATCTTTAATATTACAAAGAATTTTTCCTTTTTCAACAACACCAATTCCAAAAGTATGTGCTGTTGATTCTATTCCTAAAATCATTTTTTACATTTTTTAGTATAATATTTAATTTCTTTTGGAGAAAGATAATATTTTTTAATTTTTAGTTTAGTTTTTTTATCAGCAACAGAAAGATTATATTTTCTAAAAGAGTATAATTCTTTTCCATATCCCTTTTCTACTACTAATCTATCTGTGTTTCTCTCTTCATCTTCTCTAAAACTTTTAGAAAAACGACATTTAAAACTTGAAATAATTCTTTTCACAAAACTCCTCTTTTGAAAAATTTCAATATGACTTAATTCATGAGCAAGTATAGCTTTCACAAACTCCTTAGGAAGTCCACTTAATTTTTTTCCTAATCTTACTCTCCAAAATAAAATAAAATAATAGGTATCAGCAGAGGCTGATTTAAATTTCTTTCTACCTGACTCACAAATCCAGATTTCCTCATTTTTCAAACTAGGAAAACTTTTCTTAACTAATTTATCTAGAATCTTTCTATATTTATCTACATTCATAAAAAAACTAATAAAAACAACTATATAAAAATAATCATTAAAACCATCAAATAAGAAACACCTCTTTTCCCAAAGATTGATTTAATTTTAATATTATTTCTTCTTTTTCTTTTTCTTTTTTCTTCCGCCACGAGCCATCACAGCTTCACACAAATTTCCTGCCCCATCAATATAATATAAATGACCTGGCTTTCTATCAACTACCTTTTTTTTAATTATTTTTCCCATTTTTAAACCTCCTTTTTTTATATTTTGCTTAAAGATTTTTTTAAATCTTTATATACATCTAAAACATTTTAAGTATTTAAAGGTTTCTCTCGTCGGTAAACTCAGAAAAAACTTCTGAATTCGACGGGATTTCTAATAATTTATCAAATTTTTCTTTAGGTTTTATTGAAACCTTTTTGTTTTTAATTAATTTCACGTCGACAACTCTCTCTTTATCAAACCAGATTACAACAAAAGGTAAACAAAAAAAAGAGTGAATAGGTTGTTTTGTAGGCCTTTTAAAAACAAAAAGTAAAGGCTTACTATTTTTCTTAAACATTAACCCACTTATTTTTGAGAATATAGTTCTACATTCCTTAACATCTAATTCAAAATTCTTGTTTTTAAAATTAAATTTAAATTTCATTTTATTTCATTATCTTAATAAATCTTAAGTCTTGTAGATAATAAGCTTAATCTACTCATCTCCAAATCTCCCTATACTGATAATATATTAGTTAATTTTATAATTTCATTCAGCATATGAATTCCTCACATACTCTTTATACAACTTTTCAACACTTCTTCTAGTAACAACATTGTGATGCTTAAATCCCCCACCAAAACAATTTGGGATATGCATTAATTCATGAATAAGGGTTTTATCTTGCTCTTCTCTTGACATTTTATCAAATCTTTCACTAATAATTTCTATAATATAAACCGCCCTTATGTCCAGACACTTTTGCCATATTTTAGAAAGAGCATGACATCTTGCAATAGTCCACCTGGATTTACTTCCCCTACTTCTTATAGCATAAACTCCTGAAAACCTAACATGCCCCAAATTAATCTTCTTAGCAATTCTATAAAGTCTTTCCATTATATCTGGAGCAGATTCATATTTTATGGGCATTTTGTCTCAAAAATTTTAATATTTATATCTCTCTTATAAACAAACCTCTTTAAAGAGGAGTAGCAATCTTATCTACATAACTCAAAGTTTTATAGATTAGTAATATCAAACCTCATCTTGTAAGAATCTCCACTCCATCTCTATGTTTTAGTTTATGTTCTTTTCCAACAGCTTTCTTAGTTTTTATATCAATTGCTTTAATAAATTTTTCTCCTAAATCTGTATGAATTATATAAGCAAAATCTAATGCTGTGCTTCCTTTAGGAATTAAAAAACAATCAGGAAGAACATTTCCTTTTGAATCTGTTAATTTCCCTCCTGCAGGAAAAACAGCAATATATTTTAATAAATCAAAAACAACAGAATTCAAAACCTCTTGTATTCCTGTATTTCCATAAACTTTCAAAACATTTTTCTTTATAGATTCTAAAGCAGATTTTTGTTTATCACTTAAATCTCCTTTAATAGAAAAATCAGAATCTCCAGGAACATAATCAATTAGTTCTGCTTTGTCTGCTTCACGTAATGCAAGTTCAGAATCTGCACTACATGGAATAATAATTAATTCAGGATAATCTTTTTTTAAATTAGCTATATTTGTTTTACTTGATTCTTTATCACATTTATTTGCAGCAATTAACATTGGTTTAGTTAAATGTCTTAATTCATGTGCAAATTTTAATAATTCCTCTTCACTCCATTCAGCAGGCCTCTCAACATTATAATCTCCTTTTAACAAAACCCTTTTAACATCTTCTTCTTTAACTTTTAAACCAGAAAACTGAACAGCAACAGATTTAGCAAATTCCTGCTTACTACTCTGAACCTTTTTTGCAAAACTTTTCCATACTTTTTTTAAAATCCCTAAATACCATAAATCTAATTCATTTTCAAGCATTTGAACATCGTCAACTGGATTATATCCCTTAGTTTCTTTTCCTTCTGCATCTGTTTCTCCAGAAGCATCAATAATATGAATAAAAGCATCTGCACTTGTTAAATCATCTAAAAACTGATTTCCAAGACCTTTTCCTTTACTTGCTCCTTTAACTAATCCTGCAACATCCATTAATTCAACAGGAACAAATCTTTTTCCATTTACACAATAACCAGCACGAGGATTACATTGAACATTTAACTCCTTGCATAAAGCTTTAATCTTAACATAACCAATTCCATGATTTGGTTTTATTGTTGCAAATGGATATGCAGCAATAAGTACATCTGCCAAAGTACAGGCCTTAAAAAACGTGCTTTTCCCACATGAGGGTTTTCCTATTAGGCCAATTAACATTTTATCTTCTCTAAAAATTCAGTTATCTTATTATTTAAATCTTTTATATCTAAATCATTTATTAATCTAAACTCTGCCATTTCCATACATTTCCTAACCTGCTGTCCTGCTTTATCTTCTTCACCTAAATCTCTTTTTTCTATTTTTAAAAATTCATCCCATGTTTTTGGGTCTCTTTTTGCCCTTCTTTCTAACATTCTTTTAAATCTAATTTCTCTAGGAGCATCTATTGAAAGTATAACAAATCCATTAGCCTTTAACTCTTCAATTTCTCCTGGATTTCTTGCACCATCAACAAAACAATCTTTAGTTAAATCTAAAGAAGCTATTAATCTCTTAGCTAAAGCATTAGTTCCTTCATTATTTCTTATTTCATTACCTATATCTTGTAGGTTTCCTCTATTTACCTCTATTCCCCTTTTACCTAATTCCTCTCTTAAAACATCAGAAAAAATCTTTCCATTAAAACCTCTTTCTTCAAGCAATTCCCTGACAATTCCTTTTCCAGAACCTAAAGTTCCTACAAGTCCGATTAACATGGAACCTTCAAACAATATACCTATAAAAATTTAATTATATCAATCTAAAACATTTTCTAACATCTTTTAAAATCTAAAGTGTGTTCTTTTCATCTTCAAAACTTAATTCTTATAAGATTATCAGTTTTTAGTCCAAGAAAAAGCTTTAAAAATGTCCTATTTCTTAAATTAAAGAGGTGCAAGCCTCAGCGAGCAATCTCGCGAGACTTTTAATAAAACAGAATTCCGAAAGAGATTGCAAGAAGAATTCTGAGAAAACAAAATAAAAATGCCAATAAAACGATGCCACTTTATAAGGGAACAAGATAGAATAGTTGTAGGACTACCCGTAACAGACGCCCTGACTACAAAATATAGCTCTGGGAAATTTAATAGAGCTTCATATAATAAGAGCTCTGAAGATGTATTTTTAATAAATAATTGTGAAGGAAGTTTAATTCTTGTTGATAAATTAAGAATGGGGATAAATAAATTACACATTGGACAGCTAATTATCAGAAACCCACATGCTGAAGTATATGGTTCAAGAGGAGAAGGCCCAAGAATTGATTTAAATAGAATTGATGCAAAATATGCAAGAGAAAGACTAGAAGAACTAAAAAAATGGAGAAATCCTGAATACACAGAAAAACTAAAACTAAGATATGATAGATTAGGATGGTATTCTGTTCCTCATAGGCTTAATCAACTAGATATTTCTAAAGCAAGCTTAGAACTTAAAATAAAACACATGGAAGATTTAGTTCAATATCTAGAAAACAGAAAAGACCCTACTTTTGTTTCCGATACTGCTATAGAAATAGAAAAAAAATCTAATAACTTAATGGAAATATTAGAAAATGCTGCTTTGAAATTTGGAGAAATAAAAAATAAAAGAGATGAAAGATTTCAAAAAATAGTAATTTGTTCTGCTATAATTAACCGTGTAGAAAAAATAAGCTCTTTAGTTAATAGGGTTCTTAATTTTGCAGAGAAACATGAAAATTTTGATTTTGAGAGAGCTAAAAAATACTGGAAAAACGTGGATTCTTGGGGGGAGTGCAGAATAGGAGATTATCTTTTTACAAGATATGAATCAGATTTTTTTACACATTTAAAAAGGCATTTTCCAAAAGGTAAAACAGTTGGTTCTACCTTTAATGATTATTTTTCAAGCCCAAGAAAAGTAATTGATTTTGCTTGGAAAGCAACACAGGAAAGAGGATATAATGGAAAAGATACAATAATACAACTAGACCTGCCAGAACCAATAGGCTTAGAAGGAGTTATAGCCTTAAAAGATCTGCCTCCAGAAGTAAAACTAAAAAGAGAAAAAAGAGATGATAAACATGAAATAAATGTTGTTTCTGATATAGAGAAAACACCAACAAATCACTTAGTTATACACATAGGTCCCTTAGAAACCGGCGGAGATGGATTCACTTCAATATATCCTGGACAATTTTGCCCTAAAATAAATGAAGACCCAGATTTTTGGGATAAACATGCTTTTATAGAATAATTATAGCTTAACAAAAGAGTGTTTTTTTATAATTTCCTGCATATTTTTTCCTTGTTTCTCACATATTCTTTTAATAAACTTCTTTGCTAGCTCATTCATATTTTTAAATGCTTTTTCTCCAGCTAACTCCAAACCATGAGCAATTATAGACATATCTCTAACCCTAATAACTCCAAACATCTTCTTTAAATCTTCTAAAGAATCTTCCTCAACAACATAATCTTTTAAAATAAACAAAAGAATATAACCATCCTTTAAACCAACCTCAAAAGGAGAGTTTTTTTCAAAACCATAAATTTCCTTACTGATCTTTTTATAATCTTCCTCAAACTTGCTTAAATCAGGTCCAGAAGTTTCTATTCCATAACTCTTTAGCCTGTACTGAGAAACTAACTCCAAAACCCTATAAAGACGGCTTACAGAGTCTTCAAACATTCCAACTTCTGCTTTTCTTAAAGCATTATCATATAAATCTACAATAATATGGAGATTAAACTCATCATCTTTGTCTTCCTTAATCAAAATCCTAAGAACCTCCAAATTCTCATTTATAAGAGAATCCAATTTCACATTATATTGTTTTGATTTCTTTTCCAATAATTCAAGCTTGTAAAAAGCTGCTTTAAAATTAAAAGAATTCCAGTGCATATATGCTTCTGACAAAATTTCTTCAATTTCTATTTTTCTTGGGTCAGCTACTTTTTCCATTAATTTTCTATAAAAAAATATAGCAGCTCCATAATTATAATGATTAAATAACTCTCTTGCTTCCTGCCCTTCTAAATCACCAAAAACCTCAAATGGATTTTTAACAGTAACTAATTTTTCAGTTCCAGGATTTCCTCTCTTTATTTCATCAATCCAGTCTTCATCAACATAAACCAAATCAAAACCAAAAAACGCTCCAACAATTCCTGCACCAACAGACATTATTCTCTTACCTCTTGTCAAATCAAGAATAACTTTTTTATTATAAAACAAATCTAAACGCTTTCTTATTTTTTCATAAACATCAGCAACATCCATTTCATCATAATTTAAAGTATCTAAAATATATTCTGATGGTTTTAATCCAGCTTTTTCAACTATTTTATCTAAAAAACTCTCTTTAAACTCTTTTGTTCCTAAAAAATAAACCTTTTTAGGTTTTATTGCTTTGATTAATAATATGTAGTAAGAAGACTCTAAACCAGAAGGAAGAATCAACCAATCATATTCTTCTTTAACCTTATTATTTTCAAGAAATCTCTCTTCTATAACTGGGAAAAGTTTCTCCCAGTAGAGAAAATTAGCTTTATCTAATTTTGTTTGTCTGACTAACCTCAGCCAGTTTTCTCTTAGCCCTTCAAATTCTCCCATGCCATATGCTAGAAAAAAGGGATTAAATAACTTTCCCTTTCAAAAACTTTATAAATCTCTATTTATTTGCAACTTCATGAGCCCATAGCTCAGTCTGGTTAGAGCGCTGCTCTTATAAGGCAGAGGTCCCAGGTTCAAATCCTGGTGGGCTCATATCTATATTTTCTAAAAGAAAATATAGTTTAAACTAGGATTTTTCAAATACTTCAATTCGTTATCAAAAAGAGAATTGAAGTTCCCAAAAATTCTTTAGAATTTTTTAGGACCTGGTGGGCTCATTTCATTCACAGGATTTGAAGAAATTTTTAATCTATAAACTCACAAATCATTAAGTTATACAAATAAGTAGTATAAGCTTAACCTTCTCATCTCCAAATAGTTATTCTTATAAATTAGAGATATAAAACTAAACTAAAGTTTTAAAAACCAAATTTCTCTTTAATTTTTATAAAGCCCCTGTAGTGTAGTGGCCAAGCATTCTGCCCTTTCAAGGCAGGGACCCGAGTTCGAATCTCGGCGGGGGCATAAGACCTTTTTGACCAGATGATGAGTGTTTTGGTATAGAAAAAACTAAAAAGTATTAATTCTAGGATAATCTATGGCTTATAATTGTGAAGTTTGTAAAGAAGAAATAACTGAAAAAGAACATATTTATTCTGTGAAAAATATGAAGAGACCTTTGTGTAGAAAACATCAACATCCTGAAAATAATAGTATGCCAAAAAAAGATATGTATTCTAAAGAAAATATGATTAAAGGAAGAATTGCTGAAACACTTATAGAAGAATTATTTCTTTATTTAGGGTATAGTGTATTTAGATATGGTATGGAAAACACAGTTCCAGGGGTTATGAATTTGTTAAAAGGAGTAAGAAGTGATGTCGCAGATAATATCAGACGAATGCCTGATTTTGTTATTCAAAGTAATGAGGGAGAGAATAAGGGAGAAGTTTATTTTGTGGAAGTTAAATTTAGGAAAAGTGAAGAATTTTCAATTAAAGACCTACCAAAAGAGTATCCCTTTGAAAATTGCTATTTTATCCTTGTTTCAAAAAAGCATATTAAATGTATAACTTATAAAGAATTAAAAGAAGGAAAGGTAATAAGTCCTAAATCTCAAAATTATCTTG
>SDBT01000089.1_pt1 | contig 110764 bp, 200 predicted proteins | sample 2277101 | NCBI WGS metagenome assembly SDBT01 (sample SAMN10404973, study PRJNA504765) | marine sediment metagenome | isolation source: marine sediment core GS10_PC15, 103 cmbsf | place: Arctic Ocean: Southern Knipovich Ridge | collected 2010
TTCTTAAATAGAAAATTATTGCCAATTGAATCAGTTCATCATATAGATATGGATAAAATTAATAACAATATAGAAAATCTATATTTGTACAATATAGAAATCGAACATCGTAAAGCTCATCGTTTATTAGATAAAGCTGTATTAAGTTTGTTAGGGGAGAGGGTGTGGTTTGATAGGGAAAAATGCGAATATGTTTTAGATTTTGTAGAAGATTTTTATATTGATTGTCCTCACGTAGAGGTGGAATATGATATAAAATATAGAAAATATGATACTTTGGTGTATGCTTATATAAATGTGGTAGAAGAAAAAAGACAACAATTGCTTCATTCTTATATCGCAGAAAAAATATTGAAAAGAAAATTGTATAGAAATGAATGTGTTCATCATATAGATGGGGATACTTTAAACAACGAAGTTAAAAATTTACAAGTTATGACCACAAAACAGCATACATCATGTCATAAATCTATTCAGCGTTGTGCTACTGAGTTATACAAGCAAGGGGTTGTTGGTTTTAACAGGGAAGATGGAAAATATTTTATTGTTGAAAAGTGAAAGCAATTTTTGTTTAATTATACAGTAATGATTATTATGGGGGAAAATAAAATGTTAAAAAATAAATCAAAAAGAAACAAAACAATAACTTTAACAGAAAATGAAGAAGTCGAGTTATGGAAAAAAATAACTATATCGAAGGACGAAGGCAATTTTGAAGATGTTTTGTTATTTGGAGATATGTTTGACTGGGTGAAGTTGTTACCAGATAATTCTGTTAGTCTTCTTTTTTTAGATCCTCCATATAATATGTCGAAAAAATTCAATGATATGAAATTTTCTAAAAGGTCCGTAGAGGATTACTGTAAATACCTGGAATCTATTATAGAAGCAATTAAGTTAAAATTAAAATCTAATGCTACAATTTATATATGTGGTGATTGGTTTAGCTCTGTTTCTATCTATGATGTCGTTTCAAAGCATTTTATAGTAAGGAATAGAATAACCTGGGAAAGAGAAAAAGGTAGAGGATCTAAAACTAATTGGAAAAATTCTAGTGAAGATGTATGGTTCTGTACTCTTTCAAAAGATTACGTTTTTAATGTGAATGATATAAAGAAGAGAAAAAAAGTCATAGCTCCATATACCGATAATGGTAAACCGAAAGATTGGGATAACAGCGAGATAGGAAAGTTCAGAGATACTTACCCTTCTAATTTATGGACAGATATAACGATACCATTTTGGTCAATGTCAGAGAATACTGAACACCCTACTCAAAAGAGTGAAAAATTTGTTGCGAGATTGATTCTTGCTAGTTCCAATGAAGGTGATTTAATTTTGGACCCATTTGGAGGATCAGGGACTACCGCAGTAGTTGCTAAAAAATTACGAAGGAAGTATATAAGCATAGAAATGGATAAGAGTTACATTTTGACCTCGGCAAAAAGACTTCAAATGGCAGAATCAAAAACGAGTATTCAGGGATACTCAGATGGTGTTTTCTGGGAAAGAAATACTGGTGGAATTCAAAATATATCGAAGAATAAAAATGTGGTAAAAATAGTTTCAGATTCAGAGAAAGGCACATCAGATGCAATTAAAAGAGATGACGAAGTTGGAAGAAATGATGTTGGTGATCGAGGAGTTTGTAAGGGACAACAAGGGGAAGAGTGCCAAGCAGATCAAGGGACTCTTGAAAACCAAGTTGCAGAATGATCCTGAAATTGTTAAAGACGGTGCTCTCTTTTGCGGTGATGGTTATGCACTAAGACTTTCATCAGATGATACGGGAACGGCTAACAGCTCAAATACAATTTGTGGTTTTAGAAAAATTGTTAAATATGATGATGTCCCATGTGTCTCATGTAATGTAAGACCCAAGGAAGCGGAATTCTCATTGATGAATACTACTTTTATAAAAAAGGTTAGTCACAGTTCTCAAAAACTTACTGTTAATAAGATGAGAGGTAGTATTAATCATACCGACATAATGAAAGAAGTAGAAGAGATTAAAAACGATCCATGTAATTTTGTAAAGCTGTTAAAAATTCATAGGTCTGTATATCAAAAGGATAATATAGAGAGAATAGTAAATAGCACACTTGATATAAAACCAAGTAAAGAAAAATTTACTCCAACAGAGAAAGAAAGAAAAAGACTTTTTGCGTCTCCATTTTTGAGCAAAGCTATTGCGGGGTCTGATGAGTATCGGGACATAAATAACAAGTTGCACCAAAAGGTCCAAAGCGAACATGATAGGATTATAGAATGTGCAAAGCAAAATAATGCTAAAAATAGGGGGGACGGAATAGAGGAGATAATAACTGGTAAAAAGCCAGATCATGGTCTCTGTGATGTGATAGAATCTATTTATGATGAAACATCTGTTGGTATAGGTATTAAAACAAAAATAGTATCTGATGGATCAAATCCAACTCTGTATAGTATAGATAAAGTATTGCAGTGGTTGGCAGATGGAAGTATATTTGCACTATTTATTATTGAGGTCGATAGCAATAATAAAGTTATCAGAAAAATTTTATTATCTATTTTTGATAGAACAATCATAGAGGCTTCTACTATACAACAGCATTGGTCTGGACGAAATGCCAGGGGACATACTCAATTAGAGTTTTCTAAGTGTTATAATATTTTTGATGATGATTATTCTGAGTCAATAGATATCAACTTTTCAAAAAAGTATATTAAGAAATTGCTAGAATCATAGTAGAAATACATCGGGATATTGATGGGAACACTTATAATAATAATGTTGATAGAGAAGATGGGAAGTATTTTGTTGTTTGAAAGTGAAAGTTAATATTATAGGATAGTGAAATGAAAGACAAAATAATAAAATCGATTAATCGAATTGAGGAGGGATTATTAAATGGAGAAGATACTATAAAATTAGGTATTCTTGCTCGAAAGGTTTTTCTTAATATCGGTGATAAAGATTTAGTTGAATGGATGAATAAGGAGATTCAAGGATATGGTAAAAAAGAAGATATTTCTAAATTTGGTTCTCATTATAGAAAATTAAAGAATTGTGATGTCGGGATTTATTTGCAAGGTCAAGGGGGAGGATGGAAACATGATGGGTTTAGGAAGTATCATGTATTTGAGGAATGGGAATGTTTTTTACCTCTAAGTGGAATATGTGGAAGTATTAAAAAAATTAACGAGGTGAAAAAAGATATTCTTATCAATCAAGAACTTAAAGAAGTCAGCGATGAAGATCTTGTTGATTTGGGTCTATCAAATTTTGTATTTTATAAGGGGAGGCCAAGCTGGATAGTGGTGTACAATTTGTGGCACTTAGAATCAATGGAACAGGGGTTTAGAGAAAAGTTAAATACATGTATTATAGAAATTCAGGACAAGTATAGAATAGAAAATTTGCCTGAATTTAAACAGGAGGAAACTAAAATGGAAATAAATAATATTATTAATAATGCTTTGGGGAATGAAGGAAATACTCTCCAATCAGGTAAAGATGTAGAGGCAGTTAATCAAGGAGGAGCTTTTAACTCTTTAAATAGTAAATCTAGGGTTGAGCAGAAACCAGGTTTGTGGTCTACGTTCACTACCTGGATAAAAGGGTTATTTGGATAAAATTTAAGAAATAAAATGGATGAAGAAAAAATAACATCGATTGATATTGACGAATGGCCAATTGCCATAGTGGTAGTTTCTGAGGATTATCCCGAAGTTTGGATTCATACTGCCTTATATCCTTCTTCTCCAAATGAGGCAGATTTGATAAGTCTGAAAAAAGAAGTAGTAGAGAATGTAGAAGAGATAGGATATGATGGACCTGAAGATAAATTGCAATATATAGAAATGCCTACTGAAGAATTTATGAAAATAATCAAAGCAGAGGAAGAAGAAAATGGCTGAGAAGAAAATGGAATTTCCGATGAAGTCCCAGAGAGATATTATTGATGCTCATCCTGAGCACTATGGTAAATGGGTTGTTGTTAAAGGATTTAATGATAACACAGTAGCTGCTTATGGAGATACTCACGATGAAGCTGATGAGAATGCAAAAGAAAAAGGGTACAGGACAACAGGAAAGAAGCACGAGTGGAAACAGGCTGGGATGCTTATGTATTGTTATGCTCCTTGTGAAAGACGTATTAGGTATAATACTGGTGTAAATATGGACATGGTAAATGGTGATTGCGAAGCATGTCCAGTTTGTAAGCACAGAGAGAAGGAATAAGATGCCCCCTATTTGTTTGACAGATATAAAAGGTATAGCCAACATTATTAAGCAAAAGTATTCTGAGCATTTGCATAATATGACTTTTGTGTTTTGCTATAAAAGAGCAGATGGAAAGTATCTTATATTTCAAGAATTATTCTCGGTACCTATTCAAAGATTTCTTTACCATCCTTCTAATGACTCTATTTCATTTTCAGCAGGTTGGTCGGCATGGGGTAGCCCTTACTCTTTAGTTGCAGATGCTAATTTTGACGAGGTGGAAGTGTGGCGGGACTTACAGGATAGAAGTAGGTTATATAATACGAATATAAATGAAACGGGAGCTTTTAACGTAAATGAATGGACGTTGGGTTCGAGGAAAAATAAAACTGAAAAGAATAAAAAGAAGAAAACTAAATTTGATTCTATTTTTGAATTTAGAACTGACAGGATAGATCGTGTTGCTTTTTATTCTTGGGGTTTCGAGGTATTTTCTTCTTCATTAAGTTTCATAGCTCTACGATCAAGAAGCTTTAAATTCCCTTATGCTATAGATGGTGATAACCACGGTATGCTTCCTGAAGATGAAGACGATGGAGAAGAAGAGGCTCCGGTATCGGTAGAAGAAGTTAACTGGAATGGCAAGACGTTTGATATAAATGCAAGAATTGATATGGGAGGATATTTCCCTGATGCCAGGCTTGGGATTTCTACACCATCGTCTCCTATATCTTTTAACGATCCAATTAGTTACTGGGATAGGAATGAGTGCGACCCTGCCAATAATGAATTTGATGAGTATTTAGTTCGTACACTTATCGAGGATAAAGAAGAAATAGAAAGCCTATATAATGTGGGGCAGAGAGAAGTAAATTTGTTATTGTAACATAGAAAGGAACAGTAATGGAGAAACAGAATTTAGACGGTATCAAGATTTTTTTATCAGGCGGTATCGATAGAGTCGCTGATGATGGAATACAGTGGCGTGAGGAAATAAAAGAGAAATGTGAATTTTTGGGACTCCCATGCAAATTTCTTGATCCCTGTGATAAGCCGAAAGGTTTGGGCTGTGAGGTAGGATTAGAGAAGCACAAGATAAAAGAATATCTTGCTGACGGAGATTGGGAGGCTGCTCAAGAGTGGAGCAGAAATGTTAGACATATTGACCTAAGGATGATTGATAAGACAGATTTGTATATCGTCTACATCGATCTCGATGCACATTTGTGTGGCACATATAACGAGCTTTTTGAAGCAGAGGATCAGCAAAAGCCTTTGTTCGCTATTATGAAGGCCCCATATACTAAGAAAGATTTTCCTGGGTGGCTTGTTTCTATTTTTAAAGAAGAAGAAGTTTTTGACAGTATAGATGAGTGTGTAAAATATCTTCAGAAGGCGTATGCAGGTGAAATAGAGTTAGATGAAAGATGGCTGAGGATTATGGTTTAGTGTTGAAAAGTGAAAGTTCCTATATTAGAATTGTAGAAACAGTTAATCTATGTAGTAAGGAGTTGAAAATGGCACAGGACAAACCTGAATATGATGTAAATGATGAATTTAACGAGATGGCAGTACAACTTGTTGATAAATATCCCGAAAAATTCAATCATGTGGAAGTCAGTGAGATCTGTTGTGTAAATGTTACCAATAAAACAAGAAAAGACAAAGACGGTGCTTGTGAAAGGATATGGAAGCTTCAAGCAGTTAAAATGCCGATGGCAATTCATTGCAAGTATGGATGGTATGTCGTGCTTCATAGTCATGACTGGGACGAGCTTGGGAAGAAACATAAGGCGGCATTAGTAGCAGATGTGCTCCATGGTCTTCCTAATGATCAGGACAATCAGGGCAAGGTCAATCCTTGCGATACAAAGGGATATGGTTCTATTTTTAGGACACTGGGATTAGATTATTTGAAAGATGCCGATATCCCTGATATCCTCGAAAAAGATATAACTTGGAAATAATAGGAGACAGAAATGGCTAAATATCAATTGTGGTCAAGAGATGAGTACGGGCAAGGAAGTATAATATTCACTTCGGAAGAAATGAGCGAAGTATTAAAAAGAGCAAAGTTTGAAGTGACAGAAATAAATGTTCATAACGCTCTTACAACCGATGACCGAGAAAAGAACTGGGAAGCGTATATGGTTATGGTCGGTTCAGCTAGCAAGGCTAAGAAGAAATCTTCTAAAATGTACATCTATGCTGGCGGAGATCCTCGCTCAAAAGATGATGTGCTTGTCATGAGCAAAGATGGAGAGACAGAAAAGATTTCTATACAGGATGTCCCTAACCTTATGGTCAGAATCTACCTTGGGGATATCTCTACTAGTAGGCTGGAGGAAGTTGACTGGTATGCTAAGGATGCTAGGAGAAGAATAATAGAGAGCAAAGAACATCCCGATTTGGAAAGCAAAACACAGTTTTTCATTAAGAAAGTGTAAGGTCATAGATGAACGGAGCGAGATGTCCTGTGGTTCATGATACGACTACTGTACGTTGTCACTGGTGTCATGGGGCTATACGAAAATATGTTTCTGAAATAAGACGTAAAGACTCGTCGGATGATTCAAGTAGAAGTTTTGTAAAATATGATTACCATGAGGGTTGCTGGTGCGAAGTTATTGAGGTACAGATATAAAAATTGGTGAAAGGGTAGCAAAATGAATATCAAAGATAGTTGGGAAATCGATGATGAGGTATCAGGGTTATCAATAAAGGTAATACCTGGGGAGAATCTTGATAAACTACAAATTAGAAGTGCTAATAGCGATGTGGTCCGTGACTTCTGGTTTACAAAAGATGGCACTTTTGATGGAACAGGAGCATTTATAGAGGAAGGATCTGAGGACAAAGAAGAGGTCTCTGTTGATGGCTGAGAAGATAATAATTGGAGTATCTGGTAAAAAGCAATCGGGTAAAAATACCCTGTGTGATTGCTTGTTTAATATATTTTCGGAAAAATATTCTTCAGGGGACGTTCTGACTCTTAGTTTCGCTGATGCATTAAAACAAAAAGTTTGTAAAGGTGCTCTTGGACTAACAGAAGAACAGGTAAATGGGACTGATGAACAAAAAAATAGCTTGACTATTTATAGGTGGGACAATTTACCTGATGATATAAGAAGTGAATATAAAAGCACAGGGCTTATGACTGCTAGAGAAATTATGCAAGTCGTTGGTACTGATATCTTCAGGGAATATTTTGATAATGATATTTGGGTCAATGCCACATTAAGAGATATAGAGCAAAGTGATGCAAAAGTTATTTTGATAAGTGATGTTCGTTTTCCTTGTGAGGTTACTTCTTTATTAGATGAAGGGGCACATGTTATCAGGCTGTTAAGAGACGTTTGTGAGGTTGATGCCCATTCTTCTGAAACTGCATTGGACGATTTTGATTTTATACGTGAAAATTGTATTATCTTTGATAATAGTTGTATGAATATAGAGGAACAGAATAGGCAGACAATTACTCTTTTTTCTAGCATATTGGCAGGAGTAGAAGTGATATAATGAGTAAACCTAAATCGGAAGAAGTGTTAAGCGATATCAAAACTGAGTGGCAAGCATATACTGAGTTTCTTCAAAAGAAATATCCCCCTTGGGGCGACCAGAAATGGGAGTTTACTTGTGAATACCATAAGAGGATAGATGAGATATTGAAGAAGGTATAAAGATGATTTACTCAAAAGAACAGATAAGAAAAAGAGTCGATGAGATGTTGGATAATGGGTGGTATGAGGATGCCTGTTTTTTGATTGCAGAAGGATTGTCAATGGTTCAGGAATGCGGTCCAGATGATTGTGGTGTGTATCAGATGGATTTCGACGATAACGAAGTAATAGGAATTATGGAAAAAATGTAAGTGAAAGGAAAAACAAAATGGAAGTAACACTAGGAAAAGAAGGTTTAGATAAGACTTGGCAAGATCCTTTTGTCGAGGATATTTTCTGCATTCATTGTGGAGCAGTAGCAAGGATAGCTTTTGTGGCACATGAAACAGATGAGGAGCATGGTTCTCAATTTGTTTGTAATTTGCATAATAATGAAAAAGGTAATATGTGGGTCCATGATGCATGTGCTGTAGCAGTTTATTTTTGTACCGGGTGCCTAGATACAACGGCTGTTTATAATCAGGCATAGGGAACAGATGGAAATAGAGATTATATTTCGTAGTTCTTCTACTCCCAAAAAAATAAAAAATGCAACCCATTTATACACAAAAGGAGAAATGGTTTGTGTTCAGTTGGAAGACGGATGGATAGTTAGTTATCCTCTTGTTAATATCTTTCAAGTAGCTCATAAGCATTCTAACCATGTGGGGACAACACAAAATGATAGTTAATGCAGAAAATTTTGAATGCCCCAAATGCGGTAAAATTTGGGAAGAAGAACTAATCGAAGCGTGTCAAGAACCGTTTAATGGTATAATTATTAAATGCTGTGGTGATGAATATGATATCGCTGTGCTATTCAAAATTGAGGAAATTTAAAAATAAAATGTTGTTAGAAGATATGAGAGAGCAATGTACTCTGTTAGGTTGGCCAGGTCCGTGGTGGGTTACAGTTGATATAGACAAACCTCAAAAACCATTGAAACTTACTATAGATGTTAATCTATTAGAAACGAGACGAAGGATATTGAGGTGGAACGAAGATAATGGCGTACAATATAAATACTATACATAAGTATATCCATTATAAGTCAAAGAGAAGTTCTGGAAATATGATTAGAACGGCCTGTGGAGCTTCTTCATCTATTCCATTAAAAGTAACAAGAAATAAAAATAAGGTAACTTGTAAAAGATGTAGAAAAAGAAAAGAATTTAAACAAAAAACAATGTGGCAAAAGTTTTGGAAGAGAATAAAATGGCAGTAGTAGAACCCTTAGCTTTAAAATATCGTCCTAAAAAACTATCGCAAGTTATAGGTCAACCAGTAGTAGTAAGAGCATTCACTAATGCTTTTAAAAGTAACACACTTCATCATGCTTATATCCTGGCAGGAAACTTTGGTTGTGGAAAAACAAGTGTAGCAAGGATTGTTGCAGCAACAGAGAATTGTGAACGTGGAGGTAAAGATCCTTGTGGGAACTGTTCTAATTGTGTTGCTATATTTGCAGGTAATTCTTTAGAAGTTATTGAGATGGACGCCGGTAGTAGTGGGGGCGTGGATAATATCAGAGAGCTTCATAAGTCATTATATCAATGTCCTGTTGAGTGCAATACTAAATATGTTATTATCGACGAAGCTCATTCTCTAACAGGGGCGGCGGCAGAAGCTTCATTAAAAATGATAGAAGAACCTCCTAAGTTTGTAAGATTTATTCTTTGCACAACTGAGCCACAAGCATTTAAGCCTACGATTCATAGTCGTTGTATTTTGTGGGGATTTAATAAAGTATCATGGTCTGAGATATTTAAGCATTTGAAAATGATAGTAGAAAAAGAGGGGCTAGATTGTGATGAAAAAGCCCTCCAAATAGCAGCAAAATATTCAAAAGGCTCAGTACGAAATTCGCTACAGCATTTGCAAACGATGATGAATTATGCTGGTGGAGATAGGATCACTGTAGAAGATACTATAGCTGCACTTGGGGCAATTGATGATTCTTTGTACTTTGATTTAATCGAGGGCATCGCGTATGAAAATATGGTTAAATCTTTTCAGGCTATCAACCAGTTATTTATTGATGGTAAAGAGGCAAAAATAGTTGTTGATGGGTTGTATGATCATTTGAATAATCTTTTAGTTGTCAGAACAGTTAAGGATAAGGTTGATCAATTTGATTTTACTCAAGAGGAGATAAAGAGATATCAGCATCAAAATACCACAATAGACTCAGGCAATATCTTATTAAAAATGATGAATTACGTAGGGCATGTATCATTCGATGTTGAATATAGTTTAAATCCTGCTCATAGTTTTAATAAGTTTGTTGTGGAATCTGTCCAAGAAGTGAAACGCATCAAGATGGTTAATGCTAGAAAATAAAGCTTAATTCCTTTTCATTTATATGCCGATATAAATATTATAAAAAGCATATAATTGAAAGGAGTTTATATGGTTAAAGCCAGATCCGTTAAGCGGATTTCTGGCCCTATCAGTAAGTTGAAATATGAAGAATTAGTAGAAGTAGTAAGGGGCAGAAGTAGGAATGATAGAAAAAATTCTGCCTACAATGAGATACAAAAAAGAATAAAAATTAAGATCATATATATCATTAGACAATTTTATATACCAGGTCTTAATTTTGATGACATATTACAAGAAGCTTTATTCGCATTACGATTTAAGGCTATACCAGATTACGATGGAAGTAGAGGGTCAGGACCAGAACCTTATCCGTTTGATAAGTTTGCTGTCTTATGTATAAGGAGACATCTATCAACGATACTAAAAGGGAGTTATCAAAATAAAAAGAAAGTTCTGAATACTAGTTTGTCGCTGGATCAGGATAGAGGGGAGCATGAAGATGAGAGTTTGTATTTGTCTGACATATTACCTAAGACAGATACTACTATCGTAGAGTTGATAGGTGAGAAAGAATATTATAAGACTCTTTTCGATGGGTTATATCGTAAGTTATCGAAACTAGAGAAAATCGTTTTTATACTGTACACTTATAAATTTTCTTATGATGAGATTACTTTGAAGATAAATAGAATTTATCGGGAGAAGGGAGCTAAGAAGAAAGTTAATGTGAAGAGTATCGATAATGCTCTTTCTCGCATAAAGATGAAGGCTAAAGAAGTATATGACAAACATAGAGAAGAAGATTAATCTACTATCAGAAATGATTGAAGAAATAGTTGAAAAGTGAAAGTCCCTGTGGTAAGATACAATAATTGTTGTAGAGAGAAATTTGATTAAGGAGATTGTAGTATGAAGTTTTGTGTTAACAGTAGAGAATTGGCCAGAGCAATTGGTCCATCGGTAGAAGTGGCTACGAAAAATTGTGTGAAAGAACATGCCTATGAAGGGCTTATAACTATCAAAGTAGGTAAGAAAGGGATTGGCGTTCTTTCTTTTGGTGGGAGGGCCAGTTTAATAGCTTTTATTTCTGATAGTACTTTCGGTTCTCTTGATTATGATTGTAAGGAAGAGGGGGAAGTGACTGTATATGCTTCTGATTTTCTGAATTCTTTAATCACTATGGAGTCTGGTAATGTTGAAGTAAAGCTGTCATCAAATGAAGTTGTTGTTACCTTATTGTCCAACAAATCAAATAAAAGATCGATGGCGACTGTAAAAGAAATAGTTAAGCCTCCGAATATTGGTAAGAAATTTGAACAGAAGATAGAAGTGGACAGGGGGACCTTTGTTAAGGGTTTGAATAGTGTTACATTTGCTCCTGCTGTTGAAGACAAGATGTTTAGCTATCAGTGTGTTCTTGTGGAGACGTTTAGTGAAAACAAAGAGCAGACTATAAGGTTTTCAGCTGGGACTGGTGGTAGATTTGCCATTAAAGCACTCGAAAGAGTAGTTGATAAAGCGACTGATAACAAAGGCGTCTATACGATTGATGAAGATGTTAAGATTATATTCCCTAAAAATAATCTATCTAGTATCTGTAATGTAATGTCAAATATTAATAGTGAGAGGGTGATTATTAGCACTATAGAGCAGGACTCTAAGGACAACATTCCAGAGCAAATTAAGTTTGAAGCTGATGGGGTAGTTCTGTGTGTCTTTGGTATGGAGAATTTTACAAAATATCCTGATTTAACTAAAATCATTGAGCATAAATATTCTAACAGGATTTATAGCGATTTGAAGGATTGGAATTTTGCAGTTGGTGGAGTCGGTATGACGAAGCGGGGGCACGATAGTAAAATTCATAATACAGAAGTTGTGTTTGATCTGGACGAAAAGAGATTTGTAGTAACTCCTAAGACTGCACATGCTTGTGAAACAATTGTTCCTATCGCTGATGATAAGCATCACACTAGTGTTGTCAAAGGCGAGAAGATATGGTTTAGATGTAATTCAGTTTATCTTGAGGAGATGATGAATCGTGATGGTAAGACAGGACGGATTCAGTTTAATTTCGATAGTCAGGAATCTTTGAATGATATTCCTGATGACAAACCGAAACAGATGAGGCCTGTTCTTATTAAGTTCCATGAGAAGTCCGATGAACCCAACAATATAAAAGAAAAATTTTATATGTTTTTTACGGTATCAACAAAAGAATGAGAACTGTTTGCGTATTAGAAGGTAATCTGAAAGAGCGCAAGGGGAAGTTGGAAGAAATAAAAACGGCCCTCGCTGATCATGAATTGTTTGTTTTTGACAAAGATGATCACTATGATTATGTGTCCCAAATGGTTACTGAAATTTCTTGTTTTGGCGAACTTAGATTATTTATCATCAAAGAATTGCCAGACATATATGTAAAAAGCAATAAGAAGGGGGCAGAGCTTAGATCATTAAAGCGAACTAAAGTTATCAATAGTTTTAAAAAATTATTTCCTTCTATTCCTGCTGGCAATCTAGTTTTATTTGAAGACATAGGGATTTCATCATCTTCATTCTTAAAAGAAGTTGAGAAGCATGGGACGGTATACAAGTATCCACAGAAGATTTCTAAGAAGGATGCAAAGAAAGTTATCGCGGAGTATTTCGGTGAAGCTAAGATTGCTATGTCTGGGGACATTTCGGAGTTCGTTGCTAACTCTTTAAATTTGAGCGGATTTGATGTTGATATAGACAAGATGGATTTGCTCCTTATAAAATTACATAATTATGTTTATGGTAAATCTAAGGTTACTAAAGCAGATGTATATGCTATTTGCTCTACTTCTAAAGAATTTATAGTATGGTCATTGTATAATGTTTTGGACGAACACGATGGCGAGAACAAATATGGTAGATCTTTTAAGATAGTAATGGGTTTTCTTCTAAATTCAAAATACTTCCGGCATGAAGCTACTATGTTACTCCAAAGTATGTTATGGAGATATGGTCTTTTATTATTAATAAAAAATGGCATAAATAATAAAAAGTCCATGCAGGAAATCTCTGATGGAATATCGAATATAAAAAAGTTGAAGGGTAAAGGTAGGGCTCAAAAGAAAAAGATGTCTTCGGTGGAAGGTAAACCTGAATATTCAATTAAGATGATAAATAATACTATAGATAATCGTGTAGCATCTTGTTATTCATTTGATGAACTTTTGTTGATATATCACGTTATATCCAAATCACTAGTCAAGATCCGTTCTGGATGCACGGTCTCGGAAATAACCACTTTCTTACAGATGGTGCTTCTCACTATTTGTGGGTACTCTAGGAGAGTTGGAACAGCCATGAGTGGGATATTAGAGCATAAGAAGACATTGAGGGAGGTCGCGTGATATGCAGGAGTTGTATAAAAGTTCACTTTTACTTGTGCATTCTTTAACTCAATTATGTGGCATATGTTATAAATATCGAGAGTCTCCATCGGATGAGGTCGGAGAGAAAATTATAGAAATAGTTGATAATTGTGAGAAAAAGTTCTTGAAAGTGAAAGAGGAAATAGTTAAGATAGTTAGAGATGTTGAAATGGATACTCCACCTGTTGTGCAGGAAGAAATATCGGCAATCAAGACAGAAAGTGGTTTTTTAATTAATAAGGATTAGCTATGAGTTCTAAGGAAATTATTTTGTTGGTTAATGAGGATGGTACATCAGAAATAAATATGGTAGGATGGGAAGGGAAGGAATGTTCTAGCTCTGATATAATAAAATCCATTATTAACGCGATAGGAAAAGAAACAAAAGTTACTAATAAACAAGAATATTATAAGGAAAATGAAGTTCAGATTCGACAGACATGGTAAATATTAGTTAGGAGAATAATTGTGGTAATGAGAAAAGTTATGGTATCGAAATCTGCTGTCGCAATGATAAACAGCACAGCAACGGATAAAAAATTGTTCCCTCCTGGTTTTCGTTACAGGATGGGGAGTATTATTTATACGGTAAAAGCAGATATCACACAGGACATAACGAACCCTATAAGAGAGGTCTCTTTAAGTGATGGAGCAACTGAAATAGTTCCAGTCGAAACTCTTTTGAAAGATATTAGGGAGATACAGAACTCTAGGAACAAGACTGCTGGTGAGATAATGGAACCAGATTTGAGATTTGCTCCTCAGTCTGCTGTTGCTCCTATTAAAAAGAAGGCCAAGAAGAAAGTTAAGAAAGTAAAGAAAAAGAAGGCCAAGAAGAAAGTTAAGAAGGTTAAGAAAAAGAAGGCCAAGAAGAATGGAAGATAATCTAAAAGATATGGTGAACAGGCATCAAGTGGAACTGGAGCAATTAAGAAATAATTGTCAGCACAAGGATGAAGATCTTGTTGAGAATATAGTCGGTGGTTTCTATTGCAAAAAATGTCAGACTGTTATGCCCGATGGCTATATCTCAGAAGAAAAGAAAAAGAAGAAAAAAGAAAAGGTACATAAGATGGTAGAGGATTTAAAATTGGAAATTCTTCCTAGCGGTCGTATCAGATTTAAACGAGGAAGTCGTTCTCATAATACGGCGATGAAACAAATTATTTGTCAGTTTATAGATGGTGATGAAGACGTTATAGAAGAATTGAATAAGTTTTTTGAAGGTTCGGAAGACGTGGAATTGTTGATTGGAGACACTATTTTTTGTGGGTAAAATTTAGAGTCCTGTGTTAATAATAGCCACACTCGTTAAGCAGGTGTGGCTATCTTTATATAATTGTTTCTCTTAGGTCGATAAATAGGCAATAGAACTATTTAGATTTAGGAGAAAAATCATGATTGAAGCGGTAGTTGGTATAGACCCAGGAGTTGTAGGTGGCATATCTTTTGTTTATGAAAATGGAAAAGTTTTTGTTTATAGAATGCCTGTGAAAAGTATTGTGGTTAATAAGAAAAGTAAGAAGACATATGATCTTGAGGCAATCGCAGATTTACTAGATGACCTGCCTTTCACAGGTAAGAATGTATTGTTTGTTCAAGAGAAAGTGTCCTCGCATCCTGGCGAAGGTAGTGTTTCTGCTTTTAATTTTGGTAGGTCGTCGGGTGCGACGGTCGGCATGGCAACTGCTTTTAATTTTAAAGTGGTTGAAGTAACTTCAATGAAATGGAAGAAACACTTCCCAGAGCTTATAAACGATGAGATTAAGAACCTGAAGCTTGAAGCCAAAGATTTGAGGGCTGTAGCGAAAACATTAAAGGATAAAGCCTCTAAAAAAGAGAATAAGAAACAATTAGATAAACTAGGCAGACAGGTGAAAAGCATTGCTAAGACACTGGCTAGGGAACTTGTTTCGTCATTACATCCTGAATTAGCAGATGATTTTAAGCAGAAGAACAGTGATGGGATGGCAGAATCTTTTTTGATAGCCCTATATGGGAGGGATAAGCAAAATGAGTTGGTTCAAGACAGCTAAAAATTTTGACAAGAGGAACCTATTAAATGCCAAAATACGGTATTTAGAAGATATGAAAGGACAATTGAAGTATCTTAGTAAGTTTATCTTTCAAAGTGGAAAGAATGCGAAAGCTGCTAATTATAAAATTATAACATCTGATAAAATAACTTCGTACCCATCATTGCACGAGACTTTGATACAGGCAGATTCTTTGGCTCTTGATAGCCCATGGAAATTTGCAACTTTATGTGAAGAGGCTATAGGCAGGATCGATAATTTAGTATATTCATTTAAGAAAGAGAGAAAAGAGTTTATACACGGTGATGGAGAGAAGAAACCTATGAAAGGGTGGGTAGATTAAATGGCGAAGAAAACTGAAATAGTAAAAGTAGAACCCAGTACCATAGTTGTGACTAATGCTAATGATCCAAATATAGTTCCCTATTTATTTAATGTGGACAGGGTAGATAAGCCAAATTGTGTTATGTGTCAATCTGAGTATAGAGAAGAAGTGGAAGAGATGTTCGATGATCAGAAAGATAGAAAGAATTATTCTGCTATAAAGAGAAGATTAAAAGACAGACATGATTTTGATATCTCTAGGGATGCTCTTAGAAATCACCTTGTAAGGCATTACAGTAAGGTTAATAATAATATATCATTAACAGAGTACGCAGAAGAAATTCAACAGTGGGTTAATATGCAAGGTAACAAGGTGGCATCTATGAAATCTAGGATAGGTGCTCTTGAAAGAGAGTTCTTTAATATAGCTAATATGTCCGATGATATCGATTTAACGGAGAGACGTAAGAGTGCTGATTGTTTGAAGAAACTGGCAGAGACTATGCTCTTAATTGAGAATAAATTAGCTGAATACGAAGAGGAAGTTAAGCCAGTCAATTTGATATTTAACCAGTTAAAAATTATCGTTAACGATGAGATGGAACATGTTAGTTCTGTTACGTCTAAAAAATTGGTTGGTAAAATATTATCGAGGTTGAAAGATAGTTGCGGCGCAATGCTTGTAGAGTAAGTTATGAAAATATGGAATTTTAAAAAACAGGATTTAGAAGACGGTATAGACGTTCCTGTTTGCAATGGGTTGTCAGGGAGATATTATGCCCCTGTTAATATTAGCTATAATAGTAATATAGGTGAAACTGTAATAGAATATATTAAAAAGAGAAAAAATAATGAAAGAGAAAACGACAAAAAACTTTGAAACTATCAATAAAGATGCGATAGTCGGAAGCGGAAATAGGAAATTTTTTATTATTGATCCTCCACGCCCCAAAAAAGCTGCCGGTAAAACATCATCAGTTACTATTAAACATAGCCGGTCAAAAAGAAGGAAATGCTCAGGTTGTTCAAGGAGAAGGTCAAGTAAAGGTGCATAAGGATATAATTATATCAACATTGCAGAAGTTTCGACCGCTATTTCCTTATGTGGCAGATTGCCCAGGGAAGTTGCTTGGGGAACTCTCTGCTATAATTCCATCAAGGCATATGGTTTTCCCTTGTGATATTATAGATTTAAGGGTTTTTCTTAGTAGGGAAAAGATATCTTTTACTAATCCTCTTCCTATTTTTTCTTTACGATTTGCAGAGAAATATCTAAAAGAATATTCTGTGTTTTTGGTATTGGACTCTCATGGAATAAAAGCAGATAGTTATAAATATGGTGGGATTCAATTAAATTTAACAGATAGTTTAGATATATCTAATTTGCTTTTGAGGATAATTGTAAATGAACCTGTTGCGGCTGGCTCTTTTGATACTGTTAAACAAATTATAGAAGAACTGGATATAGGTGTTGAGTGTTTAGTATCTAATAGTATTCCAGGCATATCTTCGCCTAGTCCTAAGTTATCAATAAGCAGGAAGAAGATGCAAAAATTTAGTCAAACTACAGAGATAACTCTTAACCCTGTCGAAGAAAAGATTTTTGACCTTCTCCGCAAAAAAACTGGTGGACGAGTTCAAATGAGAGTAGCTGGTGGATGGGTTAGGGATAAATTGCTTGGCAAAGAGAGTGATGATATAGATATAGCAGTAGATATGCCAGGTTATGATCTTGCTTACATGATTGCTGGGGATAAGGCTCATAAGGTTAGCTTGGAGAAGTCAGCAGATCCCAATGAAATAGAGCCTAGTGATGATCTTATGGTTGGTGGTGTTGATTTATTTGGGCAGAAGGTAGAGTTCGTTCCAATGAGAACAGAGCATTATCCAGACCTTAATAGTCGTCAGCCTTCTATTAAATTAACTAATGACCCAAGAGAAGATGTCAAGCGTAGAGACCTAACTATCAATGCTATATATTACAATATCAATACTGGTCAAATCGAAGACTATGTAGGTGGTAGGAAAGACCTGGGGTTAGATGGCTCTGGTCAGATACACCTCAGGACTCCTGACGAAGCTTCTAAGACGTTCCATGAAGATCCCCTTAGATTGTTAAGGGTATTACGTTTCCATGCTCGTTACCCTAATAGCGTGGTAGATCCATCTATCATAGAGGCAATGAAAGATCCTTCTATTCAGGAATCTTATGCTAAGAAGGTGGCAACTGAAAGAGCTGGACCAGAAATAATGAAGATGTTGGCAGGAGAAGATCCTGTTGGCTCTTTAAGATTATTGTTTGAGACTGGTTTATACAAGATTGCTTTTAAAGTTCCTCAGATGGAGACTATTAATGAGCAAGGTATACATATGGAGCAACAAACTCCATATCATAAATACAATTTAAAGGAACATACTCTTGAAGTAGTTAGAAATCTTAACCAGATAATGAAGGACAAAGGAGAGAGCGACTATATGAGAGGTCTCATGAATGTTGCTGCTTTGTTCCATGATTTTGGGAAGATGCAAGAAGGGATTCAACAACCTCATCCTAAAAATGAAGGTCAGATGCAGTATCTGAAACATGAGAGAGAATCTAAGAGGATGGCAGATCAGATATTGAAATCTATAGGCGTTGGTAAAGATGACAGGGATATAGTTAATCAGGTGATCGGGTTGCACATGAGGCCACTCAATAGTAGAGGGTGGGGATCTAAGGGCAAAGGTAAATTTCTTAGAGACACGAGGATGCATGGGAAGGATGAAGAGCATAAGGATTTATGGAAATATGTTTTTTATCATGCTCAAGCAGATAGTATGTCATCTCAGCCTGATAACTTTAATGCAGAGGAATATCAACAACATTTTGATGATTTCCAGAATTTTGTAGAGAGTCCTTCAGGATCATTTAAGGGAACTGTTATCGACGGTAATGATATTATGCCGTTATTTCCAGAATTGAAGCCAGGACCATATATCAGAGAAGTTTTAGACTATGTGAAAGAATTGCAAGATACTAATCAAATAGATATGAGTGGGGATATCGAAGTCTCAAAGCAACAAGCTATGGAGGCTGTGCAGAAGATAGTTCCTACCATCACTAATAAATATAAGGAGACTACCATGGGAGAGAACTGGTTTAAGAAAATGAAAATATCTCAGGTGGTTACACCGTTTGCGATTCCGTTAGAGAGGGAAGATCCTGAGGTTGTAAAAGGGCCTAATAAAGCTCATCCTCAATACTACGTAGGTATGAAAGTAAGAGATAGAAGAAAAGGAGTGGCAAATCCACAAGAGTATGGGAAAGTAGAGGCTGTCAAGGGTGATAAAGTGAAAATTCTATGGAACCCGGATAGTAAGGACAAAAAAAGAGTAGAGGTTTTTGATATGGTGGAAGATACTGAGATTTTGTCATTAGTAGTAGCGGAGGTATAAAATGCTACGAGCAACTGCATATGATTATCTTTTAATAACTCCTGATGGGAATATGGATGACACTTTCTCAGAAGAATATTATGAACCAGGTTTCAATATTATGTCTCCTCTAGAATTTAATTATCCTATGTGCGATCGTCTTTCTCTTAGAATAAAAAGGCGTAAGAATGCTGCTGGTACCACATTTAAAAATATTGATAGTGTAGATTGTACTGTCACTGTGATAGATCCAACTAATAATCAAGCAATACCTTATACGTTAGTTGATGAAGGAAATAAAAGATTACGCTTAACTGTTACTAATGCTTTAACTCTTACTAACCCCGTTGCGAGAGCTAGGGTTATAGATGTCTTTTTAAGACATAATACAGATAATGATTTTATAATATTTAGAGTTTTAGTAGAGGAGAGTGCCAAATCTTTCCATTATTTTTTTGTGGATGCAAATAATATGTCTGATAGAAATCCTGTAACGGTAGGGGGAAGAGATGTCTATGTATCAGTAAAAGCGTCGGGTAATTATTATATGTTGATTTCTCCTTATGCCTACCTGAGAGAAGGAACTTCTTCGGGAGCAGATTTCTCTTATCCTCTTAATACAGTATTTTATAAAAGACAGAATACATATAGTAATGAGGATTTTTCTTTTTCTATATTATCGTATAGTCATGCATTTATGGAGGATGTGATATCAGTGATGAATGTCCCATCGTACGGCAAAGCTGGTGTTCTACTTGTAGATAATAGAATATATAAAGACATGACAGAAAACGGGGTCAATCCATATGTGGATATTGCTGTGATAGGAGAATTAAGTGGTAATGAAGATGTTTTCAGAGTTAATTTTATGACATAGGGGAGAGATATGAATTGGTTTAAAGAAGCTGAAAGCAGTAATTTTATAAATAAAGTAAAAGCTATATTAAAGAAACATAAATTTACTCAATCAATAGCAGATTATTATCATATCCCTGTATCTGAGATAGATACTCATTTACAAATAGAGGTGTGTGATTTAGAAGGTAAGTTTGCAGAGGGAAATGGAAAGCTTATAAGAATTGACGAACAGTTGCTAGATGATAATTTTTTTAAAGAGAATTTTCATTTTGTTGTCCATGAATTTTTCCATTGGTTGAAAAGGAGATCAGAGGAAAAATTTTATTTTAATGACCCAGAAGAAGTACAGAGTTTTGTTCTTCAAATGACTTGGGAGTTTATACAGGGTAAAAGTAAAGAGGACGTGATTAAAACGGTCTATCCAATAATAGATGCTCACTTTAAGAGCACTGGAAGATCAAAAGAGACGTTTCAGGAGATGCTTGAAAAAGCCATTGGACTTTATGAAATTTATAAAAGTGGTGGAGATTTCACGATTTAAATGAAGAGAAGAAATTTTATTGTTTGGAGTTTGTATGAAACGATTGAAGGTGACACATTTTTTGCAAGATCCCTGCTATTGTGCGGTGGCAGCTTGTGCCACAGTGGGAAATTATTATAATTCAGAAATAAATTATGAGAATACAAAAAAATTAGCTAATAGAAAAATATCAAAAAGTATAAAAGGAGAAGGGCTAGAGTCATCCCAAATGGGAATGCTCTTAAATGAACTTGGTTTTTATAAAGTAACATATGTAACAAGTGTTCTTGGTTTAGTCGATTATGCTTGGTCCCGTTATGGTCGTAAGAAAATGATTTCAACTTTAGAGCATTCAATATCAGTAAAAAAAGATGCGGACGATAGGGCCAATACTAGAAAAACTGTAAAATGGTTGAAGAACTATGACTATGATAATAATTTAGTAATCAGTTATGATTTTGGGAAATATATAAGGCAACATCTTAACAGAAAAAAACCTGTTATTTTGACGTTTAATTGGACAATGTTTCAAAAATTTTCTAAAGCAGGATATGATGAAGTACTTGATCCTTATAATGGGGACTACGAAGAGCATGCTGTAGTTGTTAATGGGTACGATAATAAGGGAGTCTGGATAGTTGACTCTCATCACCAATACTATAAATATAAAAGGAAGAAATACAGAAAAGGATTTTATAAAATTTCTTGGGAAAATTTAATGACTTGCATAGGGCAGGGAGACGTTTTTTTGCCTGATGAGTATTATATAACAGAGTAAAAGGTTTTTGAAGTAATAAATAGAATAATAATTATAAGTATTAATGATAAATATAGGATTATTAAATGGCATTTGAGCAATTTGATGAACAGGGTTTTGATCAGTGTGAGCCACCTGTCTGCGATTTCGATCTTACAGTTAGAATAACAGCAATGAGTTGTACTAATTCAAAGTTGATTGTAAGATGGACTGTTACTGATGCTTATGGTAGTAGTGTTGATCCTTCTGATTTCATAATCGCTTACTGGAGCGTGAACAGCACAGCTTTAAATTTACAAGCTCCTAATAATGTTGGAGTTCAGCCATATAGGGCCGAAATTGATTTAACTGGTTATACAACAGGGATTGTTGCCGTGGAAGCTAGAGTAGGACATAATGGTACAACATTTAGTAGTTCACCATCGAGTACGTTTGATATAAATGATTGTGCTGATGAAAGTACTCATATGGTACGAGCTTTCATTTGCACTACGGGTTGTGCTCCTCCTCAGACTAGTCCTATTATCCCTGTATATGTGTTAGAAGATGCTATCCCTTATGTCCCTGTATATTTTAAATATGGTGGTGGTGGAGATCTATGTATGGAGATAGATCAACAATCTTTTGATGATAGAATCCCTATAGATTATAATGCAGGAGATGTGGTAGATGATTTAGGAACGATATATGGTAGTTGTGAGATTTGTTGTGGAGGTGGAGATTTATCCTGTCCAAGCGAATGGGAACCGGACGGTCAGGGTGGCTTGCATGCCATATTTTATATAGAATTTCAAACTTATACGATTAAAGATCATATCGTAGTTATAACCAATTTCACGGAAGAAGATTGTCCCCTACCAGATGATCCGGAAGATGTAATTTGGAGAAGCGATTGCGTCGGGACTTTGCTTGGGGAAGGCCCAGGTTGGCCGGTTCCTCGCGGCGCGGGTTGGAGAGGTGATTGTTTTGAGGTTAATGCAGTTGATTTGCCTCTTGGGTTATCGGTAATACCCAAGTGCTTTCCGGGTGAAGAACTTGCGAGCACGGCTTGGTGTGCAGAGATTTGGGGTCCCAATTATCACCTAGATGTTTGTGGTGGTGACGAGGGATATTGTGGATCATTAAGTTCATCGGGCAGTCCGTCAAGCAGTTCGTCAAGTAGTTCATCAAGCAGTTCATCAAGCAGCTCAAGTAGCTCGTCAAGTAGCTCAAGTAGCTCGTCAAGTAGTTCATCGGGAGTTTCGTCAAGCAGCTCGTCAAGTAGTTCAAGCAGTTCGTCAAGTAGTTCATCAAGTAGTTCATCAAGCAGTTCGTCGGGCATTTCATCAAGCAGCTCATCAAGTAGCTCAAGTAGCTCATCGAGTAGCTCATCAAGTGGACCGTCAGCGTCAACTACAAGTTCAGCGACTTCCCACCAGCCCACGTCCGCAGGAGGTGCGGCATTCTGGGTAGATGCCCCTGAGGAAGATGTCCTTGCTAAATATAATGATATAAAACATGAATTCAGTAATTTAACGAAAGAAGAAATAGAAGATAAATTGATTCAGTTAGTTACCGATGGGAAGATAACGGTCGGTTTGGCATTATATATAGCTAAGCAAGAGGAGATAGACGTTGACACCTAAGAATATACAAACTTATAGAGATATTATAAAAAAATACCTCAATAATAATGAGGACGCTTTATTTTCAGATAATGTTATTCATGAAATGAATGGAGTTGTTCTGTATAAAACGAATGTCGCTATTTTTGATTTCTATGGTATTATGATAGACGAGGTTATAACCTATTGTGCTGAACATGGATGTAAACCTGATAAGATAGTATTTATTTCATCATACGATATAGAAGTAGAAGATGCTGCTAATATGAAAGTTAAAATGGAAGCTGATTCAAAAATCAGCGTGGTTGAAGAGAACGGTCTTAAAATAGCTAGAGTATGCATATGTGAGAAAATAGCTATTTTGAAAGATCACGGTTATGGCTAATAAATTCTACAAAGAACGTTGGTTTTTTGAATCGGTAATGAACAATATCTCCGTCTCCGTTATTGTCACAGATCTCGAACAAACTATCATTTATGTGAATGGTGCTACTGAAGAATTATTTGGCTACACTGAAGAAGAGATGATAGGAAAACATCCTTCCTTTGTTAATGCAGAACCTTCTTCTGCGGAAATCCAAAGAAATATATATAAGACTGCTATGGACGGTGGAGTATGGCATAATCAAATATTGAATGAGAAAAAAAATGGGGATTTGTTTGTTTTAGATTTAAAAGTATCTACATTGAAAAATGAAGAAGGAAAGGTTATTGGTCTTATAGGATATCAAAAAGATGTCACTGATATTAAAGTCGCAACCGAAGAAGCAATCTTCTCTGAAAATAAATATGAGAAAATTTTTAAAAATGCTCCACGTTTAATTACTCTTGTCTATGAAGATGGAACATTAAAAGATTGTAATGATAGGATGTTTGAGTTCCTTGGATATACTAAAGAAGAAGTAATCGGGAAAAATGTTAAGATGTTTTTTGGAGAATCTTCCCACCCTCTAATTAGAAAAAATATGGGGAAGATTATGGGAGGGGAAAAACAAGATGAAGAATATAATATGATTAGAAAAGATGGCGAGATAATTAATGTAAATATAAAATCAACAGTAGCTATAGATGAAAATAATAAAAAGCATACTATCTGTTTTATAGCAGATGTTACACAAAGTAAAAAAGCAGAGATAGAGTTAAAAGAGCTAGCTCTAGAGTTACAGCAAATTAATTCTGAGTTAGAACAATTCGCTTATGTGGCATCTCATGATTTACAAGAACCTCTGAGAGTTGTGGCAAATTATTGTGAGATGCTAAGCGACAAATGCAACGATTGTCCTAAAAGAGATGAAGAGACAGAAAAATGGATGAGATATACAATAGAAGCTACTGAGAGAATGAAAACATTGATTAAAGAATTGCTTGATTTCTCTAGAGTTGGTAGGAAAGACAGTCCTTTCGAATATGTAAATGTATATGATATAATTAAAGAAGTTATGCTAGACTATGAAATAGCTATAACAGATAGTAATGCAGAAATAATAATAGAAGATGAATTGCCTATTATTTTTGCTATCCGATTTAGAATTAAACAACTTATTGCAAATCTATTAAGTAATTCTTTAAAATTTCATAGTGAAAAACCTCCTATTGTAAGAATAGGTTGCTGTGATGAGGGAAGTTTCTGGCTTTTTTATGTTAAAGATAATGGTATAGGAATAGAATCTCAGTATTTTGAGAGGGTATTTGGTATTTTTAAACGATTGTATTCAAGAGAAGAATATCCTGGGACAGGTATAGGGCTAGCATTATGTAAGAGGATTGTTGAGACTCATGGTGGAAAAATATGGGTGGATTCTGATGTAAAAAATGGAACTTGGATATATTTTACGATATCTAAAGATATTAAGTTGTCATAACTCTTTATGTAGCATAGATTTAAAAAATATTATTTTTTTATTGAAAAGTGAAAGATTTATCATATAATTGCTAAAGGTAGAACGTGGTTTCTGCCGAATAGTGAGTATGGTAGTTGGCCTACTATAGTTTAGTTTAGTTTAGTTTAGATTAGTTTAGTTTAGTTTAGAGTAAGGAGTTTAAAAATGAAACATTCAGAGTTAGTATTCATCATGGACCGTTCTGGTTCAATGTATGGCATTGCTTCCGATATGGAAGGGGCCATGAAAAAAATTATTGAAGAACAAAAAGGGAAAGAAGAAAATGTCCTTGTAACGTTTGTTCGATTCGATAATGAACCAGAAGAAGTCTTTCACGAAAAAGACATTTCAGAAATTGACGGGTTCAAGCTTGAGCCGCGTGGAGGCACAGCCCTTCATGATACAATAGGTTCAACCGTTAATACTTTTGAACGAAGATTCAATCAAAAAGATGAAGAGGACCAACCAAAACGAGTCCTGTTCGTTATAGTTACTGATGGTGGAGAAAATTCAAGTCGTGAGTTTTCTGGCCCTCAAGTTAAAGAAATGGTTACAAAGTTGGAAAGAGATCATGATTGGGGCTTCATATATGTCGGGGCAAATCAGGATTCTATTTTGACAGGTGGTAGTATCGGCATCTCAAGGGGTAATGCTCTTAATTATGATGCTACTTCTAAGGGAGTGAGGTCAATGAGCCAAAATCTTACTAGTTATGTCTCGAGTTATATGGATACAGGCGAGGCAACTTTTGAAGATTCAGATGCTTAATCAGTGAGTAAGTGTATCCGTAGTCGGCCAACTACACAGTATTTAGTTTAGATTAGTTTAGATTAGTTTAGTTTAGTTTAGTTAAAGGAGCAAAAAATGAGTTACGACTCGAAAATCGCAGTTGCTCGCGAAACAATAGAGCAACACAATTCTAATGTTGACACCCCTGTAGATTTTGAAGATTTTTTGAAAAAGCTACGCAACATGGGGGGCAGTTCAGATGAGGCTCTAAAAGCAGTTTCATGGGAAGATTTGCAGGACTGCGGTTTGCCAAAGATAATTGCACGTAGGTTGGCTTATACCTTCAGGCAAGATTCTGAGGACAACGGCAAGGCTTCTGCTTATGTGTCAACGAAAAAGGCGCAAATGCTAACTCCAAAAGAGTTAATAGAACGTTACAATCCAAAAGATGTAAAAAATGCTGTTGGTAAAAGATTGAAGGATATGTCGGACGGAAAGGCATTTGTTGTTTTTGACGATGCTGGAAACGTTCAGGTAGGCCCTTCAGTCAAACTCTTGAAAGACATCATGAATGGTTTGCCAGCAGTAGAAACTACATTCGTTGCAAGTAGGCCTTTGCCAGTGTATAAGATAGGAGATCGTCCAGATGCTTATGCTGAGGAAAATCCTCTTTATCCTGGTAGGGCTTTGCGTTCGGAAGAGACATGTGACCAGACAGGCCGCTCATGGCAAGGTGTTGCTTCTGATATTCGTCAGTTGTTGTATCTTGCTGTTAAGGCAAAAGAGCTTGAGGTTAGATCCGCAGCCAATGCATCTGATGTGTTGGATAAGGTGATGGCTCAAGATTGCACCTTGGATAGTTTAAGGTCGCGTTACCCTAATGCATCGAAGAAATATGATGAACTCTCAAAAGTTGGAAGGTTGCCCCTCTTGAAAATCAAGTTGGGTGGTTCTTCTGGCAAGTCGAACAACCCCTTCGGTGGTTCCGAGCCAAAAATCTTTTAATCAATGTAGAATCGGTTAGTGGGCGGTTTCGGCCGTCCACTAATTTTCTTAAGGAGAATAGTTATGAATACAATGAAAGTAAAACAGACTCTGGCGTGCGGATTACATTCGCCAAAAAAATGGCAAGATGATTACAACGGTGGTTCAGCAGAGAATAAGCATAATTTGCCTTATGCTGCTCCTACTAGCATCTATGCAGTAGATGAATACCCTGCTTGTCCTGACAACTGGGAACATGGTTCAGACATTGCAGGCAGCTTTTTTGCTGGCTTACATGAGGATTGGGCGTTGTGGCTTGATTTTAATGAGTGCTTTAATCATACCCACGATGTAGCAGTTGTTTTATCAGTTCAAGGTATCAACCCTATAACTGGTCAAACTATGGTAGGCGATAATCCTTTAAGGATGGAGCAGTATCATAAAAATTGTCCAATCCACGATGTAGCATTCAAGCAGGACTATTTTTGTGAAGAATGTGGATTCAAATGGCCTGGCCAAAACTACATGTCAACAACAGGGACTCCCTTCGGTATGTTCTGGCTTGATGGGTTCCGTACACCTGATGGAAATGTTAGGCAGTATATTATTTCTGCGGAAAAAATGAGAAGTGTAGCAGCACAGGTGATGGAAAAACGTGGAGAAGATCCTGATAATAGAGTGTTCGCTATAGGTATGGCATTCTATCTTAGTAAGGCAAAGAAGCCTGATATGCCTGATCGTAAGCCAGTAGGACAAACGGGTGGGTCATTTACTACACCTCAAGCATATGGTCCAATAATTGGGACTCAACCTATGTTCTTTAGTCCTCTACATACTCCTCAGAATTGGAATGTGAAAGGGAAAGCGTTTGCACCTAACAATATGTATAGGAATGCAGGTATGATGGGGGGTAGTTCTATTAGCAGTAGTAGTGGTTCTAGTAGTAGTGCCGGTTCTGTACAAGGACAAGGTGTAAATATTTCTGCTGCTTTTAGTAGTTCATCAGTTCAGCCACCAGATATAGTTGATAGTCGTTATGATAGAACTGTCTATCAACTTAGTCCTAACTTAACAGATGAGCAGCTGGCCGAAGTCGAGCAAGCAGAGAAAGAGGGCAAAAATGTTGAGAGGTTTTATACTCTTAACAAGGGAGTTACGTCGGTAGAAATAAGGGAAGCTGAAATGGCGTTGTCTGCTATGGATATTGAACCAGTCACTCCTGTTAAGAAGTTAGAAGTAGGAGCAGGTGCTTTAGTTAGTCAAGTGGTTTATGACGACCCCAAGAATTTGAAGAAGTACTGGGAAGAAACTCCTGCTGGAATGATTTACCTTAATTACTGCGATGAAGAAACCCTGAAAAAGATTTTAGATGCTGGTAAAGTTGCCAGCAAGACAGATGGATTTATGCAGGGTGTTAAAGTGGGTGGATAAGAAGGTGGGGTAGGGCTGCTTTTGCCACAGCGGAGCAGCCCTATTTTATTGGACTATATTAAAACTGATCTTTTTCCACTACCGTTGTAAGCAGCAAAATTTAATGCTCTTGATAGGTCCCTAGATTGCATTTCATCTTTGATCAGATAGTCTTTGATGCCTAGAAGCCATGCTTCTCTTCCAACTTTGTAATCTTCCACACCTGTTAGAACAATAACGGGGATATCTTTCTCAAGTTCTTTTAAGGTGGATAGAACTGTTTTCACGGTTTCTATCCCATCACTTTCTGGAAGGACTAAATCTAAAATGATTACATCATAATTTCTAGTTTTCAGTTTCTTTAAAGCATCTTTGAGACAATTACTTTCTTCGGTTTCAACTTCTGTTCTTTTTTTTGATTTTTTGATGTGGGTGATTATAAGATCTCTGTCTTCTTGACTATCATCTATCACTAGTATTCTCATTTTTTTCCCCTTGATCGTTTATCGTTTTTTCTTCTATTGCCTTATGCATAAGGCAGAAATTAGAAGTAGAAGGCAGTTTAGCAGTTTTTAACCAATATTCTGCCAGTACAATTATTTTTTCAAATAATTTTTTTATCTCAAATGTTTTAGTAATATATGAATTGGCATATAATCTGTAAGATTCCTCTATATCTTTTTCCGAGTCTGACGTACTAAACATGATAACTGGTATTAACTTTAAATTTTGGTCATTTTTAATAATTTTTAATATGTGATGGCCGCTCATATCCGGTAGGTTGATATCTAAAATAATAATATCTGGTTTCGGAGAATCTAAATAATCTCCTCTTTTGTACAAGAGATCTAGAGCATTTTTCCCATTTCGTATATTGATTAGGTCTAAGGATATATCTGGCACAGAGTCGAATGCTTTTTTAATGAGTACAAAATCTGGCTCACTATCTTCAATAGATAACACTGTAAATCGTTGTTTTGTCATATTGTAATCCTGTAATCATGTGATGAGTAATTATACCTACTATTTCTATTTTTTGATGCTAAAACCTTTTTTTTTAGATGAAAAGTGAAAGATAATCAGTTAAAGTAGGAATGAGTTATAATTTTTTGGAGTGATGTGTATGAGAGATTTGATATCAAAAGAAATAATAGGAGAAGCCGATTGTGCTTACCCAGGGAGATGCTGTCTAGATCATGGATTTGTTAAGTTAATAGACTGTATGCCAAGATTGGTCCCAGATGAGGAAGAATCAGCAGATCATGCTATCGCAGAAGCTGCAAGATGTAGTTATCAAAGGGGAACGAAAACAATAGCTGATGATAAAACTCTTATCAGATATTTAATGAGACACAATCATACTTCTCCGTTTGAGATGGTGGAATTTAAGTTTCATATAAAATTGCCGATATTTACGGCCAGACAAATGATACGACACAGAACTGCCAGTTTGAATGAGTTAAGTGGTAGATATTCTGAGATGCCAGAAGAATATTATATCCCAGGGGAACTTAGAGTACAATCTTTGACAAATACGCAAGGTTCTGATGGGCTTCTCAGTGATGCCCAAACACAATCGGATAAGGGCCTCATGAGATTACAATCTCAAGATGCTTTTAAGTTTTACAATAGGATGTTGGAACAAGGAGTGGCAAGAGAGCAGGCAAGAATAGTTTTGCCTCTATCAACTTATACAGAATGGTATTGGAAGATAGATTTAAAGAATCTTTTACATTTCCTAGACCTTAGATGTGATAGTCATTCTCAGTGGGAGATACAAGAGTACGGGAATGCTATGCTTGGATTGATTAAGCCGATAGTGCCTTGGGCTATCGAGGCTTGGGAAGATTATAGCCCTTACCGTTTAGGTATGATATTAACGAGATATGAGGTAGAAGCAATTCGTAACGTAATATGTCAGACCCCTACGGAAGCGGGAATAAGTATTCCAAGAATAAGGTTAGATAATAAGTTGGAGGAAAGGGAATGGCAGGAAAAAGCTAAAAAATTAGGTTTCACTCAATGAAAGGAAGGTAAATGAAATGGTAATGGGACAAACTGTGGCAGAGTTCTTTAAAGATAGAGAGGACTATTTGAAACGCCCTCCTATTTCTTCTATAGGGAAAGAAACAGATCATAGGGATTGGTATCTCTGTGGTATAGGACACCCTATATGTATTCTTAACAGAGATACAGGTCAATATTTTTTCAAGGATGAGAAAGATGATGAGTATTGCATCTATAAAAAAGATGTGTCGAATGAAAAAGAATTGTGGGAAAAATTTGATGAGATGATAGAAAATGAAGCTTCTCATACTAATGTAAGGGCTATTATCGTCCAGAAAAAGAAAGAGAGAAAAGAGAGGGCGGAGAGAAGGGAAAGAGCATTAAAAAATCCATCTGGTTACTTTCTAAAAGACAATCCGGAAGTTATCGGGCAATATGAAAATGGAGAGATGGAAATAGATTATATTCTGTATAATTTTATTAGTTACTGGTATGGGCTGACTGGTTGTAGGGGGATTATAAACACTGAAAAAGTTTTTGCATATATATCTGATTTTTTGAGAAAGAATAAAAGACTTTTTAACTTCAGAAAACTTTTAAAAAAATTCGAACAGCAAATAATAAAAGATGGTGGGGTAGTAAAAATTTCATAAAAATAGTTTACCAGAGAAGTGATTTTCTGTTATAATGCAATGTGAGAGTGCGTTTTTAGCACAGAAAGGGCATATAGAGATGTTAGCAGCGATATTTACAATAGGGAATATGATAAGTGTTTTATTGGCAGGGTCAGGATTGCTGTTTATAATTAGTGGGAAAAAGAAGAAATAATGGATAAAGCAACGATAAGAGCAGGTATTGTTATAGCATATTTTATGGCTTGTCTTGGAGGATTTGGGTGGATAGTGTCTTTCACAGGTAATTTGATATGCGATAATACAGAAGGATTGCTATAGGGACTATTGCTATTTATTCACGGCATATTATCTATTATTATCCTTGTCGCATGGGTAGTACGAACGATACGAAAAGAGGAAGAAGGAGAAGCATTTTGGAGTGGTTGGTAAAATAAGGTGGTTTGTAAGAGAACAAGGAGTTAAAAATGAAATGTGAAAAATGTAAAGAAGAATATGATAGTAATTTAGTAGAACGAGTTTATCAAATAATGGATGAAAAGTTAGGAGATAATCCTCGTTTTGACGGTAGGAAGTTTTTAGAAAAAATAAATGATTGTTTTTCTCATTTTCTGAGAACAGAATACAAAATAGATGGAGTAGAAAAAATTTGTGGTGATTGTTACCTTGAATTGTATGATGAATTTCAAGATGATTCTGAAAAACAAAAAGTAATAATAGAAGAAGCTATTCAAAAGTTGAAAGATGATTTGAAATAAAAGAAGGGATATTGCCCCATACTGAACAATATATGTATAGGTAATTGTGTTCAGTACGGAGTAATATCATGAGAAAATATCTTTTTAATGAAAATTATTTTGAAAAAGTTAATAATGAAGAGAAAGCATATTGGCTAGGTTTTATAACAGCAGATGGTGGAATAAATATTCCAGGTCATGGTAGGCCAAGTGGTTATGTCTTATGTATAAATCTCAAAGGAGATGACAAAGGACATTTGGAAAAATTTCAAACTGCTCTTGGTAGGAAAGGTCCTATCTATGATGCTGTATCAAACTTCAATACTTCAGTTGCAAGGTTGCAAATTGGTTGTAAGAAATTTGTTTGTGATTTGATAAAGTTGGGGTTATCTCCGAAAAAGAGTTTTTCTTGTAAGCCATGGAAGGGAAAGAAAAGTTTAATGAGACATTATTGGCGTGGGGTTTTCGATGGAGATGGTTCGATATCGAAAATTGCTATTAAACTTAAAAAGGGCGGTTCTTATCCCGCATGGAAACTTGCTTTGAATGGAAACGAAAGATTCGTAGATGCTTTTAGAAATTTTGTTATAGGAAATGGGTGTTATAAGGAAGGTTGTAAAAGACCTCATTATAATATCTATAAAATTGCTTGGGGTGGAGTCTTACCTCCTAAGCAAATTGTGAATATAATATATAAGGATGCAAATATTTTTCTGGAAAGAAAGATGGTATTAGCGAAAGAGTTAATGAATTATGAGTCACGAAGAATCAAAAATTAGTCCTGTTCTTATGACTAGGGATGGTTTTAGGAACGCAGTGTTTAATAGAGATAACAATCAATGTGTTATCTGCAAAGATTCTACGGACCCTGTAGCTCATCATATTATGGAAAGAAGATTATGGTCTGATGGTGGTTATTATAGCGAGAATGGTGCGACACTTTGTGAAGAACATCACATATTAGCTGAGCAAACTATTCTGTCCTGTGAAGAAATAAGAGAAGCTGCGGGAATTACAATTATTCTTTTGCCTCCTCGTTTGTACCAAGATACCCGATATGAAAAATGGTCCAATATCATACTTCCTGATGGTCGTAGGTTAAAGGGAGAGTTGTTTTTTGATTCTTCCGTCCAAAAAATATTGAAGTCAGGTGGGGTATTAGACCAGTTCTGCAAATATGTCAAGTATCCAAGAACGTGGCATCTTCCTTGGAGTCATAAGGTGCATCGCAATGATATGCAGTTGGACTCAGCCAAACATTTTGAAGGTAAAGAGGTTGTAGTGACTATCAAGATGGATGGTGAGAATACAACTATGTATAATGACTATCTTCACGCTCGTTCTGTGGACAGTGCTAATCATCCCACAAGAGGTTGGGCAAAAAGGATACATGCGGAGAAGGGCTGGAGCATACCTGAGGATTGGAGAGTATGTGCGGAGAACATGTATGCTAAGCATACAGTTATATATGAGAATCTTGATGCATACCTTCTTGTTTTCTCAATATGGAATGAAAAAAATGAATGTTTATCGTGGGACGACACTCTTGAGTGGGCAGAGCTATTAGATTTTGCTATGACTCCCGTTCTTTATACAGGAGAATGGGATGAAAAGAAGATTCATTCTTTATGTCCAGAAGAATATAATGGAGATAAAGTTGAAGGATATGTCGTGCGTTTGGTTGAATCTTTTACATATGGAGACTTCAGAAAGTCTGTTGCTAAATATGTGAAACCAGAATTTGCAGACCAACTCAGAGTTGGGAGCAGTCATTGGAAATATAAAGCTATTATTCCCAATAAATTAAAGGCATGATATGGGCAAATTTGAGTTAGAGGGGGTTGTCGTTAACATCACAAGAGGGGGAGAAGCTGTCGAAGGAAAATTAATAGGTAGTAAGTTCGGTTCCCACTATAATGCCGAGTGGACTAACTCTGATGGTCAAATATTTATAGGGACAGTAGAAGATTGGGAAATTAAAAAGATTGACGATGAACGAAGACAAATTTGAGAGATGGGAAATTTTAGTTCTTGAGACAGCAGAAGAATATCTTGAGAAGAAAAGAATAAGAAGGAAACAGCTTGATAAAGAAATAGAACTTTATTTGTTAAGTGAAAAAAATGATTGCTGTGAGGGGGACTGCACTGGTAAAAGGTGTAGAGTAGTTTTTGGGGATATGTATCTTTGCTATGATTGTTTTTATCATAGTCTTGATTGTGAAGCATCAATAATGGTTCCTAGTTATCATGTTGACCAGATGAGAGAATATGTCGATGAAGATATATGGGATGCTCTCTGGGAGGAGGAACATGGATTCATATGATAAGAGTAGTTATAGAGTTAAATTTGATATTCCCTTATAAGTTATCAATGGGAACACTCGTTGAGTTTTGTAGTTTGTGGGATTCTAGGATATTTTCTGGCGGAACTCAAAGATTAAGAGCCATCATTTCCATGCCTGCACGTCATTTTAAAACTATATTCGGGGAGAATCCCAGGGTAGGCAAATATGGTATTCCAAGTGGTATGGAATATTTTATTGAGTCTTTAAAAGTGAAAAGGATTATGGTAAAGTAGGGATATGGAACTGAAAAGGTATAAGACTATTTATTCGGACCCGCCTTGGTATGAAAGAGGCGGTGGGAAGATTAAACGTGGTGCAGATAGGCATTATCCTCTAATGCATACCGAAGAGATCATAGCCATGAGCAGCTTCATTGATAAGATATCAGAAGATAATGCTCACCTCTATATGTGGGTGACTAACAATTTTCTAGCAGATGGCCTGAAGGTTATGGACGCTTGGGGTTTTAGATACATTACAAAGATAACGTGGTTCAAAGAAGGTAAGATAGGGCTAGGTCAATATTTTAGGGGGATAACTGAGGACTGCCTGTTTGGAGTAAAAGGCAAAGTACCATATAAAATTCTTGATGGGAAGCGACAGCAGGGAGTTACTGGTTTTACCGCTCCGAGAGGAAGGCACAGTGAGAAGCCTGAGAAAATGAGGCAGATGATTGAGAGAGTTAGCTATCCTCCATTTGTCGAAATATTTGCTAGGCCTACAGAGACAGAAGATATGTTTGCAGAACCTCCTGAAATAGAATGGGACTATATAGGCAATGAGATAGATGGGGTTGATGTGAGGGATATGTAATGCTTAGACGTAAATGCGAAAAGTGTGGTAGGAAATTAAGAGAACATAAGGTAAAGATAACTAGCATACCTATTACATCTAATCCTGAGATACCAGTAGTGATGAGAAATGAGAAAATTTATTATTGTGAGAAATGTGAGAATTTCAGAACGGACTTAAAAGAATGAAAATGCAAGATCCTAACAAAATAATTATAGCAAAGAGCAAGAAAAAAGAAGGCCTTATTATATTCCTGGACATGGATGGAGTTATTTCTTTCTGGGAGAAGTCAGCAGCTAAAACTCTTGGTATTGATATAAATGATGAGAAGATTAGAGAAGAAATAAAAAATGGGAAAAGGATGGAAACTTATGTGGGCGGAGATAGTGTGATGTGGCCCAAGATAGATAAAGAAGGAACTAAATGGTGGAGAGAAATGGAGCTTCTACCATGGGGTAAGAAACTCTATGAGAAAGCAAAAGAGAAGGGAGACCATTTCTGCTTCCTTACTTCTCCATCAAGTAATCCAACTTGTGCGGCAGGAAAAATTGAATTCCTTCAAAAGCATTTTGGAAGTGATTTTGGGGACTTTTTCATAGGAAAAAACAAGCATCTTTGTGCTTCTCCTCGTGCTTTGTTGATAGATGATACTGATAAGAAAGTAAAGAAATTTAGAAGCTTTGGTGGGCATGCCTTCAAATGGCCTTGTCCTTTGTCTTTGTTAGATGGAGACATAGATGTTGATGAGACTATTGAAGAATTGATGGAATATATCGATGAGTTATCAAAATGATATATGCAATAGCTGGGATTACTAAAACTGTTATAAAATATCAACAGAAAAATAATTATGTTTTTCATAGAGACATAATTAGTGTCCGAACTAAAGATCCATTTTATAAAATGACAGATGAGGATACGCTAGTTTTGTTGCCGGGATGGTGGGGCAGGAGTTGGGCAAAAGAAATGGTGAAAGATATTTTAGCAGAATACCCTCAAATGCCGATTCTATATCTAGATGGTAAATTCGGAGAAAATGAAAGAAAAACATTGGAAAGTGATACCATACATGATAGATTTGAGATATTAGATTTGTAGGAACATTAAATAGAAAGGTAAGAGATATGGGAATGTATGATGGATATGATCCTGATCAGGCAGCGAAAATAGGTATGGCATTTTTTATTTTTATGCTTGTGCTTTGTTTGCTTATGGTAGGTGCTAATTTATTCGCTGGTGCTGCTATCGCTTGGAAGTGGGTATTTGCTCCGGTATGGGGGCCAATGGCACTAGGTTTTGTTATGATGATATGCGGTGTCAGACCTCCTGGGCGATGAAAGAAAAATATTGATTTGTAAGGAGAATTGTTATGCTTAAAGATTTACAGGAAATAACAGATGATGATTTTCAAAGAGAAGTCACAGATGATAGTGGAATAGTAGTTGTAGATTATTATGCTGATTGGTGTATCCCATGTCGGGCTATTGGTGCGATTTTGAAAGAATTGGGTACAGAGTACTCAAGCGATATTAAAATAGTAAAAGGCAATGTAGAAAATAATAGTGCAACTCTCAGTAAGCTCGGGATTACGGGAATCCCTGCTATTTTGATATTCAAAGAAGGAGAGCTTATTTACAATCATGTAGGACTACGCTCAAAGAGGGATCTTAAAAAAGATATTGAGGCGGTGCGTAATGGATAAGCAAAAAACAGGATATGTAGAACTTACTAGAATAATAATGGCTAAGAGTATGGATATCCCACCAGATGATATAGATATGTTTGCTATTTTCAAATGTGTACAAAGAGCCATAGAAGAAAAGGTAGAGAATAGTTCGGAAGAATACACTTTAGCTCCCTCTAGCGAAAAAGAGATAAAAGCGGTGATCGGTGAGATAGGAGAAACAGTCATTCCTATGATGTTTGCTTGCGAGTATCCTTTTGGTGATTTTGTAAAGAATTATGGAGAATGGTACGAAGAGAATCTTGTAGCAGAGTTCCTGAAGATGAAAATGCAATCTTTTTTAAGTGATAGGGAAAATTAATTGACTGAGATGGAAAAATTAAGAACTAGGATAGTATTAGCTCAATCTATCGATGTATCACCTGATAGTGTTGGCACGACGCTTGGTCCTGATGATACTATCCTTTGTTTTTTGGATGATTTTAAAGGTATGAATTTTGTTATAGGTTTTGATGAGATTCCAACTATGGAAGAAGCGAGAGAAGATATAAAAGATTGCTACTTAATGGGTTGTGAACATGATTTTGATGTCGAATTCGGGAAGGAATCTAAACCTTCTATTTAAATTGCTCATTACCTTCTTCATCTATGTACAAAAGTAATTTTCCAGCAGACGAATCGAACCATCCTTTAACATTAATTAGTCCTGAATGATGGCTTCTATGACAGGTTGTACAAAGACAAACGCAATTGGGATTTTCATACTTTCCACCTTTTTCTCCTGGGACAATCCTATGAACATCAAGAAGTTTATATCTTTCTTCACCGCAAATACGGCAAGGTTTGTTTCTTCTCTTAAAAGCTTTTTTGCCAACAAATGGAATTTTAAATTTTCTCATTTTTTTCTTCAAAAGTGAAAGAGTTTATTCTATATTACTTTATCGAAGACATTAGTAAATTTAGTTTAATTTAGTAAGGAGTTTGTAAAATGCGTTCATACAACAAGGTGATTTTAATGGGAAATCTTGCTCGTGACCCAGAGCTTAAAGATCTTCAAGGCGGTAGCAAAGTAGTTGATTTTGTAATTGCCGTTAACAGAGAATGGACTGGTCCTGAAGGACAAAAGTCAGAAGAGGTATCATTCATTGATTGCCAGTGTTGGGGAAAAAGAGGCGAAGCAATCGCCAAGTATTTCTCCAAGGGGAGTCCAATTTTTGTCGAAGGTCGTATCAAGCAAGATACATGGGAAAAAGACGGCAAGAAGAAAAGTCGCTTGAGGGTTACTGTGGAGAACTTCAATTTTATTGACAGTAAGAAATCAGAGGAATCTATTCCAGCTTGTGCCGGGAATACCGGAGACAATGGGGAAATGTCCGACGCTGATTTTGATGCTCTATAAAAGGAAGACTTCGTGATTAAACTCAAAAAAATCAAGCTTATCAACTATTGTGGGTACAAAGATTTTGAGTTAGATTTAAGTGAGGGCGACGGAGTGAGAAGGTGGGAGATGTTCTACGGTCCTAATGGGATTGGCAAGTCCAATTTCATAAGGGCTGTGGAACTGTTATCTTCCCCAAGAATGTTAAGAGGTAGATTAGACAATAATTTATTCCTTCGTAGATTAACTTATCATCCTAACTATCAACCGACTCTTATTGGTTTCGATAAGTCAAAAACCACCCTTTATATGGAAGGCATTTTCCATACTGATGATGGTGATAAAAAAGTAGTTTTAGAAAATAACTGGGATGATAAAGTCGGACTGACAGTAGATGAAATGCCTGTAGATATCATCTCAGCATCTTCATTTATTGATGCTGATAAACCAAATAACATGTATAGCTTTCAGATCAACGCTGAAGATCATGATAGTTTTTTAGAGATAGCTAAAGTGGTATATGATTTTGAATGTGTTCTGCCTAAGGAATCTATGGTATCAGAATATGATCCTCAACTTGATAAAAGGATCAATTTCTTCACCGACTTTATCATAACTAAGTACGGCAGAGATACAGTTCATTATAAAAGTTTTTCGGACGGAGAAAAAAAGATAGCGACATTATTAGCTACTATGTTTAGAAAAGTTAAAGAAACTGATATTTTGCTAATCGACAACATAGAAATGCATATTTATTTCAAAAGACATATGGCTCTGCTTGCCAAGATAGAAGAAATATTTCCTGATGCTCAAGTTATAGCTTCAACGCATTCCCCTGTTATTGTTAATAAGATGGACAAGAAATACCTATGTGATTTGGAGCAATACGTAAAATGAGTCATGCACATCCGATAGTTGTTGATTTTGATGGGACTATAGCAGAGTGGGCTAAGTACCCCGATCCAGGTCCTCCAACTCCAGGCGTTAAAGAAGCTTTGCAGGAAATGAAGGATATGGGTTTTGAAATTCTTATTCTTTCGGCTAGGACTTCTGATGAGATGAGCAAATATCCTATTGACAAAAAGGTAGAGCATGACCGCATGGAAGACTATCTCCTTGAACATGATATTCCATTCGATGTGATATTGAAAAGTAATAAGCCAGTTGCTAAATTTTATATAGATGATAGGGCGATAGAGTTTAAGGGAGACTGGAAAGAAGTTTTGAGAAAGGTGAAAGAAGATGAATAAAATAAGACGTATTTGCCTCATGGGAGGGGCCGGATGTGGTAAAAGTTTAACTGCCACTAACGTGCGTGCCCAACTTGGTTTTAAGGGTTATGATATAGAGCTGGTTGATGAAGTTATTAAAGATTGGACATATATACCAAGAATCCCCAAGGGTGCTGACAGTTTTTGGTTGCAAGCAAGTCAAATGCAAAAAGAGGACATCAGACTCAGAGCAGGAGTGGACTTGATTGTATCTGATTCACCTACTATGCTTCAGTGGTTCTATGCACGACACCATAAAGCTCCATTGCAGGCAGCTATGTATTTGGCAGCAACTGAATTTGAGAGGATATATCCTTCTATACATATATGTATAGATAGGGAGGACGAGTTCTATAACGAGGTAGGGAGATATGAGAATTTGAAAGAAGCTAAGGAAATAGATTTTAGTATAAAGACACTTCTTAGAGCTTCTAAAATAGATTTCGTATCGTTTTCATGTCTTGATCAAGATGGTATTATAGATTATATAATTTCAAAAATAACGGAAGAAGATGCCTAGACCAGAAATAATTGATGAGGAAGCTTCAATGAATAAATTCCTTTTGCTGCAGGGAAAATCTCAAGATGTGCTCAAGAAGTTTCCTGATAATACTTTTCATGCAGTAGTTACTAGCCCTCCGTATTGGTCATTAAGAGATTATTTTAATGATGAGCAACTGGGACAAGAATCAACTCCTGAGGAATATGTAAAGAATGTTGTGTCCATTATGAGAGAAGTCAAAAGGACTCTTAGAAAAGATGGGACTGTCTGGTTCAACATAGGAGATAGTTATAACAACAACTCAGGTTTTTGCAGAGCTACCAATGGTTTTCACAGGGAAGGTAGGGAGAAAGGTTCTGCTGATAAAAAGGCAATTAAACATCCCACTATCAAAATAAAAGATCTGATAGGTATGCCGTGGAGAGTGGCTTTTGCTCTTCAAGAGGATGGTTGGTATTTACGTTGTGATATTATTTGGGAGAAAACAAATCCCATGCCTGATGGTGCTAAAGATAGACCGACAAGAGGGCATGAGTATATCTTCCTTCTTTCTAAATCCCCAAAATATTTTTATGATTACTACAGGGTTTTAGAAGATACTAAAGAAAAGCCAGAAAGTGTGCAGGGGTTCGGAGCTAATGATCAAGAGGGAACTTATCGAATGGATCAAGATAGGACTTTTGAACATTATGGCAAAAGGAATAGAAGGGCGGTGTGGAGGCAATCAGTCTCTACTTATAGAGGCAAGCATTTTGCCACATATCCACCTAAACTTATAACCCCTTGTATTCAAGCATCTACATCTGAGAAGGGTTGCTGTATTGACTGTGGAACTCCATGGGTAAGAGACTTTGAGAAGGTGAAAGAACCTGCTGATAACAAAAAAGGTTATACTCTGGAGTTGAAGGATAATGGTTTTAAGAAAGTTTGTAAATGTAAGACTAATGAGACGAAACGTTGTTTAGTGTTAGATCCTTTTAGTGGGACTGGGACAACAGGGGAAGTAGCTCTATTTAACAATCAGAATTATGTTGGGATAGAGTTGAATAAAGAATATATAGACATAGCTAGAGATAGATTGTTCAGTGGAGACAACCTTTTCTGCGGAGAGGTTTTTACGGTGGAAGGAATTATAAAATGATCAGTACCAAGAGTAGAGTTACAGAAGAACAGTTGAGGACAGAGAAGGAATATAATGACATAGTAGATTTATGCGAAAACTCAGAGATCTCTAAGGGTGAAGCAAATGAGCAGTTAGAAGAATTGGTTAGTAATGCTTATGCAAAGAAGATTCTTTCTGATGACGATGAGAAAGATTATGACTTTAGGAGAGATCCAGAAGGCCGAAGATCTCATATAGATTTTTCTTTACAAATGAGAAGCCGGGCTAAAAAAGAAGAGAAGGTGCTGGGTAGGGTTCGTCAATGGGCTGAAGGACGAGGAAAGGCAACAAGGTTTGAACCTTTAGGAAGTGATGCCGGTGGTTATATCTTACTTGCTAATGTCGCTTATCGAAAGAAAACTCCTTACGATCCAGATTATAATGCGTGGATGGATGAGAGATTTTTTCGTTTGGAAATTAAATATTTTAGTAGGGAAGAGATGTGGTTGAAACTGTCCAATGTAAGAGGGTATAGGAAGAAACAATCTTATATCGCTCTTGGTTTTAAAGGTCTTTACTACTTTTTCAAAAAGAAATCTATAATATATATGTTAGAGAATGTTCCTTTTCCATATCAGCAACGAAAAGGTAAGGAAGCTATTATTATAACTATGGACGGGAAGTATGCCGATTTTAGTTTAAAGAAAATGGTAGATGATAAGTTAGTCACATGGATGAAGTAAGGAATTAAAATGATTGATGAATTTGGAATGCATCATTTAAATAAACCGTGTTTAGATTTGTATTGTATGAATCTTTCTTTTGAGGTAGCAAGAAAATCATTTGACCCTTCATCCCACTGCGGGTGTGTAGCTATTGATATTGATGGGGGGATATCATCGGCAGGATACAATGGCCCTCCACAAGGTTCAATTGATGAAGAGATTCCTTTGACTCGGCCAGAAAAATACATATTTTTTGAACATGCAGAAAGAAACTGTATTTATATGGCGGCTAGGAAAGGAACTCCTCTTCGCGATGCTGTCTTTTATACTACTGGGATACCTTGTTCTGATTGTTTAAGGGCAATAATTCAAATACAAGCTAGTAGAGTTGTGTATGGTCCGTATATGACCATGATGCAAAATAGTGAAGAATATATGAAAAGATATCCTGCTCTTCTTAAAGGGCAAAAAATTATTGTCGAAAGATTTAAGTATGATGAGGGGTTATATCGTTTTAATCCAAGGGTTAGAACTATTATAGAAGAACGAGACGTAATCGATGTAAACTTTGAGTGGAATACTGAATGGGGTTATGAACAAGAATTTCAAAGAAGACACAGTGATTGCGATGAATAATAAATAGAGGAATTCTTCCTTTGGTTTTGTATTAGAATATAGACATTTTAAATTTTAAACAGAGATTTGCTCAGGGATGGCCTGGGCAAATTTTTTCTATTCTATGTGCCATCATTGAAAGAATAAAATATGGATAAGCTATTTTACTTAGTGTCATTTAAGTGGGTTAAAGATTTGAAAATAGCTCACAAGAATAAGCGCGACAGGGAAAGGATAGCTTACAGCGAGAAGAGGTGGGACAAGAAGTTGAGAGGGTTAAGATAAGATAAAAGCAGGAATTATTAGTTATAGCAGCGAATATAAGTACCAATAACAATTATTGTTTGTCCTGTCCGCATTGTGTTTATGGGAGTAATTATGAAAATAAAATCAGCTATTTTAGGTGCTAAGTTAATGCCTGATCCTGTCGATGACAGAGATTATAAATTTTCTAGCATTCCAGATGTTAATAGGATTATGAAGGCCGCTGGAGGTCTGCCAAATAAACATAGCTGGATTTCTGAGATGTCTTCTGTGAAATATCAAGGTGAACTTGGTAGTTGTGTAGCTTTTGCAGTTTGTGCTCTTAAAGAATGGCAAGAGAAGATAGAACATGAAGCAGAAGTAAAAGATGGAAAACCAGATAACAGAAAAGACAAAGAATATAATTTGTCGGAGCAGTGGGTATATTGGAACTGTAAAAAAATAGATCCATGGCCTGGGCAAGAGGGAACTAACTTCAGGTCAGCTCTGAAAGTTTTAAAAAGGATAGGAGTACCTATCGAAAAGGCGTGGCCATACAAAGATGATCCCGTAAAAATAGGGGAGCCACAAAGATGGGCACATCTTATTGCTAGATGGTCAACAATAGATTCTTATTGGAAAGTTGATGATGATACTAGGGGAATAAAAAGAGCATTAATAGAAAGTCCTATTCTATTAGGGATGGAAGTTTTTGAGGAGATGTATGAAACGATAGTAAACGGATATATCCCAATGCCTGCAAAACCAAAAGAAGTATGGACAAATCATGCTGTGTTGGCAGTAGGGTTTGATGATAATAACCAGACAATATGTATTAAAAATAGTTGGAGCAAATTCTGGGGCCAAGGGGGATATGGCTATCTGCCATATGAGTATGTGGATAGATATTGTTGGAATGCTTGGATGGTTAAAGACATCTCTGTTACCTCAGATATGCTTAAAGGGACCAGAAAGTTAATTAAATAATTTTAAAAAAGTCCTTGACGTTTGCCGATATTATGGTATAATGCCGGATATGAAGATTAAGACTATAGCTGAACTAAGAGAAGAATTTGAACGTAGGGCTAAAAGCGATAAGTTCGGCATAAATAGAAATGAACATGGAGAATATAAAGGTTCAACTTTCTATTTGTGGGCAGGATACTGGGAATGTGCTAAAATTAATGGCATAATATCTGGCGAAGATGCCGATGTTATGAAAATGAATGAATAAAGGTTGTACTAACTAATGGAAAAAAAAGACGAACCACAAAATACTCCTATGACAATAGGAGAAGATTGGTATTGTTATAATGTTAATTTCGATGCTGAAAAACCATATGTTACTTTGTGTAATAATGATAATAGTGAAGAAGTAAAAATAGCAGTGCCTAAACAATTGGTTTATTATTTGAAAACTCATTGGTGTGGATCTCAGTTTATACATGATCAAATAGCAGATAAAGCTAGAAAGAGATTGCAAGTTGAGTTGCAAAGGTTGTTGGGAATAGAGCCAGAATAGTAGTTGCTCTTTGAAAAATAATAGCAGTGGCATGGTAGCCTGATGAGGATAGGTGGCAGCAATAGTTGTAAGGACACCACATACTATACCTATCGCAAACCAATTGCCTGCTATGCTCTTTGAAAAATATAAGTATGTTGGTGACGTGGCAGCGTCAGAGTCGTGAGTCTTGCATTCTTCACAATAAATGGTCAAGACTGCCAAAAGGGCGTATGAGTGAAGATGGGACGCAGTATGGAGCAGAGTGGGGAATCCTGCCCAATATACATATTGATATTATTGCTCTTTGAAAAAATAAAAACGGGGATAAATTGGTATCGACTGGACAAGTGAAGGTTGAACTGCGTGTGCGAGATGGTAGTTGGCTCGCTAAAAATCTACCAAGTCAATTCAATTGACAACAGTTATGCAATAGCTGCCTAAGCTAAATTAGGCTGTTTGCTCCTGATGCCTGTTAGGGATGCAAGCACGATAGCAGGATAGCATGAAATTCTTTGTCTCAAGAGAATGAAATGTGAAACTAATTTGGGATAGCGAAGACGAACCGTGTTAGTTCGGGTCTGATTTGCGAAATACAAATAACTGACTACGCACGTAGATGTTTTATCGGAAGTGTCACAGGAAAGGGGTTCGACTCCCCTTATCTCCATTATGAGTGGTTATACAGATTTCATCGAAAAAGGCATAGACCTACTTCACAAAGGAGAGGTCAAAACTGTTGAAGACTATTACTTCATTTCTGATGGTGGTCATAACAGTGATCTGATAGTAATTAAATTTACAGATGGAACAAGCACAGAAAAAGAAGGATTTTATAACATAGAGGAAATAAAAGAAACAGAAAAATGAAAGCATACGGGCGTAAAAATCCTAAAAGGTATGGAGCTAGCAAGGATAGAACACATTCTCGCAAGGGGAATGTCTGCCCTATATGCAACAACACTAAAATTAGTAAAGGTAGTGCGAGACAAAAAACTAAAAGGTTTATGAATGAAGAATGTGCTTCTTACTTTTATGGTGCAGACATTCGTGGAAGCAGAGACAGATCGGGAATTTCAGAGCAAGAGGGACGAGCTGCTTGACGATTTGGAAGTTGAAGGAATTTTTGTTATAAATGAACCTGTCGAGTGCGGCAGAGATAGGTTAAATTAAAATGAAAAATACATTAGCAAGAGGTATCGGTTTCATATGAGTTAGTTAACTTATAGGAGACCGATATGAGCAGGACATACAGAACTAAAAGACTTCCATTAGATTGTAATTGTGGTGCCCCTTATGGTTGGAAAGGGAACTGGAGATATAAACCTCCAACTGAAGCTGGAAGTAATTGGCAACTTCAGCAGTCAAGAAGAAAAGGGGTAGTCCCTGATAGATTTTGTCTATGCAGAACAAATCGTAAATATGACTATTCTAAAAGAAATCATGAAAGGGATAGCAAGGATAGGGAGCATAGCTCTCGAAAAGACAAAAAAGTGTATTCCCGTTCTCGTAGGGCGAAAGTTAAAAATGCTATGAGACACGGTGATTATGATAAGATTCCTATTTTTCCTAGATCAGATAATTGGTTTAGGTGGAGGGACTGGTAAAATGAGATATGACAATAATAAAAAGGGCGGTACTTTATGCTATAGATAATTATTTAATTGCATAAGGAGACCGTTATGAGCAGAACGTATCGTAGAAGTGCCGTGGACCTCGACATTAATGACCAACCTTTTCTTTACGACGAGAGTTGGTGGGATTTGGATGGGGAAGCTTTCTTCCGTCATCCTCATCGTTATGACTATTATTCCAAACGGAATAAGAAGCATGATCGCAAACCATGGAATAAAAGTCCCGGATGGTACAAAAAAATGAAAGCCAGGGAGCGTAGAGCAAAAGTTTGTAATGCCATGGTCACTGGTGATTATGATAACATACCTTGCTTCCGCAAAACTAATGATTGGGAATGGACCTAAAATTATCCTGTCGATATATGATAGATGAAGAAGATAATAGACATAACGACTACAGCCACTATTAGGCCAGAGTTATTAGAAAAGACTTATTCGACTTTTTGGGAAAATATCTTTTCTAAATGTGATTATGATTTTCGTTTAGTAATAAATATTGACCCAATTGGTGATGATGTATATTGTCAGGGGGATGTCCTGAGGGTCGCTGAGAGCTTCTTCTCCAAAGTGGTATATAATTGCCCCCAGACCCCTAACTTTTCTTTAGCAGTTAAATGGGTGTGGTCAAACAGCACTTCAGACTATGTATTTCATCTTGAAGATATGTGGAAGTCACACCATATTGTTGACCTCAACAAAATGGTTCATATCTTGGACAACTATTCAAAAGTAGCTTACGTCAATCTTCATAAATATGTACTATCTGATGGTAGTTATGAGCCTAGATTCTATGATTATCACAATAAAGAAGATAGGCGTTTATTTCTACAGATACAAGATCCCCTATTGTCTCCTGGCTTGTTTAGAGGGAGTTTTGTGAGAAAAATTTATAAGTTAATGAATGATAAAGATAACCCCGAGTTACAAATATGGGGAGATAAAGATAAACCTAATGATGGGGAAGCCTCCATCCAGGTTAAAAAATTCCTAAGTAGTTATGATTACGTGATTTATGCTGGTAACTGGAAAATGCCTTTCTGGTTATGTGGTCGTCCTGAAGTGGACATGTTTGCAGGGAGAAAGTGGAAGAATAAACATGGATTCTATAAAAAGACTCATTTCACTCCCTGGGAGAAAATATAAAATACTTGAAAGTGGTAAAGCAGTACGGTATAATGCCTCCAAAAGTGATAACAATGACGAAGAAACAACGAAAACTTGTAATTGATAATTTTGCGTTAATGCAATATTTTGTTGGCCGTAAGAAAAAGGCTAGTGAAATTCCGCGTTATCTTGAAGATGATTTTATTAGTGATACTGCTTTGAGCTTTTGTGTCTCTGCTATAAAATATGATGCAGAACTAGGATATAAATTTTCAACTTATGCTTATGGTGGTTTTAACATGGGCTGGAAAAATTTACACACTAGAACAAAAGGTAAGTATGAAAGAGAAAATTTTTGTTCGATAGAGACAATTAAATTTGTTACAGATAAATTGTTAGAAGATGCTCCTAGACCAAAACATTTTGATAGAGAAACATTGTGTCGTGTTATTGATAGAGCTAATCTAACATGGAGAGAGATGAGAGTCCTCGAATACTATTATTTTGGGGATTATTCGATGAATGGGATGGGTAGAATATTTGCCGTTACAGGTAGCAGAGTAAGACAAGTAATGCAAAAAGCATTAAGGAAACTAAAAAGAAGTATGGACGCTAATAGGTTGACTTTTGAAGATTTTTACGTAAGGTGAATAAGCGATGGCAAGACCGTGTACAAGAAACCATTATTTGACAGAAGAACAGAAGCAATTAGCCTCTGATAACTTACCACTAGTTTGGTGGTATTTAGATAAGCAAGTTCTCAGAAAAGGGACAATACAAACATGGGAGATCGATGAATGTGCTGGTCATTTGATATGGCATTTGTGCATGTGTGCAGAGAATTTTGATCCTACTATGGGTATCAAATTTAGTACCTATGCTAGGAATGGACTACGTTCTGGTTTGTGTCGCTATCTCGCTTTGAGGAATAAACACTGGGGGAGAGAAGTTTTAACTGATTGGATTATTAAGGGTAACGATGGGGATATGTCTAGTGAGCCAGAATATATTCCCAAGACTTCTTCAGGAGTTGCATGGGAAGATGTTAAATTTCTTTTCGATATTATTAAGATGAATAGAATGGAAGAACAAATTATTTTCTTTATCTATGAAAAGAGATATACATTGACAAAAGTGGGCAAGGTAGTAGGTATGACTGGTGAGAGAATCAGACAACTGCATAATAAAATAGTAGACAAATTAAAAATTGCCGTTAGGAAAAATGATATTGTAATAGAAGATTTCATAGGTGTCTGATGGGCGAAAAAAATAGTAGTACATGGTATGCAAAGGGTAGAGGCGTTAAGAGCAAAATTAATAATGTCGGGGAGATGGTACGTGCTTTTAGATTATCAAAAGGTATGACGCAGGAATCTTTATCTACTGCTATCAGAGGAAGAGAGAGTAAGAGTAGTCATATCCATAGATATGAGACAAGAAAACGTTTGCCTTGTATTAAATATATTTATGCGTTATCAGAAGTTCTCGGTATAGATAGAGAAATACTTTTTCGTATGGTTCTAAAAGAACATTATGATAATTTTATTACTATGCATCATGAATTATTTCTTAAAACTATGCTTCAGAAATCTCCTATGGGAAAAACTAGTAATCTTCAATATTATTTTTGCAAAGGAAGAAATTTAAAACATAATTTTCATGAGTTTTCTAATATAATGAAAGCGGCTTACTATAAGAAAAATATGCCTTATAAGAGAATCTCAGACGCTATTGTTGCTCAGAAAGGCGAGGATCACAGGCGTAGTGCTTCGCATCTTCATAGTGTTATAAATGGAGATAGAGTACCAGGCTTAATGGTGGTGATTGATTTGTGTGAATTTTTTGGGCTAAAAACATTTGAAACATATAAAATAATGGTAGAAGAGAAGGGTTTAGCCCATGCTAAGAATATGGTGTATCAATGGGAATTATATAAGGAGATGAGAAAAAATGAAGAATATAATTTTGGAAATTAAAAAGCTTACAGATAATAAGTGGCTTAATCTATTTTCTATTAGGTTTCAGAATTCTAAAAGGCATATAGGTAGTTGGCTTTTTGCCTCGCGAAAAGAAAATCCGATAAGCGATACAAGCGTTGATGTCGTAGTTATTATTCCTACCATAGATACTTCTGAGGGAAAGAAGTTGGTTATGATTAAGGAGTGGAGATGGGCTGTTAATGATTATGTGTATGCATTTCCTGCTGGATTAGTTGATCCTGGTCATACTATCATGGGAACAGTAGTTAAAGAGTTAAAAGAAGAGACAGGTCTGGACATAAAGAAATGGGGAGACCAAAGTAATCCCGTTTATGCTTCACCTGGTCTTAGCGATGAATCTAGCGTCATGGTATTTGTAGAAGCTAGTGGAACAATCAGTACGGAGTATCAAGAGAAAGGTGAAGATATAGAAGTGTTGCTGATGGACGTAGGCGATATAGAAGAATTGTTGGGAGATGAAGATAAAAAGGTTGGAGCTAAAGCGTGGGGAGTTTTATTTTATTATATGACGAAAGGAAAGATAGAGTAATGGTAGAAACTATATTAAAATTTGTTTTGGGCATAGACGCAATATTGTTTATCGTGTTATGTGTGCTTTCTTGTTCTCCAGATTTTTTAAACTGGTGTGCAAGGAAGGCCGACCCAGAGTGGGCTAAAAAGTATGATAAAAATCTTTCGAATTTTTTAAATTTAAAAAATGAGAGTGGAGCTAAAGAGTGGGGGAGATAAGTAATGCCAACATATGATTATCTATGTGAGAAGTGTGGGCATACATTTGAGAAGATGCAGGCGATGTCTGCAAAAGTATTAAGAAAGTGTCCAAAGTGTAAGAAGCTAAAGTTAAAAAGGTTGATAGGAGGTGGGACAGGAATAATTGTTACAGGGCAAACACCACCACCTGACAACCGGATCAAAGGGAGACCAGAACACATAAAATTCTAATATTTTTTGAATATATTAGAGTTTCAGACGTATTTATAGTAACTTGTCATAAGTTGTAAGAACGTAAGTCCTTTTATCCCAACGACTTAATTTTTTTTTATTTTTCACTTGCAATTAGAAAGTGAAAGTGTATAATGTGCCGTGTTGTTAAAAACGTTGTTATTTTTATGTCTAGTTAAAGGAGACGCAGTATGAAAAATTGGAAGCAGAAATTGATGGTGCTGTTTGTCGCAGCAACATTCCTCGTAGCAGGGATGAGCGATTTATTCGCAAAAGGTGGAAGAAGCAGTAGTAGTCGAAGCAGTAGCAGTCGAAGCAGTAGCAGGATGTCGAGACCAAGTAGCAATTCAAGATCGACAAGCACAAAGCCTGCGGTGAGATCGACCAAACCAGTGACATCGAAGCGAGTCACAGCCGCACCAAAGAGGACAGCGACTCAGCAAAAGTCCTTTGAAGCGTCGAAGAAGAATGGAACTTCCAAAATGACTAAAACACAGTCAATGGATAAGTTCAAGAATGATTCTGCTATGAAGGCAAAAACTACTTCTAAGTATGCGACTAAACCTGCGAATCGCCCAGCTCACATTCCGGGTAGCTACTCAAGGGGTGGAGTTACATATAATGTAAATTATAATTCACAATATGGCGGTTATGGTTCTATGAACAATGGTGTGTGGGCAGCATATATATTTGCTGATATGGCAACAGATGCAATGATGCTAAATGCCATGCATCGTAATGGTTATCTTTATGCAAGTCATCCTTCCGTGGTTGGAACTCCTGTTGCTGGGACTGTTATAGTTCGTGAACGTAACAATGGGACTGCTATGCTCATCGCTGTCGTTGTCCTGGCGATAGTCGCCCTCATTATCTTCTTTGCCGTGAGAAGCAAAAAATCGTAAGGTGTCTCCTAATGTAGAGAGTTGGGGTTCGCCCCTTCTCTCTATATTTGATTGAAAGGAACCAATGAAATGGTAGTAAGCAATAAGGAAAGTTTATCCCATTGGGAATCCGCGAAAGAGGGAGATCTTATCCAGCTGAAAGATGAACAGACCCTTAGTTACCTTATGGAGCAAGGAGTTGAGCATATTTCACATGGTGCTGACTTCATTATTAAGAGGCGACGTAGGATAACGGCTAATGAGGGTACTGCGGCGTGGCTTCTTCTCGATATTGAACTTCAAGAATTTTTATGGTGTCTTGTTGTAAAGAGCAATGGTCCTGATTTTGACCTCTTTGTGTATTACACTCCTGATGGTTTTATTGATGGCGACCGCAATGATATTATTGATAATTCTGATTGGTTGATGGAAGTGTGGGAAGATGGTACGGAATTGAAAGACCTTCCGTTTGCTAAAGAAGTAAAGCAGGGAGAAGATGTTATCTTTAAAACATCAGGGCCTCAGTACGGCACTTGTGTTGAAGATAATGACAAATCATTTGCGACAGTTGTAGAATACTCTACTGATGCAGATGGGGAAGAAAATCCTCTTTTGATGGCGATCGAGTACAATCAACTTGAGCCGTGGTCAGAAAGAGAAGAATCAGCCGCCGAGGACGACTACGGTGATATCGAAGTCGAAGTATCTGTTGAAAGTGGGGTCAACATTAACGAAGACAGCAGTTATATTATGCTGTTACAAGGTTGTTCCGTTCCTGTAGGGGACGTGGACGTATTACGTACATAATAATTATTTATTTAGGAGTCACATGTAATGAATGACATTCAGACGTTACAAAATGTTGTAGACGTTCTCACAGAGCATGGTTATTCACCTACTCTGAATGAGGGCAGTGTTTCCGTTCCTGTTGGTTCGGAAGAAAAACCGTTCCCTTGTCTTATCCTGATGGATGAGACTTATCTTACAGTGGTTTGTGAGATTGACACTTACGGTGGCATGATGAGTCGTGTAGCCCCAGAGGATAGGGAAGATTTCCTTGTGGCTATGATGGACCTCAATTCGCAGATGAACTCATATGCGTTTACTGTGATGAGTGATATCGACGATCCCGATGCCGGGGAGAACAAGGACAGCTGGGGTGTTGCTCTTATTAACAGCGTGCCAGTTGGGGATCTCTCAGAGGCAGAGCTTCTGGAAGGTATGCGTGCTTTGCAGGCGGCATTACTGACTGCGAAGAGTCTCTTCAATGTGAGTGTTGTTGAGAATTTGTAATCTGTTATAAGCAGGTTAATAGTAAACAATAGTTCTATAATAGGAGAATCAATTATGGCAGGTTTTTGGAAATCAATTAAAAACACTTTTCGCGAAAAGAAAGATCAAGCGGCGGAGTCGATGTCCGACCCCATTCGCGATGGCAAGTATGCTATCGAGGATTCAAAGACGAAGTTGGCTGAAATCGGGACAAGTATCGCAAAGTATTCCGCCTCGATTAAGAAGAATCAGCGTAGTCTTGATACTGAGTTGGGCGACATCAGAAAGTGGGGCAATCTTGCAAAGAAAGCCGCAGAATCTGGCAGTGAAGAGAAGGTTCGTACATGCATTACGGAAAAAACTCAGGCACAGTCAAGAGCAGATAATCTCAAAAAGACGATTAAGTCGGATGAGGCATATCTCGCTAAAATGAAGAGCGACTGGCAGAAGAACAATAACAAGGTTAGCCAGGCAGAGAGCAATCATTCTCAGTTGTCCGTTCGTAAGCAAATGGCCGAAGCCCGTAAAGAGTTTGCAAAGGGAGCGCAGGGTCTTAACTCTGATAGCTGCTTTGCAGAGCTTGACAAGCTCGCCGATTCAGTTGAAGCTGACGAGTGTGAAGCAGAAGCACTTGAAGAAATGGCTCCAGCTGATACTCTTGCTGACATGGAAGCTGAATTTGGTGCTTCTGGAGACGGTGCGGTGGACGACGAAGTTGCTAAGATGATGGCAGCAGTAAAGAAGTAGTCATCTACCGAAGATGCTAATACTCCCTATCGGTAGGGCTACTTATCGGTAGGGAGTTTTTTAATGTTGGGAGACATAAGAAATGAAGAAATCAATAATACTAATAATGATGTTGTCGTTATGTTCTTTTTCTAATGCGGCTGAAGTTGAAAAAGCAGTTCCTGGAACTTTCACCATGTATGCGGCTAAGATGGTCCCTTGTGTTATTCTGGAAGAGGATGAGGCGACAGGGGAGATAGAGATCTCAGGTTTTGAGATTGATTTATGGAAAGCAATTTGTAAAGATCTTGCTGCTCAAGGATTGATTAAAGATTCTAAATTTGTTCCTGTTGAATGGGCGGGAATAGAACCAGGAATGAAGAGCGGAGAAATAGATGGTGCTTGTTCAGGTCTCACTATTCGTTCAGCACGTTTAGAGTGGTCAGATTTTACGATGCCTACCTTTAACTCAGGTCTTGGGATAATGGTGCTTAAAAAAGATGCAGGCATGCTTAATGGTCTTGTGCTTATGTATACGGCTATGAAAGGACCAGTGATATTCTTTGCATTATTTCTACTTACTTTTGCCTTTATTCTTTGGGTATCAGAAAAAGATAAAAATCCTGATAATGATGCAAATGGAATTAGTGACAAATTTTTTCCTGGTATTTTTGAAGCAATTTATTTTTGTATTGTAACTTGCTCAACAGTTGGTTATGGTGATTTCGCTCCTAAGAAATGGAGAACAAGAGTAATTACTGCGGTGCTGATAGTTGTAGGTCTTATCGCCTTCGGAAACTTCTTGTCTTTAGTATCAGTTGCACGTATCGAAGGTTCGATAGATGCTATCCAAGGTCCATCAGATCTCAAGGGGCAAGTTGTTCTTACTCAAAAGGGAACTACGAGTGTTGATACTGTTAAGGCTCTCGGTGCTAAAGCTGTAACTACAAGAGATATTGATAGTGCTTGTGATGGGTTGCTTTTAGGAAGAGGCGATGCAGTTGTCTTTGATTATCCTGTATTGTTGAATTATGTCAAAGAGAATCCTGACAAAGTTAAGATGGTAGCAGGTATGTTTGACGATCAGTATTATGGTTATATGCTTAAAAAAGGTAGTCCTCTTAAAGATGCTATCAATTTGGCTATCCTCAAACTGTATGAAGATGGAACTTACAAAACTTTGTACGACAAATGGTTTTAAAAAAACATTTGAAAGTGAAAGTGAAAATGGTATAATGATTTTATGCTATTCCCATGGGATAAATATGAAGAGATAAAAACACGAAGATGTAATACATTACAAGTTTTTATAACTCGTAGGTGTAATCTTCGCTGTGTCGGATGTTTTGCAAAAAACATGATGAAGTCTGACGACGATGAAATCTCCGTTGCTGAATATAGGGAAGTTATAGAAAACCTTGTAAAAAAGGGCGGGGAAAAAGTCAATCTACTTGGAGGGGAACCCGCTCTTCATACCTTTCTAGAAGATCTTATACAAATAAATAGGGACAATGGCCTACGGACTACTGTATACACTAATGGTCATCATATACAACATTGGGATAAAGATTTTTATCATAAAAGTTTTAAAGATACAACTGTCAGAGTCTCTGTCAATAGTAGATTGCCCATATATAGTGATGGTAAATTAGGCCAATCTAAATGTGTTAAAGGATTGAGGGGTTTAGGGGTCAGCGGCGTGCCTGTCGAAATATGTTTTATGGTTTCTTCTAGGACTACGGAAGAAGAATTATTGTGTGCTGCAGCCGAAATAGAAAATCATTTTAATTGTAAAGTATTTTTTATCTCAAGTCTTAGAGAATTAGATAATCCCCGAAAAGAGTTTTTTGACGATACTATTCTTAGTATGCCTGTTATTAGATACAAGGAATTAGTCCATAATTTTCTAATAGATTATGATGGGGATATGGAAATTCATATCTCTAAAAGGGGTGTCTTTGAGAGTACGACAACACTCGCTGAAAATAAATGTAGATTTGCTAATTATATTCCGGGCGGAAAAATAATTCAATGCCCATATGATTTAGTAAATTTAAAATATCAGGATGATTATGAATTCGGAGTAAGGCATTGTCAGCATAATAATACTTGTCTGATGAGCAAAATAGTTGTGAAAAGGAGAGTCTAATGGGTTTTGTTAATCATTTTCCTATAAAAGAAAAAAAGAAAAAACCTACGATGAGGCCTATCGAGTTCTTTAATAAATGGGATAGGGACGGTTATAGAATTAGGGGCAACCCATTCTTAAAAAGGAAGTGTTTGGATGATTTGAAAAAAGTAGGGCAATGGTATATAGAAAAAGAAGAAGAGAAAAAATGATAATATCAAAAATGACGACAGTATTAATGGAAACCCATAAGATAAAATGCACTTGTTCATATTGTACTGGCAAACGTAAACTTCACTATGGGCTGAATATTCCTCCTGATTGGTTAGGGTGGAATTCATGGTATGTAATCAAGATATCTCCACGAAAGTATTTTAGGTGGACAAATAGGTGGTTTAAGATTTTTAAGAAACAAAAGAAAAGTTTAGTGTAAGGAGAGTAAAATGAAGTCAACAATTGTGTTAATCATGGTGCTAGCGTTAACGTCTTTATCTTTTGGGTTGGATTTGTCCCTAGAAGATATGCAGGGAGGTTCGGAAGAAAGAGTAGTCTTTAGGAAGATAGATGAAGGGGAACTTCTGTCTTTTAAAGTCGCGAAGAGCGATCCTAATGACACTAGCTCTGTTCGTATGTGGAATGCTCCGAAAGGGAGTAGGCTTGAGAATGGTGTTTTTTCATGGATGCCAAGTAGCACACAATCGGGTATGTACGATATAAGTTTTTCTATCACTGATCCTGATACTGAGAAACTTGTTTTCGCTATGACTAGGATAGTGGTATCTGATACTATTTTTAGTATTCGTTATAGTAGAACTTTCGAGCTTTTGTTTACTGCTACCGACCCCGATGATGATAGAATAGAAATTACTGCAACAGGGCTACCTACAGGTGCTACTCTTACTGGTAATCAGTTTGGTCCGAAAATTTTTAAATGGAGACCTACACGACAGCAATTGGGAAAACATCAATTTACATTGACGGCAACTGATTTCCCTGGTGATGAGGGTCCATCAAAAACTGATGTCCGTATCGTTTATATCAATGTTAGTCGGAGATAAAAGAATGAAGTGCTTTCACTGTGGTAAAGAAATAGAGCATGAGTTAGATATGGTCCTTCTGAATATTGATGGGGACTTTGCGTGTGACCAAGTTTGTGCTGATGCATACGAGAAGGATAAGGAACACTTCTTAAATGTCACCATTCATGACGATAGGTTGTATAATGAATGGTTAGGAGTTACATTAGATGCCACGTAGAAGAAATAGGGGTTTATTAAAAAAATTAAAAGAAGAAGATGGTGATATATTTGGTGTTGCTGAAGATAGGTCTATAAAGATCCCTGTTAGTGATTTTGATATGAATGTTATCACTCCTTTTCAGGAGGAGCTTGTTAAGCTGAAGAAGGATCTTGCAAAAGTAAAAAAAGAAAGGACTGCTTTAAAAAAGAAAGTAAAAAAGCTTGAGAAGGAAAATGAAGAGTTCAGAGAAGATTATGAAAGATGGGATATTTTAGATCTTAGAGATGAATTGTAAGACATCAAATTATTTTAGCACAAATGCTACTGACTCCGCTACGCCATATACTTGCACTGGTTCTACGTGGGAGGCAGTGGATACTCAAATATCGAGTGCTGTTACTAAGAAAGATCAGAGAATGATAAAAGAAGAAGTAAAAAGGTATATGACCACTCAACTAAGAAAAGAGGCTCGCCAGGCGGCAGGTAAAGTTTCAAGAGATATCGAAAAGCTTAAAATCGCAAAAATCCAACTTGGAAAAGAAATCACAGAATTAAAAACTCAAGTAGAACAGGCAAAAGAAGACATCCGTACGGAGATAACAGCGATGGAAGAAATGTTGGCGAAGAAAGCAACTGAGATGCTACGGTTCGGGAGCTTAGATTTTTTATAATGATGTTTTATTTTCGAAATTGTGTTAATTGCCGTAAAGAGTTTTTTATTGATGGTATAGAAGATGTGTTGTTTTGTTGTGAAGAATGTAAGAAAACACATTACGAAGATTCCATCTTAAGAGCTGCTAAAAAATTAGATATTGATGTCCCTATAGAAGAAAGATGGGATATATTAGATTTATGAAAGCTCATAAATTAGTTAGGTTGATGAAAGATGGTTCTCTTAGTTCATTGTTCATAGGTAAGAAGAACAGGTTAAGAATTGGAGAATGGATAAAGGCTGAATGTATCCCCACTAAAGGATTTGCAGTAAGACCAGGATGGCATTGCACTAAAAAACCGATAGCTCCACACTTATCAATGAGGGGTAGAGTATGGGTTGCTGTTGAGATAGAAGACTATACAGAATTACATAGGCCTGTCTCTCAAGGTGGGGTATGGTACCTTGCTAAAAGGATGAAAATATTAAGTGTAATTGATGGGAAATTTTAGATTTATGAATGAAGTGATATGCGGTAATGCTCTGACGGAGTTACTTAAATTAGAACCAAATAGTATTGACTTAGTTATAACCTCCCCTCCTTATTTCGGCCAAAGAGAATATAAATCAGGATCACAAGAGATCGGTCTAGAGAAAAACGTAGAGAGATATCTCAATAAATTATCTATGGTCTTTCGTTTATGTTTAAGGGTATGTAAGCCAGATGGGAACATAGTCTTTAATATGGGAGATAAATACATAGGAGGGTCTCTCCAGTTAATTCCCTATCAGTTTGCCCTAATGGTATTGAGAAGGAATAATGATGTTAAGCTTATCAATGAGATTACTTGGATAAAAAGTAATCCTACACCTCGCCAATATAATAGAAGATTAGTGCCTGCTACTGAGCCATTTTTTCATTTTGTTAAGAGTGATAAATACTATTATAATAGGAAAGAATTTTCGGCTTCTTCTGAACCTATTAAGCCTAACAAATCTCCTAAGAAGGGTATGAGGTATGACAAGATGATCAGTGCTTCTAACCTTGTTATAAAGGAGAAATTTAGGGCTAAACTGGCTCTCCGTAGGACTCTCTCAGAGCTTCGTGAAGGTAAGATCTCTGATTTCCGTATGAAGATAAGGGGAATGCATAAGAAAGCCTTTGGTGGGCAAGCAGGGGGCAGGAATAGCCAAATAGAGAAACAAGGTTATACTATTATTAAGATGTATGGTAACAAGATAAAAAGAGATGTTATAACGTCTCCTGTCGCGCGGGCAAAAAATATTGACCATCCCTCAATTTTTCCCTTGCAAATAGTAAAAGAACTGGTATTATTATTGTCCAAAGTAGGTAGTGTTATTTTGGACCCATTCTGCGGTAGTGGACAGGTGTGTTTTATGGCTAAGTCTTTGAACAGACGATATTTAGGAATAGATTTGAACCCTAGATACTGCCAGATGGCAGAAAAAAGATTAAGTGATCTACCAGAGAAGTGAAACCGGAAGGGTAAGGTAGTATGATTATATTAAAGAAAAGTGGAATTTTTCGGGAAAATGACTACAAACCTGACGAAGAAGGTTATGTCTATGAAAAAGTGGACGGTATAGTTCCTTATATTGAAGAAATTATTAAAATGGATGAAGATTTTACTTTAAGGGATTTCTTTAATGTAGTTGGAGAGGAAATGGAAGTAATGGAAGTTCTTTTTGCTTCTGCTCTTGGTAGGCATCCACTTGCTCCTTATCTTAAAGAAGTTCAACAGGACTGTATGCCTGATAATAGGGAAGATATGGATTGCATCGAATGTTGTTGGGTAGCTGAACAGTTTGATTATAAACTATTTTATGAAAATCATAAGGACGATGAAGATGACGAAGGTTCCATGGCGAGTCATTTCGGTAAGGATCTTCATGAACCTGATGAAGATAGTGTGAATGAGATATCAATTTACATAGATGTTAGTGGATGGGGTAAGTACGAACCAGAAGAAGATGAGCCTCATAGTCCCGAGATGACGCATACTGGTTTTGCTATAGAGTTTACACCTTTGCATAAGATGGCTCATTTACCTATTAAATTGAATACAAGGTTTGTAATGCGTGGGAAGAATGAGATGGGAAGTGAGAAACCTATAGTAGAAGGTGAAAAAGAGTTCAGTGTGTTTGAGGTATTTAGTTCCATACTATCAGAAATAAGTTTCTGTGGCTCCCCAGAAGAAAGAGATGCACAGTGGGAAGATATAGTTGATACTATTGATGAAGCAAGAAAACGAGAAAAAGATGAAGATGAAGATGATGAGGATGAAGATGCTGAATAATGTGAGTATAGAAGTAATAGGGACAGTATGGATAGTAATAACAGTAGTGTGGTTATGCTGGTGGGCAGTTTATCTTCTGACGCATCGACAACCAACAGTAAAACAAATAGAGTCAAAAATAGTAGATAATAGGAGTAAGAATATGGAAGACAACAACGTAACTTATGTTAGAATTGAAAATCCTGTAGGGCTTGGCATTGGAATATTTTTTGGATTCTTCATAGCAAATGTAATTCTACTAACAATAGCAGGTTTATTATGGGCATTATTTGCTGTTGGATCATTAACTGCTTTAATTAATTAAGGAGAATAAAAATGATTGATAAAAAAGATATTATTATAATAGGGCTTTTTATTTTAATAGCTATATCTATCTGTTTTAATAAAATTCCACAAAAAAAGAATAGTGAAAGTGATCTATTATATCGTGTAACTGAAGAAGGACAATTTTGGGAAAGATTTGATAATAATGATAATAAAATCTATTCCAGAAATGCTGATGGAGAAGAAGCATGGTATGAATATGATAAAAATAGGAATATGACTTATGTAAAAAATTTCATTGGTTATGAGCAGTGGTTAAAATATGATAAGAATAAAAATATAACTTATCTTAAAACTATTGCCCCTACAGGTGAAGAAACAGAAGTTTGGCAGAAATATGATAAAAATAATAATTGTATTTATACTATAAATGATAATGGAGAAGAAAGATGGTACAAATATGATGAGAATAATAAAGCAATTTCTTATAAAAATTCTGATGGAAAAGAATATTTAATTAAAGATGCAGTCGTTGTTATAAGAGAATAAAAATAGGTCCCTGATAATTTTTATAAATAAAGAGGAATGTTTCATAGTTTTACGGAATCAATATAAGTTAGATTATATTGAGGAGTAAAACCGTGAAAAAAGTATCTTCTGAAAATGTTAAAATTTTAATTGAGGAATATAATAATGGGTTTTCTTGTTCTGAACTCGGAAGAAAATATGGAGTGAGTCATAGTGCTATATCTGGTCTTCTGTCGAGGCGAGGTATAAAAATTAGAAATAATAAGATTGACTTTACTGAAGTCGAAAAACAAGAAATCATAAATCTTTATTTAAGTGGAAAAGGGACAGTAGAAATATCTAAAAAATATTCAGTTTCATTTAGCTGGGTGAATGAATTTCTAAAGTCAAGAAATGTAAAGATTAGGAACAGATCACAAGCTAGTAGAATTTTTAAAATAAATGAACATTATTTTGATAAAATAGATTCAGAGGAAAAAGCATATTGGCTTGGTTTTATATTTGCCGATGGATGCAATACAAGAAAAGGTTTTACTATAAGTATTTCTCGTAAAGATAAGGACCATTTGAATAAAATAAAAAATGTTTTATATGATGACAATAGATATAACATTAAAGATGCATATGCCTTTTGTAAAGGGAAAAAATATAAGATATCTCAATTTTGGTTAACTAGCAAATATTTATCAGGAGTTTTGTCTGGGCTTGGAGCTATTCCCGCAAAAAGTTTAGTTTTAAAATTTCCTGAATGGATAGACAAATTATTAATTAGACATTTTATAAGAGGATATTTCGATGGAGATGGATGTTTGCATGTTTATAGGAATAGAGCTACTGCGACATTTTCTCTTATTGGGACAAATGAATTTTTAAATAGTGTTAATAGTATATTAAAAAATAAAATAGGTTTGATTGAATGTTGTATGAGTAAAAGGAATAGAGTGTGGTATTTGACAACCACTAGACATAATAATTTAAAATTGATTTATGATTGGTTTTATTCTGATGCCGATTTATTTTTATCAAGAAAAAAAGAAAAATTTATAGAGTATTTTAATAAGAAAAGGAAACGGTATGAGTAGTAGTTTGATTGTAGAAGTGTGTAAGATAACAGATATTCACCCACATCCTGGGGCAGACAAACTAGATTTATGTATTATTAAGGGGTGGCAAGTAGTCGTGGGGAAAGGTCAGTTCGAAGAAGGCGAACGTGTTATTTATATTCCTATGGACTCTGTGATCCCAACAAAACTGGCTGACGAATGGGGAGTTAGGAATTATCTTTCGGGGAAAGATAATGATCGAGTTAAATGTGCGAGGCTTAGAGGGGAGATGTCCTATGGTCTTGTTGTTTCAAATGAGCTAGGATGGGAGGTAGGATATGATTGTTCTAGAGATCTGGGTATCACTAAATACATTGCTCCTGTGAGAGCAACAGCGGCAGATGCTGCCCCAAGAGATATCTTGTTCCCTACTTTTACTGATGTCGAGAACATTAACAACTTTCCTGATGTATTCGTTGTCGGTGAGGAAGTTGTTGTTTTAGAGAAGATCGATGGAACGAATGGCCGTGTTGGATTTGAGATGCATTGGGTGGAAGAAGATAAAATAAAAATTACTTTGAAAGCAGGTTCAATGAGTTATAAAAGGACTATGCCTGCCTTGTGGGATTTAGCATCTAACCCTTATTGGTTCCCATGGACTCTTGCTCCTGTTATGAATATGTTGAAATATTACAGTGGTGTTATTAAGAGAGAGACTGAACATTCAATCTTAGCATCACGTATGGTGACTCTGTTTGGAGAAGTCTATGGAGGTAGCATCAGAGGTGGACATAAATCGATGGATTATGGAACACCTAATAATTATGGATTTGCTGCTTTTGGTCTTAAAGTAGATGATGATTTTCTTAACTGGGATAAGTTTGAGAGTTTATGCGGTAGATTCAAAGTTCCTACGGTTCCTGAGGTTGCTAGAACTACTTTCAATCTTGATGCTTTAAAAATTCTTGCTACAGGGGCTTCTCTCCTTGCGTCGAATAATGGTAAGCTTCAAATTAGAGAGGGTATAGTAGTTTATCCTGTTAAGGAAAGAAGAGACCCTAAATTGGGTCGTTGTATCTTAAAGATTCTTAACCCTGACTATCTTATTATGAAAGAGAAGAATAGGGATAAAGGCAAAGACATCGATTTTAAGGACGAATAAAATGAAAGCATTTACTGACTATCCTATTATAGAGATAGGTGATACTCCTAATGAGATTGCTCTTATCAGAGAAGTTGAGATACTCTCTTATGATGGAAATAAGTATTGTCTAGTTTTTGTGCAGGGAGTCCTTACTACTATAAAGAGTGGTTATCTTTATTGGGAATTCGGTAGGACCGGAGAGACTCTTTGTTTGATGCATGATGATTTGAAAAAATTGCCACTTACAAAAGATATGACTTTGCTCGACCTTGCGGATAAAGATGAGTTAAAGAAAAAAGCAAAAGCCTTTCAAAAAGCTTTAAACTTAATGAGGGATGAACGTCATAGAGACTATGTTCGCCTACGTACAAAGTATGAAGCAGCAGAAAGAAACTTAAAAAATAATCCTAAAGAGTGTGGTGGTGAAGAGCATATTAAAGGTTATATGTCTGGCTTAATAGAGGCTATGGCTCTTCTTGGGGATTTACAATCAAAGGTGTGTGGTAAGGGAGAAGAAGTTGCAAAAGAAGAAGATTAAATTTACTAGAGAAGGTATCAGGCATCAGGTCCAACTCAATGAGGTTGAATCTACTACTGATGGAGATATTTTTGGAATGGTTAGGGAATTCCAAAATATGCATGAGCAACAAAATATGAAAGTGGAAAATTTAGCAGAAGTATACAAGTGGATAAAAGAACTTAGGGACGAATTAAATGGTAAAGGCAAAAGCAAAAGAAAAATACGAGCTGTAAAATGAAAAAGTATAATTTTATCAAAGAAGTCATACTCAATCATAACGATTTGGTTAGGATGAGTGATAGGGTTAGGTCTGAGATAATAAAGTTTTATCAAAGGCATTCCGGGAATCCTGAACTTGTTGTTATAACTATTTTGGATGGGGGCCGGAATTTTTCAAGAAGTCTTTTTAGTGTTGGCTATATCCCTAAGAATTTTAAGATAGAGCATTTTACTCTTTCTGCTAAAAGCTATGGGTCTGAGGTAGACTCGTCTGGTAAAGTAATGATAGGGATGGGATCATCGGAAGAAGAAAAGAAAATGTTTGACGCTATAAAAGGAAAGTCAGTTTTAATAGTGGATGATATTTATGATTCTGGTAGAACTTTGGATGCTGTAGTTAGATTGGTAAGTGATCAACATGCATTAAGTGTAGAATGCTGTGTAATGATACAGAGGGTTTTGAAAAGACATCGTGAGGTAGATATAAGACCAAGCTTTATTGGGCATTTTGTGCATATGCCAGATTTTCTTGTAGGGGCTGGTTTTGACTATGAAGGAAAGTACAGAGATCTTCCCTACATAGGAACTGTTAAACCAAATTTTAAAGAGAAGCATCGTGAAGAACATATCTGTAACAAGTGTGGAGAACTTTGCACTTCTCCCGAAGAACTTGTTACATGTAACCGTGAAGATGGAGCAGGGTCTTATGGCCTACTTAATGCAGTTGCCAGGGGTCACTATTTCTCACCTATTTTGGAAGATTGCACGGCATATAAATTTGATCTTTGTGAGCCATGCTTAAAAAAGATTTTTGATGGTTTTAAAATTCCCACAGAAAAAAGAGAATATGATATTTGGACAGGGGAGGTATATGGATAGTGGGCAAAAGGAGAGAATTAGAAAAATTCTAGAGCAGGACAAAAGAACTATTAGGGAAATGAGAGAGTTTTTGGGGGTCAATAGTCAGGCAGCAAAAATGAGAAAATATTTGATGCAAGCAGAGTTTAGTTTGCTGGTTGCTATTGATGAAATAAAAAATATCGGGAAAAAAGAAGATCCACAAGAGGAAAAGCAAGATGGCGAAGAGAAGGTATTATCACATACAGATAAAAATGAGTGACGGAAATTGGCACTCTCCTATAGAAGGCCAGTTCGTGATTAAATCTTATTGGGAGGGTTATAAGGCAGCTATTAAATCTCATTATCCCTGCTCTTCCCTTCGCCTTATTAATACAGAAACAGGAGAGGTAGTTGAAGATATCCCCGGCAATGGGTCGGTCGGAATATGAGAATGTGTTTAGTGGAGATAAATTATGTTTGAAAAGATTCAACTGTGGTTTTCATCCATTTTTAAGAAAGCGAAGGTGGTAGAAGAACCCAAACAAGAAGAACCCAAACAAGAAGAACCCAAACAAGAAGAACCCAAACAAGAAAAGCCTAAAAGTTATATTACTTATCATGCTAAAATAAGGTTTCAAGAAAGACATGGAATTGTTTTTACAGATGAGCAAGCAAAAGGTATTGTTGAGGACATTATTTCTAAAAAAGCAGAATTCATTGAGACAGTTTCTAATAAAGCCCAACGATGGATAGCAGAGCATAATGGTAAAAAATATAGAGTGGTTTATTCTCCTAAGAGCAAAGTTATCATAACGGTTTATTCTGGGTTAAAGAATAAAAGAAGCAAGCCTAAAGGGAGGAAAAGGATTAAAGCCAGTGGGACGCATCGAAGCAGTTGGAGAAAAAGACCGAAACCCGATACTTACAAAAGAAATAAAAGAGTCTGGGTGAGGACATGGTAGCATGACAAAGCAAATAGGATATCAGGATATTTCTTTGATGCCTAAAAAATGTATTGTAGGTAGTAGAAGCCATTGTGATACATCTATTGTTTTTGGTGGGGAAGAGTTCCATATGCCAGTTTACCCATCGAATATGAAAAGTGTTGTTGATATAGAAACTTGTAAGTATATGGCTAGTCAGGGATGGTTTTATACAATGCATCGTTTTGATACCGATATCTTTGACTTTGTTACAAGAATGATGGAAGAAAGATTATTTATCTCTATAAGTGTGGGGATTAATACTGATTCTTATGAGGTACTGCAAAGGATTTATCACGAACCTTTATCTGTTGATTATATAACGATAGATGTTGCGAATGCATGGTCTGAAAAAACTCATCAAATGATTTCTTTCATTAAGGATAAATTTCCTGAAACTTTTTTAATAGTTGGGAATGTGGCTACAGGTGAAGCAGCGAGAGAGATAGAAAAGTGGGGAGCAGATGCTATTAAGGTTGGTATCGCTGGTGGAAGTGTTTGTATAACAAAAAATAAGACTGGTATTCATCGTCCAATGGTTTCTACTATAAAAGATTGTGTTGCTGCTACTGCTTCAGATACTATTATTATTGCTGATGGGGGAGTTGTAGAGCATGGGGACATAGCAAAAGCTATTGCGTGTGGGGCAACTATGGTGATGGCAGGCTCTTTGTTTGCTGGATATGATCAATCAGCAGGCAGGACTATCGAGATAGAAGATTGGAAGAATGGGCATGTCGAATATACTCGTTATAAGGAGTATTACGGAAGTGCTTCTAATCATAATAAAAATGAATATAAGAATGTCGAAGGCAAAAAGACTTTGATTAGCTATCGCGGAGATATGGGAAGACTATTAATAGAATTAGAGGAAGATTTACAGAGTTCTATCTCTTATACAGGAGGACAATCATTGAGAGATTTGAATTTTGCAGAATATTTTGAAATATAAATTATCTTTGGAGAATAAAATGGAACTTGTAAAACATGATCAGTATATTAGAGTTGATATTTCAGAACGTGCAGATATCCAAGGTATAATTAAAGAGATTAAAAGACACGTTGATGGAATTGAATGGGTCGGAGAGCAGTATGACTCTTGTTCTTATATAGTTGATGGGACAGAATACGATCACAAAGCAGAAGCTATACTAGCAAAACTTTTGTTTGAAGAAAATTTCGAAGATGCATGCAATGTTATTCTTGATTCAAATGTTAATGATTATGAAATTGGTTGTTCAAGAATTGAGAATGATGTTTCTAATGATAGGACAGACAGAACTCGTCATAGTAAGAAAACCGCTTATGAGATTGTTGAAATTCTAGTTATACAACCATATATCCATTATCTCTCTTGGAATATGGGCCAAAAATTAAAAGACGCTTTTACAAAATTATCGGAAGAGATTGTAAAAGCTAAAAAAATAGATATCGCAGCATTCGTTGCACAGTCATAAAAATTGAAAAGTTTATAAGAAAGGTGACAGGTATGGCAATCAAGATTCTAAAGTTATCAAGCGTAGAAGATATTATAGGAGATTATGAAAAGGATGAAAATGGTAGGATTACAATAGGTAAACCAGCTAAATTGCTTATGGTTCCTACTGAGGGTGGAGGAATAGGTGTGGGGCTTATGCCATGGGTTCCATTCTCGAACGAGGAAGAGATTGAGATAAAGGCAGAATTCATCATGACTGCTCCTATGGAACCTTCTCAAGATATAAGAAATGAATATAGCAGGCAGTTCGGTAGTGGTATTGTTGATACTAGTCCTCAGGCAAGCGATTTAATTTTGTAGGAGGTAATTGTGCTAAGTAAGAAGAAACAAAAAGCTTTATTGGTAGCTAGTGTTACTGGGTTAATCTTAATAGCTTTAGTTAGTGTGTTGGGGTTTCTCGCTTACTTGGTATTTCCTCTTTTAGTGACTTTGATCGTTATCATCGTCGGTATGATCACTAAATGGTCTGTTGAATGGCTTATCAAAAATAGGCAAAGATTCAAAATAAAAGAGAGAGCAAAGATAGTAAAGAAAAAATTGAGAATAGAAGAGGGTGTCGATTTAGTAAAAGAAAGTATCGACACCTTAAGGAATAAAAGTGAAAAAGATAGAGAAGACACCAAAGGGTAATGGAGCAAAATGTGTCCACTGTGGGGAGATAGTAGAAGATTGGGAACCGCAATATTGTTGTAGTGGGGAAGTTTGCGGTTGTTATGGTCTACCGATATATCCACCTGAGCATGGAATCTGTCCCATGGAGAAATTAAAAACTATTGAAAAGTGAAAACCTATGGGATATACTAAAAGAACAAAATTAACAAGATTGCCAGAACCTGATACCGTTAGATTAAAGAAATATCTTAGGGATATATTAAGCACTTTAAGAGGAGAACCTATGCGTAAGATCGTTACTTCACCAGTCAAGGATAGTTCTGTTGGCGTTGAGATAGCTAGAGGAGTTGAAAGAAATACAGGTTTTGATGTTCCAACTGAAGATGAGAATGGTATTTGCGAAGCTCCCTCTATCGACTGGGACGACGAGAGAGGAAGAACACCTAAAGATTTAGAAGAAGCAGCTAAGTGGGCTAAAACTCAGGAAGATGAGGAAGCAGAGAGAATAGGTACCGTAAAATTTGCTGATCAGATTAAGATAGATTTTATACCGTCTATCGACTTTCGTATCTTGTGTAGGTTTCTTGGAGTTACAACTGTTGGTAATGTAAAAAATCATCCTTATCAATCCCATCCCCTTATTACTTTGATATTGATGGAGTCTTTAGAAAGGTTTATGAAATCTAAAGGTTTTGATTTTGTAGGTGAATTAAACTTTGATCAACATGGTAACTCTATTCCTCCTGACAAAAATCCTTGGAGCGTTCAGGGCAAAGAAACAACTTTTACTACTACCGGGTTTTTATATTTTGAGAGCAAGACAGGTGATAAGAAGGACAATGTTTCTTATTTCGTGTTTTCTGACTTGGACAGAGGAGGAGCATCTATCACCTGCTATAGTACTGACACGAAGAGATCTAAAGATTTTATTAACGATTTGCAGATATATGCTAAACAAAACAACTGTTTAAGAGGGGCTAAGCTTAAAGATGTTAATATGATTTCTGCTTCTTTTTCCGAAGTAGAATTGAATGAAAAATATACTTGGGACAATTATTATTTTCCTGAGAGCATTAAAACTTTATTCGAACTTGAAGTTCTTGGATTTATTCAAAATGTTGAAAAGTATAATGCTTGTGGCATTACTAAAAGAGGTATAATTTTACATGGTTTGCCGGGCACAGGTAAGACTACAATAGGTAATGTTATTTGTAATCTTGTACCTGATCATACAGTCATATGGATTACTCCTGAGATACTATCAGAAAATAACTATCGAGCTATATCATCTATCAAAGCTCTTTATAAGTTGGCTGATTTTCTATCTCCGTGTATTATCATATTGGAAGATTTGGATCTGTTCAGTCAGGACAGGGAAAGAGGTGGAGATATAGTTTCTCTTGGTGCTTTAATGAATGTGTTAGATGGTGTGAATTCTATCGCTAACTCTGTGACTATTGGCACGACTAACAGGTTATCGTCTATAGAGACGGCCTTGAGGAATAGGCCTGGTCGTTTTGATAGGATAATTGAGATACCTTCTCTGACGGATGATTTAAGAAGGAAGATGTTTAAAGAACGTTTGAAGGACTGGAAAATAACGAGCAGTGTTCTGGATTACCTTATTGAGCATACAAAGGATTGGACTGGTGCAGAGGTGCAAGAATTAGTTAATAGTTTGCATCTTAAACATATTAGCACAAAGAGAAAGATGATGAAAGTAGACATGTTGTGGGCTGAGGATATCATCGAGACTATGGGAAAATTTGGGGTAGGAGAAGCTAGCTCTAATTTCGGTTTCTCAAAAAATTCTTGAAAAAGATTAAAGTTTTAAAGTGATTGTGCCGATAGAGGGGAGTAGTAGTATATGGAGGTTAACTGTAAGTTCTTTATTTTCAAGGGGTTATATCATTATACCTGAAAAAAATGAAGAATTTTCATAATTTTTTATTTTCTACTTGACTTCAAAGTAGGAAATTGTATAATTGCCAATATTGTAAAGTTGATAAAAATTATATCTGACCATTGGGGTCAGGTTGAAAATTAAGTAAAGGAGACAAAAAATGGCTAAGTACGTAAATCACATCGCAAGTCCTAAAACCCCAACAAGGGAAAAGGCAAAAAGCACACAGGTTGAGAACAGAAGCGGAGGCTTCGTCTTTGAGGTTAACGATTGGACGAAACTGAATCGTTTCCTCATCATCGGTAATCCAGGCGGTTCATATTACGCTTCAGAGCGTGAGTTGACTGTTGAGAACCATGACTGTATTTTGAGATGTCTCAAGTTGGACTGGAAGAGAACTATTGATACTATCGTGGAGATCAGTGATCAGGGTCGTGCTATCAAGAATGATCCTGCATTGTTCGCATTGGCAATTTGCAGTGTCCATGGAGATGAAGAGGCTAGGGCTTACGCTAACAAGGTAATGCCTGAGGTTGCTCGTTTCTCAACTGCTTTCTTCATTTGGGTTGATACTGTTATTACCCTGAAAGAAGGTCGTAAGGGTAAGGGCATGTTGAGAGCCATGGGTAGGTGGTACACTGGTAAGGATGCTGTGAAGTTGGCTTATCAGGTATGTAAGTACCCTGGTCGTTCAATTGGTGGCCAGAGATGGACTCATGCTGACGTACTCCGTATGTGTCGTCCAGGTCGTTCTACAAGAAATGGCAAGGCGTTGCAGATTCCTTCTGAGGAGCATGCGACTGTTTTCCATTACGCTACTCATGGAGTAACGACTGCTAAGGAAGTTACTAAGAGGAAGGCAGAGTTCTATGCTACAGAGAAGACTCAGGAAGCACCTGGTTTGAGTGTCAAGAAGTTTGAGTCTTTGAAGGATAGCAAGTTGAAGTATTTGTGGGCACATGAGACGTGCAGAACTGCAACCAAGACTAAGGATGTTGTTTCTTTGATCAAGGATTACAGATTGACCAGGGAATCTGTTCCTACTCAGTTCCGTAATGAGTTGGAAGTTCAAAGAGCATTGTTGCCAGGTATGCCTATGACAGCATTGATTCGTAACTTGGGCAGCATGACCTCTTCAGGTTTGTTGAAGTCTTTGAGTGATGAGACTTCTGCTGTAATCGATAAGATTACGGATGAGGAAAATTTGCAGAGGGCGCGTGTCCATCCTATGACGATCATGCTTGCTTTGAAGGTCTATGCTAGCGGCAGTGGTATGAGAACTTCTTGGAGTCCTGTATCAGCGATTAAGGATGCTATGGAAGATGCGTTCTACAAGGCGTTCAAGTACGTTGAGCCAACGGGCAAGAAGTTTTTGTTCGGTATTGATGTTAGTGGTTCAATGGGCGGATTCTGGTGGGGTGATACCCCTAATACTGCTATGACTCCTCGTGAGGCAGCAGCAGTTGTGGCTATGACCTGTGCCAGGACCGAGAAGAACTATGAGATGATGGCTTTCTCAAGTGGATTCGTTCCTTTGAATATCACTGCTAGGGATAGTCTGGATACTGTTATCAGAAGGACTTCTGGTCTTGGATTCGACAGGACGGATTGCTCACTACCAATGAGATATGCTTTGAAAAAGAAGCTTGATGTTGATGTGTTCGTCGTTCTAACAGATAACGAAACCAACACAGGTGGGATTCATCCTTTCGAGGCATTGAAGCAGTATCGTAGGGAGTTTAACAAGGACGCTAAACTTGCAGTATTGGCATTTTCTGCTAACAAGTTTACTGTTGCAGATCCAAGCGACGCAGGTATGATGGACATCGCAGGACTGGATGCCAATGTGCCTAAGGTTCTTTCAGAGTTTGCTTCAGGCAGACTCTAATCGGCAGCACAGACAGGGCAGTGGGGCGAAAGCCTCATTGCCCTTGTCTTTTGAGACAATAGGGTAGGTAATAGATTCATGGATGAGTTCGGGGAAAGCAACTATGTCTTTACAGGAACAGAATCGCTTATTTCAAATCTTACACAAAAATAAAGTCACCCGTACAGATGTTAAAAAAATAATGAAAGATCTTGGGGAATCAGGGATATTTAATGACCCTGATACTCCCGATGATGACTGGGAATCAGTTGATGAAAAAGCGGAAATATGGTTTAGTGACCTTCCACCGGCAGAGAAATTAGAAGCAATTCGGAATATAAATATTGAAGTTGAGAATCAGAAGGAAAAACTTATACATCAGGATCTATTTGAGACGGAGAAAAGAGTTCAGAGGAAAATGAGGGAGATGGAAGAGTTGGGTCTGGTTAAGATTAATAAGGGAAGGAAGGGGAAGAAAAAAAGTAAATCACGATCAACCACAAGATATGGTCGGACACCACTCCACGAAGCTATCGCTATGAGAAATTTACGCCTTGTAAAGAAATATATTAGAAAAAAATTGTATCTTACTTGCATAGATAATAATGGTCATACTCCTATGGAAATGGCTCATTATGAGGGGTATAAAGAAGCAATGGTAGTTTTTAAGGCCCATCAAAGTAAAAAATAACTTCTGTGGGACTGCAAAAAATCGTTTACCAGAGAAATGTTTTTTGATTATAAGTGGTAAATGTGGTATAATGCTGAAATATGATGATAATAAATAATGTAGAAAGGGACTAGTTATGAAGATTATTTGGAACGGCGAAACGTATTTGATGCATTGGGAGACTCGGAAGTTCAGTCCTGAAAAGGGTAAGAACACGGAGTTGGAACTTGTGGCTACTGATTGTATTATCAGGAAAGTGCAGCCAGGTGGCGGTATGATTCCTATCTCAAGGGGTCATGTGAGTCAAACATCTTGCGACCCGGCGAACGCTGTTACAGCAAGGCGGAAGTCTTTTCTTAAGGCGATTGGGCTTCCAAACATGAGAGGTGGTTTGGTTAGGGGGTTGCGTAAGGCACTCGGTCATGAGTACAACAGGACTTGTCGTGTTACATCGGGGCCAGGCTCAATATCGCAACAGAATCGTAATCTGAGGAAACGAATTGCGATGTTGGAGAAGGAAATCCAAGCTGTAAAAGATTTGACAGCAGTGGTTGAAGAGGTGAATAAAGAAAATGCTACTGTATAATTCCTAGCCTCCTTGACAAATAAAAATAACTAATAAGGGTGCAAGTTAAATCTTGCATCCTTGTTGTTTGTAAGGGGATAGTAAAATGAAAGACATGAAATCATTATTGGACCATGGTGCAGAGCATCCTGCTCGCACTATGGACTTTTCAAAGTTGAAGAAGGGGTTGCTTGCAGAGGTAGCTAACGGGCACATCAATGTTGGCTATCATCCTGAGTTTCCTCAACTTGCTACATTCAAGTATTCTCTAGATTGCGTTTTTGAAAGAGAGTGGAACAAGTTTACTTTAATGGCAAGAGGTCTGATCTTAGACTTAGAGGCAGAGGTTGTTGTTGCAACTCCTTTTGTTAAATTCTTCAACTACGGAGAATTGGAGTCAGGCTCATTTTCTATTATAGAGTCTGAGTTCACTGTTGCTGAAAAGGTAGATGGTTCATTGGGGATAATGTTCTACTACGCTGACGCTTGGAGAGTAGCAACTGCTGGTTCTTTTATCTCAGAGCAAGCTGAATGGGCTATGCAATGGATGCGTGAGTTCATGCCTTTGGATAAGATGGATAGAACAAACACTTATCTGTTTGAGATAGTGTATCCTTTGAACAAGATCGTAGTGAAGTACGACTATGAGGGTCTTGTCCTCCTGAGCATTATCGATAAGTTCGGCTTAGAATATGTTGCAGATCAGTTAGAACGTGAAGCTTCATATATGGGAACAAGGTGCGTAAAGTTATATAACTTCGCGGACATGGGTAGCATCTTGAAGAAAGCAGAGATTCTTGGTTTGGATGCAGAAGGTTGGGTTATTCGTTTCAAGAGTGGTATACGTATGAAGATAAAGGGAGATGAGTACGTACGTATACATAAATTGATTTGCAGAGTTACTCCTTTGGCTTTATGGGAAGCAATGATTAACGGAGACGACTTAGAAGAACTCAAAAAAGAAATGCCGGAAGAGATGGAGAAAGACATCGATATTATAGTGGCTATCTTCAATCTTAAGCTGGCTGCTTTTATCTCAGAGGTAGAGATTCTTTATAAGAACACTAAAGAAAAGACTGACAAAGAACTAGGCCTCTATATGTCTCAGCATTCTGAGGCTTTTGCAGGACTTGAGTTTAAAACTTCTAAGAGCTATATCTTTCTTATGAGAGAAGGCAGATTTTACGACGAATTAAACAACTTGGACCCTAAGAAGCTGGCTCGTAGGAAGATATTTACGGCATTTAAACCTAAGGCCAATTATTTAGAGGGATATACACCATCTTCTGCTGTAGCTAGGTTTGTTAATAATGTTTGATACACAAAATAGGGGAAACTCTATTTTGTGTATTTTTTACTTGTAAGTGAAAGTAATTCACTTATAATATACATCAGTAAGTTCAACTTTGATGATAGGTGTATATTATGAGTAAAGGTAATTATGTTTTTATGATGGTTTACGTTGATGACAATTGGATGGATTTGAGTGGTAATGAGTACCCGACTGAGGGTTATATAGAATCAGAAAGTTTTACTGACGATATTAATCTTCAAAATGGCTTGTATGGAATTATGTGGGGTAAGACTTGTGTGTTTCCATATGAACAGATGAATAATGGGCATTGGATTGTAGTTAAAACTGAAATAAGCGAAGAATTAATTAAGACTGATTATTATTATAACAGGTATAAATTTAGAAGCGGACTTGTTGTCCATACGGGCAGTATAAGAACAGCAGCCAAATATATTCTTAATAACAAAGATAATCCTGATGAAGGACTTATCGAAGATAGTTTGTGGCTGCAACCAGAAGAAATTGCTGGTTCGAAAGAGTGGTTAAGAGAGCATAAGTTAGTAAGGAACTAGATGTTATTCATTGGTGACGTTCATGGAGAGTTTAAGACATATCTCTATATATTGCAGAAGATGCAACATAAGGGAGGCAAGATAGGTGTGGACTGCTCCATTCAGCTTGGAGATATGGGAATAGGATTTTTAAAAGGAGAACAACATGTCCTTAAAAAAGATGGAAAAACTTGGTCTCCTGAGTTGGGACCCGAACATAAGTTTATTCGGGGCAACCATGATGACCCTACTATGTGTAGGGTGCATCCTAATTATGCTGGTGATTGGAAGTATTTTACAAAGCCTAATATCTTTGCTGTTAGCGGTGGTTTCTCAGTAGATTGGTATTGGAGAACTCCTGGCATAAGTTGGTGGGACGAGGAGCAAATGGGTGATCACCAGATGGGGCAAATGTTTAGGTGGTACAAACATTACAAGCCTCGTATCGTCGTGTCCCACGAATGCCCAACAGTAGTCAAAGAGAGAGTAGCAACAAATGCAGAGAAATTAAAAAAGAGAAGTAGGACAGAGATAAAATTGCAGGAGATGTATGAGCAACATCAACCGGAGTTTTGGATCTTTGGCCATCATCATAAGAAATTTGAAGTAGATGCTGGTGGTGTTCATTTTGTTGGTTTGAGTGAGTTGATGGATGGTAAAATTAATGATTGTATTTATAGTATGCCGGATTTAAATTGGGATTAAAATATGGGACCTTTTGAAGAAGATGCGGAAATAGTAGTAGCAGGAAAACGATGTTTTAATAATATTCTGAAAGCCATAGAAGAAAAAGATACTAAAAAAACGGCAACCAGGTTTTATGATCTTGTAAAGAGAACATATGCTTATGCTAGAAGTGAAGGGCTTCTTGAAAAAGATAAAGAAGAAATAGATGGCAATCTTAAAGGTGTGAGAGCACTAGTGTTTATTATGATCTTGTCACATGGATGGGAAAAAGAACAGATAGTAGAGTTCAATGAGGAAGTTGACAAATTGTGGGTCGTTGATTAAGGTAAAGTATTATGACAAGTTCGGATAGTGAGATCGGGAAAAGTGCTTTTGAATATTTTCAGAAAATAGCATCTACCATAGAAAGCCGAGATCCTATAAAAGCTGCCTTTTGTTTTTATAGTATAGTAAATCAAACATACTCTTACGCAAAAGAAGAGGATAGGCTAGAATCAAAACTAGGTCGTATGGAAGTAGAAGCACATCTATCGTACACAAAAGCAGTTATTAGAGATTGTATGATGAGTGAGGGATGGTCTCTACAATCAATAATGGAATTTGAAAATAAATTAGAAGAGTTAAGAACAATAAATACAGGAGATGAAGAATGCTAGGTTCAATAATCGGTGATGTAATTGGTTCAGTATATGAGTTTAATAAAACTAAGGAAACTGATTTCCCTCTTTTCAGCGAAAAATCTGCTTTCACAGATGATACTGTTCTTACTATAGCCACTGCTGAGTGTCTTTTAGAGGGTAAGGGAGACTACGACTGGAGATATAAGAAGTACGCACTGGATCATCAGAAGAGAGGTTTTGGAGGTATGTTTGCTAAGTGGGCAGCGGCTTCTAATATGCAACCTGCCTATAATAGTTATGGTAATGGTTCTGCTATGAGAGTTGGTCCAATCGGTTTTGCTTTTGATGGTATTGAAGAGACTATCAACGAGGCTAGGTTGAGTGCAGCAGTTACTCATAATCATCCTGAAGGTATTAAGGGAGCAGAAGCTCTTGCTGCTGCTATCTTTCTTGCCCGAAAAGGAGATAGTAAAAAACAGATAAGACGTTATATCGCAGATAGATTTGATTATAATTTAGATAGAACTATAAAAGAGATAAGGCCTACATATACTTTTGATGTAACTTGTCAAGGGTCTGTTCCTGAAGCAATTATTGCTTTTTTAGATTCTGATCGCTATTCTAATGCTATACGTCTTGCTATTTCTCTTGGTGGTGATGCTGATACATTAGCTTGTATGGCAGGTGGTTTGGCAGAAGCTTATTACAAAAAGATTCCTATAGTGATGATAGAGACAGTGTGGAGCTTGTTGCCTATAAAATTTCAATATGTTGTTGCTGAATTTTATAAGATGATAGATGACAAATGACAAATGAAGTTTTTCATAAATTAATAGATACCGGCATATTAGAAGGTAGAAGAATCTTCTCTACTAATACTTTGTACAAGAGGTTCTTAAAACCTCGTAAAGATAAATATGAACTTAAGCCTACTGGATTATGGTATGCTATAGGAAGTAGTTGGGTTGACTGGTGTATAAGTGAAGATTTCGGAGGTTTAGGGAAATATATTTATGAGGTAGAATTAAATCCTAAAGCTAACATTTTATTTTTGACTACTAAAAAAGAAGTTTTTTCTTTTAGCAAAAAATATAGAAGACAAGATGCGTTTTTCAAGCAGATGGAGAAGTCTTTAAAAGAATTTGCATCAATTTACGTTGACTGGAAAAAAGTAAGTGAAGATTATGATGGTGTGGAAGTAAATCCTTATTTTCGGCCGTTGAGAATAGGTCATAATCTAATATGGTATTATGGTTGGGACGTTTCTAGCGGTTGTATATGGAAAGCCAAAACTAAAAAAAGAATTACTCTGATAGCTAAATATAACCAAAGAAAGAAAGAGTTTGTTATATTATGAAGATTGCTTTTATGGCTGACATGCATGGTATGCTTGACTTCAAAGTAGATCCTTGTGACTTACTTGTGATGGCAGGAGATATATGTCCATGTCGTGGATTCCCTTATCAATCGTGTCTTGAGCAAGAGAATTGGTTAAATACAGAATTCCGTTATTGGCTTGCAGATCAACCTATTAAAGAGTGTGTGGCTATAGCAGGGAACCATGATTGGATATGGGATATGGCTGATACTATGGTCCCTAAGATGAATGCTAACTTTCATTATCTTTGCGATGAGAGTATAGAGTTTATGGGTTTGAAGATTTATGGGACTCCTCAACAGAAGGTGTTTAATGACTGGGCTTTTAATAGAGAGCCAGAAGTGTTAAAGAGGTATTTCGCTAACATCCCTGAAGGACTAGACATACTTATTACGCATACTCCTCCATATAGGATACTCGACAAGGTTGACTTTGATAATTTCAAAGGTCATGAAGGATGCAAAACTCTAAAGGCTAGAATAGTGGAGATGGAACAACCTCCTAAAATTAATGTCTTTGGGCACATGCATGGAGAGTATGGAATAGAAGAAGTTGATTATATCCCAGGAGTAAAGTTCATTAATTGTTCTCTTGTTAATGAAGCATACAAACTAGTGAAGAAGCCTATATATTTGGAGATGTAAAATGAGTTCAACATGGGTAGCAGAATTTGATAATGAAAAGGACTACAAACATTTTGTAGCAAGGTTTAACGAGATTGCTCCTAACGGTGGTAATGTCATTGTCCCTGATCTTCCCGAGAACCCCGAGAAGGTGAGGTGGAGGGGAGCATGGGTTGAACTCAAACAGGATGTTTGGCTTTATGACAATGAAGATGATGAGAAAGAACCTATTATTAAAGATCCTGCTTGGGCTGTTAGTTTTGATATTGCTATATGGGATAATTGGACAAAAGGTTTTATTAAATGTCTTATGCAAGAGATGTGTTATAGATATTCTTTTGTAGAGATAGGTTGTAATAGCGTTCCTCTTGTTAGTGTAGAAGAATTTTTAAGAGGGAAGATTTTTCATCATGCAAAAACATCCATGTTTTATATTAGAGAGAATATTGGTGGATCTTCTATGTATTCAATTGAGTTTAATAAAGAAGTTGAGTTTGAACAACTCGATGAATTTGCAGAAGAAATTGATAGAGTAGAAAAGTCTTTTAGAGAAGCAGCTAAAAGATTTTTTGATGGAGATGCTTCTGATTTAATATTATCTGAGAAAGGAGAGCCGCAGAGTGATTTTCGGGCAGAAATTAAAAGAGATTAGATTAAAATATGCTGAGATGGGCTTAAGAAAATTTTCAGGAGCGATAGATATGAAAGCATCTGAGCTTTCCAATATCGAGCAAGGTTATGCTCCTTATCCTGATGATGAGATTTTTGGAAGAATGCATCATGCATGTGGGACAATCATAAATGATGATTGGTCGGAACTTGTAAGATTACGCGAACAACCTTTTGTTATGCAAAAAATGGGCGAAGAAGGAATGATCTTCCATGCTACAAAAAGAATACAAGAGGGAGAGGAGGGTTATACTAGCGAAGAGGATGATTACGATACTAGGCCAGCGACTCCAGAAGAGTGTGTCGGGATATCGGAATGGTTCAATAATCGTGCTAGAGAGCATAATGAAAAGGCCGATGAGTATAATGCAAAGCATAAGGAATAATAGTGAAAGATAATATAAATACGGCTATAGCAGAAAGAGATCGGTGCTGGGCGCATATAAGGGAATATAGAGACGCTCTTGTAGAAATTGTATCGGGGAGTAGGGAGACTAAGACTTTCGATTTTATACTTTTTTTTCAATGCATTACTTTAGTTCTTGCAGATATAGCTTTGTACGAAAAAGATTTTCCTGTTATAGATGATGAAGCAAAAAAATTACTCTTTGATGAAACTCCTGCCGGGGTGTTGTCGAGGGTGATAAAAGAGGTTGATTATTGGAGTGCTATAGATGATAAGACATCTTCAGATGAAGATAAATTGGTTGCTATAGAAGATTTAAGAAAAAGTGTGTGGGGAAATATCTCTTGTAGAAAAAATGAATTAGTAGAATTGATGAAAGCATACCCTAAAATAGAGGATGTCGTTGGTTTTACACTCTTAATGCAGTGTGTGTCAGTAGTAATTTTGGAGCTAGATTTAAAAGAGAAAGAATTAAAAATACTTGGGATGGACGATCTACCAGAGAAATGATTTTCGATTATATAAGATAGTAGAGGGTACGCGTGTTCCCTTATAAATAGTTACTAATAATAGGGTTATGAATAAAAAGGTATTATAATTGAACAAAGAGATAATACAACTTATTGCTTTTAACAACGATACTTGGAATCTTATGAGAGATCATATGACCGAAGTGGCAGAGTTCCTCACTGACGCTAAAAAGACCCCACAAGTTGCTATGCTAATCGCTATGTCTGTTAAACTGATAATGAGTGAGCTTGTCATTAATCCTAAAAGTTATGACAGGTATCCTGTACAAGAATACTCAGATGAAAATTTTGTTGATATGGTTATAGATGCTATGGCTTTGAAAGTCCCAGGAATTGAAGATGTTAAAGGCAATGAAAAGTATATCGAGGAAATCCGTGAAATTATCTGGGGACATATCAAAATACATTCAGAGAGGTTGCCGCAGATATTGGTGCTAATGGCTGATCCTGAAATGCTAAAAGTAGGACTTGAGGAAGATGATGCTGATATCTTTTTAGAGTGTCTTACTGTAGCATGGGTAGAGTGTGTTATTAGGAAAAGAGAATCTCTTATGCTGGAGAAAACTTATGAAGAATAATGTATGGGAGCATAAGACTAAAGAAGGTGCGACATTAAAAGATACTATGCCGACAGAATTTGTAGGTTGTGAGTATAACGATACGAGAGCATATAGAATGAAAGATGTGTTTGTCGTTAAAGAACATTGTGGGCTTTGGGACCAGGATGAATATGAACCTTGGCCAGGGAAGCATAAAAATGTTCATTCTTGGGTAGAACTGGAAAATGGGTATATTGTTGGGTGGAATGAAAACCCTGCTAGGGGTTGGAGTTTCCCTGTTATGAAGAATCCTAAATAATATTAAAGGACGAAATTATGAAAACTTCTATAATAGTTGCTATTATGTTAATTGCAGCGGCAATGTTTGCAAGGAGTAGATTTCTTGATGGTTCTACAGCGGAAACTGGAAAGGAGGAAGTTTTATCTCCCTGTTCTTTTATAGAATACGGAGAAACGTCTAAAGATATTTCGGAAAAAATAGATGTGTATCTTCAAGATGATACTTTTGAATTGACAGCAGATATGACTTTGGTTCAGGTAGATAAAATATGGGGAAGACCCGATGAAGTTGAGAGAAAATATGTTCGTGAAGATAAAGAAATGTATTGGACCTATGGAGATTATTGGGCATCAGATTCTAAACTTAAAGGTTTGTTTTATCATAAGAAAGTAAAATTTGTAAATGGGGAAGTGTCATATTGGCTAAAAAATGGTAAAATTAAAATAAAAACTCATAGTCGCGATGATGTATCTAGAAGTCATTTAGATGAAGGGACAGCTTTAGCGAAGGGGATGAATAAACTAGAAGTATATGAGACATATGGACTTCCTGCTTCTTTTGAAACGCGTTATTTCGGTGACAAGATAGACACAAGATGGATGTTTGAAAAAGATGATAGACTTTCTCACTATGTTTCTTTTGAAAATAGTAAAGTTGTGAGATGGGGAGATTATTAAAAATTGAACAAGTTATTTCTTTAAAAGTGATTGTCTTCCTGTTATCCTAAAGAAAATAATTGAATTTAGGACAACAGGTATGGGTGTAAAATTAGCACAAGTAAGAAAATTTAAAGGCAAACTACTTTTAGGCGATACCAGGCAAGCTCTTAAAGATTGCCCTGATAACATCTTCCACTGCTCAGTAACTAGTCCTCCATATTGGGATCAAAGAGATTATAAAACGGCCGGCCAATTAGGTCAAGAAGATACTCCAGAAGAATATGTTGAAAGTCTTGTCGCAATTTGTAGAGAAGTCAAAAGGGTGTTAAGAGAAGATGGAACCTTTTGGCTTAATATAGGAGATGGCTATTGTAAGAAAGCTATTAAGTCTTCAGGCCTTAAACAGAAAGATTTAGTAGGCATTCCTTGGATGGTTGCCTTTGCTCTTAGGAAAGATGGATGGTACTTAAGAAGCGATATCATATGGCATAAGAAAAACCCCATGCCTGATAGTGCTAAAGATAGACTTGCTAAATCACATGAACATCTATTCCTTCTGTCAAAATCTAATAAGTATTTCTTTGACATGCAGGCTATCAAAGAGCCACAGGAAGAAATTTCTATTAGAAGGGCACAGTCCAAAAATAGTGTCGAAAAGAGAAAAGATTTTGGAGATGCTAACTATGCTATTAGCGGTGCGTCTCAAGATAAAACTTATAAAAAAATGAGGGAGAAGATCAAAGCCGGGGAAAAGATGCTTCGTAATAAAAGGGATGTGTGGGTTTTGCCTACAGCCGATAATAGGGACTTCAAACATTTTGCTATCTACCCAGAGCTTTTGGTAAAACCATGTCTTCTAGCAGGAACGTCTACCAAAGGGTGTTGTCCTAAATGTAAAGCCCCATGGATAAGGAAGAGAGATGTCTCTAAATGGAAGCCTAGCTGTAGTTGCAAAGAAAAGGAAGTGCAGGAGTGTCTCGTTTTAGATCCGTTCAATGGTTCGGGAACTACAGGGAGAGTATGCATGGATTTGCATAGGAGATACGTGGGGGTTGATATCAGCAAAACATATATTAAGGAGGCAAGAGATTATTTTATAGAAAAAGACTTCACTTATACAGAAGTAGACTCTTTGGTAGATTTGATAAGGTAAAAAATAGATTACCAGAGAAATGCATTTTGATTATAAGGGGATGAGACGTAAGTGAAGTCCCAACAAACCATCTTGTAAAGGAGACACGACCTTACGACGAAAAGTGAGCTACTGGTAACAGTGGCTCACTTTTTTATGCTTAAAAATCGTTTACCAGAGAAATGTTTTTTGATTAGTATGGTAAAGAGAATGCATATGGAACAAGATGATTTTTATAAAGGTATAGTAAAATTGATATATCGTCAGGCAGATGATAAAGATCCTGATGTAATGGCATATTCTGTATATTTTCATATGAAACAGCATCCTGATAATGTTAAAATAGATAAGGCATGGGGAGATATGCTGAAAAACATGAAAATACTGCTTTCAAAGGGTCTTAAGTGGGAAATGACGGATATTCACCGATTTTTTGTAAAATTGTCAAATCTCACAAAATATATGAAAAAAAGTAGTTGACAAGAAAGTGAAAGCCGCGTATAATACCGTGGAATGAAAAAGGAATATTATGAAAATTAGACTTGGGCATGTTTCTAACAGTAGTGCTTCCAGCTTTGTTATCGCGAAGTATCCTCCATGGATTGTTCGCGTTTTTCAGAAAATATATTTGAAGCTCTGCATCTATAAAATGGTTAGGTATGCCAAAGGGCAAAGGAAGATGACATGCAAGCATTGCGATATTACTTGGTTCCAACATAAGTCGCGTAAGATTAGTGATGACTGTGGCTGTATCGAAGAAGAATTTTCGTATTGGGGAGACCCTCTCCTTAACGGCGAGGATTAAAATTAAACATATCGACTATAAGATTTTTGTACCAAGAGGCGAAAATAACTATGTTAGATTCGATGGAAATGAATTTGAGATTACCGAGATTCTTACAATTAACATTCATATTGGAGACGATAAAGTTACCTATTGGATCTACTTTAAGATTCCGCAAGATGACAAACAGCATAACCTGTTGCTTCGCAAGGGCAAGACTCCTGATATGGTTCTTCTGATTGGGAACAATCCTTATGAGATACATGGAACTGCTGAAATTATTGCTAATGACTTACACAGCTGGGAAGAGAAAAGACAGATAACAGTTTCTTTTACAGTGACTAATGCGAGTAAGACAGTTGATAATCCAAGAAAAGAAGTTAAACCAGACAGGTTTGAAATGCTCGATATAAGAGAAAACTAGTAGGAGAAAATAATGACTTGTGCAGAAAAAATAATGACAGATAAACAGAGAGCAATGATTGAAGAATTTCAATGCCCAGGTTGCACTTGTGGGTATAAGACAGATGATTGTGAACAATTTGATTTCAATGATGCCCCGACAGGGTGTTGGTGTATAGGTCATTCGGCAGGGACAATGATGGGGGTGCCGGGGATGGGGTTTATGAAAATCGCTCTTGGATTACCAAAGGGGTTCAATAGAGTGGGGACTATTCAAACAGGTTTTGAAGAGGAGAAGGATCGCAATAGAAGAAGGTCAACCAATATTCGTTTGCAAGTTGACCCGTCTAAAGTCAGTTATGATGAGTTTAATGTCCCTGTGTGGGCGATGGAGAAAGATGGTTATTTATTCGTCCGTGTGATCTCCCCTCGTATCAATTATAATTATGTTGATATTATTGAGGGTGGCAAGTTCGAGGAGATTTGTCCTCAAGCAATTAATGTGGCCGAATTTGTGAATGATATTGATTAAGTAAAGGGAGCTATGAGTTATGGCTAAGGCAGAAGAATATACTTTAGAAAATATCAAGGGCAAAGAAAAGATAGACTCGTTGAAAGAAGTTACTACTGACGTTAAGGATATCTCATTGGCAGTGTTGTTACTACATGTCATAGGAGAAATGGAAGCTAAAGGCATTACTTTATCATTCCCTAATATTACTGTTGGAGCATGGAAAATGTTCCCGAAGATATTTTTCCTGTTCGGATGGGACATGCCTGATTCTAAAAGAGTGTCTTCTACGCTGTGGCATTTAACTAATGCTAAATCGGGGGGGAGAAGATGGCTTACCGGAACAATTACTGAATATATCCTTACCGAAAAAGGAAGAAGAGAGTTGCCTATAGCGGCAAAGATGCTTAAGCAATATTCAGGAAGAAAATTAGCACCTCGTAGAAGGAAACCGGCGAGACAAGTAAATAACGTTAGAAAGACTCCTGCTTTTATCAATTACAAGCAAGGAGAAGAAGTGACTGAATTTAATATGTATCAAGCACTTCAATGCACTTTGGATTCAGATATCAAAGCATTACAAGAAAATTTTCATAACCTATACACTTTAGCAGAGCAAGCTAATGCAGATGATGTAGTGGAGTTCTTGGATTTTTTGAAGGAAAAGTTTAAGAAAATTACTGTGCATATCGGCAGAAGACGCCTTGAAAAAGTAAGTTGAAGTAAATAAAGTTTAAGTTTTTGGAGATTTATAATGTCTAAGACACTAACTCGTGACAAAGGACCTAAAGAGGGTTTCATCAAGGTAGACCCAAGAGCTATGTTCCTTTCTGCTAAAGATGCTATGCAGGGGGATATTGGTTTAGCTATTGTTGAGTTGGTTACTAACTCTGACGATAGCTACGATAGACTTGGAATAACTGACAGGTCTATCCTTATTACCTATCACAAAAAACAAAAGTATCGTACGATGTTTACTGTGAGAGACGACGCGGAGGGACAAAGCATCGAGGATTTTCATAGAAATTTCACACACTACTGCAAAGCAGGAGACTTAAAAGATAGCAACAGCACAAGGGGCTATTTTGGTAAGGGGGCAAAAGATGCTTTGATTTGTATGGAAGATGGGAGAATAGCGTCTTTCAAAGATGGAAGATTTATTGAATGCACTCTTCTTTTTGATGAGAATCACAAGCCAAAGTATAAAATTCTCAAGGATTGTCGAATTGATGGCGATTTGAGAAAGAAGTATGGTATCTCTAAAAATGGAACAGTAGCATCTTTCTGGGCATCCTCTCAAGGGGATCGTAAGATTACAGTTCCTCAGTTTGGTACCCTTCAATCGGATTTGTCGAATCATTATCTTTTACGCAAAATTTTGCAAGATGAAAAGACTACTGTTACTCTGGTCGATCTGGCAAAGAAAAAAGCGAGCAGGAGAAGGTTGAAATACATCAGCCCTAAAGGGGCTAAGCATATAGCAGAACAATTTTTGATGACATACGGTAAGTATCCTCCTTTCGTGGTTGATATTACTGTGTGTAGCAGTGATAATCCTATTAGTCAAAGGGAGAAAGGGAACACTCGGCAGGGTGGCATTCTGGTAATAGATGATAAGGATATTGTCTTGGATCTTTCGTTGTTCAAATTCGATGGCAATGATTTTGCTTCACGGTGCTACGGAGAAGTTGTTGTTCATGGTTTCAGAAAACTTCTTGAGGATAATGAAGTTGTCCTAAGCCCTAAAAGAGATGGTCTCGTTAAGAATCATCAGTTCAATATTGAGTTGATTTCTGAGATAGAAAAAAGAATAGCTAAAGTAGTGCAGATAAACAAGGATAATCTGTCAAGGTTTGATGTCTGTGAAGCCGGGCAAGAATATAGAAAAAGACATCATGCATTCAATAAATTGCTTAATGAAATCGCCCGTAATTATCTGGGTAGGGAAGAAGCCGAGATCGAGGAAGAAACGAAAGATATGGTTTACCCTAATAATGGTTTTGAGTTCAGACAGATTTCCGCTAATATCACGATTGATAAACATAAAGTTCTATTTTTGAGAATAGATACTGAGGAAGTTCCTCCCGGAACAGTTGTTAGCATCAGGAGTACGAACCCGACTATCAAAATACAGAATGCTAATAGTAAGTTAGTTGTTCCTAATCCAAAGAAGAAAGGCATTAAGATAGTGAGAAAGGCAATCACTGCTATAGGAACAGTCCCTCATGAATCAGGAAAAATTATTGCAAAAGTATCAGATAGAGAGGCTAAAGCTCCTATCTATATTACTCCCCCTAAGGATATCAGCCCTTACGGTCTTGCATTTGGGTCGAATACTGCTACCACTCCTCCTAATAAAGTTAAGAAGATTTATTTGTTAGCTGATGCTAACATTATCTCTTCTGGGGATGTTATCAAAATTAAATCTTATAATCCCAATATTCATATCTCTCCGAAAAAGATTGTTGTTAATGAAGTCACTGATGCTACAAGAGGGATAATGAGATATGAGTTGGAAGTGTGGGGGCAGGGATTAGGAGAAGAAGGTGATGTTCTTGCAGTTGTTGCAAAGGGAGAATGGGATGCAGAGGCTATCCTTGGTGTCACGATAAAAGAAAAAGCTGATTCTAAAAGCAAATCAAGCGATGATATCTTTAAGCCTTGTGAAATGAGAATGGACCCTCATCCTCCTCAACCCTGTTCATTTAATAGAGAAGCAGGCACGGTTGTTATATATGCAAAGTTTCCTACCGTGAAATATTATGTGGGAGAGCATTTAGAGTTTAGAGAAACTCTCCCTGCTCGGCAGATGATAGCTCATTTGGTTATAGAAAAATATTTCTATCAGTTAGCTCTGAGGGGTATTAATTCAAGAGGGTCAATCGATCCTACAACCAAACATGACGCTGTTCAGAGTGATGCTAACGAACTTATGCTGACTTACGGAGGAGAAGTTTTGAAGTTACTGGTAGATCAGGATTTGGTCAAAAAATCAAGGAAGGATAAAGACGACTAATGACTGATAAAAGAACGATTAAAGTTGATATGCAAGTCCCTCGTCCTATTTTTAGTTTGGGGAAAAAGGTATATGTAGTGCTTGGCCCTGACCGTATCTGTCAGGGTCAAATCACTGCCTACCAAAGTTGGGTGATAGAGGACAAAGATGGCATTTTAGTTATGCCTAATGCAGTTCGTCTCACCATCTTTACTTTAACTGACTACTTCCCTGATATAGAAGATGATGTAGTCCCTTTTCGTTATTTGACAGATAACGAGGAGAGAGCAAAGAAATGGTCAGAAGTTGTTCCTGTAGATTGTAGTGATGAAGATTGGCTTAAAGCTATTGGTCGTAGACCCTCTGTTGAGGAAATGATAAAAGCGGCAAAAGAAAAAACATTTGATAGCGAAGAAAGTCTTGAAGAAAGTGAACTCGCAAGTTGTTGTGCAGGGATTTCACATGTAAGAACTATACTAATTAAGTGTCAAGAGAATAAAAGTTTGATCGGATGGGAAGTGGAGGCTTTGCAAGAGGCAGTCAATAATAGTAGCCATGGTATGCCAGAAGAAGCTCCTATTCTCACTAATATACTAAAGCAGTTAAATGTAGAATGGAAGGAAGAAGAAGAGGATGGCTCGTAAAAAGATATCAATAAAAGAGCATAATGATTTGCACAAAGAGGTGATGGAAGCTATAACAGAACTGTCAAACGCAAGGGCAGAATTCGCTAAAACAGAAGAATATGAAGTAGTGGATAACTGTCCAAAATGCTTGGGAGAATGCGAAGTAGAAGATGGACATGGTGATCCCGCTCACAATCCTGGCAGGGAAATGTTATATCGTGAATGTCCTCTCTGTGAGGGCAAAGGATATGTCGATGGAACTGAAGAGGAGATGTTTGATCATGACGGAACCATTAAAGCCAGAAGAAGTCGTTGATGCTAAAAAAGATTCTTTGCCCGATGAGGTGATGAAAGCATTCAATGAATTGATAGCAGAACATTGGGATGGTTATGTCTCTAAATTTAAGCAGAAAGAGGCAATAGAAAGAATAATAAAAAAATTGCCCGACCTAACAAGGCAAGACGTGTTTGATAGAAACTATCTTGATATAGAGGACGTGTTTGAGAAGGTAGGTTGGAAAGTCATTTATGACAAACCTGCCTATAGGGAAACATACGAACCTAATTTTGAGTTCAGGAAAGAACGATGACTGAGAAATACATTTTCGTTATAGATACTGATCAGTATGCAGGGAACTTTGCAAGAGAAATGTGTGCTTGCTGCACTGGTCAGGCTGGCGACTGTGGAGTGGGAAAAGAGGAGAGCGATAAGTTTATTGATGCAGTCGGTGAGGAAAAGTGGGAAGAAATAATGGAGTTAGTTGAGTGGAGACGCAATGGGTTTGGTGATGATGCCAGTCGTCGGCCTACTTCGAGTTGGTCAACTCCTATCTATTTAAGTCCCGGAAGACATCGTAATAGCGTGGCAATATTTTTTCACAACATGCCTTCCGAAGATATTATGGCTATGATGATTCGGCGGGCAAAGTTATTTATCAAGGGAAAAACCAGAATAATGAAGAGATCAAGGACTATGAAAATTCTTGGTTTTAGGTTGCTAAAAGAGACTACTACTCTTGAAGAAATAACAATGTCAGATAATCATTGTGGCATGTGTGGTGGTTTCAATACCACAAAGAGTAGGGAAGACTATACATTCCCTTATGGTATCGCTGGACCAGAGCAGGTGGAACTTACAGTAGAAATTCCTGTCTATAAATGTGAAGAATGTGGTTTCCAATGGATGAATTGGGAAGCCGGTGAAATAATAGATGCTTATGTGGAGCAATGGAAACATGACAAAGACAAAGAGAATCCCGAAGAAGCAAGCGGATCGACCGAAGAAAAAAGCTGAAATAGTATTTATCAAAATATTACACAGTTCTTTGATGGGGAATTTGTTTAGCGGTTCTTCTTTCGATGGTGATACAGGAGATGTTGTCAGGGCACTTTATGTTACCGAAGAAATGAGGAAGAAACATGTCGCTGATGGGCACTATGATACTGGTCCAGGATATGTCATATTGAGAGACAGAGGTTTCATTAATAAAGCTTTTGCGACGACTGATATTTCTGATGCTGATTATAGAAAAGCTATAAAGAAACTTGAGAAAGAACAATCGGAACAGATAGAAAAGAAAAAGAAGATTGATAAAAACCTGAACTGGACATCAAGGGCATTGGTTAGTTTTAGGAAGCAAAGGAAAGCTCTAAAACAGCAATAATTTTTTTATATTTTTTTGTTGCAAACAAAGTAGAATCTGGTATAATGCCGTAAAGTGAAAGTGCTGAATAATAGAAGTCGTTTAATTTGAAGGAGTTATGTTATGAAAACTGTTGTGATATGGTTGATAGTAATCGCTGTGTTCCTCTCATTTTGTGTATTTTGCTATAATACAAGAACAAGATACAATGTGGATAAGCTTAGTACCCAGGTTAATGGTCAGAGAGAAGCAATTGCAATTCTTTATTATGCTTTATCCATTACTCCTGAAGAGATAAGGAATGAAGTGTTCTTCAATTCTATCAAAGAAAAATATCCGCATGTCGAGAATCATACAAATCTTCTTGATGTTCTAAAATTGAAGAAAGAGAAGACGGAAGAATCGGCGGCAGAGGTGAAGGACAAAGAAACAAAAATAGCTAAGACTATTGACTCCAGAACTATCGGAAGCACATTGGAAGACATCATAGGTGATATGGGGCCTAATTAAAAAGCAGAAAGGATAAGCTTATGTCATTTACGGATATATTAGCAATAAACACATCAAGTTTCCATTATAAATACTACCAACTTCTTCGTAGGATATGGAACTTCGGAGAGAAGACAGATAGGACAAGTTTGTGTATCTACACACAATTTTTGTTCTGGTTTTCCTTGTGGACTCTTTTTTGTTCGCCTTGTATATTGGGCGGATGGATTTTGCTCAAAACAGGGCGTTCCATTTACAAGGTCTGTTCATGGACAAAAACGGGTCGTAAGATTCTGGACGTGCTTGATTCTTTGGGGATGGGAAACAAAATAGATGAGTTGTCAAGAGAGATGGAACAGTGCCCTGCCCTTTCTCTCTCTATGACTTTTCTTAAATTCTGTCTCTTCGCGTGTATAGGAACTTTTATTATCGCTCTCTTTATTGGTGGGATGGTATACATTAAGACTATATGTATGGTTATTATCGCGGTACTGATGATGATTGGTCTCATTTGCTTTTACGCATGTTTCGGGATTGGATGGGGTATAGCCCATTTTGTTACCGTTATCTATATTGGGATTAAATGGTTTGTCCTATTCCTAGCAGGTTATGCTTTTTTTATCGGGATGTTTTTAGTCTCTCTCGCTGTGGCGGCTTTAGCAGGTATGATAATGCTTAAGATAATCACTGCATCTGATAGGCTTATGGAGTTTCTTGGATTCCAACTTAATGGTTATCACAAGGCAAGGACTGAGATTTCCAATCGTAGAGCAGAGAATAAGAAGAAACGCGAAGAAGCACTTCAAAAGTTGAAAGAGGCAAGGTGGGATATGGAACGGAAAAAAGAGAATGGTGAAGTTCCTTATACCCTCGGAGAAAGATTTAGGAAGTGGGCTGGTAAAACTTTTAAAGCTGGTGGAGAGAAGCTTGGAGAGTTCTTTGTTGCCAGGAGTAAGAATGTTGGCAATGGGACCGTAAAAGTAGTAAGTGGTTTCGGAGTTGTATGGTTAACTTTGAAAGCATTTAAGCAAGGGATATGCCCGTTGGTAGAGTTCGTAGATGAAGAAAGATTCAATGAGGAGGGACTTGAATAATGGAATGGTTTTTAATATGGCCTTTGTTTGGTATCATAGGATTTGCTCTGTATTGTTCCAATGGGAATACAAGACCTAAGAAGTGGTATCTGCTTTGTGGGGCATTCTGCACCCATACCCTCTTTGGTTTTATAGGTTTGATGTACGGCTTAATTTGTTTTGCAGGAAGACATAAGAGAATAAAAGGATCGTGTCAATGACATTTGTAGGTATGATAGGAAAAATACAGGCAATGGCATGCGGAATAGCAAAACAATGGGGAGATAAGTTTGCTGTTAATGAATTAGTTAATGAAGCTTGGGTAGAAAGTTTAAGAAACAGTCATACAGATCCTCCTCTTATTATGAGAGCAGCACAATGTGATATGATGGATTATATCAGAACACATGTTGGTAGAAAGTATTATGTTCGTAATGGAAAAAAGGTAGGGGGCATATTTAAACCCAAATATATGACTAACCTTGATACTGATAGCGATAATAAGTATGAACACATGCGTGGTAATAGTTTTTTCGATAGAAGAGGATACTCATATCTCGATAAGAATCTTAAAAAATTAGAGAATAAAGAACTTATTGAGTTGCTTCTATCTACTACAACCACGAGGAATGCAACAGCAATGGTGCATTATTATCTTGAAGAGCATAATATGAAAGAGGCAGCGGCATTGATGGGAATTAAAGAATGTACGATGAGTTCTGTATTGAAAAAAGGCAGGAAACGCTGTAAAGAAGTAGTGGATATATTAGAATTGAGTTTTGCCGAAATCTAAGATGTGCAACTGGAGATAATGATGATGAAAACCCAGGGAACCAAAAAAGCACTTATACTGTCTGAGAGAGACAGGGTGATGGAACAGTTTAAGAAAAAATTATCTGTAATGAAAAGAATACGCAAAACAGGCCCAAGAAATCAAGCAGAGATAATAATTGTTAAGAATTGCATATCTTTCACTATAGGAGAAATAAATAGGCACAATATGGATTACGAAAAATATCAAGAAAGTGGAAAGGCAGAGGATAATTCATAAGTGTTTATGAACAAACTACTTAAAGCAAAAGTGAAAATCACCTTGACAATGCTTAAGAAAGTGGTAATATGATTTACCAGAGAAATGATTTTGGACAACTATAGGTAAACAGAGTTCCTATAAGGAAGTAGTCATGATGGCTAAAGATAAAACATGTAAAAATTGTGGATGGTTTAAAAAAGATCATGGTGAGGTTTATGAAAATTTTTATATGAATTGTACTAATCCTGAAATAAAAAAAGGGTCAGCGTGTGGTCCTGATTCATCAGAACCATTTAGATTTCATAAGCGGCGTAAGTTTTTAGGAATAATATAAAATGTGGGTATTTTACTATGCAATGTATGGTCCAGGGCATCAGGGAACTGATTCCGACTTTGAATACTTTGCCGATGGCTATCAGAAAGATGATATCAAAGATTCTCTGATGAGAAAGTTTGAACATCAATATGATGTTATCTTGCGATGGTGGAAAGTAAAACAACCTCATGCTACCGTTGTTAAGAGGAAAATAAAAGAGGCAGATGTGGCTGTGGAAACCTACAGAGAGTATCGTAGGATAATGGAAAGAGAAAAAAGCTTTACATCTTTGGGAAAAGATGGAGCGGATGAAGTTCTTCAAAGAAATCTTAAAGGAAAAGTCGTTTACGATGTGTTGAGAAGGTTGCATAAGGCAGGGTTTATGTATAAGGAAATTGATATTACAGAGTGGAGATATGGCAGAGAATGGCTTATCCCTGTTGAACCTCAAAGAAGTAAAATTCTTCGTATCATTAGAAAGTCTGAAAGTTATCCGTCAATCAAAAGTCAATTGAAAAGGAAATAATTATGAAAAAAGTAATGGAAAAGATATATGAGTTTATCACCGTTAGTTCTAGCTGTGGATGGGCTGGCGAGACACAATATAACATTCGTCATCTTATTTTCTCTGTAGCGATGTTGACGACAATAATTTGTGTCGTGGGGACATGCCTCTCTCCTCAAACTGTTAATGCTGCTTCTAAACCAAAGTGGAACGTAAAATTGTCAGGAACAGTCGTTGATGTTGATCCTATTGCTAAAGCTGGAGCATCGGGTCTCTTCTTTGAAGTAGGTGATCCCCGGCTTGGTGGTAGATGCAGTTTTGTATGGATATGGCAGGATGATCTTGAAGGAAGTTGGCCGTCCAGGGGAGACCACGGAACTTTCTATCAAATGAGAATAGGTAAGGATGATAAGTATAGGTGGGTAGAAACAGGAGGTAAAAAGCCCGTTGTTAAGAAACTACCTGTTAAAGAATCAGTTAAAAAACCTGTCGTAGTGAAAACGATACCTACTTCGATATCATGGCAGTCGGTAGTAGTAGGTATCCCTCCTGTCAATAAGACAGTGCTGGTTAGATACAAGAACGGTAAGACTATTACTACTGCCTATCTCAATGCTAAGAAAGAGTGGAAGTTAGAAACGGACAGGGAGAGGATATCGGGCGGTAGGAAAATTGAGACTATCAAAGAGTGGAAGGAAATACCAAGATAATGGTAGATGAACATAACAAAGTCGAAGATTTCGAAGAAGATGGTGAGACATATAGTAGAACATTACTTACTACTCTTGGCAGAAGGACCACAGAGCGTGGTTTCGGAGTCTGGGAGTTCGAAGATAGGTATGGTGCTAAGTGTAGCTTACAGGATAGCTCATTAGCCACTGAACCCGCTATATGGTTTGGTCCTGATAGTGCTGACCCAAAGATTATGGCAAGTAAGACTCCTGCTGGTGGAACAGGCTGGGTTCCTTTTGAGATACCTGATGATGTTCTTCTTAATACACGTATGCATTTGACTCAAGAGCAAGTAAAAGCATTGTTGCCGATACTAACTCATTTTGCTGAAACAGGTGAATATGTAAGAGATTTTGAGGGAGTAAAATAATGACAACTGTTCTCGAAGATACTAGGAAACTAAAAAGAGATATCAAATATCTCAACGATACTCTTAAAGCTGCTCAAGATAAACTTCAGCAGATAGAGACTTCTTGCCAGCACAACTGGGGAGCGACAGTTGCTGATCATATTTATCACAAAGGGTATCACATTCCTGGAGATCCTCCTGGGAAAGGCGGTGCGGATCATCAGTTCCCTATGGATGTTCCTGCGAGGACAGAAAAACGGTGGAAACGTGTTTGTTTGAAGTGTGGTAAAATTGCATACACACAGAATGTGATAAAGAACGTAAGTGAAACTCCACAATGGTAGAAAGGAATCCGATGGAAATTGAAGATTGTAGTGGCGTGCTTGGTATGCTTAAACAAGCTATCAAAAATGAAAGTCACGAAGATTATTCTGTCTATCTGACAGGAGACCTAAGCCAAATGTCTGCACAAGCAGAATTTCTTAGGAGTCATGATATTAAGGTAAAGTTCAATAATGTCTATCCTTGTGTTAAACCATCTGATGAAGAAAAAGTTTTCCAGCTTATTTGGAAACACAAGTGCGATGGATGGCATCATTATATCAAGCAATATGAAAAGTTTGATATATGCACACAAGAACAATTCTCGAATGTCCTGAATGCACAGTGCGACAGGGAAAGAGCAGAATGGGATAGGAAAAACAAATAATGTCGAAGAAATTCCTGAATGGTGAGAGGTTAATATGAATGAATCTAATGAAACAAAAAAATTGATGGCTGAGTATATAGATATACATGGTATCCCTATTATGGTTTATATGATATCTGCTATAACTCGTGAAGGACATCATGTTGAACCTATTATTCCAGAATCCAAGAATATATGGGAAACGGCTATAAAAATAATAAATAAGAACAAGGATGGCAAGGGAGGCATGCCGTCCAAATCTGAGTTCTCATTCATGAATACTTTTCTTGAGATATTTACAGTGGATAGGGATGATGACCCTATAGTGTTTGATTCAAAAATTCTTGAAGACGAAGAATATATTATTGATAAGATAGGATCGGTAGTGGGTGGAAGATTAATTCTTGTGCTTGGAATGCTTGATGGCAAGACTGCTCAAGAAGTATATGATGAAAACCCAGGTACATTTGAAAGAATTAGGATCAAGGAAGTGGATGCTCCTAAGGGAGAAAAAGGTGTTGGTATTGGTCTCAGAACACGGAATGCCAATATTGATTAAGGATTAAAATGAATATACCATTCTACAGATATGTTGAGTATTTAGATGATGGGCATTACCTCTATCAGTGTCTCCAGTGCGGAGAAAAGATAGATGTAGGTAATCCCTGTTTTGATCCTCGTTTCTGTTGGTCTTGTGGTGTAGAATATAAGGGTGCTATTCTTCGGAAGAAAGAAGATTGGGTTTATGCTAACAAAAAAAGTCGGGGAAAAGTATTATTTAAAATAGAGTTTGCTAACATATGGCCTGATGATAGGGGGAAACCTCACTGGATAACTCAGAACGACGGGTATCGAAGAAATGATGTTATTGAGGAAGTGGGAAGATTGAGGCAGTGGCAAAAAGAGGATAAGAGAGATTCGTTGAGAGGATTTGATGTCATATATAGAATAACTGTGTATAGAGAGAGTTCTCGTCGGGAGTGTTTTGATATAGACACTGATAAGTATTTCAAAAGAACAGGCAAGAAGTTCAACAGAAAGGACTATGAAAAAGTTGCGTAAGCCGATGACCCCAAACGAAGAGAGAATTATTGAGGCGATGGAATCGACTGTAGCTGAGGTGATAAATAAACTTGACCCTATTGGATTACTGGCTATGGAATGTCCTGCCACTGAGTATGCACAAGAGATAAGAGAAATTACACTTAGGTTGTTTATGACAGATGGTAGTTTTCTCAGACTGGCAGAGATTATGTATGTAGTGTTTGCTTATGAGTTTGATTTGGATGATGCTAAACCTGAGGGTAAATATTTTCATGCGGCGAAAGAGGTAATGGAAAAATATAAGGAGTGGAAAAGTGGACTCTCTTGAAAAGAAGTATCCGTGGATATATACTAGGCATTTTCGTAAAGTGCATTCTCATCCTGAGGGAGTCATTACTCATGATGGGGATTGTGGTATCTATAGAGAATTCCATATATGCACTTGTGGTTTGCATCATGAGCTTATGTGTATTCCTGATGAAGCTGCAAAAATATATCCCGAGTACTGGGACCAACAAGATGGTTTGTATAAGATCGAAACGCTTATGAACATCGAGTCTTATGAGGGAGGGTTATGGGTTCGTTGTAATGAGTGTGGGGGCAAGGGTGGTGTCGGTGAGATAAAATGTAAAACATGTTCGGGCGAAGGACTAGTCATTTTTAAGATGCCCGATCCTCCCACAGAAGAAGAAATGGAAAAACGTAAGAAGATAATTGAAGATATGTTTAAGAAGAATAAGGAGAATCAAAATGATTGATGTGACAGATGTTGACATGGTAAAATTCGTGCAAAAGGTTTATGAGTTGTCCCGTCCTCAGGGGTTAGGGATGATGCATTTCCAGCCAGGAGGTCTTTCCGATGAAGAGGCAAAGTCTCTTATCCAATCCAATGGGACAGTGGATATGGACTATGTAAAGGGTAGGGCTTGTAAGATGTATGTGTCTCCTAAAGATGGTAGGTTAGTTATCATGCGTGATAACTGGTACGACCATACTGATGAGCAACTCGCCGAACTGCTTGAGCATATTGGTCTCTCTAAGACAGATGGGACCAAGCCTGATGAGCATGGTGTCTCTTGCAATTGCGATGATTGCAGATCCAAGAGAGGGAAAGCTCCATTTGACTCCGAAGCAGATTTTGAGAAAGCAATGAAGCCCGGCGGAATCAAAATACAGACATGGAATCCTAAGGGAGAACAGGATGCATAAGAAAAACCCTTTGAAAGACATATTCCCATCGGTGCTTGCTTCTCTTGAAGCTCTTGGTAAGGCTGCTGATAAGCAGATGGAAGAAAGCAAATATACAGCCGATGGAGTTCTTCTTGAAAAGGGTTTAAAAGTTTGGTGTGTCGATGTCCATATCTATTCTAAAGATATCAGTAGAGCATGGGAAATTACTAATAATCATCGAGGGCGTGATGGTTGGCCATTATATCAAGGTAAGAATAGTAGGATCAGTCGTTCTGCTTTTTATAATAGGTTGTTTGCAAGCAAGAAGAAAGCTACTATCTTTAGGATAGGTGTTCTGAAAAAAGAGATACAACTTATTCTTCGGGAACAAATCGCACCACTTGAGAAAGAAGTGGAAGATCTTGTGAAGATGTATATGGATGAATTTCCTGGACCAATAGAGGAACTTTAAAATGGGTGATCACTTATGTAAATGCTGTTTAGACTTTGCTCTTTCCGCACAAGAAAAAAAGATTGCTGTGGCTTTGGCAAAGACATTGGCTGATTGGGAATGGGACAAAGGTTTTGATATTAGAGAAGTGAGAGACAAAATGCCAATTAGACAACATTCTCACTTGTCGGCCATCATAACAAGATTGATGAACAAAGGTGTTTTAGTAAGGGTGGAGAGAGGTAAGTATAAATTTCGTGATAACGAACTGGTGAGATACATAAAAAAAGAGATGTAGTTATGCCAACAGAGATAGAAGAAATTATCGACGTTAGAAAAAAGAAAAAGGCTTTATACATATCTCTACTTGGTAAGGGTCTTAAAAATTTAAGCGATACGGAAAAACAGATACTCCATAACTTGGCTATGGATGATGACATTCAGCTAATGTTGAAAAATGGAGATACACTTGAATAGCTCAAAGAGCGAAATGACAGTACGATGAATATGGAAGAAGTAATTAAATTGGTGCAAAAACATTCAGATGGGAAAAGGAATAGTGAAGCGATAGGTCTTGTTATAGCAGGAAGTCTTGTCGCTGATGCTATTAATCGTTTAGCCAAGGCCCAAGAGAGACAGGCAGAGATTCAAGAGAAGCAATGGGAATTGAATTTGGGAATGATGAAAACAGTTAGTCCTATGATGAAGAATATGGGAGATCTGACACAGAAAATGAAAGATGATCTTAACAAAGAAGATAGTTGGAGAGACGGGCCAGGGGGCTTGCCTGATGGCGATGATGATGACGATGGCCTTCTTAACCTTGACGACTAATAGGAAGGATAAAGTTGAAAGCAACAGTTGAAAAAATTTTGACAAGTATAGACAAAGAGATAGAAGAACTTCTGTCTGCAACGGTAAGCGATGGAAGAAAAAGAACTGTTAGTTCTGATGAATCTCTTGACAACGCAATGAGAATGCAACAGTTGAAAAATGCTCATATAATGATATGTAATGCTTTTGATGAAGAATCGACACATGAAAAAGGAATGAAGTTTCACCTGTCAAGAAAGAGCAAAAAAAAGTAAATCTTCTAATTTTATTAACGTCTTATTTGAAAGGGACAAAAAATGTTTAGAAGGAAGATTGTAGTAGTGGCAGTAGCAGCAGTAGTGGTAGTGGGTATCTTTGGTTGGGACACAGCAAAAGGTTATGTCAAAGGGGCACAGGAAAGTCTCAAAGGCATTGTCTCCAAGCATACCTCAACCGAAATGGACGTCTCTCGTATCGAGGCCCTTATCAAGAAAGAGGCAGGCAAAATCAATGATTTCCATGGTGAAATTGCCGACCTCTCTGATAAGATTAAGGGCGAACAGGAAAAGGTTAAGAGGATAGAGGTCGAATTAGTAGAGCAGCGCGATGGCCTCCAAAAAGCTCGTACCTTGATCGGACAGAGGAAAGACGTTTACTTCGTTGGGCTTCGTAACAGAACATTGTTGGAAGTTGAGCATGATGCGTCAGCACGTATCCAGTTTGTAAGAAGCCTTGAAGCTCAACATGTTTTGTCGAATACCCTTATCGAGACTCTCCATAAAACAGAGAGTCGTTGTAGGGCAACTTTGGCAGATGCCAATACAAATCTTATGGCAAAGCAGTTGGAACTTGAGCAGATGAAAGCAAGAGAGATTAATGCAAAGATTCATGCCCAAGCTAATGCTCTGTCGAATTCTCTTATTGGTATGAGCGATAGTATTCTTAACCATTCGGAATTGCAGGATGCTATGAATATCTATGCGAAGAAAATCTCTCGTAAGGAAAGAAGCTCTGGACAAATTGGGCAGGGCAACTCTCCTTGGATTGACTACTCAGAACCTAAAGAGTTGCCAAATCTCGTACACCGTATTGATGAGGTTCTGGCCGACGCAAAGTAAGGAGGCTATCAATAATGTCAAGAATGAGTAAAAAAACAATGAAACGTCTTGGCCTGCTGAAAGAGCCAGAAGAGCCGAAAGAGCCGGAACTCGATAACTATAATATCGTAGATCAGCCTCCTGAAAAGCCTTCATGTAATAAGACATCGTTTGGCCAATCGGACCCTGCACTCGCTCAATATTGCATTGAGAGGGAAAAAGAGAAGGAAGCAGAGAGCAAAGTAGCTCGCAGTCTTCGATGGAAGTTGAATCTTTGGTTGTTCTGGTCAATCGTCATCGTCGCTATAATGGTTCTGGTTTGCTTTACTTCTCTCGAAGTGCTTGTCTGTGGTCATGATTTTAGCTTCGGCAAGAAAGCAGAAGCAAAAGTTGTCGATGCTGGACTCGGAGTAGAAAGACCTGAATTGCTTCCTCTGACTGATTCCGAAATTAAAAAAGCGGAAGAAAAAGAAAAGGCGGCGGATTATATAAAAGCTGTAAAAGTAAAAGCCGACCTTGAAGCAGAGAAAAAGAAATTCAGGAAGAAACACAATGGCAATGATGTTCATACTCGTATTATTTGCGACAACCATCGCCATCAACATACGAAGTGTGAGCATTGCGGTATTCGTATGAAAAATGACATAGAGTATGCCTCTTATTATGAGGGGCCTAAGTTGGAACGTCATTTTGCCCGTAATGGGAAGAGTTGGGACCTTCGTAAAAAAAGATGATGTAACCTGATAGAGAGAAGCAAGCGATGCTTCTGCTTCTCTTTATTATTTTTGAAAAGGACGACCTATGAATATGAAAGATATAGGTAAAATGGTTAAGGATGGTATCCTTACAATCAAAGAGGATTTGAGTAAGATCAAAGTTAGGAAGGAATCTTCTTTTATGAGAATTACACAATCTAATATCGTTGCAGGTGGAGATGTTAGTGGTAGTAGTTTTGTCCAAAATATCAGTGGCAAAAACGCCAAAGGAACTCAGCGTATTTGGATTGATGGCAAAGAAGTAGATGCTGCTATTGCTAATGAGATTACAACTATCAATGTCACAGGGGATGTCAATCAGATTGACACTCAGGGCGTTGTGACTGTCAGTGGAGACGTTACCGGAGGAATAAACACCCAGGGTAGGGTAGAGGTCCAGGGCGACGTAGACGGTGATATAGACACTCAGGGAAGGGTCTCGTGTGGAGACGTTACAGGAGATATTGACACTCAGGGCAGCATAGAATGCGGGAATGTCGGCGGTGATATTGATTGTATGGGTAGAGTTACTATTAACAAATGAAAAAAACTCTGGTTGAACTTAAAGAAGAATTAAAAACTATTACTCTTAGACTTAATATGCTTTCGCACGAAGCAGAAGTATTAGATAGAAGAGGCAGAGCTATGTCAGATAGACATAACAAGATACAAGATGAAATATGTCAAATAGAAGAATTGTTAAGAAATGATTGAGGATTACTATGTCGTACAAAAATGTAGAAGAAGCAGTAGATAAAATTAAACTGATGAAAAACTTTTGGAGGATATTGGCCATGTGTGGAGGCTCTTGTCTCCTCACAATATTGTTGTCAATAATAACGGGTATGATTTCTGGTTGGATTATCCTAAAGATATTTCTTTATACCATAGTTCTTGTGACAGCTATATTCTCTGTTATCACTCTTGTAACAACAGGCATAACCATCTATTTCATGGTTACTACCTTGTCAGAAGAAAGATTCAGGGAAGCAGTGAAAGAAATAATAAAAGACTGGTAGGATGAAACCACATAAGAAAAAAGCGTTAAAAGAAATAGCTATTAATGCTGTGTGGATAGCGGTAGTGGTAGTAATAATAGTTTGGATAATAATGAGGTAATAAAATGAAAAACACATTGGATGACACGAAGGTAAAAATTACTATATTATCGTTCAGCTTCCTTTTCTGTGTTGGGATGGGCATTTGTGATATTGCGTTGGCAATAGGAAATATCAAAAAGGGCGATATATTTTTGGGATATGCAGTAGGTATTGCTCCTGCTCTTGTGTGTTTTGCTGTGGCCATAATAGCTGCATGGATAATAATAAGAGATTTCTTCCTCAAAAGTGCAAAGAGAATGAGACCACAAATAGTATACAGACTTATTATGGGGTTTGCTGTTGGTCTTATTATAATGGGAGCGGCTTTTGCTTTAACAGGTTGTTCAAAGAGAAAAGAACCGACTAGGCATCCTATGTATGAGAATTTTGATATTGTTACAGTTACTCTCTCGAGGAATAAAGGACAAGTAATTAACAACAGATATAATTTTGATTGGGAGAAGAATTGTTGGCAGGTTGAAGTTAAAATGCAGAGAGAGTCGAGGGTAGGGGACATGGTTGAAAAACTTTTACCATCAGGACTCCCTGCCAAAATCTTTTATGAACGTGAATTGGAGAAATATGTCGAAGCAGAGAATAAAACTGACTAAGGAAGATGATCTCTATATAGTCAATCCTATAGATCAACCAGGGTCCCCTATCGTGGGATACGGAGATACTCCACTTGAAGCATTGATTTTTTTCATTTGCGGAAATGAGGAAATTAATATAGAATTTATTGATGAAACACATGAAGTGATTAGTGAAAGAGGCGTATTCGAAGGCGGATGGAATTCAAGACAGCAAGGGAGATAATAATGGCTGACTATACTGAAAAAGAAAAATTAGATAATCTCGTAGGGAGAATGAGAACTCTTCTTCAAGATCTTAGGAAAAACATGACTATGGCAGAAGATAGGAAAAAAGATTATTCTGTTAATGTGGTTGAGAATATGGATAGTGAAAATAAAAAAAATCTTATGGAAGCAATAGGTGAGTATAATAAGTGGAAAGGCAGAGAGCAGGCTATGAGAGAAGCCCAATCTGATGTCTTTAATGTCTTAGAAAACTTTAGACACTGGGCGAAACAATAAGACAGGTAGATAATATTAATCTTTGATAAGGAGGATAAATGACAGAAGCAACAACGACAGTTGTAAATGAATATGGTATTCATATGAGACCAGGTATGCAACTGACAGATATAGCAAATGAATTTAATAGTGAGGTTACTATTACAGCTAAAGGACAAGAAGTCAATGCTAAAAGCATCCTGGAGGTAACAATGCTGGGAATAGCTTGTGGAGATGATATAACAATAAAGGCAGACGGAGAAGATGAAGAAGAGATGGTAGCAGCAATAATTGAACTTATAGATGATGGTTTTCCAATTATAGCAAGGGATAATAATGAATAAAGTAAAAGTCTTAATGATGTTTATATTAGTGTTTATGTTCATCGGTGGATGTTGTAATAATCCTAATCATGATCATGGAAAGAAAAATGAGAAGACTAAAAAAATTATCAAAGAGGGCAAGATAATAGATTTTGATTATACTGGGGACGGTCTTGAAATTCAATTAAAGTTCGATGACGGCGATGTTGTTCTTTGTTATCGATTCGTTAAGGGTAATAAAAAAATTATAAGGATAGGGCAAACGGGAGTTCTTTATAAAGAAACAGCAACACATGAAAATTGCGGCTGCATGTGCTGTAAATATACATGGGAAATAACAGACCATATTCCTATTAGAGAGATGGACGTAAAAACCAAAGAATAATTTAACGAAGGAGCAATCAGATGGACAATATAATTGAACAATTTGTTGAAACAGATGAGCAAAATGATGTTATCATCGCTGACCACACAACTAAGATGGAAGAGCTGGAAAATGATTTGGTAAGATGCGAGGCATCAATAAAGAATTTGAAGGATACCTGCGAACCTATGTGGGATAGTGAAAGGGCAGTGCTGAAAGGTCTGATGTCAGAAGCATCCAAATTGCAAAAGGGAATCGATAGTCTTAAAATAGATAAAAGTATGAGACAGTCATTCAGGCCAATCGATCTTTCTTTTCTTGCAAGAAGACAAATACTTGAAATCCCTGAGAAAGTTTCAGTCCCACTTTTCTCTGTTCATAAGACTCATAGTAATCAAGTAGATGATATGGAGATGCGAATAAGATATGATCTAAGACCTAGAGTTAGAGTTAAAGCGTCATTCTTCAGGGTAGGGTACAGACTTCCTGAAGTTTTCTCGGACCATTTGGTAAACGCTTTTGGTGTGGGAGAACAGACTTTTGTATGGAAGAAGGAAGGAGCTTCAGAATATGAGGGAAGGATAGCAATGGGGAAAAAGAAGTTTAAATGGCTTAAGACTTCTGATGCCGAAAGTTTCCGCAGGAAATTTGTCAGTAAGTTTGTGGGGATTATACCTGCTGAAGTAAAAGAAAAAATACAGGAAGCAAGGGAAATTTCTGAGGAAGTTTATTTAATAAAAGAAGCTCAGTGGGACGTGCAAGAGATCGTGACTGATCCACTTATAGTCTGTATTTCTCCTACAGGGGAAGCATACCTTATAGGTTCGTTTGACTGTACTCCTGTCGAGTACTGGGCAAAAAAAGAATTTTAAGAGTAAAAATAATATTGTAATAGTAAGGAGAATAATGATGTGGATATTAATTGGACTAGCCTATTTGATTCTAACAGGTATGGCAATTATAGTGTGTGCGGATGATGGGTCACTGGCCCAGACAGGCATAAGCTGGAAAGAGAAAGCAATTAGAGTATTTTTTCTAATGGCGATAGGGTGGTTCTCTATGATACTGCTTGGAATAGGAGCGGTAGTAATATGGACACTAACGTATATCCAAGATGAGTTGTTCTCGTTCCAAAGTGAGAAGCTTAATAATTTTTCGTTATTAAGTTTTATAGGGCAACAGTTAAAAAGGTTAATACCATGGAAGAAAGGAAAGAAAACATGTTCGACAGTTTCACAGACAGAGCAAAAAAAATCATGTCACTCGCCAACCAAGAAGCAGGACGACTCAACCATGAGTACGTCGGAACAGAGCACCTCCTTATCGGACTCGTCAAAGAAGGAAGCGGAATCGCCTGCTGCGTCCTCAGGAACCTCGGAGTAGATCTTAAGAAGGTTAGGGAAGAAGTAGAGAAGGTTGTCAGAAAAGGGCCAGATATGGTCACTCCGGGGACACTTCCCCCAACTCCAAGAACAAAAAGAGTGATAGAGTGCGCTATAGAAAATGCAAGAAAGATGGGGCATAATGCTATAGGAACAGAGCATCTTTTGCTTGGAATATTAGGCGAGGACGACAATGTTGCTGCACAGATTCTTTTTAATATGGGGATATCAGCAGAACAAATTAGAGCAGAAATAATGAGACTTCTTGGAATAGAATTCCCGGATAACAACCCCCTGGTAGAGAGTTGTTTGTTATGCTCTAAATTCAACTATTGCTATGCGACTCAAAGCATTCTGGAAAGAATCACAGGAGTGTTAATGGGATTTATTACTGTGGCAGATGCGGAGATACTCGCAAAAGATGTTTTCAAATTAATTGCTCCTAAATGTAAAAGATACGAAAGGAAAGAGAAAAAGGATGCGAAATAGAAAAGGATGGACGTTATTCGGTCTATTGATAACGATAATTGCTATCATTTTTATCGTGGCTTTTGCACAATCTATAATGATAAAACTAGCATTTTCACTATTGACAAGTAGACTTGTTCTTGTTATAATAGGGATTGCTTGTATAGCTTTTGTTATAGGCAAAGCTCTTAAGAAATGACGACGAAAATAGAAATACTGCTAATAACCTTCTTTATTATTGTTATGGGCATCCTGACGTTCTCAGGCCTGCCCTATGGCTTTATTACGAAGCCGATGCTCTATGCAGGAATAGGTTTTGCAGCAGGATACGGAATAGCCAAAATAGGCAAAAGAAATAAATTACCAGAGAAATGATTTCTGATGATAATAGGTAAAAGGAACCCTAATAAAAGGAGTGAAATAACATGGCTGCACTTGGTTTAATATGGACAATAATTGGAGTGTTTTTAAAATTTATTTTCCTAATAGTAGTAATTGCAATTACTATACCCCTGCTGTTTATCTTGTCAGCTATTGTGGCATTGATCACAGGGGCAATTATCTTCTGGGTAATGGTTTTTCTCGCGAAATATACTAATCTGATAGATAAGCTTTCTGATAAGCTTGACAAGTGGAGTGTTAAGTTTGACAAGTGGTGTGAGAAGTTCAAGAAAAAAGATGATGAGGAACCCGAAGAGGAACCAAGGGCTGGATAGTTTTTGTATGCAAGCATAGACAGGTTCCAGTCCCTAACTGTCGGAGTAACCCGACAGAAAAACCCGACACTTTTGGGGTCGAACCTAATTTATGATATAAAAAACCCTGATTGAGCATTTTTGAGGTAAAAATTGGATGATCTGTTTAAGATGCGGATATTGCTGTGATGCATATTGTGTTGTCATTGTCGATGACCCCGAAAAAGGGGTAGTCGAAGGCAACCTAAAATTCCGCGACGGGACAGAGAAATGCCAGCATCTTAGAGGGGAAAAACCGGGGGAATTTTCTTGTGGTATCCATGATAGAGAATGGTATGAAGAGACTCCCTGTTTTCAGCATGGACAGATAGAGCGAAAGAATAGTAATTGTCGTATGGGCGAATATATATTGAAACAGGAGAAGTTAAATGTCTGAAACAGTAATGGTAATGGGATATCCCGCTTCGGGGAAGTCAACTCTAGCACAGATGTATATTGATGAGGGGCATACTTATCTAAATAGAGATAAGGCAGGTGGTGTCATATTAGACTTGATTCCCCATCTTATGAAAGCATTGAAAAATGGTGAGAATGTTGTTATCGACAATACCTTTCCAACTATCGAAAGCAGGAAGGCATTTATAGAATGTGCTAAGATGTATAAGACAACTATCCGTTGTGAATGGCTTACTACATCTATCGAAGATGCTCAGTTCAATGCCTGTTATAGAATGATGGAAAGAGAAGGTAAAATTCTTTCTCCCGCAGAAATGAAAGTTAACAAGAGTCCTAACCTCTTTCCTCCTGTGGTTCTCTTCAAATACAAAAAGCAATTTGAGAGGCCTACGATAGATGAGGGTTTTAATACAGTAATAGTAAACAAGTTTACAAGACAGTTCCCATTAGACTGGACGAACAAAGCAATTTTTCTTGATTATGATGGGACCCTAAGAGAAACCCGATCAGGAGACAAGTGGCCATACTGTCCAAATGATATAGATATACTTCCTGATCGTAAGGTATGGCTTGACTATTATAAGAGCCAAGGATATTTGCTATTAGGAGTTAGTAATCAGTCAGGCATAGCTAAGGGTTCTCCTACAGAAGCAGAGGCAATAAATTGTTTCGAGAGAACAAATCAAATGCTTGGACATAAGATAGAATATGCCTATTGCCCTCACAAGGTTCCTCCTATTACTTGCTTTTGTCGTAAGCCCATGCCGGGGATGGCTGTTCAATTCTTTCATAAGTATAAACTTGATCCAAAGAAGTGCATTATGGTTGGAGATATGACCTCAGACAAAACTTTTGCCAAGAGGTCGCATATGGAATTTGTCCATGCTGATGAATTTTTCAAAGCAGGAGCAATAGTATAAAACGATATGGACAACCCTGATATAGATATAAGAATAGTGACTAATGACAGGAAGGCAAAAAAAGAACATCGTTGTCGTGTTTGTCAGAGTATAATAGAAGTAGGAGAAGTCTATACTCTGATGACTCAAATCATAGGGTTTAGTTATGGTCATCGTAGTAAGTTTAGAAATTTTACTGTCTGTTTAATGCATGATGTTGCTAATATAAAAATAAAGAAGAATAAATTGTATGAGGTTTAATTATGGCAGAAAAAGAAAAAGAAGAAGGTAAAAATATTCACATCGTATTCGCTGATGAAACTCTTAGACCAGCATCCGAAATAGATGACGAAGATAGGGACCAAGAGAGCATAGATCGTGAGAAAATTTATGATGATGAAATTTCACCTATCGTTACTCAGTTAATCGCAAAGTGCCAAGAGCATAAGATGCCTTTGTTCCTTGAGTGCGAGTACAATCCAGGCGATTTCTGCAAGACTCATATAGCTCCTAAAGAGTTTAATCCCCATGCAGTGTTTTATACTTTTGAAGCTATAAGCCAATGCATCCAAAGTGGTGGTGTTAATATCGACAAGTACTTCATGTGGGTTATCAAGCAGGTCAAAGAGGCAGGTGGACATGGCTCTATATATCTTAGTCAATTGGGGTATAGAGCAGAGACAGGTGAATACGATTGGAGTCTGAGGCGCAATATGTCAATAGGTGCAAAACCTGCGAAACTTGATGATGAGGATTAAATAATGGGCAAGGGGCATGGAGACAATCACAGAGCTAGACTAAAGAGAGGTGATGTAGCTTTCGATAAAAAGAAGAAAAGACGTACTTATAAAAAGATAAAATGTAACCTTTGTGGCGTGGCAAGTAGACCCACTAAAATAGTGGCTGGTTTATGCCCAATATGTTTTGGAGATTAAATTATGGTTTGTTTGGGGCAATTATTGATAGAGAGAGCAAGAATGCAGATGGCTCAAAAAGATGACAACTTCATCATCGACCCAAAAGTGTTAGAAGTGATGTTGTCGGAAGTATTTTACAAGTCTTCTGTTAAAGAGATAATGGAAATTGTTGGCCTGTCTAATTTGGTAGAATTTCAGGAAGAACCTGAAGTTGTCGTGGAGATGTCGGCCGAGGACAAAGCGTTCTTCGCTAAAAGGAAACAGAGTAAACTTGAAATTAGAGTAGGTAGAAGTAGTAATTATTATAAAATGGGGGGTCGCGATCAGTGGGCAGAGGACAAGAGGTTAGGTATCCTCGACTGGGATGGGACAGAAGAATGGCTTGATAGTCATGGGAAGTAATTATGGAAGCATCACTACAAAAATTCGCAAGAGGACAGTTAATCGAAGGTCTTCAGAAATGCAATGAACAACAAGTGCATCTGTTCAAACGTATGTATAGTCATAACAACCTCGATGCTGATATTGAGGAGATAGTGGCTGCTCTGCCCGAAAATAAACTTGACTGGGCATTACAACAAGTTAACCGAACACTGGCGAAATAACTATGTCAACAAGATCAGATGCTAAGAGACAGATGGTAGAGGCATTACATAGGGTCATTGATAAACCTTGTGATGCTGAAGATGTTATGGCTATGATGATGATGGCTCAAACGGCTATGCATCCCGACAACTCTTTGGGTAGTTGGGAGTTCATGGAAGATATCATCGAAGAAGTTTTTGGTGAGAGACCTGAGTGGCATGAAGCTAAGAGAAGATTGAGGGAAATAAAATGACGGCCTTGTGGATATATATTTTAATGTCATTGATAGTAATGGTTACAGTTGAGCCATGGAACGATGAAGAGATTCCTGTGGCTGCGACGATATTGTGCTTTCTTGTAGGTGGGGCTATTTTTATAATAGCGAATCTGATGGCTCTTCGTAAATTGGTGGAAAGGTTGAGACAAGATGGATAAGGTAGATGAGATGGATGAGATAGTAGCATCAAATGTGTATAACGCTCCCATAACAGTAGTCCATGCAAAGCTGGAAAGGATAAGTGACAACTCTATATTCAGATCAGTTTGTCCTGCTTGTACTAAAGGGACTTTGCTCGTAAGGAGAGATCACACAACATTTAAACTAATAGCAGAGGACAACTGTATTCTCTGTGGTCAACAATTTGTTTACTCAGATATAGATAATCTGAAAAAGAAAGCAGGAGAACAAAATGAAGCTGGAAGAAATGCAGGAAAAAAGGGCAGAGGCTAAAGTAGCTTTAGACCACTATTCTACTCTGATTATAGAGACGGTGGAACTGGCTACTTTCACAGGGAAAGAAATCCTTGCTGCTCTTAAAGCAAAAGAAGATGTCCCCGATGGCCAGTCTCCCGAAGAGATTATGGCGGGAATATTAATGGAAATAGTAAAAGTAAGAGAGAAAGTAATAGCCACTACATTATGAATGATGAAGACAGAAAAGCTTATGAAAAGTATAAAGCAGCAGATGCCGAAGGTAGGGCAGTCTATGCAAGAGCTAAAGAGAATGGTCTCTGTGATATAGATAGATGGGAAGAAGGTGCAGACCATCATCATAAGTCATTAGAGCTTGTAAGGTTTTTATCAAGTCATGACCTTGAAGATTATGATGATCATTTTTGTTGGAAAATCGGCGGTGATGGAGATCAGGGAGAAACTCTGATGTTTCAAATGGATGCTTACTTTGAACAAAAGGACAAAGATAATGAACAAGGAACTACAACAGAAACTGTTTGATGCCTACCCTAAGATATTTGCAGGGAAGGACGAAGGGCCACAAAAAAACCTTATGTGCTTTGGTTGTACATGTGGAGATGGGTGGTATTATATCATAGATGCTCTTTGCAAAGCTTTACAAGATACCACAGATCTCTATAAAGAACCTCAGATAGTTGCATTCCAAGTAAAAGAAAAGTTTGGAACTTTGAGATTCTATGGTGTCGGTGGATTTACAGAGAAACAAGGTGGTATGGTATCATTTGCACAAGCATTAAGTGCAAAAGTCTGTGAAGATTGTGGGTCTAGCGAAGACGTAAAACTGAGAAGTGGTCCTTGGATACGGACACTGTGCGATCCTTGTAATGATAAAAGAAATAAAAATTCAGGAGAAAAAAATGAGTAGTAAAGAATCGATGAAGTACAAACTGGTAGCAACAATAAATGGTGGAGCAGTTCAACATGAGAAAGCGGTAAATGAAGTTTTGACTAAAATGGGAAAAGCCACTATCCATAATATTGTGTCTCACTTTGAGAATTCAACTAATTACTATACGGAGATCTTTTACTCTATAGATGAATCTGTCTAAACGTACAGGGAATTGTGAACTATGTAACAGGGTTAAACCTTTTAGGTTTCATCATCTTATCCCTGTTACTTTGCATAAGAATAAATGGTTCAAAAAGAACTTCAAGAGAATGGACATGAAGACAAGAGGATTGATGCTCTGTGACGATTGCCATGACTACATTCATAATACTTACACAGCAAAAGAACTGGGTAGGGAGTTGAATACAGCAGAAGCATTGAGAGATAATGAGAAAATAGCAAAGTTTATTAAATTCGTGAGGAAGAAAAAATGAAGAAATTAATGATGAAGTTGACAGGGCTTGAGACTTGGACCAAGAATGACACTGTGCAAGTTGTACTGGCACTATCAAGTGGAGTAGTCATGATTGGTGGAATTTGTATCGGTATTGCACGTATTGGAGTCTGATATGGAAACAGCACTATGGATATTGTTGTGGGCTATAGGATATCCCATTATGTATGGGCTTATATTTCTCCTTTTCAGAGATGAGACAGAATGGGATAATTCTGCTAGATGGCAAGCAGCATTCTGGTCTATCTTCTCGTGGTTGGGAATAGTAATTACCATATTCCTTGTAATTTTATGCTTAGTCTTTGCAGGGGGACAATGGTTAGCGAACAAGACTGTTACTCCAATCTTTGAGAAGTATGAAACATGGGTAGAGAAAGCAGAAGAGTGGTTAATGAAATTGTTCAAAAAAAGAACTAATTAGCGATAATGTAAACTCATTAAAAATAAAGAGTTATGAAAATGAAAAAAGTGAAAATTGTCTTGACAACCATAGTGCTTTCACTTATAATAGGCTTAATAAGTGGATGTAGCGATGGTCAGTGGAGTTCAATACCTTGGACCGAAGAGGAACTTAAACAGATGGAAGAAAATGACACAACTGAACAAGAGAAGCAGGGAGACCAAGGTACTCCTAAAAAGCTTTCTCCTTTTGTGAGGTATACATGGTAACTGGAGTGATAATATATCTGTTAGGTATTGTGCCTGCTTATATGCTTTTATCAAGGGCAGTAATCAATGGCTTTGATTTCAAGGAATGGGACAGTGAGTTGAGATATCTAACTTGTATATTCTCTTTAGGTTCATGGTATACCGCAGGAATAGGGGGATTCTTTTTCCTTCTGCAAAGATGTGCAGCAAGAAAAAAAGAGTGGGAATTCTTCAGTAACTATATAGCTCCATTAATTAGGAAGCTGGAGCCAAAAAAAATCTTGATGGTGGTATTGTGAAAGATATAACAAATGGATAATGGTCAAGAAGGCATCCTGGCTTTTGCGGGACTTGTATTATGGATTCTGGCAGTAGCATCTATGTGTAAATATTTATTTACTGATAAAGAATAGGAGAGCAACATGCTATCATTTATTATATGGTTAGTAGGATGGTTTGCCTCTTATGCTATACTGGCAAGAGCGTCTACAAGCGATTTTATTACTCCTGGGAAGTGGGATAATACAGATAGAGCCTTTTGTGCAGGACTGTCTATACTGTCATGGCTAATGGTGCTAATTTGTTTAGTAGCTTTAATCGGTCAAACAATAAGGAAGTATAAAGTTCTTCCTAAGTGGGTTATTCCTTTTTTGAAGAAGTTAGAACCGAAAAGGTTAAATAATGAATAGAAGATCATTCTTAAAATTGGTAGGGGTCTCAGCGGTAGCGGCAGTATTGCCTATACCAGAAGTCCTTGCCGAAGAGGTGTCACAAATTGTGATACCTGAATGTCCTGGGTGTGCAGCAGGTCTCCCAAAAAGAGAGAGATTAGGATGGAGAGTTATTGAGCCAATGGGAATTATTATTCTTAATGATAATGCGATAACTAAAATTGCATTGACTGGAGCATAATGGCTAGGACAGCAAAAGCAAAAAGAGCAACAAGTAAGAAAGTCCTTACTAAGAAGTTAAAGGAACAGGACCGCAACGCCAAAAAAGTGGCCAAGAGAAGAGAGAAAATAAAGAAGAAACTGTGGGAACTTGAGCTTGCCGAATTTCACGAAAGTGGACTGCTCTCACAACTCACTTGGGAATATGAGCCTCGTGTTAGTCTTTTCGGTTGTTCTGCTATAGGGTTTAGGTCTAAAGAGATTAGTACTGATAATAAGGTAGTTGATAGAATACAGAAGTGGACGTGGAAGCATCGGGATCAAGCGTTAGGAGATGTAAGACTATATAGAAGAAGTATCTATGGTTATACAATACTTCTAGCTTTGCAGATGGATTGGGTTGATGATGATGCTTGTTATAATGAAGGAACTGATCCGATGGTCGTAACAGTTTTTGCTATAGATGTAGAAGAAACAGGAACAGGTCGCGATGCTGAAAAGGCGGGATTAAAAGCTTTCGCGGAGAACTGGAATATCGAGGCAGATATAAAATGAAAAAGAATCAGAAAAACCAAGTAAAAAAACAGCTTGACTCATTAGATTTTGAGGGTAATGCCGAAATCATCATTACCTGTCTGCAAACTATTATGAAGAATCACAAGAAAGATGGTTTCTTCGAATTTCACATAGAAAAAGAAACAGACTATGGGTATGGAGACTATGGCTCTTGCGACACTTACTACCTCATTGGCATAAGACTTGAAACAGATGATGAACTTGCTAAAAGAATAGCAGCTAATAAGAAAA